>VOFK01002868.1_pt1 | contig 349194 bp, 359 predicted proteins | sample 5384121 | NCBI WGS metagenome assembly VOFK01 (sample SAMN12384730, study PRJNA508395) | human gut metagenome | isolation source: healthy gut J | host: Homo sapiens | reverse complement strand
CAACGCTATGCGGACGAACACCATTTTTTTGAACACAAAGTTTTTTTGTGGACGACGGATTTTCCGGCGTGAGTTTTGAGCGCGAGGGGCTGCAAGCGATGTTGCAGGAAGTGGAAGCCGGACGAGAGTGGCGACGGTCATTACCAAAGACCTTTCCCGTCTTGGCAGAAACTATCTGAAAACGGGCGAACTCATAGAGATTGTATTTCCCGAAAACGGAGTACGCTATATCGCGATCAACGACGGAGTTGACACAGCGCGGGAGGATAACGAGTTTACCCCCTTGCGGAACTGGTTTAACGAGTTTTTACGCCCGCGACACAAGCAAGAAAATCCGCGCAGTTAAACAGGCACAGGCGCAAAAAGGCGAGCGCGTCAACGGGGAATATCCATACGGCTATATCCCAGACCCGAACAACCGCCACCACCTTATACCCGACCCGGAAACCGCGCCGATTGTCAAACAGGTTTTCGCTATGTTTGTTAGCGGCGTGCGTATGTGCGAAATCCAAAAATGGCTTGCGGAAAACAAAGTCTTGACGATTGGAGCGTTGCGCTATCAGCGTACAGGACAGGCGCGGTATCAGCGGGCAATGATCGCCCCCTATACTTGGCCGGACAAAAAAACGCTCTATGACATATTAGCAAGGCAGGAATATTTAGGGCATACCATAACCGCGAAAACTCACAAGGTATCCTACAAGTCGAAAAAGACCCGGAAGAACGAAGAAGAACAACGCTATTTCTTCCCAAACACCCATGAGCCGCTTGTTGACGAGGAAACCTTTGAACTTGCGCAAAAGCGGATTGCTACCCGCCACCGCCCGACAAAAGCAGCGGAGATTGATATTTTTTCCGGCTTGCTGTTTTGCGCTGGTTGCAGACATAAGATGTATTACCAACAGGGCGTAAATATCGAGCCGCGCAAGTTTTCCTATTCTTGCGGCGCATGGCGCAACAGGGCAAGGACAGGCAGCGAGTGTACCTCTCATTATATCCGCAAAAACGTACTTCTTGATTTAGTGCTGGAAGATATGCGGCGGGTTTTGCGGTATGTTAAGGAACACGAACAGGACTTTATCTGTAAAGCTACCGAGTACGGCGACATGGAAGCGAGAAAGGCATTAGCGCAGCAGCAAAAAAAGGAACTTTTCAAAGCACAGGCGCGTATGACCGAACTTGACACGCTTTTCCGCAAGCTGTATGAGGACAACGCATTAGGCAGACTGACAGATGAACGGTTTGTGTTTCTAACTTCCGGCTATGAGGACGAAAAGAAATCCCTTGCCGCAAGGATAGACGAGTTACAACAGCAGATCGCAACCGTTACCGAGCGAAAAAGGGATATATCAAGGTTTATTCAGATTGTCGGGAAATACAGCGACATACAGGAATTGACCTATGAAAACGTCCATGAGTTTATCGACCGTATTTTGATACATGAATTAGACCGGGAAACCAACACCCGGAAAATCGAAATCCATTATAGCTTTGTCGGACAGGTTGATACCGAGCAGGAGCCGACGCAAGTTGTCAACCATGACCGCCGCAACATGGTAGATGTAAAAAGTATCGCTATCTAACCCCAGCAAAAAAGGGGCCTGAAATGAAAGAGTACACGCTAATTATCAAGGGAGAAATGGATTTTATCATCTTATCTCCGCAGGTGCTTTCTTCCCTGATTACTCAAATCCATAACAGCCCGGAGCGAAAAGTTGTGGTAAGTATTGAGAGCATCATGCCACCAAAGTTTACCGACTATCTGCTTCGGGTAATCAATAGCAACCGCTTTAGCAATGAACGGTTCCGCTATCGCTACATTTTAGAAAATCCTGTTACAAAGAAAGGGATGTATGAGATTTTACGGCAACAGCTTTCCCGCACCAATACGGAGCGATTTCCTTGTTTTCAGACCATACAATTGACCGACACTTTCCAGGGTAATGTGGAGCTGGACATGGAGTGCAACGATCTGTTCTTTTGGGCTTGCAAAGATACAGCAGCAAAGTTTGTTTACACGTTCCCGGATGGACGGGAGGAAACACTGGTGATTGAATACTGAATGAGAAAAGCCCCATCCCTCAATGGTTGAGAGATGGGGCAAACTATTTACGCTGCAATCTCCGGGATTTCCCCGACAAAGTTATAAACAATTCTGACTTCCTGCACCTTCTGACCGTCCACCTTCTTAACCTCGCCGATCAGGATTTTGCTGATAAGCCGGTTCAGTACGGACTCGTCCAGTTCCGCAATGGCGGCATAGCGCCGGATTTCCTTGATAAAGGTTCGGACTTCGCTTTCCTGTGCGTCCGCCCGGCTCTGCATCACCGCCAGATCGTGCAGGCGTTTCTGATTGGCTTCCTGCTCCTGTTCCAGCGCCGCCGTCAGCTTCATAAACCGCTGCTCGGTGAGGACGCCTTTGGCCTTATCGGTGTACAGGCTCAAAAACATCCCGTCAATTTCCTGATTCCGGTCTTCCAGCCGTTTCCGTTCCTTCTCTGTCTGGGAAGCGTCCACCAGATACCGGCGCTCCATCCGGCTGCTGAGCCGCTGGTAGAACGCATCGGCGTCCTTCATGGCCTGCGCCGCCAATTCCTGTATATCCTTCAGCACCAGATTGTACAAATCCCTTGCCTCAATCTTGTGGCTGGTACAGGCGTTCTTGCCCAGCCGGTTGTAAGTCTGGCAGATATAGTATGCCCTGTCAATCGGCTCCCGCATTTCGCCGGTGAAGCGGTTCTTCCCGGTTCTGCCGACCTTTTCATACCGCACCTGCATGGACTTCCCGCAGGTGGCGCAGTAGACAAGCCCGTGGAACAGGTTATAGAAGGGGCAGGCGTTGCCTTTCATAATGGTTGGCCTGCGGTCAATGATGTCCTGTACCTGTTCCCATTCCTCCGGCGTCACAATCGCTTCGTGGCAGCCCTCGATGACCTCCCAATCCTCACGGGGGATAATGTCATAAGTGTTGGAGCGGATGCCTTTCTGGTGTGTCCGGCAGACAAGATGTGCGCCTTTATAAAAGGGATTTCTCAGGATATGGCTGATCCTTGCGCTCCCCCATGAATAGTAGTTCACGTCACATTCTGTATTGCTTTTTACTCTGGTGATGGGGATTTTATCATCCATGAGCTGCTTTGCGATCCGCATACAGCCCCAGCCGTCCAGTGCCATATCATAGATTTTTCGGATCACCGGCGCAGTCTCCGGGTCAAGGATCAGATGCCCTTTGTCCTCCGGGTCACGCATCAGGCCAAGAGGCGGCTGCCCGCCGCAGAACTTTCCCTGCCGGGAACGGGTCATGCGTCCCGCCAGCACCTTTTTGGAAATATCCCGGCTGTACATATCGTTCAGGATATTCTTAAAGGGCGTGATGTCCATTTCCTGACGGGTCAGGCTGTCCACACCGTCCGTGACGGCGATATAGCGTACATTGTGTTTGGGGAAAAAGATTTCGATATAGCTGCCAGCTTCGATATAATTCCTACCGAGCCTCGATAGGTCTTTCGTGATGACGCAGCCGATTTTCCCCGCCTCAATGTCAGCGATCATGCGCTGGAACGAGGGGCGGTTGAAATTGCGACCCGTATAGCCGTCATCCACATAATACTCATACTGGAACATCCCATGCTTTTCTGCGAAGTCCCGGAGCATGAGTTTCTGGTTGCTGATGCTCATGCTCTCATTGTCGCCGCCGTCATCCAGAGAAATACGGCAGTAGAGAGCGGTGATTTTTTCATAGACTTGTTTTTTCCTGCTCATAGCGTTCTCCTTCTATGAACAGGGACACGATACCATTATAGTACCATGTCCCCGTCCCTGAATCAACCGTTTTTACGCAGCTTTTTCTGCCATTTCCCGCTGATGACGCCATTCCTCGAAGTGTTCGCAGGTCTGGCGCTCAATGAGCTGCTCAAAGGCTTCCCGCATGGACTTCTCCCCGGAGAACTCCCGCACCACCACAAAACGGACTTTATTCTTCTGATTTTTGCTTTTTTCCATAGGCTACCTCCATAGAGAGACAGGCCGAACGGCAGCACCGGCAACGAAGTCCGGCAACGAACCTCTAAAAACCTGTAAACTACCGTCTGGCCTGCAAATCTTACTTTGTGAATTTTCTTGAAAAATCTCGTTGCTTTCGTTGCCGGAGATAATGATAAATATTAAAATATCCCTTATTTACTGGTTTTTTCCGTATCCAGACAGGGAAATCCCCGGCAACGAACCCGGCAACCAAGTGGCAACCATCCCGGCAACAGACCGCCATTTTCAGGCGATCCACTCCTTCGGAAGCTCCAACTGGCGGCATTCTTCCTCGCTCAGTTCCACAAATCCATCTTCGTTGCCGGGCAGTTCGTTGCCGGAAACGTCCCGTTCCCAGCCCTTCTGCCTGCCGTATCCGGCGAACATCCTCGGATTGGAGAATGGCTTCCAGCCCGTCACCACTGTATTCATGATCTCGTTGATATTGTGAAGCTGCCACCGCTTCGGCTCGTCATAGGTGTGGCCCAATGCCTCCTTAAAAAGCTGTTTGGAACAGACCATGCTGCCGGTATAATGTTCCAGAAAGCCCTGTATTTGACCGGCCTCCGTGTCCTCCGGCATGAAATCTTTCTGCACCTCCACAAGCTGCCGCTGGATGGACTTGCTGAATTTCATGGAATACTTCCCGCTGCGGTAGATGGTCATGGCCTCCGCCCAGACCTGCAACAGGTAGGCTCTGGAAGCGTCCTCGTCCTCCAAAATGTGAACCTCCGCTTTCTCCGGGTAAATCATGATGGGAAGGAAACGCCGGTTCCCGGCCCGGTCAAGGGGCAGGAAGTCCAGCGTGTTGGATGAACCGCCGAACACGCACTGCCGCAGCCGGTCTTTGGGCTGGGCCTCATAGGGTGTGCGGTAGGTTTCCTTCTGGCGACTGATGAACGAGCGGATTTCCTCTATGCTTTTGGCGCTGCTGGTGGCCAGCATCTCTGACATCTCAATGATCCAGTGGCCTTGCAGCTTCAAAAATACCCGGTCATCGTCCAGCTTTTTCAGGTCATCGGAGAACCACTCGTCCCGGATCGCCAGCAGGCGGAAGAAGCTGGACTTGCCAGCCCCCTGTCCGCCCACCAGACAGAGCATTTCCTCGTATTTGGAGCCGGGAGAAAACACCCGCCGGATGGCTCCCAGCAGGAAGTGTTTTAACATTTCCTCTACATAATCGCTGACTTCTGCACCTAAGAAGTGATGGAGACAGGAGCGGATGCGGGGCGTCCCGTCCCACACAAGGCCGTTCAGCACGTCCTGTATGGGATGGTAGCAGTTCTCATTCGCCACGATGGAGAGCGCCGCCGTCATTTCTTCTCGCTGGTTAGGCCGTAGTTCTGCTCAAAATAGAGAAGCAGATACTTCACATCCGTATCCGTCAGGGCGCTGGTGTTCCTGCGCCAGCCCAAATCCCGCACGATGTCCACCCGGTCAGTCAGGAGGTTCAGCCGGATGGCGTCCCGCAGGAGAGGGTCATGGCAGAACACCGTCCGGCAGTTGCCGATGGTGTTGGCGGGCTGGCCCTTCTCCGTGACAGAAAGGCCTTCCCGCACCTCGTCAACGCTCTGCTCCGGCGCTAAAGCTTCGGCTGCGCTCATGACGGCCTGCCGGGTGGCTGGCGGTAAACTCTGATATTCGCTGCTCAATCTTCCTCACCTCTTTTCCATACTCAGCGACCACGCAGGCCCGTTCCTCCATACTGCCGGACAGCAGAATATCCAGCAGATACTCCGTGTACGGCTTTTTTTGCAGGGCCTCCACAAACAGCGGGTTCCATGCTTCCTCCAGCGTCTGCGGGGCATATTCCTTCTCCCAGCGTTCCAGCAGATGCAGATAATCGCACAACACCCGGAAACATTTCTGTTCCGCCTGCCGGTAGCGCAGTTCCTCGCTGATTTTTCGCTTGACCGGCTTCCTGCGGGGCGGGTCATGGCCTTTAGCGTCAAAGCCGACCGAGAAATCCTCCGCCAGCTTCAAGGCCGCATCTTTCTTGTTCAGCCCGAACAGACGGGCGGTAAAATCAATCACATCCCCGTCCGCCTGACAGCCGAAGCAGTGGAACCGGCGGTCAACCTTCATGCTGGGATGTTTGTCATCATGGAAGGGACAGCAGGCCATCCCGTTCCTGCCGAGCTGTATCCCATAAGATTCCGCAGCCTGCCTTGTGGGGACAGCCTGCTTCACCGCTTCAAACACATTCGATTTTCTCACCTCCAGACAGAGAAAAAGGCATCCGGTTTTCACAGAAAATCAGATGCCTTACAACTCTATATCGTTCTTTTTGGTCGGGGCGATTCGCCCCTCACGTTCCCAACGCTCCCGGTTATCCCGGTCAGCGTTAATTTTTGCCTTTGCCAGAATATCCATAATGGATTCTTTGGCTTTCTTCTTGACCTGCTCCTTCCCGGCTTGCTTGACTTCCGGCTGCATCAGCGTCCGCTGGATTTTCGCCAGAGCGTGCTGCATGGCGTTTTTGATTTTGGTAATGACCCCATCCAGACGCTCAGCGGCATACTCACGTTCCTTCTTTGGAGCTTTGCGCTCCGGCGAAAGCACCCATTTTTTCGATTCCTCCACCAGACGAATATCTTCCTTGTGCGTCTCCTGCCGGACGGTATCGGTCACCACCTCCACCGCCTTGTCATAGGCCGCATCGGAAACATCATCTAACAGTGTCTCCACGTCCTCAATTTTGAGCGTCAGTTCTTCCAGCTTCTGCTCCTGCGCCGCCAGTTGCTCCTTCTGTTTCATCAGGATATAATCCTGTTTTTCCAGATAGTCCCGCCCGCCGTAGGACGGCTCCTGATCCAGATGTAGCCCATGCCGTCTGGCGATGTCAACAGAATCGTCCGGCAAACCGCATCAAAGGTCTGCTTGCGGTTGTTGTTCCGGCCTTTGGGCTTCTCAGGGTTTGGGAGAGGGATGCCCAGTTCTTCCAGCGCCTTTTCCTGCTGGGGACACAGTTCCCCGTAGCGGTTCTCACAGTCAAAGACGTGCCGCTCATGGATGTGGGGCGTCCCCTCGTCCAGATGGAGCGCCCAGTCCAGGATGTGGATATGGGAACCGAAGCGGCGCTCAAATTCCTCATAAAACTCATTGACGATGGAAAAAAGCGTGTCCGGCGGGACGGATTCTCCCATCGTGCCGATCTGGTAGATGCTTTCCTCCGGGCAGGTCTTGTTGTTTTTCAGCAAGTCCTCCACGGTGCGGTTGCGCTCCGTGTGCCGGGTTTTCTCATTCCGGGCGTTCTGGGCCTCCACATGGCCGCCGTAATGCTCGTAGTAGTACATCCGCTCGATTTCCTCAAAGCTGAAATCCGGCTGCTCCGGGTTCTCCCGGAACTCGTGTGTCGTAAAGCCCCGGTAGCAGTCCCAGTAGACATTTTGCCTTGCCCGTTCTGCGTCAATGTGTTCGCTGTTCTCCACATCGAACCGGCGGTCATTGTGGCGGGGATTATAGGTGCCATGCTTGCCGGAGCGCCCATTGTGTCGTGTCAGTTTCAAACAGATTTCCTCCTTCCTGCGAAGATGTTCTGGGGCCGGGGAAGGGGCGGCGAAGCCGCAAATCCTGCGAATTTTGCGTCAGGTAATACCCAGTACGAGTTGACGCAGGCATCAACTCTCCCTGGGCAAGGCGTTTCACCCTTGACCCGATGGGGCGGCTGCCCTCAACCCGCCAAGGCACTTCGTCCTTGACCCGATAATGGCTGCCGCCCTTAACCTGCCAATGGGCGTTGCCCCTTGACCCCAGCAGTGCGCTGCCGCCCCTGCACCCCGGCACAAAGGGCTGGCTGCCCTCTGTACTCCCGCACCGGCGAAGCTGGCTTCCACCGAAGAAGCGGTGTTTGCCAGTTTCACCGGCTCCGTATCCGCACATTTGCACCCATAGGCGGGGAATGGATACGGAATACGCCTGCGGGGATTGCCGGTCAAAACAGCGGGTGCAGACCCGTCATTTTTTCCGTAAACGCCCCGGTTTCAGGCGATTTTTTCTTCCGCCCCTACCACCTGAAAGCCATGCTCTTTTTTTGCGTAGGCGCTGGCAGCGGCTTTCCGTTCCTCGCTGTACGGCGGCACCAGCCGGATCGACAGCCGGGACTTGTCCAGCACATAGGTCACGCTGCCCTCCGGCGTGCTGCGCTCCAATCGGCACAGCAGCGGGTACTTCCGGCTGAAATCAGCCAGCCTGCGCTTCAAGCTGGCGTTGAAGGTGTAGATGCTGGCAAGGTTCTCCGCCTCGTTCCAGTTGATGATGGTTTCTTTCTCATACTTAGACAGCTTCCTCATACAGATCCTCCTCATAATCAGTGTAAGATTTCAGCACACGCAGGCTGCGCTTGAGACGGCGGTACTCGTCCATCTCCATGCGCAGATGGTGGTAAAAATCCTCGTACCAGCTTTCGCCCACCTCCGTCTCCACCTTCCGGGCCAGCCCCAGCATCCGGCGTTTGGCCTCCGGGTCAACTGTCAGTGCCGTCAGCCATTTCAGCCGTGTCACTGTATTGTGATGGCTGGGACAGCCGTAAGCGTAGAGAATCTTCTTTTCTTTCATACTCAGTGTCATAATGATTTCCTCCGTTTCTTTGCCGCGGAGCCATGCGCCCCGCATGATTGATAAACTTGTTTCTGTCTGCCGGTCTGCCTGCAAGCCGCTCCTGCCCGGAATTTTTCCCGGCGTATTGGCCTCTTTGGTGCGCTCGATTTCTGTCCTGGCGTCACTTCCCCGGGAGGCCATACCCCCTTGCAGCCGGTCATTCGATTTTCAAGGTTCTGTGCCTGTCTGCAAGAACCAGTTTACCGAAAAAAGAGGCTCTTTCCCGTATATCCAAAACGTCGGAAAAACGCTTGAAATCCGCATATTTCCACGCTTATGGAATCGTGCTATAATGGGTGTAATCACTGAAAAACGATAACGAGAGAGGGGGCTTTGGATGTACGCAAAGCTGACAATCCCGGAGCGGCTCAAAGACCTGCGGGTGGTGGACAAGCACCTGACGCTGGAACAACTGGCGGAGCAGACCGGCCTGTCTAAATCCGCGCTGGGAAAATACGAAACCGATGACTACAAGGACATCAGCCCGTTTGCGATTGCAACGCTGGCGGACTTTTTACGGCGTGTCCACCGACTATCTGATGGGGCTGACGGAAAATAAAAATCACCCAAACACAGAACTTCAATCTCTGCATCTGAGTGATGATATGGTGGAACTTTTGAGCAGCGGCAAAATCAACAACCGGCTTCTCTGCGAACTGGCTACCCACCCGAATTTCCGGCGGCTGATGATAGATATGGAAATCTGCATCGACCAGATCGCCAATATGCGGGTGGAGCAGATGAATCTGGTGTTGGAGGCCACCCGGCAGACCGTCATGAGCAAGTATGCGCCCGGAGAAGATGACCTCTATATGCGGACGCTGGAACTGGGGCAGGTGCAGGAAAGCGATTTTTTTTACAGCCACGTTATGCACGATGATCTGGACAGCATCGTCCGGGACATCCGGGAAGCACACCGCACGGACAAGACCACCGCCGACCCGCAGCCCACGCTGGATGATGTGAAGAAAAAATTTGAGCAGGCCATAGGACAGGGCAGCGATACAGAAATGCTGATCCACGAGTTCTGCGATAAGTTGCAGATACCCTTTGAGAAGATTTCCTCGGAGGACTTCTCGGCGTTCCTGCGGATACTGAGCCTGTCCAAGCAGCTCAAAAGCCCCAACAATATGAGAGGAAAGGCCAGCCCCATCCCGCCCAACCGCAAGGCCAGACGTAAGCGGAAGTGAAATTGAGCGGCAAAAAAGCCATCCGCCGGTTGATTGGCAAATGGCTTTTGTGAAGCTGTATTCTGTTGTTGTGGTGGTTGTTCCCAGTTTGGGAACAGCCATTATTGAAGATGCTATTCTTTGTCTTTCTGCGACACCTGCGCATAGGCTTCCTGCTGGACAAGCAGCCCCGCCGAAAAGCCGTATTTAAAGCGGCTTTCGTTTTCCTCACACTGAGCGATTGCCACCTGCTCCCGCAGTTCTTCAACCAGTGCATAGTCCTCTTTGCTCAGACGCTCCGATAAGGCATCCATCAGGGCGGCGCTGGCTTTGACTGCCTGCTTGAACCTCGGTGAATCAGCGACCACCGTTTCACATGGATAAAATCTGCCGTTATACATTTCTTCCAGAATCATGCGTCCACCTCCCTCAGACAAAAATCATCTCAGACAGGATGATTTCCTCTGCCCGGCTGCGAATGCTGTTCATGGTTCCGACCCACGCAAGCTGGTCACGGGCTTTCAGTTCCTCGGTGACACTCTCTGCCTCCTGCATCTGCGAGACGATACACGCCAGTCGGTCAGCGGCCTGTTCGTTCAGGTCAGCAAGATATGTCCAGAGTTTTCCCAACAGAAGCAGTGCATTGTACTGGCCGGGCCGGTGTTCTTGCAGAAACGCCTTGTGCATCCGTCCCCACCGCCCAATGGGGCGGCTTTCCTCCGGCAGCTTCAAATCGGGAATGTAGTAGTCTCCCACCAGCGTGTAGCTGATGCCGTTTTGATGGATTTTCTTTGGTAAATGCTCCATGTTCGACCTCCTGTATTCAGTTTTTTCAGAATCCAGTTGATCGTGTCCCTGTTCATGATAAATTCAAGGCAACTGAACTCTTCACGAACAAGTATGGCATATCCTTTCCGAGTTTTTGGTAGTTCAGTCCGTGGGAGGTCTGCGCGCCCCGGTTCTCGCTCTGGTTGTAGCTGTCAATGGTTTCCTTGCCCAGCACCTCCGCGATCTCCTTGGCGTTCTTGCCCCTGCCACTAAGGAACAGCGTACAGTCGCAGTTGTCGGAAATGATTTCCGCCGCGTCCTTGTAAATGGCCTTTAGCTGCGACTGGCTCTGCAAAATAATAGAAGCCGAGATTTCCCGGCTTCGGATGGTGGCGATCAGCTTGTCAAAGTTTGGAATCTGGCCGATGTTGGCGAACTCGTCCAGAATCAGCCGCACATGGACGGGCAGCCGCCCGCCGTATTTGTCATCGGCCCGGTCACACAAAAGGTTGATAAGCTGGCTTTGCACCATTGCCAGAATGAAATTAAAGGTCGTGTCCGTGTCCGACATAATCAGGAACAGGGCTGTTTTTTTGTCCCCGATGGTGTCAAGTTCCAGTTCGTCGTCCTCCATCAGCTCCCGCACCTCCCGGATGTCAAAGGGCGCTAATCTGGCTCCGCAGCTTATCAAAATGGAGCTGCGGGTCTTGCCCGCCGACAGCAGGAATTTACGGTACTGGCGCACCGCAAAGTGTTCCGGGTCTTTTTCTTCCAGCCGTTCAAACATCTGGTCTACCGGGGATTGAAATTCCGGGTCGTCCTCGCGGGCTTCACTGGCATTTATCATTTCAAGCAGCGTAGTGAAATTCATTTCATCGTCCGGCGCTTCGTACCAGATATAGCCAATGAGGGCCGAATACAGCAGGCGTTCCGATTTGATCCAAAAATCCTCGGCGCTTTTTTCGCCCTCGCCCTTGGTGTTACAGATCAGAGTGTTTACCAGCTTCAAAATGTCCTTTTCCGAATGGATGTAGCGAAACGGGTTGTAGCGCATACTCTTGGAAAAGTTAATGGTATTCAGCACTTTTACCCGGTAGCCGCACCGCACAAGGAGCTGGCCCACCTCGCCGATCAGACTTCCTTTCGGGTCGGTAATCACGAATGAGGTCGGGTAGTCCTTGGACACGCACTGCATGAGGTTGGGCTTCACAAAGAACCGGGTCTTGCCGCTGCCGGAACCGCCGATCACCAGCACATTTTTGTTCCGGGCGGTCTTGGGGTCTTTGGGCCGGTTGTTCATGGTGAGGCGTTCCGTCTGGGTCAGGAGGATGTTGTTGTCAAACACCGGGTCGATGTACGGGGCTATATCTTTGGGGCTGCCCAACGGGCGCTGCCGTACTCGACACCCCGGCGGTATTTCTTGGCGTTCTTGCTTTTGCAGTACACCATCAGCCGCAGCGCCACCGCACCGGCCACGCCCACCGCCAGATCGAACAGGTGGAAGCTGGGGGCGGCGCTTTCAAAGGCAAGGGAAAAGCCGTCCGCAAGGTGCAATAGCTTTTCCGACAAGTCCGCCCCAGCCGCCAGCCGGTAGGTCTGTCCCAGCTTGCCGAACAGGTAAACAAACAGCAGGTAGGGCAGGTTGGCGATGATCAGCTTTTTCATTTCCGGCTTCATCGTGACAGCCCCCTTTCCTTGATTTTCTCCTTGGCCTGCTGGCTGCTTCTGGCCGCTGCCTTTTCTTTCAGGACGGCAAGGGTCTTTCGGATGGAGGGGCGCTCCTGCTGTTTGAGCTTCTTGGCCGTAAACTCCTTAAACGCCTGTTCCAGATTGTCCGCCTGCTTGGATTTGAAGATCACGATATACCGGGGCGGATGGGTAGTGCGGTCTTTCCGCAAGGTAAAATCAATGTCGTATTTCTTGGCGCAGGGCTTAAACAGGCCGATGTTGGCGTCGGTGATCTCAATGTTGGACAGGGCGGAACCGTCCTTTTTGAGCTGCCGTAAGCTCTGCTGTCCGTGATGGGCCTTGCCCGTCCCTTTCTGCCGGGCGGCCAGATATTTTCGGATGGCCGCTTGCAGCACTTGGGCGGTGAGCTTGCCCGTCTTAACCGCTAACGCTATGGTTTTCTGGTCTACTTCTTCCTGCAACTGCTATCCCTCCTTTGGAAAGTCAGCAGGCAGGCGGATGGCTTAAATCCGCACCCGCAGGCCGGAGAGGTCGTCGGCATGGATTCCCACAAGATACCAGTTCTCGGCCATTTCAATGCGGGTCGGCCTCCATCTGCCGCCCACCATCACATCAAAAGTTTCTCCGCAGTGCAGGCCGCCGTAATAGTCCGCAAGGTCAAAGCGGATGTCGTAGCGGTCTGTCTGCTCGTCAAAAATCAAAGCACCCTGTTTCATAGGGTCGGCCTCCTTTCAGATTTTGCCGGTGTTCATGTCATGGGCCACCAGCGCCGTGTAATAGCCGTTGATGGTGCTTGGGGCGTTGAACAGAACCGCCAGCAGGTATTTTTTGATGTTCCGTATTTCCGTGGTGTTTTTGCTGATACAGTCAAAGACAAACTCAATGTGAGAGCTGTTCAGCTTCATCAGCTTGGATTTCACCAGCTCGGCGGGGTAATCGTCCCCGGCAATGCGGATGGTCTTTCGGGCGCTGCATACGGTTTCCACCAGCAAGTCCACGATCTCGTCCAGCATATCCCGGTCAATCCCCTTGGCGTACTGGCAAAGGTGTTCATACTCGATGTTGTCCTTGATGATCTCCCGATAAATCTCTACGGCGCTCTGTGATTTCGCTCCCGTTCCTTTCCGTTCCGGCGGCGCAGCCGCTTCTTCCCCCAAAGGAGAGGGAGGGGAAAGGATAAGAATGGAATCGGTATTTGATCCATCCGTAATTGATTTCTCTTTACTTGATCTATCTTTATTTAATTGCGTTGGTTTTTCCTGCGTAGGCTTTTCCTGCGTTGGATTATCCAATGTTGGATTTTCCAATGTAGGTGAATCCGGCACAGGCTGGGGCTGTTCATAAATGATGTAATCCGCCCCGCGCAGGCGGCCTTGGCTGTCACGCTCACGGGAACGCACGATATAGCCCGCCTGTTCCAGCTCCCGGACAGCCGCCCGGATCGCGTCGATCTGCTCCCGGTTGATAAGGGATAAGCCTTTCAGCGTAAAGTCCCAGCTCTCCGGCAAGGACAGCATTTGCGACAGCAGCCCCTTGGCTTTCAGGGACAAGTCCTTGTTCCGCAGGTGGTGGTTGGACATCACCGTATAGCCCCGGTTTTTCTCCACTCGAAAAACTGCCATCTCGTCGTCCACTCCTTTCACTTGAAATTTCACCGCGCCGTCAAGGGCGGTGAGCTTGCCCGGCTGGTAGGGACATTCCTCATACACACAAAACTGGTACTTCCAGTGCGGGCGGTAGAAACGGCAGGTGCCGCAGTCCTCCGGCGCTCCGGCCTCGCCGTTGTCAAAATGATCTGCGCCCGGCCTCGTCTGCATGAGCTGTTCAAAGGCCCGGTCGCTGCCGGAAGTAAAGTACATAGGCGGTCGCCTCCTTTCTGTTTTTGGGCGCAAAAAAGCGGCGTCCTGATCTCCCCAAAGGGGAAAAGAGAACGCCGCTGTCTGCGGTGTCGTATTCAATTTTCGATGTGTCACTATTTGGGCGCTGGGCTTCACGGGAAGCAGAAGCGTGTCAAAGCTCAATCCGAAAGTAGTAAATCGGTAGTAAATTCAGTTCTTATATCCCGTGAAATGCCCGTATTTCCGGGCTTTTTGGAGATAATCAGAGTTGTTCACCTAATTTTATCACCTTTCAAAAAAATATTACTAAGCTAACAACTAATGTTGCGTAGTAATATTAGTGTCTCACTAAGTTAGAGTTTGTCAACCCTAAAAAGTAAAATTTATATGTAGGAGGAAATATTATGAAAACAATCAAAGAGCTTGTATTGAGTGTTAAAAACGGCAATAAAAAAGCATTTGATAAGCTGTATAAACTTACAAGCAATGATGTATGGTTCAACTTGCGTTTCTTTGCTCAAAGACGAAGAAAACGCAAAAGACATAATGCAGGAAACCTACATCACCGCATTCTTAAAACTTGATACACTCAAAGATGAAGAAAAATTTTGCGGTTGGCTCACGGCAATAGCAACAAACAAAAGCAAAAATAAATTGAAAGGAAAGGTGGAATATCAGATTGACGATGAAGTTCTGATTGCGAAAACTGAAACAGATGAGTTAATGCTCCCCGAAGAGTACATAAACAAAGCCGAAAAAAGAAAGGTGCTTTTACAGATTATAGAAGACACACTTTCATTCAATCAGTATCAGGTTGTTTTGATGTTCTATTTCAACGAGCTGTCAATTGCCGAAATTGCTCAGGCACTTGAAATTTCAGAGGGAACAGTAAAATCTCGCCTAAATTCATCAAGGGCAAAGATGAAAACTGCAATTGAAGATTACGAAAACAAAAGCGGTGACAAGCTTCACGGTGTTGTTGTACCTTTCTTTACAACTATTTTCAAGGAAGAAGCAAAGAGCCTTGCAGTACCGAACATTACAATCAAGCTCCCGAACGGACAGACACTTGCAACATCTGCAACAAAAGGCTTTGCGACAGGTGCAAAGTCAACAGTTTCATCTATCGTAAAGGCAACAGCAACTGCGACAGTAAAAACCAAGGTAATTGCCGTTGTCTGCGTTGCTACAATACTTGCAGGCACATCAGCAGTCGGCATAAGCATTCTTGCAGGCTGTAACGCTGAGAAAGAACCGACAGAACCGTCAGTAATATCTTCAACCGTACAGACATCAACTGTTCCAACAACTGTACCTAAGACTACAGTTCCAAAGGCAGTTAAAGATTTGGTAGACAAGGGTGAAATCAAAGTCGACAAAGACGGCAACATCACAGACAAGAATGGTAAGAAAGTCGAAGTAAAAGACGGCAAAGTAGAAGTAAAAACCGATGACGGTAAGACAGTTACAGTTAAGGTTAACGATGTAAAAACTACGGTATCTAACAACAATAACAGCAACAAGGGTAACACCGAAAAGAAAGAAGATACTAAGTCAAACACATCTTCAAAGAAAGACAACTCTTCAAAGACAAATACATCAAAGGTTGACACTTCTAAGAATGATAAGAAGCCAGCGTCTAAGCCGAGCAACTCTTCAAAGAACGACACAAAGCCAGCTCAGAAGCCAGCATCTAAGCCAAGTGAATCTTCAAAGACTGAAACACCTACAGCAAAGCCAAAGCAGAAGGTATGGGTAGATGACTATAAAACAGTACACCACGAAGGTCATTGGGAAGTAGTAGGTACAAAGGAAGAGCCAGTATATGAGACGAGATGGGTAAATGTTTGCAATGACTGTGGTCAACAGTTAGTAGATGATAACCAGATGGATGAGCATCTTCTTTGGGAAGCCCGAGAAAATGGTGGCACAGGCTCATATCACGCTGAAGAGCAGCAGGTTCAGGTGGGCACAAAGACTGTAGATGTAAAAAAGTGGGTAGAACCTTATGATGAAAAGGTTGAATCAGGTCACTACGAGTACAGATAATTAAATTCGACAGCAAGTATAAAATCGATATAAATCCTTAAAATAATTAGGGAAGAGAGGGTTCATAAAGAACCCTCTTTTTCTATGCTAAAAATAAATATTATACTAAAGAAAGTATTTAACTTAGTTATGATATATGTTATAATATAAACATATTAAAGAAGGTATTTATATGAAAAGATACAGCCCCCGAAGAGGATAGTTATGGTATGGGAATGCTTTGTAATCAACAAAATAAAAAAAGAGGTTAAGCATTAGAAAAAATTGCTTAACCTCTTTGTTGTTTTAATAATAAAAAATCTTTTGTGTTACGGTGTAATAAAATTTAAAAATATATTATCTTGTTTCCTTGAAAATCGGCAGGCAAACTAAAATGACAGTAAGTTTGACTGCATTTTATCTTGTTTTAACTTAATTCAAAATTACTCAACTGAATTTTTGAAATCTCAAAAACCCAGTGTTTAAGCCACTTTTAAGGCATTTTAAGTAATTTTGATAAAAAAAAAAGGTGGTTAAAAAACCACCTTTACTGGTGCGGGTGACAGGACTTGAACCTGCACATCGGTTGATACTAGAACCTAAATCTAGCGCGTCTGCCAATTCCGCCACGCCCGCTTATTAAATTGAAAGTTGAAAATTGAAAATGGAAAATTATTGGTTCTTTGCTGACTTTAGTATAGTAACCAAAATTTTTTCAATTTCAACACAATCATCTAAAATAGATTTTGTTTGATTTTCAGACAAATATTCTGTAGCACCCAACAATTTTATCCAATATTTTGTTTCGGATGCTTCTTTTAGGGCTATGCTTATTTTTGATACAAAATCAGGCTTGCTTTGTGCCTGTTGGGATTCGGTGACATTAGCACCGATACTTGTGCCTGCACGAAGTAACTGTCTGGACAGAATGTATTCTTTTTTCTCTTCACACAAAAATTTATATAATCGTACAATTCTTATTGCAAACTGAAAACTTTTGTTTTCTATAACATTATCCATAATATTCGTGTATATCAAAATTGCGATTATTGCAGAGAACAGAAAATTAAAAATTTTCCACTCTCCATTTTCAATTTTCAATTTCTGCAAGACCTACCGTTAGATAATACTATAAATATCAGCAAAAGTCAAGTATAAGCAAGCAGTATATTATTACTGCTTGCAGAACACGATTCCGTCTTTTTTACTGATTGACTTGATTTTTGCCAAAGATTCAACTCTTATGCCCATATCACGAACGAGGTTGCCGCCGCCCTGATAAGCTTTTTCGATAACAATTCCCGCACCTGCTGTTTTTGCGCCTGCTTTTTCAATAAGCATAAGAAGTGCCGTTAAGGCACTGCCCTTTGCAAGAAAATCGTCAATGATAAGCACATTGTCTTCTTTGCTCAAAAATTCCTTAGAAACAACTATGTCATAGTCCTTTTTATGAGTGTATGAGTGGACGGTTGCGTTGTATGTATCGGAATAAATATTGATTGTCTTTGTCTTTTTTGCAAAAACAACCGGAACACCAAAATACTGAGCCGCAAGACAGGCAATACCGATTCCCGACGCTTCGATTGTCAGAATTTTTGTTATGTTTTCGTCCTTGAAAAGTCTGTAAAATTCCTTGCCAAGCTCACACACAAAATTGACATCAATCTGATGATTGAGAAAGCTGTCAACCTTTAACACATTATCGGCACCAATATGTCCGTCTTTAAGAATTCTGTCTTCTAAAAGTTTCATATCAATCTCTTTTCTGAAAAATAAAATAGTAACAAACAATACGATAAATTATACTACAAAGATTTGCACATTTCAATTGATTTTTGTGATATTCCATGCCTTATTTTTCTTATTTTCGGAAAAAATTAAATTCAGACACAAAAAAGGCAGTCGTGATAAAGCGACTGCCCCTGTGTTTTATACTTCAATATTTTTAATTGAATCAAATTCGTCCATGATTTCTTTTGACGGTTTTTTTGAAAGAAGAGAAACAATAACATTCACAATAAGCGCAAGTCCGAAGCCTACAACAAGTGAATAAAGATTTGTTGCCGCATAAAGCGTCTGACCGTTTACAAGCGGAATATAGTCCCATATGATAACTGTCAGAGCACCTGTTGCCATACCGCTGATTGCACCCGAAAGTGTTGAGCGTTTCCAGAAAAGCGCCAGCAGAACAACAGGTCCAAATGCCGAACCGAATCCTGCCCATGCATCCGAAACAAGTCCCATAATGCTTGATTTAGGATTAAGTGCAATGAAGAATGCAATTACAGCAACAACTGCAACTGCAATTTTGCCGACCAAAAGCGAACTCTTTTCGCTTGCATTCTTTTTAACAGCACCTTTGTAAAGATCCTCCGAAACAGCCGACGCAGTGACGAGAAGCTGACTGTCTGCTGTTGACATAATTGCGGCAAGGATTCCGCAAAGGAAAATACCGCCGATAAAGATAAGCACACCGTTGCCTGAGAAAATCTGCTGGATTGTTCTGATGAATACAGATTCGCTTGTTGCATCGTCAAGCTGTGCTGTAAGGTAGCCTCTTGCGATAAGACCGATAAGGCATGACGCAGTAAGTGAAATAATTACCCAAACAACAGCAATTTTTCTTGACTTCTTGATTTCTTCATTGCTCTTTACAGCCATGAATCTGACGAGAATATGCGGCATACCGAAGTAACCGAGTCCCCACGCAAGGTTTGAAATAATCGAAACAGCCGAAACAGGAGTTCCGTCACCGTTTACAAAGAAGTTAAGGAACTGAGCAGGCTGTTCAACACCTTTTGCGGCAAGTGCAGAACTGAAGCTTGTGTCAAATGTGAGAATTGCATATGCAAGCACCGGAACGGAAAGGATTGCAACAATCATCATAAGTCCCTGAATGAGGTCGGTTGTACAAACTGCCTTGAAACCGCCCATGAATGTATATACAAGAATTACTACTGCGGCAACGATAAGACCGATAACATAAACCTGATTGTAGTTTTCGTCACCGCTTGCGCTGTTCGAGAAGAGCGTTGCAAAAAGCTTTGCGCCCGAACTGAATGCCGACGCTGTGTAAACCGTGAAGAAAACTGCGATGATTGACGCCGAAACAATCTTGATTATGTTTTTATGGTCACGGTAGCGATTTTTGAAAAAGCTCGGAATAGTGAGCGAGTTGCCTGCCACAATTGTGTATTTACGAAGTCTTGCCGAAACAATGTACCAGTTGAGAATTGTGCCGATAAGAAGTCCTACGGCAATCCATGCCTCGCCTGTGCCGGCAAGGTATACGGCGCCCGGAAGTCCCATCAAAAGCCAACCGCTCATATCAGATGCCTGTGCCGACATTGCGGCTGTCCAACTGCCGAGGTTTCTGCCACCGAGAAAGTAGTCCTCATTGTTCTTGTTGCCCTTTGAGCAAACAAAGCCTATTACGATCATAATAATCATATAAGCTATAAACGCACAAAGAACTATTATGTTGTTTGTTGTCATTATGCCCCTCCTGAAATTAAATTTATAAATCAAATACCTTTTAATTCTACCAAAAATGAATAAATAAATCAAGTGAATTGCAGTATTTAGGGCTTTTATACAGATAATTTGTGCATTTGCAAAAATTCAGGAGTAACATTTTGCACATAATTACGAATAAAATAACTTTTATATGCATTTAAAGGGGGATTTTGTGTTGATTTGAAGAATCAAAAGTATTATAATTACATTGATTGCAAATTGACTGTAAAAGGTATGTGGAGAGATAGAAATGAATATGGTAAAAAGAACTTGGGCTGAAATTTCACTTAATGCAATTGAGCATAATTACAATGTAATAAGAAATAAGGTTGCAGACGATACAAAGGTCTGTTGTGTTATAAAGGCTGACGGCTACGGCCACGGTGCAGTTGAGCTTTCACAGATTTATGAAAAACTCGGAGCGGATTTTTTTGCTGTTTCAAATATTGACGAGGGTATAGAAATCAGAAAAAGCGGTTCAAAACTTCCTATTGTGATTCTTGGCTACACTCCAGTTTCAGAGGCTGAAAATCTTGCTGAATATGATATTTCTCAGGCTGTTTTTTCACTTGAGTATGCAAAGGAGCTTTCCGAAAAATGTGTTGAAGAGGATTGTATCTGCAAAATGCACATCAAGGTTGACTCGGGAATGTCAAGAATCGGCTTTATGTGTCAGGAATTTCCACGGGATGAATATTCTATTGAAGAAATTTGCGAGGCTTGTTGCCTTCCGAATCTTGAGGTTGAGGGGCTTTTTACTCATTTTTGTGTGTCTGATGAAGATGCCGAGGGCAGAGAGTTCACAAACAAGCAGTATGAAAACTTTATTCATGTGCGTGACAGCCTTAAAAAGCGAGGCGTTGATATAAGTGTTGTTCATTGCTCAAACAGCGGCGCAATTGAAGATTACCCCGAAACCTGTTGCGATATGGTAAGAGCAGGTATTATCCTCTACGGACTTGCTCCGTCATCAAAGCTTGCCGACAGACTTGACCTTGTTCCTGCAATGACTCTTAAAACAGTTGTCGCTTTTGTAAAAGAGGTTCAAAAGGGTGCAACAATTTCCTACGGCAGAACTTTTACAGCCGACAGAAAGATGAAAATTGCAACCGTTCCTATCGGATACGCTGACGGATTCATCAGACAGAATGCAAAAGACGGCTATATGACGGTAAACGGAAAGAAAGCGAAAATTGTGGGCAGAATATGTATGGATCAGACAATGCTTGATGTTACCGATATTGAAGATGTCAAGACAGGTGACGAGGTTGTCGTATTCGGTACAGGCGAAAACGGTGAGCCTACTGCAGATTCACTTGCCGAAAATACAGGAACTATAAACTACGAAACCGTCTGTCTTGTCGGAAAGCGTGTTCCGAGAATTTACATTAAAGACGGAAAAATTGAGAATGTGATGTATAAATTATGAGATTACTTGCTGTTGACGGAAACAGCATTGTAAACCGTGCGTTTTACGGAATAAGACCGCTTACTACAAAGGATGGTCAGTTTACAAACGCAATTTACGGATTTCTTACAATGCTGTACAAAATTAAAAATGAAGAAAATCCCGATGCCGTGGCGATTGCCTTTGACCTGAAAACACCGACCTTCAGACACAAGGCTTATGCAGGCTACAAGGCAACACGAAAAGGTATGCCGGAGGAGCTTGCGTCACAAATGGAACCGCTGAAAAAGCTTCTTACCCTTTTAGGCTACAGGCTTGTTACCTGTGAGGGCTTTGAGGCTGACGATATTCTCGGTACGCTCGCCAAGGCTTGTGAAGAAAACGGAAACGAGTGCGTTATTGCAACAGGTGATCGTGACAGCCTTCAGCTTGTGTCGGACAAAACAAGCGTTCATCTTTGCTCAAACAAACAGGATATACTCTATACCCCCGAAAAGATTCTTGAAGCTTACGGTGTAACTCCAAAGGAGCTTATAGAAATCAAGGCGATTCAGGGCGATACTTCGGATAATATTCCCGGAGTTGCGGGAATAGGACCAAAGGGTGCGGGCGACCTCATTCAGAGATATCACACGGTTGAGTATATCTATGACCATCTTGATGAACTTGAAATCAAGGACGGTGTGCGTAAAAAGCTGACTGCGTCAAAGGAAAATGCAATTCTCAGCCGTATGCTCGGTGAAATAAACTGCAACGCTCCTGTTGACACAAATGTCGAAAATTATGTTGTAGATATGAAAGATGCCGATGAATGTGCCGGATTTATGGCAAAACTTGAGCTGTTTTCTTTAATAGAAAAATACGGCATCAAGGCTGACAAAAATACAAAGCCCGAAAAGGTTGAGAAAAATTCGCTTGAGGTTGTGTCTGATTTTGACGAAAATGAACTTTTAAAAAATGTTAAGTCAGAGAAAAAGCTCTATCTCAACTTTGAAACAGAGAATAAAGAATTAAAATCCTTTGCCGTACTTTTTGACGGCAAGGTGTATATAAGCACGGACGAAGAACTTTTTGTTAAGTTTATTGCCGATAGTGAACTTGAAAAGTACACAAGAAACATCAAAACGCTCTACGCTTATGCCGATGAGAAAAATATTGATGTTGAAAATATTGTGTTTGATATTGAGCTTGCGGCATATCTGATTGAACCGTCGTCAAAGGATTACTCGGACAAAAATCTTTGTGCCTCTTACGAAATCGCTCTGCCTGTCTGCACTGATGAGCAGAATGAAAAATACGAGGCATTTGCCTGTTACGCAGAATTGTGCGAAAAACTCGGAGATAAAATCAAGGCTCACGGTCAGGAAAAGTTGTTGAGTGAAATTGAAATTCCGCTTGCAAAGGTGCTTGCAAGAATGGAAAATATCGGTGTCTGTGTTGACCGACAGGGCATTGAAAGCTACGGCGAAATGCTTTCTGCACAGATTAAGGAGCTTGAAACCGCAATTTACGAAAGTGCGGGCTGTGAGTTTAACATCAATTCTCCCAAACAGCTTGGCGTAGTTTTATTTGAAAACCTCGGACTCCCTTGCAAAAAGAAAACGAAGAGCGGTTACAGTACAAATGCAGAGGTGCTTGAAAGCCTGAGGTATGAACATCCCGTTGTTGAAATGGTGCTGAGATACAGAACGCTCTCAAAGCTGAATTCAACCTACTGCGAGGGACTTTTAAAGGTCATTGCAGATGACGGCAGAATCCATTCAAATTTCAATCAGACCGAAACAAGAACAGGCAGAATCAGCTCAACAGAGCCGAATCTCCAGAATATCCCCGTAAGAACCGAGCTTGGCAGAGAGATGAGAAAGTTTTTCTGTGCAAGAGATGGCTGGGTGCTTGTTGACGCCGACTATTCGCAGATTGAACTCCGTGTGCTTGCCCATATTTCGGGTGACAAAAATATGATTAAAGCGTTCAAGGATAACGAAGATATCCACGCAATCACAGCGTCACAGGTGTTCAATATGCCGCTTGATATGGTAACTCCGATTATGAGAAGCCGTGCAAAGGCGGTTAACTTCGGTATTGTTTACGGAATCGGCGCATTTTCACTCGCAAAGGATATCGGTGTTTCAAATAAAGAGGCAAAGCACTACATTGAAAGCTATCTTGCCCATTACAGCGGTGTTGACAGCTATATGAAAAATGTTGTCGAAAAAGCGAACGCTGACGGCTATGTTGAAACAATGTTCGGCAGAAGAAGAAATCTTCCCGAACTCACCTCGAGCAAGCATATGATCCGTGCATTCGGTGAAAGAGTTGCAAGAAATATGCCTATTCAAGGCACAGCCGCAGACATTATCAAAATTGCAATGATTAAGGTTGACGAGCGAATGAAATCCGAAAATCTCCGTGCAAGGCTTGTGTTGCAGGTTCACGACGAACTTATTGTCGAAGCCCCGCAGGATGAGAGCATGAGAGTTGCACTCATCGTTCAGGAAGAAATGGAAAACGCAGTTAAAATGAGCGTTCCGCTCACAGCCGATGCGGCAATCGGAAGGACTTGGTATGATGCAAAAGGATAACAGAACGATTGCCTTTGTATGCACGGGCAACACCTGTCGCAGTCCCATGGCAGAGGCAATTTTTAATGATATGGCAGAGAAAAACGGTGTTTGCGTCAGGGCGGAAAGCTTTGGCATTGCAACCTCAACGGGACTTCCCGTGTCGGAAAATTCAGTGATTGCCTGTAAGGAAATCGGAATTGACCTTTCGGGCAAAGCTTCAACAGCCGTAGCTGATGCCGGCATTGAAAAATACGAAAAATTTTACTGTATGTCGCAAAGTCACGCAAAAATGTTGATGCAGTTTTTTCTTGTACAGCCCGAAAAAATCGCCGTGCTCGGTATAAGCGATCCCTACGGCGGCGACATTGAGGTGTACAGACATTGCCGTGATGAAATTGTTAATTCTGTAAAGGAAATATTAAAAGCGTATGAAAATTGACAGAATGACCGAAAATCAGCTTGAGGCGGTTGCACAGCTTGAACAGAGGTGTTTTTCGCATCCGTGGTCGTTTAACAGCCTTGAAGAAGAACTGAACAACGAAACCTCGCTGTTTTTTACCGCAACGGAAGATAATGCCGTTGTCGGATATATAGGAATGAGTGTTGTTGTTGATGAGGGTTACATTTTCAATGTTGCCGTTGACGGTACACACAGAAATCGGGGAATCGGTTCGGCGCTTGTTGAAACGCTTGTGACCTACGCCAAGAAAAATAACCTTTGCTTTCTCACTCTTGAGGTTCGTGAAAGTAACGGGAACGCCCGTTCTCTCTATGAAAAATTCGGATTTATCAAGGTGGGAGAGAGGAAAAATTACTACTCCTCTCCAACCGAAAACGCTGTTTTAATGACACGCTGTTTTTGACATATATATGTAATAAAACATTATATTAATGATATTACGGAACTTCATCATAAATGTTTCGTAGTGAAAGGAAAATTATGAAGATACTCGCAATAGAATCGTCCTGTGACGAAACTGCGGCAGCGGTTGTTGAGGACGGCAGAAACATAATCTCCTCGGTGGTTGCATCTCAGGTTGAGGAACACAAGCTTTACGGCGGTGTTGTTCCCGAAATCGCATCACGCCGTCACGCAGAGGCAATTGTTCCTGTTGTAAGACAGGCTCTTGAAGATGCAGACTGCAGGCTTTCCGACATTGACGCAATCGGCGTTACATATGCCCCCGGACTTATCGGAGCGTTGCTTGTGGGAGTGAATTTTGCAAAAGGACTTTCACTTGCAACAGGAATTCCGCTTGTTCCTGTTCACCATCTTCGTTCACACATTGCGTCAAATTATATTTCAAATATAGAATTAAAACCGCCGTTTCTCTGCCTTGTTGTGTCAGGCGGTCACAGCCATATTGTTATGGTTGAGGACTACACAAAGATGAAAATTATCGGCAAAACCCGTGATGATGCCGCAGGCGAGGCTTTTGACAAAGCCGCAAGGACAATGGGAATGCCGTATCCGGGCGGAATTGAAATGGACAGAGTTGCTGAAAATGGCAATCCGTTTGCATTCAAGCTTCCTCGTCCCACAGTTCACGATGCGCCGTATGATTTCAGCTTTTCGGGACTTAAAACAGCCGTAATCAACCTCATCCACAATTCGGCACAAAAGGGTGTTGAGCTTAACAAAGCCGATGTCTGTGCATCATTCCGCTATGCCGTTGTCGATTGCCTTGTTACAAACTTTATCAAGGCGGCTGAAGACTTGGGACAGAAAAAGCTTGTAATCGCAGGCGGTGTTTCGGCAAATTCACTTCTCAGAAGAACCCTTGCAGAGGAGTGTAAAAAGCGTGATTGGGAAATGTATATGCCCGAAAAATCTCTTTGCGGTGACAATGCCGCCATGGTCGGTTCACAGGGATATTACGAGTTTCTCAGCGGAAATATTGCAGGAACAGACCTCAATGCTTTTGCTACAATGAGTATTGAAAAAGGTTGATTTATTCGCAAATAATCACTAAGACACTTGCTATTTTATCAAGAATATACTAAAATAGTGTTAATAAACCGAAAGGACGATTTAAAATGAGCAATCCTATTGTTACTTTTGAAATGGAAAACGGAAAAACAATCAAAGCGGAGCTTTATCCCGAAATTGCTCCGAATACTGTAAATAATTTTCTCAGCCTTGTAAACAAGGGTTACTATGACGGCCTTACATTTCACCGTGTAATCTACGGTTTCATGATTCAGGGCGGTTGCCCCGAAGGCACGGGTATGGGCGGTCCCGGATATTCAATCAAGGGCGAATTTGCCGTGAACGGCTTTGAAAACAATCTCAAGCATACAGAGGGTGTTCTCTCAATGGCTCGTTCAATGATGCCCGACTCAGCAGGCTCGCAGTTCTTCATTATGCACAAAAACGCTCCGCACCTTGACGGTCAGTATGCCGCATTCGGCAAGGTGATTGAGGGTATGGATGTTGTCAATGAAATCGCAGAGTGTGACACAGACTATTCCGACAAGCCTCTTGATCCTCAGATTATGGCAAAGGTTACAGCCGAAACCTTTGGTGTTGACTATCCCGAGCCTGAAAAATGCTGATTGTTAAGAAAGGAATTTTAAAATGAATGTTTTGCTTGCAGGCGGCGCCGGATATATCGGCTCGCACACTTGTGTTGAACTCATCAACGCAGGTCACGATGTTGTAATTGCAGATAATTTTTCAAACAGCTGTCCCGTTGCGGTTGAAAGAGTTGAAGAACTGACAGGCAGAAAAATTCCGCTCTATGAGGCCGATGTATGTGACAGAGATGCCGTTGAAAAGATTTTTTCGGAGAATAAGATTGATGCGGTAATTCACTTTGCAGGTCTTAAAGCAGTAGGTGAAAGCTGCGAGAAGCCTGTTGAATATTACCGTAACAACATTGATTCAACGCTCACATTGCTTGAGGTGATGAAAAAACACGGTGTAAATAACTTTATTTTCAGCTCAAGTGCCACGGTTTACGGTACTCCGGAAACTGTTCCGCTTGTTGAAACAATGCCAAAGGGTTCTCCTACAAATCCGTATGGCTGGACAAAGTTTATGATGGAACAAATTCTTACAGACACCGCAAACGCAAATCCCGATATGTCTGTTGTTCTTCTTCGTTACTTTAACCCAATCGGCGCTCACGAAAGCGGCAGAATCGGTGAAGATCCTAACGGAATCCCGAATAACCTTATGCCGTACATAACACAGGTTGCCGCCGGCAGACTCAAGTGTCTCGGTGTTTTCGGCAACGATTACCCTACGCATGACGGCACGGGTGTGCGTGACTATATCCATGTTGTTGACCTTGCAAAAGGTCATGTAAAGGCTATTGAATATTCCGCAGAGCACAAGGGAACCGAGATTTTTAATCTCGGAACAGGTGTGGGCTACAGCGTTCTTGATATTGTAAAGGCTTTTGAAAAGGCAAATTCTATTGAAATTCCTTATGTTATAAAGCCACGCCGAGCAGGCGACATTGCAGAATGCTTTGCCGATGCAACAAAAGCCAAGAAAATACTTGGATGGATTGCCGAGAAAAAGTCTTGAGGATATGTGCCGTGACAGTTGGAACTGGCAATCTCACAATGTGAATGGTTACAAATAACAAATAAATGATATTTTATTTGTGCATTCCTACAAAAAAACAATATTTTGTCAAATAATCAGTCAGCAAGAGTTTTTAGCATTGACTTTTGGTGGTTGATTGTTGTATAATTAAACTGCTTATAGAAGCATTATCACATAAGGAGGAAAAGAAAATGTTCAAAAAAGCACTTAGCCTTTTACTGTCTATGATGCTTGTTGTGACATCACTCGTTGCAACTGTAGTGAGCGTTTCTGCTGCCGGCGATTCATATTTCGTATCCGGTTGTGAAGAACTCACAGGTTACAAGTGGGCTGAGACTGAAGCAACTTGCGGAGATAATGTAATGACAGAAAACGGCGACGGTAACTACGAAAAAGTATTTACCAACGTAGCAGTCGGCAACGGCTACCAGTTCAAGGTCGTTAAAAACGATAAAGAGTGGATTGGTGTAGGCGATACCGGCGAAGACAACTTCACATTCAATGTAACAAAGGAATGTGATGTAACAGTAACTTACAACCCTACAACAAATGAAATCACTGCAACAGGTGAAGGTGTTGTAATTCCGACAGAACTTGTTGTTGACCACATTACAGTCGTTGGTAACGGTGAAGATGCATGGCTCAACGGTAAGGACTGGAAGGTAGATGCTGAAGCTAACCACATGACAGAGACATCTGAGGGTTCAAAGGTTTACCAGATTAAGTTTGAGAGCCTTGACGCTTATGAGAACTATCAGTTCAAGTTTGCTGCCAACGGTTCATGGGCAGATAACTGGGGCCTTCCTGAGCAGGGCACAGCTCTCCTCTCAATGAGTGGTTTGACCTTACATACAACGGTCAGAACATGATCATTGATACAGATGCAGCTGGTTACGAAGACGGTTATGACATCGTTCTTACACTTGACCTTTCAAACTTTGACTATGCTACAAAGCAGGGTGCAAAGGGTAAGGTTGACATCGTTACTGGTGCAGAGCCTACAACAGTAGCAGAGCCTACAACAGTAGCAGAGCCCACAACAGTAGCAGAGCCTACAACAGTAGCAGAGCCTACAACTGCAGCTCCTGCAAAAAAGGGTCTCACAGTTACAGCTACTTCAAACCTCTTTTCTGAGAAGCAGGTTACTCTCAGCGCAGATCAGAAGACTGTAAGGGTTACATACATGTTCCAGACCAAGGACAGAGATGGTATGTTGAACTTCCAGTATAAAATGAACTATGATCCTTCTGTTCTCAAGGTTTCAGCTAATACAAGAAAGAGTACTTCATTCGAATATCCAAATTTCGAATTCAACAAAAATGTAGCTCCTGGTTTACTTATGGGTATAGGAAGTGACACAAGTCTCTATTTTTCATCAGAAAAAGAAATAGTATTTTCTTCTGTTGAATTCGATGTCATCAATCCCGAGGCTGTAGCAACTACTGTTGACCTTGATGTAGAGTATCTTACTATTTCAAATCAAGACCCTGTATCAGAGTTGGAAATCCCTAGTGATGAGGTAGTACTCTTAGACAAATCTGTATTAGATCAGGATGCAGTTGATAAGTATGTCGCAGTTGCTAAAACTGTAACAGTTCCCGACGGTTCAGAAGAGCCTACAACAGTAGAGCCTACAACAGTAGAGCAGCCTACAACAGAAGAGCCTACAACAGCTCCTGCTGCCGATACTACATATGTAGTTGCCGGTACAACAAATCTTACAGGCTATGAATGGGTTGGTACACCTGCTGCAGCTCCTGAAAATGTTATGACAGCTGACGGTAGCGTATTCACAAAGACATTCTCTGCTGTTCCTGCCGGTAAAAACTATCAGCTCAAGGTTGTTGCAAACACAGGCGACGAGCAGAAGTGGATCGGTCTTGACGGTACAGATAACAATGTAACTTTCGATGTAGAAACAGCTTGTGATGTTACTGTAACATTCGATCCTGCTACAAACAAGATTACTGTAACAGGTGACGGTGTTAAAATGGTTACAGACCTTGAAATTAACAGCATTACAGTTGTTGGTAACGGTGAAAACAGCTGGCTTAACGGTGTAGCATGGGGTGTTGACGCTGAAGTTAACCACATGACTCAGGTTTCTGACAAGGTTTATCAGATTAAGTATGAAAATATTGAATCTGCAGACGATGCTTATCAGTTCAAGTTTGCAGCAAACGACGATTGGGCTGCTAACTGGGGTCTTCCTGAGCAGAGCGCAGCTACTATATGCAAAGATTTTGACCTTACATTCAATGGTGAAAATATGCTTCTTAACACAGTTTCTGCCGGTTATCCGGAAGATTCACTCGTTGATGTAACAATCACACTTGATCTTACTAAGTTTGATTATCCGTCACGCTCAGGTGCTAAGGCTACTGTTAAGGTTGAGCCTTCAACAGAAGAGCCTACTACAACAGAGCCTACAACAGAAGAGCCTACAACAACTCCTGCTGCCGATACTACATATGTAGTTGCCGGTACAGAAAATCTTACAGGTTATGAATGGGTTGGTACACCTGACGCAGCTCCTGAAAATGTTATGACAGCTGACGGCAGCGTATTCACAAAAGACATTCTCTGCTGTTCCTGCAGGTGAAAAGCTATCAGCTCAAGGTCGTTGCAAACACAGGCGACGAGCAGAAGTGGATCGGTCTTGACGGTACAGACAACAATGTAACTTTCGATGTAGAGAGTGCTTGTGATGTTACTGTAACATTCGATCCTGCTACAAACAAGATTACTGTAACAGGTGACGGCGTTAAAATGGTAACAGACCTTAAAGTTAACACCATTACAGTTGTTGGTAACGACGGTGAAAATAACTGGCTCAACGGTGTAGCATGGGGTGTTGACGCTGAAGTTAACCACATGACTCCTGTTGCTGACAAGGTATATCAGATTAAGTATGAAAACATTGAATCTGCAGACGATGCTTATCAGTTCAAGTTTGCTGTAAACGATACTTGGGCTGCTAACTGGGGTCTTCCCGAGCAGAGCGCAGCTACTATAGGCGAAGAATTTGACCTTACATTCAATGGTGAGAATATGCTTCTTAACACAGTTTCTGCAGGTTTTGAAGAAGATTCACTCGTTGATGTAACAATCACACTCGACATTACAAACTTTGATTATTCAACACGTACAGGCGCTAAGGCTACTGTTAAGGTTGAGCCTTCAACTCCTGCAGTTGATAATTTAACAATCAACGCTACATCTAATATTTGCCAGGCTAACGGTTCAGGCACATTTAATGTAGGCGACAAGGTATCAGTTTACTATCTCCTTGACACTAAGGACGCACAGCTTGAAGAAGTACAGTGGGCTCTTACATATGATAAGAACCTCCTTACACTTGATTCACTTACAATGCCTGAAATCGCTGACGGCATGGTAAATATGAATGATGTTTCAGGCAATGCTTCAAACCTTGCACTTTATGATTTTGCAGGCGGCAAGAAGCTTGTTGAGGCTGTGTTCACAGTTAATGGTACAGGTACAACAAATGTTGACCTCAATGTAGTTGATCTTACACTTGGTAAGCTCAATCCTGCAACAGGCACAGTTGATGCTGATTCAGAATATGAAGCAGTAGTTAACGGCGACATGGCTAATGATCTCTTTGATCACATTAACTCAGACGCTAAGGTTGAGGCATATGTTGAGCCTACAACAACAGAGCCTACAACAGTAGAGCCTGCTACAACAGAGCCTGCTACAACAGAGCCTGCTACAACAGAGCCTGCTACAACAGAGCCTGCTACAACAGAGCCTGCTACAACAGAGCCTGCTACAACAGAGCCTGCTACAACAGAGCCTACTACAACAGAGCCTACTACAACAGAGCCTGCTGCAACAGAGCCTACTACAGTAGCTCCTACTACACCTGATGCTACATCTGCTACACAGGCTGCAACAAAGGGTCAGTCAACAGCTGACACAGCTACTTCTGACACACCGGCTAACGGCACAAGCAGCAACGCAGTACAGACAGGTAATGCTTCTATGGCAGTAGTTATCCTCTTAGCTCTTGTTTCTGCAACAGGTGTTGTTTACTTCACAAGAAAGAGATTCAATAAGTAATTGAATTTCCTATTGTAAGACTGTTAACGGCGTTGACAGATTAAAAAAATAATTTTTCGCCTCTCGGTTTTCCGAGGGGCGTTTTTTTATATCGTAATGTTGTGAAAATCAGTTTGAATTATAATTTCAAAAATATCATTTCTTTAAAGGTAAGTCTGCAATTAATTTTTTTCACATAAATTTCACCGAGAATTGTTAAAATATTGATTGAAATTTTAGTCTTAATGATATATAATAGGGATATCAAACTAAAGGAATGAAAAAAATGTCTAAAAAAATCAAAAATATGCTTTCAATTCTCTTCGTGGCTGTACTTACCGTGTCAGCATTCTGTATTCCTGCAAGTGCTGCCGAGGATGACCTTACAATCAGCATTTCAACAGATGAAAAGGATTCCGTAACAGCTAAAGTCGGCGATACGGTAAAGTATGCTATTTATATGACCGATACAAAAGAAGAAGTAATCGGAGCCGCAATGAGTTTCTTTTACAACGATGAATATTTGAAGTTGAATGCCGATTCAATAAACTGTGAAAGCTTTAAAACTGCGATTGGCAACCCTAAACTGAAAAATTATTACACCTTTACATGGACAGATGTTCAGAATCCCGTAAAGCTTAACGGTGACAAGGCTCTTGTTTCTGCTGAATTCAAGGTACTAAAGGGAGGCAAAACCGATCTTTCATATTTCATCTCGGATATGTACGGCGATGATATGACATATCTCAAATCGTATAAAATCACCTGCAAGCTTTGGGTGAACGGTAAAGAGGTAGAGGATAGTGCCGTTCCGATAGTAAATAATGATACGGCAAATTCCGAAAAAATTCAGGGCGATTTTGTAAACTACATTGACGGAATGGGCGAGGAAAACTCACCTAACAAAGACGACCATAAGTCGGTAGTTGTTGAGAAAAAAAGTACATCTCAACTCAGCAGAATAGTCAGGTTGTAGATGTTACAAAGGTTGTTGAGAGCTCTGCAAACGGTTCGGGTTCAAACACGACATTAATTATTATAATTGCAATTGTTGTTGTTTTGATTGCCGCAGGTGCAATTATTTTCGTAAAGAAAAAGGACGAAAAAAAGAAAAAATCTGCGGACAATAATGCAATGTCGGACGACGCAGATGCGGATAAATAAAACAGATAAATATCTTTTATAGGAAAATTTTTTATAATACAAGCTAAATACACAAAATTGCAATCGCAATTTTGTGTATTTTTTTGTTTTAAGCTTTTTGAAAAAGATTGCAATTTTGAAAATTTTGTTATATAATGATTTCATACCGATAGAAATCGGAAATTTTTTTGGAGGAGATTCAAATGTCAAAAAAACTTATCAGTATCATAGTGTCATGCGCTCTCGTTCTTTCACTTGCTCTTGTAGGTGTAATCGGCGTTTCCGCAGCTATTGATACAAACGGTCGTTATGTCCCAAGTGAGGGCGTAGAAGAAACACACAGAGTTTACTTCCTTATGCCTGAGTCATGGAAGAGTGAAAAGTTCAATGCTAATGATGCAGGTGCATACTGGTGGAACGGTTCAGACGCAGGCAACTCTCTTGACGGTACGTCAGTAGGTGTTGCTTGGCCGGGTTATAAGATGCAGGTTGAAAATGCTGAAAATAACATCTTCTATCTTGACCTTCCTACAGATGTTCCTAATCTTGATTTCAACAACTACCTTAACGGCGGTCTAAGGACAGAAGATGCCGCAACAGGTAAAGTAACTTACGAGTTTAGTGAGGAACAGTTTAAGGCTGCTAAGCAGACTGCCGATGTTTCTTGTCAGTACTATTCGGAAGGCGACAATGAATATTATGACAATTTGCTTGACGGCGAATTCTGGACAAAGGCTCAGGAAGCATTTGACGGTGATGACAAGACATTCCTCGGTAAATTTGCTGACAACTTCTTTGAGGATCCTGACTGGGGTATCTCAATGTACCTCACCAACATGATTTATGTTATAGACCCTAGCAACACTTCTGTAAGCGTAACAGGTAAGGAAACATATGCCGGTGAGTTCTACTTCTACTATGGTCTTAACGAAGAAACAGGCAAGTACGAGTACGGTTCACTTCCTAACTATGATATGGCTAAGGAAGCAGGTCTTGTTCAGACAGTAGACAAGAATGCAAAACCTGCTACACCTGATCAGCCTACAACAACAACTCCGTCAGGTGACAACAAGACAGATCCTACAAAGAACACAGTTCCTACTGCAGGTCAGAACCCAACATCTTCTGCAAACGCAGTTTCAACTGCTGACACAGCAAAGAGCACAGACAACAGCGCAGTTCAGACAGGTGCTACAACAGCAGCTGCAGTTCTCGCAGTTCTCCTTGTTGCAGGCGGTGCAGTTCTTTACACACGCAAGAGATTTGAATAATCTTAAATAATTATACATAATTATTTGATGCCCTCCGCTTTGGAGGGCATTTTTGCTTTTATCATAGATAAAATTTGCAGTTGTTTGTACTGCCTTTGTTCGGATAAGACCTAATAAAGTTATTTTATAAAACAGTACAGTGATTTTTGGTGATTATTACAATAGGTTTCAGACGCCAAAATGCCCTGTAACACTTGATTTTTTCTGAGTTTTATACTATAATAGTCATGCTGATACAAGTATGGTGTCGGAAAATCATAAGGAGGAAATACAAATGTCCAAAAAAGTTATCAGTCTTTTATTGGCTGTTATGCTCACAGCATCAATGATAGTGGTTGCTGCAATAAGCGTTTCTGCTGATACGGACGATGAAGGCAGTTATGTGCCTTCTGAGGGCACTGAAACCTACCATATATATTTCTGTAAGCCTGATGACTGGGAAAACAAATATACATCTGATGCAGGTGTTTATTGGGAAAACGGTTCGGATACTCCTTCAGCGTGGCCGGGTTATTCAGCTCGCAATGCTGATATCAAAAATGTTTACTGTTCTGATGTACCGACCGATGTTGATAAAGTAATCTGGAACAACGCTCTTAAAGGTACAGACGATCCGACAAATCCTGAATATAAACTTGCTTATCGAACAACCGATATTAATTTTAAGGGTTATGATAAAGGCGAGTCTGATTATTATCCCAACGGTGTTGAAAGCTTTGATAATATGATTTATATTATCAATCCTGAATTTACTTCCGAGAACGATAAGGATGAATTGATTTTTGCCGGTGAGTGGTTCTACTACTACGGTAACGGTGAATACGGCAATGCTCCTAAAAAGGAAGACCTCAAGGCCGGTGATTATTACGGCAAAGACGGTGTGTTCCCGACAGAGTACAATCCATCGGGTGAGGAAACAACAGCCGAATCAACAACAGAGGTTGTAACAGAATCGGAAACAACCGAGTCTGCAACTGATGTCCCCGTTGCAACAGAGGGTACAACATCATCTGCTGAATCTTCGCTTGCTCTTACAGTAAATGCAACATCAAATTACTTCCCAATGGCAAGTGCAAAGTATAATGCAGTTACAAATCAGGTAACGGTTACATATATTATGCAGTCTCCAAAGAATGTGCTCGACACGCAGTGGCACATTTCTTATGACCCTTCAATCCTTTCGGTTGCTGATGTGAATACTGCTAAGTCGGTTTGTCCGACAATGGACGGCAGAGGTGTATATGTAAACTTCAAGGATAAGTCGGAAGGCGTTGGTTATGTAAAATTCGGTGCAAGTAATCTCGGTCTTTATGACTTTAGCGAAAAGACGCTTTTTGCAACAGTTGTTTTTGATGTTAAAGACATTTCAAAGGTTGCACCGGTTTCGACGACGGTTGACCTTGTTGTTGAGGTACTTCGTGTTTCGGAAGTAAATCCGGACACAGAAATGACTGACGGTTCAAAAGAAGTTATTCTTGTTGATAAAGAAGTAGTTAAGAAAGATCCTGTTGCTGCGGCAGCAAAAAATGATCTTTCAACTGAGCTTACTCCTTCAACCTATGCAGAACCGACAACAGCCGAGCCTTCAACCGCAGAGTCATCTACTGTGGCTACTAAGGCTACAGAGGGAACGCAGGAATCAACTAAGGATACAATTGCTCCTGTAACTTCACAGGATGCAACATCTGTAACACAGCCTGTAACAAAGAAAATCAGCTCAACATCCGACACTCCGGATACATCTGATAACGGCGGCAATAACAATGTAAATGCTGCTGTTCAGACAGGTGAAGCTCCTCTGGCTGTTGTAATTCTTACACTTCTCATCGGCTCAACTTGTGTAATGTTCGTTCTTCGTAAGAAAGAAGAAATCCTTTAACGGCTGATAAAGACTAATAATTAAGAGGGCTGACCAAACAAAGGTCAGCCCTCTTTCTGTGCTGTGATTGAGGTTTAAAATCCTGATAAAAATACAAAAAAACAGCTCCACCGTAAATAGTGGAGCTGTTTCGTAATCTGTAAAATCAGTTAGCTCTGGTAACCTTACCTGAACGCAAACAACGGGTGCAAGCATATACACGCTTTGGTGAACCGTCAACAATAGCCTTAACACGCTGTACGTTGGGCTTCCATGTTCTGTTTGATCTTCTGTGTGAGTGAGATACCTTAATACCGAACTTTACATCCTTACCGCAGAATTCACATTTTGCCATGCGTCTGCACCTCCTTAAAGAAAAAAACTAATTCTATTTCTAACTTTGTTATAATAACAGAAAATGAGAGAAAATGCAAGTGTTTTTTGAAAATTTCTTAACTTGTTTTTTGCTCTTGTAATTTTTGACGATATATTATATAATTAGGAATAAATATAGTTACACGATTGTTACCTAAAAATTCAGATTTCAGGAGGCTCTTATGCTCTCATTATTACTTAACGGCATCAGAAACGGCAACCTTGATTTCGGCTCGGTAATTGCCGAAATATTGGCTGTACTCGTTATTATATTTTTAATTCTCCCGTTCCATGAATGGGCGCACGCTTTTACTGCGTCACTTCTCGGTGATAAGGCGGTAAAGGGCAGAGGCAGACTTTCAATTAATCCGCTCAGCCACATTGACCCTATGGGTGCTTTGTGTATGCTTTTGTTCGGATTCGGTTGGGCAAAGCCTGTTCCGATTGATCCGAGAAATTTTAAAAATCCAAAGGTCGGTATGGCAATCACCGCAATTATGGGACCGATTGCAAATATCGTTGCCGCATTGGCAGGACTTCTCATTTACTATCCGATTATCCTTTTTACGGGTGCTTTTCCGCTTTCAACAATCGGTGATTACATTATTCAGTTTTTAAGTTTCTACATTTCGTGCAATGTCGGACTTGCAGTGTTCAACCTTATCCCGATTCCGCCTCTTGACGGCTCAAAGGTTCTGTTCGTATTTTTACCCGACAAGGCTGTTGAATTCTTTTACAGATATCAGATGTACTTTTTTATCGGTCTTTTTGTTCTCCTTTATGTAGGAGTTCTCAACACCCCGATTAACTGGCTCAGTAATCAGATTCTTAACTTCATCAGCTGGCTTGCAAGCCTGCCGTATATGCCGTTTGTCGGTTGATTTCAAAATCATTCGTAACATCAAATCATAACTGAAACTTATTTATGGAAACACAACAACTTCAATATAAGCTGTCGGCATTTGAAGGTCCTCTTGACCTTTTGCTGACGCTGATTTCTAAAAACAAAATAGATATTTACGATATCAGCATTTCCGAATTGCTCGACCAGTACATGGAGCAGATTAATATGATGCAGGAAAATCAGATGGATATCGCATCTGAATTTCTGACAATGGCGTCAAGGCTTGTTTATATCAAGTCTGTAATGCTCCTGCCAAAATATGAGGAAGAGGCTGAAGAACTCAAGAAAGAACTTTCGGGACAGCTTCTTGAATATGCCGTTTGCCGTGAAATGGCGGCAAAACTGGGCGATATTTATGACTTTGACAGCTTTTACCGAGATGCATCTCCTGTTGAATTTGACCTGACATATAACCGAATTCATCCTAGTGAGGATATTGCAAAGGCATATGTCAGCGCAGTCGGACGGGGCAAGCGTAAGCTTCCGCCGTCAAAAGACGCATTTTCGGGCATTGTGTCGCATAAAATCGTGTCGGTAAACAGTAAGATTATCCATCTTATGAGAAGGCTCTGGCACGGCAAAAGGCTTGAATATCACGAAATTTTTGAGGTGTGCGAGGGCAAAAGCGACCTTGTTGCAACATTTCTTGCAACGCTGGAGCTGGTAAAGGGCAAGCGTATCAGAATTGAGGGCAGCGGTGAAAATGCCGTTGTTCATATGATTGAGGATAAAAACGCAATGCCTTTGCCACAGGTTGACGAGGACGAAAACAATGAAAATGAGGAGGTGCAGTAATGGCTGTTGAAAATATTCGTGGTGCGATTGAGGCGATTTTGTTCGCAAACGGTGCTTCGGTTGAATTTTCCCGAATAGCGCAGGCACTTGAAATTTCCGAAAAAAAGGTTAAAGAGCATATTTCTGCACTGATTGATGATTATGAGGCGTCAGGACGGGGCATAACTATAATATTGCTTGACAATTCCTGTCAGATGGTTTCAAAAAAGGAATTTGCTCCGCAGATTCGTACCGTTATGGATTTGAGAAGAAACACTCCGCTTTCACAGGCGGCTCTTGAGGTTCTTGCAGTTGTTGCGTACAATCAGCCTGTTACAAAGGCTTTTGTCGAGCAGGTGCGTGGCGTTGACTGCAGTGGTGTAATCGGCAGTTTGACAACAAAGGGACTTGTTGAAGAAAAGGGCAGACTTGAGCTACCCGGCAGACCGTTGCTTTACGGCACAACCGAAAACTTTTTGCGTTGCTTTAACATTTCAAGTCTTGACGAACTTCCTCCGCTCCCCGAGAGTGATGAGGACAAGGAGTCCGAAGAAAACGGTGAAGAACAGGAAAAGACTGAAAACGGCAATGAGCAGATTGATTTGCTTGCCGATCAGCCTGTTGACAGGCAGTAAAATTTAGGGGGAATTCCCTTTGCTTTGGCTATATATCCTACTCGGAATTGTGCTGTTTATTGCGCTTGTGATGTTTATTCCGATTACTTTGCGTGCATCATATAAAGAGGAGTTTTGGTGCGCCGTGTATATCGGATTTGTAAAGCTTCAGCTTGTGCCGGCAAAACCCAAAAAGGAAAAGAAGAAGAAAAAAGCAAAAAAACAAACTCAGAAAACCGAACAACCTAAAAAAGCGACAGAAAAAAAGCCGAGTCTTATAAAAAAATACGGTATTGAGTGGCTTTTGAACCTGATAAAAAAAGTTGCAGAGCTTGCAGTATCTGCATTGCAGGATTTTTTCAGCCACATACTGGTTAAAAAATTGTCGCTGAGTATCAGCGTTGCAGGTGACGATGCGGCTGACACGGCTATAAAATACGGCAAATACTGTGCCGTTGTTTATCCGGCAGTAGGCACAATTGTCCGTGTTGTAAAATGCAAAGGCTACGGAGTTGACATAAATCCGAATTTTTCGGAAAAAGCAGAAACAGAAATTAACTTTGACTTTGCCGCAAGAATTTTCGCATTCCGACTTATCGGTCTTGCCGTTAAGCACGGAATCAAGGGAATTAAACTTCTTGCAGAAGTTAAAAATGATTGATATAAATATTGTTGAAAAAGGAGAATGGCTATGGAACATCCTATCGGCAGTTTAATGGATACCACAATGGAAAAAATCAAGGAAATGATTGATGTCAATACTATTATCGGCGAGCCTATAACTTCGCCTGACGGCACACTCATCATTCCTGTTTCAAAGGTAAGCTACGGCTTTGCGGCAGGCGGTTCGGATTTGCCTACCAAAAAGGAAAACAAAGACTGCTTTGGCGGCGGCAGCGGTGCAGGTGTGACAATTCAGCCTGTTGCATTTCTTACCGTTTATCAGGGCGATGTAAGGCTTGTTTCCGTTGACAGGGAAGAAGGTACAGCCGACAAGCTCGTTAATATGATTCCCGATGTTCTTAAAAAAGTAAAGGGAGTTTTCAAAAAGGATAAGAGCGAATCCGCAGACGATTTTTCCGAAATCACACAGGACGATATTGACGGCTGATTCGTAATATTGCAACACCCCTCGGCATAGATTTATGCAGGGGGTGTCCTTATGAAAAAAATAATCTTGCTTGCGGTGTGCTTTGTTATGCCGTTTGTGCTTATGGGCGCAAAAACTGCGGAGGATACTCCTCCCACAACTTCTGCACAGGCATTTGTTCTTTATTGTCCCGATAACAACACGGTTATCTGTTCCAAGAATGCAGATGAAAAGATGAAACCTGCGAGTACCACAAAGATTATGACATCTCTCATAACGCTTGATGAGGCGGCATCCTGTAACAGCGAAGTAACCTTCAAACAGGAAATGGTTGCCGAGGGCAGTTCGATGTATCTTAAAGTCGGTGAAAAAGTCCGACTTTCGGACCTTGCGTCAGGAATGATGATGGCGTCGGGTAATGATGCGGCGAATGCGGCGGCATATACGATTTCGGGCAGTCCTGAAAAGTTTTCACAACGAATGAATGAAAAGGCAAAGCAAATCGGTATGACGAATACCAATTTTGTAACGCCGAGCGGACTTGACGATGACAACCATTACTCAAGTGCAAAGGATATGGCTTTGCTTATGTCATATGCACTTGAAAATGACGATTTCGCAAATCTTACGGCTAAGAAGAGCGTGACTGTTGAATTCCTTGAACCGAAATCAAAGAAAACCGCATATGCAAATCATAACAGGCTTTTGTCGCTTTATCCCTACTGTACAGGCGGAAAAACAGGCTATACAACGGCGGCAGGGCGGTGCCTTGTTTCCTCTGCAAAAAAAGACGGTGTAACGCTTGTGTGCGTCACTCTGAATGACCGTAACGATTGGAATGACCATATTTCTCTTTATGATTACGCTTTTGAAAAGTACAGGGGAGTTGACTGCAAGGACGCTGACTTTTGTGCCGATATTCCGTGCGTGGGCGGTGATAAGGACAGCGTAACTGTTACAGGGGAGAAGAACAACACAATCGTTTTAAAGCGTGAGGACTGCGATAAAATCAAGAAAAAAATCTTCATAGACAGCTTTTTGTATGCTCCGATTGAAAAGAACGAATCGGTCGGCAGAATTGAATACACACTCGGCGGAAAGCTGCTTTATAAATGCAACATTGTTGCAGGCGAAAAGATTAAATCGGATAAAAAGAGTGTGTCAATATTTTCGGCAATAGGAAATCTGTTTTCGTGACAGCTTAAATATACAGAAAATTTTATTAAAAAGGAATTTACATATGGCTAAAATTGAACCTATAAGACTTCAGAAATTCATAGCGCAATGCGGTATTGCGTCAAGGCGAAAGGCCGAGGAGCTTATTCTCGGCGGTCATGTCAAGGTGAACGGCAAAACCGCAATTCTCGGCGATAAGGTTCTTCCTACAGACAAGGTGTTTGTAAGAGGCAAGAGAATTGTTGTACCGAAGGGTGGTAATTACCGATATATTATGCTCAACAAGCCCCGTGGATTCATTACCACAATGAATGATGAGCGTGGCAGAAAGTGTGTTGCACAGCTTGTTGAGAATGTCGGCGAGCGAGTTTATCCGATAGGCAGACTTGACAAAGACAGCGAGGGTATGCTTGTTTTTACAAATGACGGTGACTTTGCAAACAAGGTTATGCACCCGAAAAACAATGTTTACAAGATTTACAGAGTAACCGTTCGACCGTCAATTGACGAGGATCAGCTTGTAAAGCTTGAAACAGGCGTTGAGCTTGACGGCAGGAAAACCGCTCCTGCATATGTCCATGTAATTCACAAGGAGCAGGGCAGAGTAGTTCTTGAAATGATTCTTCACGAGGGTAAGAACCGTGAAATCAGAAGAATGTGCGAGGCTGTCGGGCTTGAGGTTGCAAGACTCAAACGCACCCAGATCGGCGGAGTAAAAATGGGTATGCTCAAACAGGGCGACTGGAGAGATTTGACCGAACAAGAGGTTAAAAAACTGCTTGCAAACCCGTTTTTAAACGGCAAACAGCTTTAATTTTCCGTTTTTGAAAAATACTTCCGAAACGGTCAATAAAACTATTCGTTAATTCGACAATAAATTTACGGTTTTGGTGTAATAACTATTAAATGTGTTCAAAATTGAAATAGTACAGCGTGTTTTTCTTGTACTTTTGAAGATTATAGAGTATAATGTATTGTGTAGAAAATTAGTATGCACGCTCAGTTTTCGTGCATATTCAATACATGGTATTGGAGGATTTTAAGATGAGTATTGAAAAGATCAATCAGGCAAAGGCTGAAATTGCCGCAACTTCCGCTTATAAGACAATTACGGCGTTTTTTGATGCAGACAGCTTTTGTGAAATTGATGCCTTTGCAAAATCCGGTGAAGGTTTTGCCGAGGTTGTTGCAGGCTTTGGAACAGTAGAAGGTATGCCTGTTTATGCGTTTGCACAGAACAGCGACATTTGCGGCGGTGCCATGAGTAAGGCACAGGCTGCCAAGCTTAAAAAGCTGTATGGTCTTGCACTCAAGACAGGCGCTCCTGTTGTAGGCTTCTATGACAGCGTTGGCGGCAGACTTAATCAGGGTACAGAGCTTCTCGCAGGTTGCGGTGATGTTCTCAATGCGGCTGCGTCACTTTCCGGTGTTGTACCGCAGATCTCGGTTGTTCTCGGCACTTGCCTCGGAACAAACGCTCTTAACGCCGCAAGCGCAGACATCGTTATCATGAGCAAAGACGCACAGCTTTCACTTTCGGTAACAGGCAAGCATTCCGATGCCGCTTACAATGCTGAAAACGGTATTGCCTCAATCGTTTGTGACGACGCAGACAAGGCAATCAAGGCTGCAAAGGAACTTATCCTTTATCTTCCGTCAAATAACCTCACAATGGCTCCTCAGTCATTTGAAGAAGCTCCTGCAGAGGACGGTTGCGGTTGTGTAGTCAGCAGAACTGTTGACGGCAACAGCATTGTAAAGCTCTTCAATGATTACGGCAAGGAAGCAAATGTTCGTTTTGCAAGACTCGGCGGTCAGGTTGTAGGTATTGTTGTTACAAAGGGCAAGGAGCTTGGTTGCAAGTCTGCAAACAAGGTAGCAAAGTTTGTTCGTTTCTGCGACGCTTTCTCACTCCCTGTTGTAACATTCGTAAACTGCCCGGGTTTTGAGTCAATCAAGTCGGCAACAAAGGCGTCAGCCGCTTATGCTGAGGCAACAACAGTTAAGATTTCTGTTGTTACAGGCAAGGCAATCGGTTCAGGCTATGTTGCTCTTGCAGGCACAGGCGCTAATGCAGATGTTGTTTACGCACTTCCCGATGCGGTTATTTCACCTGTTAATGTTGAGGCTGCCGCATTCATTATGGCTCCCGAAGTTATGAATGTTGCCACAGATAAGCAGGTTGAGGTTGCTCAGAAGTTTGCTGACGAGAATCTTTCTGCTTACAATGCCGCTCAGAACGGCTATGTTGACGGTATTGTTGAAGAAGCTCAGCTCCGTCAGACTCTTATTTCTGCTCTTGATATGCTCTCGGGCAAGCGTGTTTCAACACTTTCAAAGAAGCATTCAACTATCTGATAAATGATTACTTGTTAAAATAAAAGGGGATACTAAAAATGAAGAATTTAAGAATTACAGTTAACGGCACAGCATATGATGTTCAGGTTGAAGAACTCGGTGGCTCTTCAGCTCCCGCAGCAGCCGCTCCTGCTCCGGCAGCCGCTCCCGCTCCTGCAGCAAAGCCGGCAGCTCCCGCAGGCGCTCAGGGTTCTGTTGTTGTAAAGGCTCCTATGCCCGGTACAGTTGTTAATGTTGTTGTTTCGGCAGGACAGGCTGTTAAGGCCGGAGATGACCTCGTATTCATCGAGGCTATGAAGATGGAAACTCCCGTTAAGGCTCCGCAGGATGGCACAGTTGCAACAGTTGATGTTGCAAAGGGTGAGTCTGTTGACTCAGGTAAGGTTCTCGTAACACTTAACTAATCAATAATTCGGAGAAAGGGATGCTGTAAAATGGCAAAAAAAATCAGAGTTACCGAAACTGCTCTGCGTGACGCTCATCAGTCACTCATTGCAACAAGAATGACAACAGAGGAAATGCTCCCTGTTCTTGAAAAACTCGATAAAATCGGTTATTACTCACTCGAATGCTGGGGCGGTGCAACATATGACTCATGCCTCAGATTCTTAAACGAAGATCCGTGGGACAGACTCCGCACAATCAGAGAGCATTGCCCTAACACAAAGCTCCAGATGCTTTTCAGAGGACAGAATATGCTCGGTTACCGTCACTATGCCGATGACTGCGTTGAGTACCTTGTTCAGCGTTCAATCGCAAACGGTATTGACATTATCCGTATTTTTGATGCTCTTAACGACATCAAGAATCTTAAAACAGCTATCAAGGCCGCTAACAAAGAGGGCGGTCATGCACAGGTTGCTATCAGCTACACAACAGGTCCTGTATTCACAGATGAATACTATGTTGAGTATGCTAAGAGAATTGCAGACGCAGGTGCAGATTCAATCTGTATCAAGGATATGGCTGCTCTTCTTACTCCGACAAGAACCGAAAGCCTTGTAAAGGCTATCAAAGCCGCTGTTCCGGAGCTTCCGCTTCAGCTCCACACCCACTACACATCAGGTCTTGCATCAATGTGTCTTTTAAAGGGCGTTGAGGCAGGTGCTGACGGCATTGACACAGCAATCAGCCCACTCGCTCTCGGTACATCACACGCACCTACAGAGTCAATGGTTGCCGCTCTTTCAGGCACAGAGTTCGACACAGGTCTTGACCTTAAACAGTTCTCTGACATTCGTGCTTACTTCATGACTCTCCGTGAGAAGTACATCAAGTCAGGACTTCTTGATCCTAAGATGCTCGCAACAGACGCTAACGCTCTTATCTATCAGGTTCCCGGCGGTATGCTTTCCAACCTTCTTTCACAGCTCAAGCAGGCCGGTAAAGAAGACAAGCTTGACGAAGTTCTTGCAGAAGTACCCCGTGTTCGTAAGGATTCAGGTTATCCTCCGCTTGTTACTCCGACCTCACAGATTGTCGGCACACAGGCTGTATTCAATGTAATCACAGGCAAGCGCTACTCAATGTGCACAAACGAGTTCAAGGGACTTGTTGCCGGTGAGTACGGTACAACTCCAATGCCGATTGATCCTGAGTTTCAGAAGAAGATTATCGGTGACAAGAAGATTATCAAAGGTCGTCCTGCAGATCAGCTTGAGCCTGAGCTTGATAAGCTCCGTGGCGAGATTGAGCAGTGGATTGAACAGCCTGAGGATGTTCTTTCTTATGCACAGTTCCCGAAGGTTGCTCTCGACTTCTTTGAAAAGAGAAGAAATGCCAAGGTTGGCATCAACGGCGACAAGCTTGACAAGAAAAATATGGTTCACCCAGTTTGATTTGACAACAAAAATTAACATTTATGCCACTTTCGCTATGAAAGTGGCATTTTCATTTGAGCAGAATTATTTTATGTGAATTTTTAGCAACTATATTGCATTACATATATTTTAGCAGTATAATGAAGTAAATTGAATATCTGTTGCGTATACCATTATTACAGATAGAATAAATAAAAGATGAGGAAATCAAAATGAAAAAATTTTTAACAGCATTGATAGCATTTGTAATGTGCTTTTCGGTTGTAACAACAGCTTTTGCGGCTACACCTGATGAAGCTTCTGATTCAGACTTGATTTCAGATATTAAACAGGCTATGTTAGATACATATTATGGTGATGAAAAGCCTGAATATCTGAATGTCGAAATTCTTTTGGACGATGAAGACGAGGTTTATTTCAGTTTTTCTGACAGCTTTGCTACTTCTGCAAACAGAGTTTACACCGAGGCAGGCAATTACATAGTTTCTTACCTCGAAAATTGTCCTGTGGCACTGTACAAAAACAACAGGGTTTATATGATCCCCGATGCTTATAATTCAGGCGTTATTGATGACGATACACTTGAGGGTTTGACCTATTGCGGACATATGGATATAGTTCCGAAAAGCGATGATTCAGCACTTGTTATCGAAATAAAAAACAAAGTTATTGAAGAGTGTTTTGACGGCAAATCACCTGAAACTTTGAGAATTGATATTGTTGGCAGAACAAGTGACGGCGGAGTATATTATAGACATGAATACGGCTTTGCACTTGGTGTTATAATTGAAGAAAAATTTGGTGATTGTACATATAGTTATACACACGGAAACGATGTTATGCTCTATAAGAATAACAGTGTTTATTCAATTAAAAATGCGTATGAGAGCGGAATCATTGATGATAAAATTGTCAATGAGTTAGTAAAAATGAATATTGGTATTATTCCTGATAAAGATGTAAGTACACTTAAGCAGTTAACCTTGAAAATGTGTCAAAATGCAGGTTGTACTGATTTGGCGGAAGATGATATTGATATATGGAGAATTATCTATTTAAGTGATGACCGAATAATGTTCACTTTTAATGTATCCGGTGCTGATATTCCCGAGAGTCCTGTAAAAGAGGTTATCGGAAACTATACATTTATAGGTGAGCAACAGTTGTATATTTATGCTGACGGTCAAATTTACACATTAAAAGAAGCTTTTGATGCGGGCATAATTGATAATGATGACTTGGCATTCTTTGCTGATGATTGGAAAGATGATATTGGTTTCAGTATTGTCCTTAATCCGACACAGCCTGATACAACAGCTCCGACAACATCAACGGCAACACCTGATGAACCTGCTACATCACCTGCCGCAACTTCGGCAACTAAGCCTGTTTCAACAAGCGACACAGCTACAAATGACACACTGAGCAATTCACAGAATAACAGCGGTGCAGTTCAAACAGGACAGAACAGCGTTGCTGTAATTCTTCTTGTTGCAATGCTTGCAGGTTGTGCAGTAATTTTTGCAAAACGCAGAAATCATTTTGAGTAATTTACAAATTAAATAACCCCTATAAAAGCCGTTCTCGTTATTGAGAGCGGTTTATTTATTTTAGCTTAAAAAATTTGTGATAGTTTATCAAGATGTATTGCTTTTTATATCATTTAATGTTACAATTAACTTGCATAAAAATTTAGCGAAAGTTCTTAATAATGCGTAGAATATTTACAAAGCGAGGGATAGATATGAAAAAGTTTTTACCTATAGCCATGGCGGCGGTAATGTCGATGTCTGCGGTTGCGGTTTCGGCAGTTTCTGCAAATGCGGTTGAACCGCTAAACACACCCGTGCAGTATGCACAGGTTGCAAGGGCAAGCTTGGCAACTCCGAAAATTTCAAAAGCCGAAAGCGTTTACGGCGGTGTAAAGCTTACATGGAACAAAGTGAACGGTGCGGCTAAATACAGAGTTTACTACAAGGGCCGTAAAGGCTGGACACGAATGGTCGATACAACTTCAACATCATATATCGACAAGGATGTTTCATCGGGCAGGAATTACACCTATACTGTAAGATGTATTTCGGCTGACGGAAAGAGCTTTACAAGCGGTTATGATTCAAAGGGGACAACTGTAAAATATGTTGCTGCTCCCGAAATTTCAAAGCTTGAAAATGTAAACGGCGGTGTAAAAATCTCTTGGGGTAAAGTAAGCGGTGCGACTAAATACAGAGTTTACTACAAGGGCCGTAAAGGTTGGACACGAATGGTCGATACAACTTCAACATCATATATCGACAAGGATGTTTCATCTGGCAGGAATTACACCTATACTGTAAGATGTATTTCTGCTGACGGAAAGAGCTTTACAAGCGGTTATGATTCAAAGGGGACAACTGTAAAATATATTGCCGCCCCCGAAATTTCAAAGCTTGAAAATGTAAACGGCGGTGTGAAAATTACATGGAACAAAGTAAGCGGTGCATCAAAGTATAGAATTTACCAGAAAAATTCGTCAGATTGGTTCAGAGTATCAGATACGACTTCTAATTCTATAGTTGATAAATCTGTTGATGTGGGAACCTATACTTATACCGTGAGGTGTATAAGTGATGACGGAAAGAGTTTTGAGAGTGGATTTAACCCAAAAGGCTCAAGTATCAGATATATTCAAGCTCCTAAAATACTTGAAACCAATGTTGTAAATGGCGGTATTAAGGTGATTTGGGAGACTGAAAACAATACAAATTACAGATTGTACTGCAAAACAGAAGGTAAGGGCTGGACAAAAGTATGCGATACCAAAACAGGTGTTGTGACACATAAAAATTTACAGCCGAATAAAACCTATACATACACTGTAAGAGCAATCAGTTCCGACGCTAAAAAGTATTTGAGCGGTTATGACCCTGTGGGAATGAGCGCAAAATATGTTGCCACACCGAAAATTTCAAAAACTGAGGTCACATATGACGGCGTAAAGCTGACATGGAACAAGGTTGCAGGTGCAGAGAAGTACCGTGTGTACTACAAAGACGGTGAGGGTTGGAACAAACTTGCCGATACAACGGGTAACAGTTATCTTGATATGGGACTTGTATCAAGAGAACTAAGCATAAAAGATAATTCCGTAAACGGTCAGTATATTTATACTGTTCGTTGCATTTCAAGTAACGGCAAGGTTTTTCAGAGCGGTTATGATACAAAAGGTTCTAAGGCGAATTTAGGCAATGAATGTCCGGAGATTGTTCGTGTTGACTCAATGCATGGCGGAATTACAGTTTCATGGACAGATGTTTGCGAAGATAATTCAAAGTATCGTATTTATGTAAAAGAAAAAGGTTCGTGGAAAAAGCTTGCTGATACAACAAATAATTATTACACTCATAAAAATGTAAAAGCAGGACAGACCTACACTTATACCGTAAGATGTGTTTCTAAGGACGGCAAGAAATTTACAAGTATCTATAATCCGTCAGGTGTGACATTTAAGTATAAGACTACAGATAAAACAAGAGATGCATACATAGATTATCTGCTCAAGCATGAATCGGAATGGTTACCTGAACTCAAGGTAGGAAATGTTGCTTTGGCTGGTGTGCAGTTTGCCGATCTCGATTTTGACGGTGTTCCCGAGCTTATAGTACAGGAAGCAGGAGATAAGGAATACTATTTGAATGCAAAGGTGTATACCTTTAAGGACGGAAAGTTTTCGTTAGTCGGATTTGATGATTATAGAACTTATATCCCGAATCAACTGACTTATTTCTATGACAAATCTGCTAAGAAATATATAATTAATGCCGTTGAATTGTCAACCTCAAATGTTGACCGTTATCTTGAACGCGAAAACTATACATTGAATTATGACGGCACAGTTTTGGTTGTTCGTGGATACTCTTCTGCTCATTTGGCTCTTGAAAGTCGGGGATTGGAATACCATTATTACAATAATACCGGAAGAACAACAAAACAGGCATATAATGCCACAAATGTGAGTGTACTCGGTAATTGTGTAAATGCACATATGTACAGTCAGTTTGTTCACTGTTCTGTTGACGGCTATCCAAAACTTTGGAATAATTATAGTGAAACACAGAAGAAACAGAACCTTCTTGATTCATATAACGCTTTTTCTTACGACAAATATTGATTGTCAAAATTGATAAGATTTAACTGCAAAAGGGTTCAGCCGTAAAAAGCTGAACCCTTTTATTGCGCAACAAAAACGGTTTAGCCAAATTGACTGAACCGTTAATCTGTACTATGTCACGCTTGGAAACAAGTAGTTGTATTATCACAAACTACCTACACGAACTGCGAGCGAGGTACTCGCAAAAAGGGTAGCTTGAAAATTATAACTATGTTAAGCTCGGGAACAAGTAGTTGTAAATTATCACAAACTACCTACACGAACTACGAGCGAGGTACTCGCAAAAAGGGTAGCTTGAAAATCAAGCTACCCTAAATTCGTACTATGTAATGCTCGGGTGACAGAAGTTTGAATATATCAAACTAACTTCACGAACTAAAAAACATTAGTTGTTGATGAGCTTATCTTCGTCAGACCAGCTGTAGAGCTTTCTAACTTCCTTACCGAATACTTCGGCAGGAGCTTCGGCAGCGAGCTTTCTCATAGCCTTGAAGTGAACCTGTGAACCGGCATCGCTCATGTCAAGGAGGAAGTCCTTAGCAAATGTACCGTCCTGAATGTCAGAAAGAACCTTTCTCATAGCCTTCTTAGTATCCTCTGTGATGATCTTTGGACCTGTGATGTAGTCACCGTACTCAGCTGTGTTAGAGATTGAATATCTCATGCCTGCAAAACCTGACTGATAGATAAGGTCAACGATGAGCTTCATCTCATGGATACACTCAAAGTAAGCATTTCTTGGGTCATAACCGGCATCGCAAAGTGTTTCAAAACCTGCCTGCATAAGTGCGCAAACACCGCCGCAAAGAACAGCCTGTTCACCGAAGAGGTCTGTTTCTGTTTCTGTTCTGAATGTTGTTTCAAGAACGCCGGCTCTTGCACCGCCGATACCGAGTGCATATGCAAGTGCGAGATCCTTAGCCTGACCTGTAGCATCCTGCTCAACAGCAACGAGGCAAGGTACACCCTTACCAACCTGATACTCTGAACGAACTGTGTGACCCGGTCCCTTAGGAGCTACCATTGTAACATCAACATCCTTTGGAGGCTTGATGCAACCGAAGTGAATGTTAAAGCCGTGAGCGAACATAAGCATATTGCCCGCTTCGAGGTTTGGCTCGATGTCGTTCTTGTAAAGAGCTGCCTGCTTTTCATCGTTGATAAGAATCATGATGATGTCAGCCTGCTTTGCAGCCTCTGCCGATGTATATACCTTAAAGCCCTGTGCCTCAGCCTTTGCCCAGCTCTTGCTGCCTTTGTAAAGACCGATGATTACATCGCAACCTGAATCCTTGAGGTTGAGAGCGTGTGCATGACCCTGGCTGCCGTAACCGATAATAGCAATTTTCTTACCCTTGAGAAGGTCAAGGTTACAATCTGACTGATAGTAGATTGGTGCTGTCATGTTTTTTGTGTAGTCTTTCATATTAAAGTCCTCCTTACCGCAAACGCGGCATATAAATTAAAATATATGCTAACTGTAAGATTAAACGGAAACCGAAGCTGTGCCTCTGTCAATGGCAACAGTACCTGTTCTTACAATCTCACGGATACCATAAGGCTTGAGTAAGTCAACAAGCGTGTTGATGCGGCTTGCACATTCGCAGTACTCAACGGTAACTGACGAAGGGGATACATCAACGATTTTCGCCTGCATAATTTCAACCGTTTTGACAATTTCGGCTCTTTTTGAGGCGGCGCAGTGAACCTTGATTAATACAAGCTCACGGCTGATAAATTCGCCCTCGTTAAGCCTTTTTACCTTGATGACAGGAATGAGCTTGTTGAGCTGTTTTTCAAGCTGTTCAACAATGTACTCGTCACCGTTTGCAACGATTGTGATTCGGGAAACCGACGGGTCCTGAGTAACACCTACTGCAAGTGAGTCGATGTTAAAACCTCGGCGAGAGAAAAGTCCCGAAATTTTTGAAAGAACGCCCGCCTGATTTTCAACAAGTATTGATAATGTATACTGCATTTTATCACCTCATTAAATTGACGGAGTGTCGGGGTGAACATCGCAAACAAGAATGAACGGTTTTTCCAAATCAACAATACCCTTGATGATGTTTTCGGCTTCCTTGTTTGAATGAGCCTCTGCATGGTCAATGCCGTAAGCATCGGCAATCTTCAAGAAGTCGGGATCACCGTTGAGAATTGTTGCGGAGTGTCTGCCGCCGTAGTGTTTGTCCTGAAGTTCACGAACCATTCCGAGTCGTGCGTTTTTCATAATGATGATTTTAATTCCGAGCTGATTGCCTGCAATGGTCGCAAGCTCATTAAGCCCCATCTGAAAACTGCCGTCACCGCAGATTACAATAACATCACGGTCGGGTCTTGCAAATTTTGCACCGATTGCAGCGGGAATAGAGTAACCCATTGTACCCATACCGCCTGTTGTGAGGAATCTGCCCTCACGAATACGGAAGTTGTTTGCACACCAGATTTGATTTTGTCCTACATCGGCAACAAGAATTGCCTTTGAGCGGAACATTGCACTGAGATGGCCGACAAGTGTTCTCGGCTCAACAAAGCCGTCAAAAACGGGAGGCTCACGGTAAAGATCTTTTTTCCAAGTCTTTATGGTTTCGCTCCACATTGTTGTAACCTTGTAATCGCCGATGCTGTCAAGCAGCATATTGATGACATTTTTCATATCGCCTACAATCGGAATTTCTGTTTTAACATTTTTACCGATTTCAGCAGGGTCAATGTCAATGTGAATTACCTTTGTGTTTTCACTCATCTGGTCGGGAGCCGCAACAGCTCTGTCACCGAGTCTTGCACCGCATACGATTACAAGGTCGGCTTCGTGAAGAGCACGGTTGGCAACAGCCTTGCCGTGAGTGCCGAGCATTCCGAGATAAAGCTCATGCTCGCTGGGCATAACACCGATGCCCATCATAGTTGAAATAACGGGGATACCCGTAGTTTCTGCAAATTTTTGAAGTTTAAGCTTGATACCCGAACTCAGCACGCCGCCGCCTGATACGATAACAGGACGCTTGCTTGCGTTGATGGCCTCAACAGCCTTTTTAACCTGAATTGCGTGTCCCTTAGTGTTCGGTTTGTAACCGATAATGTTTACGCTTTCGGGATATTCAAAACTTTCAATTTCATTTTCCTGAATATCAACGGGAATGTCGATAAGTACAGGACGGGTCTGCCGGTTGAGGCAATATGGAAAGCCTCTTTGAAAACTCTCGGAAGGTCTTCTGTTTTGCTGACGAGATAACTGTGCTTTACAAACGGTTCACAAGCTCCCGTGATGTCAGCTTCCTGAAAGACATCTCTGCCGAGAAGGTCGGAACGAACCTGACCTGTAATGGCAACAATCGGAATAGAGTCCGTATAGGCGGTCGCAATACCTGTGATGAGGTTGGTTGCACCGGGACCGGAAGTTGCCACGCAAACACCGGGACGATTACTGCATCTTGCATAGCCGCTTGCCGCATGAGCAGCGTTCTGTTCCTGACGAACAAGAATGTGGGTAATGCTCGAGTCGTAAACTTTATCGTAAAATGGGCAGATAGCCGCACCCGGATAACCAAAGACTATGTCAACGCCCTCGGCTTCCAAACATTTTACCATAATTTCAGCACCGCTGATCATTATGTTTTGTCCCTCCTATCCTTTTTATTGTGAGCAAAAGGTGTTTTGTAACATTAAATATACCTTTTTGCTTTACCGCTAATTATACAATAAATACCTTAAAAAGTAAAGAGCAGTATTGCCCATAAATTAAATTTTTTGCAGGATTTTGACAGATAATTTGCAAAATGGATTTTAATTGATTTTTACCGCCTGTTTACTGAAAATTTAAGTCGCTTAGTTTTGTAAAGTATATTCTTGAATTAAGGTCACTTTTTTTGTCTGCATTATCAGGGGACATCATTATCATCAAATTATCTTTTCCTATCCGTGATATACCGCCTATAGTGTACCCTTTTTCTTCAATATTAAATTTTGTTTCTTTCATTGTTTTGTTGGTTGTATCAAAAAGATATATGTAGTTATTTTCTGAACTTGATTCCGCCCTCTTATACAATAAATCTGTATCACTGTCATCTTCAGATGCGGATACTATTGAAAAAGTATCATCTACATCTTCTGATATGTCGGATTTTTTCAGCTTATCGCTGTCTATATATCCTATACATCTTGTTATGCTGAAATTTTGATAGAATAGATAATTGTTTTTAAAATCAAAAACCTGTACGCCCTGAATTAATTCGTTTGAATCATCTGAAATGTTGGAAATATCATAGCTTTTGAGAAAATTCATATCATAGTCATAAGTTTCTATTTTTAAAGAAGCTTCGTTCTGTGAAATGCAATCCAAAACCAAAAGAGAGATTGTTTTTGTACTTTTGTCAATTGAAACTTTTCTTATAGTTTCCCCGATACTGTTTTTATCATCAAACTCTAAATATTTTAATTGCTTGAATTTTTGAGTTTCGGTATCATACAGTTCCAAAGAAGTACCGTTGTCTAGCACTTTTGTGATTATGACAAGATTGTCTGCTCCTGTAACAGTGTCATATGGAAATCCGCCTTTGTCAGAAAATACAGTCGTCATTTTGTTTTTATTAAGGTCGATATCAATAAATTCAAGAGTACTGTTTTCTTCGTCTGTAATGTCGCCCGTGCTTGCCGTAAAACAAAGGTGATTGTTTACATATGCCTTATCATTAATTTGCATAGACCAGTTTTTTATTGAACCAAGTTTTACACTGCTTTTTTTATCTAAATAATATCTGTAGTATTCCATTTCATTTGGAGAGTCTTTATTGATTTTTGAATATATGAAGCCGTTATCAATTTGTTTAAATAAGCCGTAAAGATTTAAAGTATCCACCTTTTTGCCGTTATTGTAAATTTCAAAATCATGATTTAATTCTGTTGTTTCAATATCTGAATCAAGAGATAAATCATCTGTATTCGTTACGGTTGTTTGTTCAGTGGGGTTATTGCTTGATGAAGAAGTGTTACATCCATATAATGAAAGTAAAAATAAAGCGGTTACTAATAATAAAAATATCTTTTTCAAATTAATCTCTCCGAAGTTTATTTATCAGTTACAAGCACTGACAAAAACATTATAATTTATATAATTATAAAAGTCAATGATTTTAAAATACTATAATATAAGATTATGTTTAGAAAAATTTTGGCAAATGAAAGCACCGTGAAACTTGTGAAAGCTCACGGTGCTTTATCATAATAAATGATATGATTTGCAAAAAAAATCAATATTTCTTTTTGAGGAGTCTTGCGGCTATGATGACGCAGACTACGCTGACGCCTGTGTCGGCGATAACGGACATCCAGATTTGTGCAAGACCGAATGCGGCGAGGATAATTACAAGAGCCTTGATTGAGAGGGCAAAGATGATGTTGCCTTTGACGGTGTTGATAACACTTCTTGCAATTTTAATTGCCTTTGGAAGCTGTTTGAGTGTGCCTGATGCGAGAACTGCGTCTGACGCTTCAATAGCGGCTTCACTGCCGAATCCCATTGCGATACCACAGTCGCTTGCCGAAAGAACAGGGGCATCATTGATGCCGTCGCCTACAAAGCAAGCACCCTTGGATTTTGATTTCAAGCCCTTGAAAAGTTCAAGCTTTTGAGCAGGGAGAAGCTCTGCGTGACATTCGGAAAGTCCGAGTTCATTTTTAACATTTTCGGCAGGCTGTTGTCTGTCGCCCGTGAGCATTACCGTGTTCTTGACACCGAGCGCTTTAAGCTGTGAGATAACCTCTTTTGCCTCAGGTCTTACCGTATCGCTGACATTGAGCGAACCGATAAGCTGACCGTCATAAATTACGAAAACAGAATCGTCTTTGTTTGCAATCTTCTTCTGTTCGTCCGAAAGAATCTTTGAACCGCCGCACTGAATAGTTTTGCCGTTATAAACTGCGCTTGTTCCGTGACCGGCACTTTCGCTGTAGTCGGAAAGCTCGGGGAGTTTAAGACCGTTTGCCTTCTCTCTGATTGCGGAGGCAATCGGATGAGCAGAATATTTTTCGCTTGCAGCGGCAAGAGCAAGAACTTCGTCAGCACTGTATGAACCGACAGTATTAACCTTGTTTACGCTGAGCTTGCCGCTTGTGAGTGTGCCTGTTTTATCGAATACGAATGTGTCTGCTTTTGCAAGAGCCTCAATATATTTTCCGCCCTTGATGAGTACACCGACTTCGGATGCCGCACCGATACCCGAATAGTAGGAGAGAGGTACGGAAATAACAATAGCACACGGACATGACGCTACAAGACAAACAAGCGCACGGTAGAGCCATTCGCTGAATGCTCCGAGTCCGCAAAGCGGAGGAATTACCGCGATTGCAGCTGCAATGAGTACAACAACCGGTGTGTAAACAGAGGCAAATCTTGAAATAAGCTTTTCGCTGTTGCCCTTTTGAGCGGCGGCATCTTCAACAAGCTGAAGAATTCTTGTTGCGGTACTGTCGCCGAAATGCTTTGTGGTTTTGACAGCAATAAGGTTACTGCCGTTGATTGCGCCGCTGAGTACCTCACTGCCCTCGCCTGCGTCAACAGGAAGGCTTTCGCCTGTGAGAGCAGATGTGTCGAGAGTTGTTTTACCTTTGATAATAATGCCGTCAAGCGGAACTCTTTCGTATGGCTTGACTTCAATGATACTTCCGATTTCAACGCTTTCGGCAGGAACAACCTGTTCCGCACCGTCAACAATAATTGTTGCTGTATCGGGACGAATGTTTGCAAGCTTTTCAATGTCACGGCGGGATGCGTCAACTGCTCGATCCTCAAAAATTTCACCGATAGAAAAGAGGATTGTTACCATTGCCGCCTCAACAAAATCTCCAAGACAGAATGCCGCAATTACCGCAACAGCCATAAGCGTTGTTTCGTCAATTCTCAGCTTTAGAATGTTTTTTGCACCCTTGATGAATACCTTGTAACCCGAAAGAAGTGTTGCAACAAAACACGCTGCGAGTACAACATAATGAACAGCCGTAACACCGTCAAGTGTAAGGTGGAGAATTTCGGACACTACAGCAAGTACAATTGAAATTGCAAGGAAGATTGTGTCACGGTTGATTTTCTTTTTCGTGATTTCGGGTTCTGCCTTTGTTGTGATATCATTTTTCGGAGTTTTGTCAACAACGGTTACACCGTCCTCAATGCTGTCGCAGATTGCCTGAATTTCGGAAACAGGATTCTGCTTTTCGCTTTTGAAATTGAGAAGTTTTGTCGCAAAATTAAAGCTTACATCCTCAAAGCCGTCTGTTTCTGCAATTTTAGCCTCAATTTTGCCCGCACAATGAGCACAATCGAGATTGTCTAAAATGTAGGTGTATTTTTTGAGATTGGTTTTCGGAGTTTTGTCAACAACGGTTATACCGTTCTCAATGCTGTCGCAAATTGCCTGAATTTCGGAAACAGGATTCTGCTTTTCGCTTTTGAAGTTGAGAAGTTTTGTCGCAAAATTGAAGCTCACATCCTCAAAGCCGTCTGTTTCTGCAATTTTAGCCTCAATCTTGCCTGCACAATGAGCGCAGTTGAGATTGTCAAGCTGATATTTGTACCTCATATGTCTCCCTCCTTATTCAAGAACATGGTCAAGTCCCATTTCTATGATTCGTTTCACATGGTCATCGTCAAGGCTGTAATAAATCTGCTTTCCTTCACGGCGAACACGCACCAGCTTGTTCTGCCTTAACACACGCAGTTGGTGGGAAATTGTGCTTTGCTCCATGCTGAGAGCTTCAGCAATGTTGAGCACTGACATTTCATTTTCCGAAATGGTGTACATAATGCGAAGTCGGGTTGAATCACCGAAAACCTTAAAAAGGTCTGCAAGCTCAAATAGCACATCAATGTCGGGCATTTCGGGAGTGGTTGTTTTTTCTTTGTTTTCCATAGGCGTCCCCTTTAATTTTCTCTCAGGTTAAAAGTTATACTTGAACATATGAAGATATGCTCATATGTTAATTATAATATAGCATTCCCTTTTTAAAAAGTCAATAGACATAGAGGGAAAAGTGTAATATTTTTTTGATTTTTTACAAAAAAACAGCGGCAAAAGCATTTGCTTTCACCGCTGTGAGTACAGAATATTTTGTTTTATGCCATTCCGAAATAACTGAGAATATTGAATCCTGTCGGCATCGGAATTGTAAACATATATATAGTGGCAAGAATAAAACCTGCAACTGCAACACCGAGCACAATTCTTCTGTTCGGAAGATTCTTGAATGTGCCTACGATACCGAGCATAAAGAGTACAACCGAGTAAATTACGCTTACAAGACCGAATGCGTCACCGTTTGCGTTATCTTTCTTACCTTGTTCAAGAAGTTTGTCCGACTCTTCAATTGTAGCTTGTGCCTCTGCAAAATAACTTTCGGTGTAACCGTCCTTCATAAACGGAGTTACATTTTCCTTTTGATCCATTGCCCAATTAATTGCCTCAAGAAATTCTTCTGTACAGTTATCACTCATAAGCTGATCAATTTGGTACTGATATTTTTCCATTTCCGCTTTATCGTTTTTAGATTCCGCATATTGGTAATTAAGGTTTGCCTCATTGATGTCATTCCATGTGATCATATCCTGCATAAGATTTTGAGAAGCCTCATTCCACATCGAGTTGCCCTCTGATGAGAGGTTGTTGCTTTTTGTGTAGTTAGTCGCATGATTTCCGCCGTGAAGTGAACCTATCCACGATGCCCATGCTGTGGCGAGTGCGGTTATTCCGAGAAAAATCGCAACAATAATTTCAATTTTTTCTTCACTGCTTCTTTTACTTATTTTTTTCGGTTCTTTTGCTGTTTCGCTCATTCTGAATCCCCCGTTAATTAAAAATTTGCCGCAATGCCTTAATTTTGTCGTTATTATATTGTAAAAGGACACTTGCCGACTGATTCTGTTTCAATCATAATTGATAAAAGTTTTAAATTCAATGCAAGTGGCAGTAAAGTCTTTTTTTCGGCATAATAATCATTTTGTCTGTGATTTTTAAAAAAATTTACCTTTAGATATTTTTGTTTTATTCGTTTGATTTGCAAAGAATAAATATATACGATAGATTTGCCTGCAAATTTTCAATTAGGAAAATATAATAACTGTTTCAATTTGTAATTATTTTACAAAAAATTGCTTTAATTAATTACTTCTTTTTAGGAAAAAACGGTTTTAAAAAGCATGGTTGGTTATATTAAAAACAAAAAAAAGCAACAAATTAATAATTTGAGTACAACTTGCCCAAAAATAGATTACAGTTTTATTATTCCGTTGACTTTACTACAATTTTGTAGTATCATTTTCTGTAAGAGAATTGTTAAATTACATCTGCGTAACCGAGTTGGTTCGTTTTTAATAAAATGTAACAAATTAGTTCTCATTATGAATTTTTAGATTCGTATAATTTTTGATTTTTACTTATACACTATATAGATATACATTTTCAGATATTTAGCTTATTTAGTTAAAAGTATCTTCTACACATTAATTGGGGTGTAACAATTGGAGAAGTTCGTAGTTACCGGCGGAAAGCCATTATCGGGTGAAGTGACAATCAGCGGTGCGAAAAAAATGCAGCCGTTGCAATTATTCCGGCAGTTATTCTTTGTGATGAACCGTGCCAGATTGAAAATATTCCTAACATCAGCGATGTATCACTTATCAGCAGAATTCTTCAGCAGATGGGTGCTAATGTAAGACGAATCAACCGTTCGTCCTTATATATTGATCCTACAAAAATCCGCACATGCAATGCTGTGACCGACCTTGTAAGAGGTATGAGAGCGTCATATTATCTCCTCGGCGCACTTTTTGGGCAAGTACGGCAAGGCTAAGGTGGCTCTTCCGGGCGGCTGTAACTTTGGCGTGCGTCCGATTGACCAGCATCTTAAAGGCTTTGAGGCTCTCGGTGCGACAACTCAGCTTGTTGACGGTGCGATTATAGAGGCAGAATGCGACAGCCTTGTCGGTACACATGTGTACCTTGATGTTGTGTCCGTTGGTGCAACAATGAACATTATGCTTGCCGCATCAAAGGCAAAGGGACAGACCATTATTGAAAATGCCGCAAGAGAACCGCATATTGTTGACCTTGCGAACTTCCTTAATTCAATGGGTGCGGATGTCAGAGGTGCAGGTACGGATGTTATCAAAATCCGTGGCGTTGAGTATCTTCACGGCATTACTTATTCGATTATTCCCGACCAGATTGAGGCAGGAACATATATGTGTGCCGCCGCCGCAACAAGAGGTTGTATTACGGTAAAGAATATTACACCGAAGCATCTTGAATCAATCAGCGCAAAGCTGCGTGAGATGGGTGTTAAGATTACGGAATATGATGAGGCTCTCAAGGTCGATGCGTCATCTGCTCCGCTAAAGCGCTGTAACATCAAGACAATGCCGCATCCCGGCTTCCCGACAGACTGTCAGCCGCAGTTTGCCGCATTGCTTATGAGCGTTCCCGGAACAAGCATCATCAACGAGAATGTTTGGGATAATCGCTATCAGTATGTCAGCGAGCTTATCAGAATGGGTGCGCAGATTTCTGTTGAGGGCAGACTTGCAATCATTGAGGGCGGTGTTCCGCTCACAGCGGCTCCCGTTAAGGCAACCGACCTTCGTGCAGGTGCGGCTATGATTATTGCCGCTCTTGAAATTAACGGTACAACAGAGATTTCTAATATTCAGTTCATTGAGCGTGGATATGAAGATGTTGTTGAAAAGTTCAGAGGACTTGGTGCAGATATCAAAAAGGTGTATTTTACAGGAGACAACGAGCAAGAGCTTGGTGCCTGACTAAAATTTAATTAGAAATCAAAGCCGTTTTCTTTGTGAGAACGGCTTTTTTGTGAGATAATTTACAAATTTTAAAATTTGTGTTATCATATTCGTTATACTAAAGATAAGGATTGATTGTTTTGGCAAGAGCAGTACCGCTGTTCAGCGGAAGTAAGGGTAACAGCTACTACATAGGTTCGGCAAGCGAAGGCGTACTGATTGACGCAGGTCGTTCATGCAAGCAGATTGAAAATGCCATGCTTGCAAACGGACTTGATATGGGCAGTATCGGGGCGGTTTTTATAACTCACGAACACACTGACCATTGCAGTGCGTTGCGTGTGCTTGCAAAGCGTTACGGCTTTAAGGTGTATTCAAGTCTTGGTACGCTCAATGCTTTGAGGGCAGGTAATAAGCTTGATCCAAACACAGATGCAGATGTTATAACTGACGAGGTTGTAATCGGCAATATGCGTGTTCAGCGAATTGACACCCCCCACGATGCGGCGGAAAGCTGTTGTTACCGTGTTACTGCTCCCGACGGAAAATCCGCACTTATAGCAACCGATATGGGCGTTATGTTGCCCGATGTCAGAACTGCCGCGGAGCAGAGCGACTTTGTTGTGCTTGAGTCAAATCACGATATCAATATGCTCAAAAACGGATTTTATCCTTATCCGCTAAAGCAGAGAATCCTTTCAAACAGAGGACATCTTTCAAATGAGGCTTGTGCAAAAGAACTTGTTAACCTTGTTGAAAAGGGAACTTTAAGACTTATGCTCGGCCATCTCAGCGAAGAAAATAATACCGTTCCGCTTGCAATGTCAACATCCGTAGACCTGCTCACATCAAACGGAATGAAGTACAAAAGCGATTATTCGCTTGATGTTGCTCCGAGTGTAAGCACAACAAAAGCCATCATCTTTTAACCTTAAACAAACAAGAGGAATATGATTAAGATTAACATAATTTGTATCGGCAAAATCAAGGAAAAATATTTTACCGACGCAATTGCAGAGTATGCAAAACGCTTGACCGCATTTTGTAAATTCAATATTTTTGAGCTTTCGGAAGAACGCATTAAGAGCAACATACCGAATAGGTCGCAGATTGATGAGGTTATTTTCTCTGAGGGAAAACGAATCATGCAGAAAATTTCGCCTTCGGATTATGTTGTTGCAATGTGTATTGAGGGAAAGTCTATGTCGAGTGAGGAGCTTTCAAAGCTGATTGACAATGCGTCTGTAAGCGGAAAAAGCACCGTTGATTTTATTATCGGCGGCAGCTACGGGCTTGACGAATCGGTTAAAAAACGGGCAGATGTCCGTCTTTCAATGAGCAGAATGACCTTTCCTCACCAAATGGCAAGAATGATTTTAAGCGAACAGATTTACCGTGCGTTTGAGATTTCATCAAACGGTAAATATCACAAATAATTTACGGAGTTACTATGGCGCTTGACGGAATTTTTTTAAGACATATTAAAAGTGAAATAGAAAAAGAGGCTCTCGGTGCAAGGGTGTCGCAGATTTATCAGCCGAACAGAGAGGAGCTTGTGTTCGGGCTGAGAACATTTTCCGGCAACAAAAAGCTGTTGCTTTCTGCACGAGCAAATTCGCCGAGAGTGAACTTTTGTTCCTCAACACCCGAAAATCCTGCACAACCTCCGATGTTCTGTATGCTTTTGCGAAAAAGAATCGGCGGCGGAAAGCTTGTGGGACTTCGCCAGAACGGTTGCGACCGTGTTCTTATGCTCGATTTCGAGTGCGTGAACGAACTCGGCGATACTGTGATGATAACTGTTGTATGCGAAATTATGGGTATGTACAGCAACATAATTATTGTCGATTCAAACGGCGTCATCATCGATTCACTCAAGCGTGTAGATCTTACAATGAGCAGTAAAAGACTTGTACTGCCGAATATAAAATACGAACTTCCCGAATCGCAGAACAAGCTGAATCTGCTTAAATGTTCGGTGCTTGATGTGTGTACAGCCGTAAAAAATCTTGACACGGAAATGCCGCTTAACAAGGCGCTGTTAAGGACAATTGAGGGCGTTTCTCCGATTGTATGCCGTGAGATTGAATACAAGGTTATGGAGGGCGCAACAAACAGAATTGAGGGTGTGCTTTTTGACCGACTCGCAGTTGAAATTGAAAAGCTGAAAAGCGTTTGCAACGATTGTTCGGGCAAGCCTGTTGTGGTTTATCGTGAGGACGGCAAGCCTATGGACTTCTGCTTTATGAATGTTGAGCAGTACGGCGATTTTGCAAAGGTTGAGAGTAAGGAAAGCTTCTCCGATTTGCTTGACGGATTCTATGAGGCTCGTGACAGTCGTGACAGAATGAGGGTGAAATCACAAAGCCTTACAAAGCTTTTGAACAACACACTTGAAAGGCTTGCACGAAAAATTGCAAAGCAGAAGAGTGAGCTTGAACGCTGTGCAGACCGTGAGCATCTTCGCATATGCGGTGACCTTTTACAGGCAAATATCTATCGCATTGAGCGTGGTGCGGAGTATGTTGATGTTGAAAACTTTTACGATGAGAACAACGCAATTTTACGCATAAAGCTTAATCCGGCAATCTCACCTTCGGCAAATGCTCAGAAGTATTACAAGGATTACCGCAAGGCTAAAAATGCCGAAATTATGCTCAAAGAACAGCTTGAAAAGGGCAGGGAAGAGCTTGATTATATTAACTCGGTTCTCGATACGGTTGACCGTGCGGAGAATGAAAAAGACCTTGCGCAAATTCGTGAGGAACTTACCGAGCAGGGCTATCTCAAGGTTCAAAAGGGCAAAAAGCCCCGTCAGACAACTTTGCCGCCGCTCGAATTTGAATCAAGTGACGGTTTTAAAATCCTTGTAGGAAGAAACAACCGCCAGAATGATAAGCTGACTTTGAAAACAGCTTCAAAGAACGATATGTGGCTGCACACAAAGGACATTCACGGTTCTCATGTAATTGTTGTTTCGGACGGCAAAGAGATTTCCGACACGGCAATCTATGAGGCGGCACGGCTTGCGGCATATCACAGTAAGGCGAGAAACAGCAGTCAGGTTCCCGTTGACTGCACACTTGTTCGCTATGTGTCAAAGCCAAACGGCTCAAAACCGGGTATGGTGATTTATGTCAACAACAAAACCCTGTATGTAAAGCCGTCACAAACGGTTGAAAAGCAGTAAAATATTTTAATAAAAATTAAACGGAGGGCAAGACGCTCTCCGTTTTTATGTTAATTTAATTGTTTTTAACGGGCGGTAAAATCGAATGTAAAAATTCGTATTTTAGGGGTGCAGACTTTGAACTCATACCCTTCAAAATTTGCACCTGCCCCCTTCAGAATTTGAACCCGTCCCCTTCAGATTTTGAAGGGGACTACTTCAGAATTTGAAGCCTAATAATACCCATAGAAAAAGACTAAGAGAATAATACTAAGTAAACAATACCAATTGAAAAATGAAGAGGAATTCAGATGACCGAACTGACAAAATCATCCTTCAAAATCCCATTCGGGGACATAGCTTTCATCTGCGGAAGAAAGCTCCTGTGTAAAGCCGTCAATTCCCAGTCGCATCATTTCAAGCTTTACCTTGTCATATTCTCTGCGTGTGATTTTACGGTTAATTCGTGAAAACTCCCTGTCGCTGACCTTACCCATAGGAATGTACTGACACATAAGACTTAACAAAACCTGATCGCCAAATCTGCGTTTTACAATGTCAAGCACTTCAAGACTGTTCTTTGTGTGGGCAGGCAAAATCAGATGCCTTACGATAACGCCCTTTTTCATAATGCCGTCATCGTCAAACTGAGGCAGACCAACCTGAAAAGTCATTTCGTGAATTGCGGCAACAGCCGTGTTGACATAATTCGGTGCGGAAGAGTATTTTACCGCAAGAAAATCATCTGCATATTTAAAGTCGGGAAGATAAATGTCAACAAGTCCGTCAAGCATACTGAGAGTTTTCGGACTTGTGTATCCGCTGCAGTTATATACAATCGGAATTCTCGGTTTGTAAATTTCAAGACTTTTAACAACAGCGTGTGCAAAATGGTCAGCAGTTACAAGGTTGATGTTATGCACTCCCTTGTCCTCAAGTTCTTTGTAACATTCGGCAAGTCTTTCGGGAGTGATTGTTCTTCCGCCGTTCTCGTTTGAAATTTCGTAGTTCTGGCAGTACACGCATCTCATTGTACAGCCTGAAAAGAAAACAGTTCCGCTGCCCTTTGTGCCGCTTATGCACGGTTCTTCGCCATAGTGCGGAGCAACTCTTGCAACAACGGGCAGTTCTCCCATTTTACAAAATCCGTTTCCGCTGTGGGCAGTACGAACAGCACCGCATTTTCTCGGACATAAATTGCAAATCATGATATCACCTTATTGTCTGATATATAATGTCTGATAGAACATTAAAAACTATTGTACCACGATTATGACAAAAGTTAAAGTCTTTGCAAATTAAAGTGTGAAATCAGTAAGATAATCTTCGATGATGTCGTCAAGCTGGCAGAGTTCAAGCTCAAGTTCGTTGCACATTTCGACAAGCTCCGTCATTTCACGAAAGCTTTCGCTGATTCCCGACACGGATTTTATAAGCTTTTTGCCGCAAAATGCGCTTATCCCAAAGGTGTTAAATCCGTCTTCGGGTGTATGATTCAATTTGTAGGTTATCATTTTTTCCCTCCGGATGACAACCGGCCACAAGATAATAATACTATTATGTTGCGATATTGTCAATATTATTACAAAAATATTGTTGAATTGTAAACAAATAGTGATGTATCAGTAATAAATTGTACATAATGACAAATGAATGTAAACCACAGTTAAAGAATTATATAACAATAAAAACTTTAGTTCGATAAAATCTTAATAATATGTAACAAAGTATTACATATGGTATATAATTTCAGTGCAGTCAGATTTTTCGGCAAACGGCAAATAACATATCGGCGACAGTTAATTGCTGAAATATTGCAATAATAATAGTTAATTATTGCTTTGCGTCAGTCTTTATTTGTGCATAATGTATAAAAAGCGTTCTTAAAGTTTGGCTTTAGGATGCTTTTTTAGTTCTCAATAGGAAAAATACGGCATTTATAAATGTTAAAATATAGTTATCGTACGGTACTTTGTGCGAAATAATATTTAGGAGTGAAAATATGAGATTACGCAAACCATTATCGATTCTTCTTTCTCTGTCCATGATTGCAGGTATGTCGGCCTTTGCCTCAAATGCGGCAGTAACAAGCGATGAATCGGTTTCAGCAGGCAATTATTACAATGCAAATTATCTTGAAAGCTATCCAAGCAAAGCGTATAACGAATCGGGACTCGGTTCAGTGTACAGCAAAACTTCCACAACATGGAAAACCTGGTCACCTGATGCGTCATCCGTAAAGCTCAAGCTCTACACAACAGGTTCTGACAACGAGGCGGGCGCTTCGGCAATCGGCACCTATGATATGAAAAAAGACAGCTCAACAGGTGTTTGGTCACTTAATCTGAGCGGTGATTACAAAAACAAATATTACACATATCTTGTAACAGTAAACGGCACAACCAAGGAAACACAGGATGTTTACTCACAGGCTGTCGGTGTAAACGGCAACCGTACAATGGTTGTTGACCTTGACTCAACCGATCCGAGCGGTTGGTCGGACGATAAGCATGTTCTCTTTAACAGCGCATCCGAGGCGGCTGTATGGGAAGTTCATGTGCGAGATTTTTCAGTTTCCAAAAACTCGGGTGTGAGTGAGGATAACAAGGGTAAGTACCTTGCATTTGCCGAGGGCGGCACAACCCTTAATTCAGACACAAGTTCATCAGCCGTTTCAACAGGCATTGACTACCTTGTTGAGCAGGGCATTAACTGCGTTCAGCTTATGCCTGTTTATGATTACGGTTCGGTAAAGGAAGATGTTGCAAGTTCTTCTTCAAACCGTAACTGGGGTTATGATCCGGTGAACTATAACGCTCCCGAGGGTTCATATTCAACAAACCCATATGACGGCAACACAAGAATCACTGAGTTCAAGCAGATGATTCAGGCTCTCCATGACAGAGGAATTTCAGTTGTAATGGATGTTGTTTACAACCACACATTCTCAAACGATTCCTGCTTTAACAGAACTGTTCCGGGTTACTACTACAGAATGCATTCATCATCAGCATATTCAAACGGTTCAGGCTGCGGTAACGAAACTGCGTCAGATAAGCTGATGTACAGAAAGTATATGATTGAATCCGTAAAGTATTGGGCGGAGGAATATCACATTGACGGTTTCCGTTTTGACCTTATGGGTATTCACGATATCACAACAATGAACGATATCCGTTCTGCTCTTGACGGACTTTATTCAGACGGTTCGGGCAAAAAGATTCTCATGTACGGTGAACCGTGGACAGGCGGTTCAGTTGCAATTTCCGACGGTTGCTCGCAGTCAAAGGCAGGTTCACTCAATTCAAGAGTAGGTATGTTCTGCGACAGCTACCGTGATGCAATTAAGGGAAGCACAGACGGTTCCGATAAGGGATTTGTTCAGGGCAACACCGATAAGGCCGGAACGGTTGCAAACGGTGTAACCGGCAAGGGCTTTTCGGCTCAGGCTCCTTCACAGACAATTGCTTATGCCGACGCTCACGATAACCTTATCCTCTGGGATAAAATTGTAAAAAGTAACGGCTCATCAAGCTGGAATTCAACATCTTCATCACTCAGGGGACAGGTTAAGAAAGTAATGGGACTTCTCCTTACTTCACAGGGTATCCCGTTTATGACGGCAGGCTCGGAATTTTGCCGTACAAAACAGGGTGATACAAATAGTTACAAATCAAGCGACGCAATAAATGAGATTGATTGGTCAAGAGTAAAGACCTACTCGGATGTTGCCGCTTATTACAAGGGACTTCTTGAAATCAGAGAAAACTATTCTCCGATGAAGAGTTCAACCTTCAACACTCCTTCATTCCAGTCAACACACGGTGATGTTGTTGCTTACACATATTCAAACAACAAGTCAAACGAGTGGGGCAAGGTTTGTGTTCTTGTAAACGCAAGTTCAACAAATGATTGGCCGATTACACTTGACGGCAGCGGCTGGACAGTAGTTGCAGACGGTACGACGGCAGGTCTTAAAAGTCTTGGCACAGTTTCGGGCAACACATATACAGTTCCCGCAAACAGCGCCTGTGTGCTTGTTCAGAGTTCAACATTCAACAACCTTAAGGTTAGTGAAAAAACATTCGGTACGGTAACAATCAAACATATTGATGACAGCGGAAATGTTCTCAAAACATCAACAGCAAAATATGCAGACGGTACAACATACCGTACTTACCCCGACACAACCATCCTTTATGACTATACTCTTAAGGATACTCAGGGTGTAACTTCGGGTACTGTTACAGGCGGAAAGAATTACAATGTAACTTATGTTTACAGCTCCAGCGGTATTCGTTCAGGCTATGTTACGGTAAATTATGTTGACGAAAACGGTGAGTCAATTAAGGATACCGTTTCAACAAAGTATCGTGAAGGCGACAGCTACAGCGTTCCGTTCACATCAATTCAGGGCTATCAGCTTGACACAGACAAGTATCCTGCCAACACGACAGGTACATTTAACGGTACGAACACAACCATTAACTTTGTTTATAAGGCACTTGACAGCACAAGTTCGGTTGTTCACTACTATAACTCAAACAACTGGTCAAATGTTCGTTGCTATGCTTACACAGACGGCGGCGAAGAGCCTAACGGCAAGTGGAACAACGCAACTGTTATGACAAGTGAGGGCAACGGATGGCTCAAATGCACAATTCCTGCACCAAGCTCATATGTAATGTTCCACACAAACTCACAGCAGGAGCCGGGTGCAAACGAGACAGGCTACCTTGTTTCGGGCGAGGCATGGGTTCAGAATAAGAAACTCAGCTTTAGCAGCAAGGTTATTACAAGCCACATTGACGCTGCAACAGGTGAAAAGATTGCCGATGATGAAATTTTAATTCAGTCAAAGGTTTCTTCCGACGATACATACAAAACTTCTCCGCTTTCGGGCAGAACAGATGTTATTGCTCCCGTAAATGCGTCAGGCAACCTTTCATCGGGTATTATCAATGTTGTTTATCTTTACACATCATCGGAGCGTCCTTCAACTGCTCCTTCAACGGTAACTCCTACCACAGCCCCCGTTACACAGCCGACGGAAAAAATCCTTATCGGTGATGTTAATCTCAACGGTGCGATTAATGTACTTGACGCAACAGCGGTTCAGAAGTACATTGTGAAGCTCATAACACTCTCAGACAAGGCTCTTATCGCGGCCGCAAGATGTGACGCCGAGGATGATATCGTAAGCGTTAAAGATGCAACATACATTCAGATGTATGTCACAAAGCTTGACGGTCACGGAAATGTCGGCACTTACTATGAGTCGGAAGTTACTCCGACAACCGCCCCTGTTACCGAGCCGGCAACAGAAGAGCCGACAGTTGCTCCGACAACCGTTCCTGCAACAACAGCTCCTGTTACAGAGCCTACAACCACTCCGTCATCAACCTATACAGTTAAGTTTACGGATTCACTCAACTGGGATGGTACACTCTACTGCTACTCATGGGCTGAAGACGGTACATCTACAAAATCATGGCCGGGCGTTGCGATGACATATCTCAACACAAATGACTATGGTCAGAAGGTTTACTCGGTTGAAGTTCCGAACACTGTTAATTACATTATTTTCACAAACGGTTCGAGTCAGACAATTGATATCGGTTTTGACGGCACTTCGCTCAATTATTATACAGAGTCGCAGTATGACTCAAAGGGTCATGCTTATGTCGGCACATGGTAATCATTTTTTGAAAAAGTGTAAATAAGTAAAAACACAAGTCGGCAAGACAGTACGCAAATTAAACTGTCTTGCCGACTTTTTATGTTGGTTTGAAGCATGGGCGGATATCATCCGCCCGCAAGTAACGGTACAATATTTGTAATTCAACTTGCTTTATAAATATAACAATGTCATTGTTAAACTGTAGGGGCGAACTGTGTTTTCCTGCCTGAAATATAATCGCAATGCTATCAATCTAAAAAGAGAGCGTGAAATCACGCTCTCTAAAATCATCATAATTATAAAACTTTATATAATCGTTCCGCCGCCAACTACATATTCACCGTCATAGAGGACTGCTGCCTGACCTTTTGAGATTGCTCTTTGAGGTTCGTCAAAGACAATGTGCAGGGTGTTATCGTCAATCTGTTCAACGATTGCGTCCTTTTCGGGCTGGCTGTAACGAACTCTCGCCTTGACTTTAATCGGCTTGTCGATTTTGTCACAGGTGATGAGGTTTATGTCCGTTGCATAAAGCTCCTTTGAGAAAAGCTCGTTGTTATCGCAGAGAATAACCTCGTTGGTGTCAAGATTCTTTTCCTTAACATACATAGGGTGGGGGAGTGCAAGTCCAAGACCTTTTCGCTGACCTACGGTGTAACGGATAATTCCCTTGTGTTCACCGAGAATATGACCTTTGGTATCAACAAAATTACCGTTAGGATAAGTTCTGCCCGTGTACTGTTCAATGAATTTTGCATAGTCCCCGTCGGGAACAAAGCAAATGTCCTGACTGTCGTGTTTTCGTGCGTTTATCAAACCAAGCTCATTTGCAATTTCACGCACCTTTTCCTTTGTATATGTGCCAAGAGGAAGAAGTGTTTTTGCAAGCTGTCTTTGTGTAAGACAGTACAGCACATAGCTTTGGTCTTTTTGTGCTGTCAACCGATTTTTTCAGCAAATAGCGGTCTGCACCCTTGTCATACTCAATTGTTGAGTAATGCCCCGTGACAACGCAGTCAAAGTCAAGCTCTTCTGCACGGCGAATGAGCTTTTCAAATTTGATAAAGCGGTTGCAGTCAATGCAGGGATTCGGTGTTGTACCGTTTTCATAGGCTTTGATAAAGCGGTCGATTACATTTTCCTTAAAGCTGTCCTTGAAGTTATAGACATAGTAGGGAATGCCGAGTTTGAGGCAAACTCTCCTTGCATCATCAATGTCATCAAGAGAACAACAGGTTTTTTCTCGCTTTTCACCGATATCTTCGTTATCAAAGAGCTTGAGGGTAATGCCCGTTGCGTCATATCCCATATCCTTGGTAAGAAATGCGGCAACCGAGCTGTCAACTCCTCCGCTCATTGCAATCAATGCTTTGTTAGTCATTTATTCCTCCCGAACAGATTTGCGTTCATAAGTAATTTATCAGCCGAGTCTGATCATTTCGTCAATGCACTTTCTTGCGTCTGTGATAGTCTGATCGTCAAGCTTGATTTTCTCTCCGCCGTTGCCGTTAAGGCAGTTGTAAACATCAACAAGTGTTGTTGATTTCATATTCGGGCAGATGAGCTTTAATGTAAGACCGTAGAAATTCTTGTCCGGACATTCATACTGCAAATGTTCGGCAATGCTGATTTCTGTACCGATAATGAATTCCTTTGCATCGGATTTCTTTGCATAATTCATTATGCCCGATGTTGAGCCGACATAATCAGCCATAGCAACAACTTCGGGAGTGCATTCGGGATGAACAAGAACGAGTGCGTTCGGATGAAGCTCCTTAGCCTTCTTAACATCTTCAACATTTACGCAGGCATGAATCGGACAACCTCCGTTGAGAAGCTTGATGTTCTTGTCGGGACACTGCTTTGCAACATAGTCGCCGAGGTTGCAGTCAGGAATAAAGAGAATGTTCTTATTGTCAAGATTGTTTACGATTTTAACAGCCGATGAGCTTGTTACGCATACATCGCAAATTGTTTTGAGTTCTGCCGTAGTATTGATGTATGCAACAACTGTGTAATCGGGATACATTTTCTTAACCTGAGAAATAAGCTGTTTGTCCATCTGGTCTGCCATACTGCAGCCGGCAACAGGCTGTGCAAGGTAAACAGTTTTTTCAGGTGAAAGAATTTTGCAGGTTTCAGCCATAAATCTTACGCCGCACATAAGAATGTTCTTGTTTTCGGTTTTGCTTGCGTCAACACTCAGCTTGTAGCTGTCGCCTGTGTAATCTGCAATTTCAAGAATTTCATGCGCCTGATAGCTGTGGGCAAGAATACAGACATCCTTTTCCTTTTTCAACTTGAGAATCTGTTCCTGTATTGATGAAATATTCATAATAGTTTTCCTTTCAAGGTAATTAAAATTACTCCCCCTTATTATACATTTTCAGCAGTTTATATGCAATAGCTTTCGGTGTAAAAAGCTGTATTTTTTGCGTTTTTAACAAGAAACAGCCCATATTTTTGGTTGTATTGAAAAAATATTTTTGTTCCTTTAGACTTTACACATAAATGAATATGTGCTATAATTAAGTATAATTTTTGAATAGTATTATATCCCAAAGTTAAAATGGGTTGAATTAGGAGGATTATGTGATGAAAAAGACAATTGCTGTGTTATTTGCAGTTATGATGATGTTATTGTCGGCAGTTCCCGCATTTGCTGCCGCAAGTCCGGAACCGAGTACATTCAAATATAAGGTTGAAATTATTCCGACAGAGGGCGGTGACGGTGATTATAAGTTCACAACAGGTATTGACGAAAAGGGCGAACAGCATGTATTTATTGAGCCGCTTCCTTATGACGGTTATGTTTTTGATCACTGGGAAATTTCGGGCGGTCCTTTCAGAACCGACAGCAAGTATACAGATCCTAATATGAATATTATTATTTCAGGTGACATTGTTTGTACTCCTTATTACCGTAAGGCAAGCAGCGGCGGCACAACAGGTCCTGTTGCTACAGCTACGGCAAAGAAAGATGATTCAACAACTTCACCAAAGACAGGCGCAAGCGATGTTGTACCGTATGCAATTTTAGTTCTTTCTCTTGCGGCTTGCGGTGCGGCTGTATTTAAGCTTGTAAAGAGCAAATAATCCAACCTTAACTAAAAATCAAGAGACTTCTCATAAGGAAGTCTCTTTTTTATTCATTAGATGTTTGAATAATCAGGTTTTGTATTGCAGATGCAGTAGTTTGTAAATTGTAATAAAATTTTACTAACAGGCAATGATTAATTGACATACTGACACAAAAATGATACAATATAACCGATTGGGAGTTTTTGATATGAGCAGAAAAAAGAAACAAATTTCTTATAGCTTTGATTATTTTGCTTGTGGCTGCAATTATCGGCACACTTGCGTACATAGTCGTTAAAAACTTAAATGAAAATAACGAACGAAAAAGTCTTGATAACATCGCAGGCTCGTATGCGTCAGGCATTGAAAACGGTACAACCTCTGCAACAGAAGTGACTTCACCGTCAATCAATGTGAAAAAGATCGAAAATCCGATTGATTTCAAGTCGCTTCAACAGCAGAACAGCGACATTTATTCGTGGATTTACATTCCGAATACAAATGTAAATTATCCTGTTTTGCAAAGTCATCTTGACGATAACTTATATCTTGACCACGATATTTATAAGAATTACAGCTTTTCGGGCAGTATCTATTCGCAGATGTGCAACAAGCGTGATTATTCCGACAGAGTTACTGTGCTTTACGGTCATAATATGGCAAACGGCTCAATGTTTGCAACGCTCCATCGCTTTTATGATGCCGATTTCTTTAACAAGAACAGGTACATCTATGTTTACACTCCCGACAGAAAGCTTACATACGAAATTGTGTCAGCTTTTGAATATGATAACCGACACATTATGAATTCGTTTGATTTTTCCGATGATAATGTATTTTCGGATTATCTCAATATGATTAAAAACCCACATTCTGTTTCTGTGAACAAGAGAAATACGGAGCTTACTACCGATGATAAAATTCTTGTTTTAAGCACATGCTTAAACAGCGGTGACGGAAGATATCTTGTGCAGGGAGTGCTGAAGAAAGATGAACCGACAAAATGAAAGTTCGGCTGAGGCAACAACTGAAAATATAGAAAACAAGCTTGATCCGAATACACCGGAAATTCTTGAATCGAAAAGAGAAAAGAACAGTAAGGAGCATGTAAGCAATCCTTCAAGGTTGGATATAGAAGGTTATATTTTCAAGGACAGCAAGTTAATAAAGAAAAAGAAAAAAGTATATACAGATGTGTACGGTGTTGATTCCGACAGCATTGTCGTGAAGAGTAACACCACAAATCACTATAAAAAGCATAGATCAAAGTCGCATCATCACCATTCAAAGCATCGAAAGATGAAAACCTGGAAAAAGGTGCTTTTGTCAATCGGCTGCACATTACTTGGTTTAATTATACTCACCGTAGGCACGGTTGCGTATTTGATTTATCAGGGCGGAAACGAGCTGTTTAATACGGATATTCATGTTACCGCCCCACAGGGCATTGAAACCGAGGAAAACGGTAAGTATGTCGTATACAACGGTGAAACATATCAGTTCAACGAAAAGGTGACGAATGTTCTGTGTATCGGTGTTGACAAGCGCAACCTTGACGAAAATAATAACAGCAAAGTCAAGGCGAGCGGCGGTCAGGCGGATGTGCTTATGCTTGTGTCAATCGACACTTCAAACGGTAAAATAACGCTCTTCAACATTTCGAGAGATTCGATGGTTGATGTCACAATGTATTCAGCAGGCGGTGCATATGCCGGCACGGAAAAACAGCAGATTTGTCTTTCGTATTCATACGGTGACGGTAAGGAATCAAGCTGTGAAAATACGGTAAATTCAGTTCAGAGGCTGTTCTATAACATTCCGATTAATACATACTTTTCGCTTGACCTTGACGGCATTTCTGCTCTCAACGACAGCGTTGGCGGAGTTGATGTTGTGTCACCCGAAACAATCGGGGAGTTTGTTGAGGGAGAAAGCTATCACCTTGTCGGACAGCAGGCTGAAAGCTTTGTCAGAACCCGTGATACAAGCAAGACCGATTCAAACAATATGCGTATGCAAAGACAGAAGGTTTACATTCAGTCTTTTATGAATACGGTTCTTCAGCAGACAAAGGAAGATTTAACCACGCCAATCGATTTGTTCAATGCGTCCGCTCCGTATTCATGTACAAATCTTAACCCGTCAAAGGTGTCATATCTTGCTCAGCAGGCTGTGCTTGGCGGTATGAACGGAATTGATATGGTTTCAGTCCCCGGTCAGGTTACAATGGGTTCAAAGTACGCAGAATTCAATGTCAGCGAGGCAGAATTTTATCAGCTGTTTTTGAGTATTTATTATACGAAAATAGAATAATAATAAAACAAATAAAATGCATCAGATTCCAAGTAAGGTTCTGATGCATTTTTGTTTTATGTGCAATGCGGTTGTTGAATCGTGCGAATAATAACAATTCTACGCTCGGGCATGATATGTTTTAATATCGCAAACTTTCTTCACGAATAGGGAACGGCGGCTCGCCCTAATTTAGAGCGAATAACCGCAATGATACGCTCGGGTGTAATATGTTTTGTAATTAAACAAACTATCTTCACGAATAGGGTACGGCGGCTCGCCGTAAAAAAACAGACAGCCGATAATTGGCTGTCTGCATTTTGTTCAATATTTAATTTGATGCGGAGGTTGTTTCTTGAAGAAGTGCCGCCTGTGAACAATTCTTCAAAAACGAAGCTTGCGAACTTCTTTCTCTGTTCTTCAAGGTCTGAAATTTTGATTGTTGATGTGATTGCACCGTTCCATGTTTCGGTTTTATCATCATAGTACCAAAGACCTTCTTCAGGAACATAATACTGCTCTACATCATAGGAAAGATATGTGAGAGCGTGAGAAACAAGTGCTGTGATTTCGTCCTTCTTGAGGTTTGTTGTTACAAGGGGACCGACAGAGCTTACAATTGAAACAATCTGACCGAGGTCCGCACTCTTCATACTTGTAAACAAAGTTTCAAGAAGCTTTCTCTGTCTTGAGGTTCTGTCCCAGTCGTCACCGTCAAGACCGATTTCGTTGCCGTCCTCGCCCTTTTTAAGACCTCTGTTTCGAGCATACCAAAGAGCCTCCTGACCGTTGAGATGAACAGTACCGGGTGCGTCTGTGATAGTTGTTCTTGTGTCAGCCTGATTGTTCTTGTACATCTGATAGTTGATGTAGTCAATTTCGTCCTGAGTAACTTCCATATCAACACCGCCGAGGGTGTCGATAATCTTCTTAAAGCTGTCAAAGTCAACAACCGCATAACGGTCAACCTTGATGCCGAAGTTTGCCTCAATTGTCTGAATTGAAAGCTTTGCTCCGCCGTAGTTATAAGATGCGTTGAGCTTGTCATATCCGTAACCCGGAATATAAACATAGGTGTCACGCTGGAATGATGTCAGTTTAAGCTTTTTGTGGTTGTTATCAATGGTCATCATGATCATTGTATCACTTCTGCCGTATTTATCGTCGTTTGAATTGTCTTCGCCAAAGAGCATAACATTAAGCTCCTTGGAGTTCTGCAGAAGCTCTCCCTCTGAAAGCGAAAGGTTTGTTGTGTCGCCCTCAAGCGGGGCAACCGATGAGTTGGTAGCTGCTGTGTTGTTGTTGTTTGTGTCATCAAGATCCTTGAAGTTGAGAGTGTCAAGGAACGAATAGTAGTAGAGCATTCCGCCGCCGCCCAACAGGAAGATTATTGAAAACACAAGACAAAGGATTCTTTTAAGTCTGCCTTTTTTATTATATAATTTTTTGACCTGCTTATTTGAGCTTATGTCAATAAAATTGCTTTTTTGACTGCTTTTTTCGTAATTTGGCATATTACTCCTCCAATCGGGTAAAAAGCACAAATACATAAGTATAGTTTATTATACCATATGAGAATTTCTTTTAATGCTAAATTAGAATTAAAATCTGCCTTTTCGTAAAGTTTTAGCGAAAAATCTGACTGAAAATATTGATTTTTTTGTCGGTAACTGTCAATCCTGTTCATCAAGTGACAAATAGAAGGACGGAAGGAACTCTTTTTCAAATACCTCGTTTTCGGGCATATTCATGTTGTGAATTGAATTTTCGGTTGCCTCTTTTGCCTTTGAAAACTCGCTGTTGCCCATTTTTATTTCTTCAATACATTTTATGAGTGCGGAAAACTTGTCCGCCGCTTTAACATATTTTTTAAGTTCATCGTCACCTGCACCGTTCATTTTGATGATTTTATCCATGTCGTCCTTAAAATCATCCGGAAGCATCGACACAAGCCTGTTGCCTGCCGTTGTTTCAATCTCCTTATAGGCATTTTTGATTTCGGGGTTGAAGTATTTTACGGGAGTCGGCATATCGCCCGTTATGATTTCGGTTGCATCGTGAAAAAGTGCGAGCAATGCGGCTCTTTCGGCATTGAGATTACCGCCGAAACGCTTGTTGTGAATCAAAACAAGGCAATGTGCAATCACTGCAACATCAAGACTGTGTTCGCTGAGGTTTTCACAGCGTGTGTTGTTCATAAGTCCCCAACGGTTGATGTACCTCATTCTTGAAAGCATTGCGTAAAAATGTGAAATATTCATAGGTAGTTTCTCCTGTTTTTTGCTAAAAATTAGTGCAATTTGTATCGCATTATGTTATAATGTAATCTAAATGCGAGTGTCCTCTGTTCTCTGCAAGCAAAGCAGAGCGTTGCTCCGAATTGAATATGTAGGTGTCTTTTGAATAAATAACGGTGAAGGACATTTATATTACTGATTATACTATTCATAATTTAAAAGTAAAGAAATTATCGAAAAAAAGATTTTTTCAGACTTTTTGCTCCGTGGAGGGTTTTATGCCGAGCAGAATTTTGCAAAAATATCCAACACAAAAACTATTTGGTTTGCGTGTGTTTCTTATATCAATTATAACTGCAACAGCACTTTTTCTACCGTTTATCATAATGGGTGGCGGTGTTTTCTATTATTACGGTGATTTCAATGTTCAGGAAATTCCGTTTTATCAGCTTGTGCATGACGCCGTAAGAAACGGTGATATGGGTTGGATGCACAATGTTGACCTCGGAACGGATATGCTCTCAAGCTTCAGCTTTTATCTTCTTGGCAGTCCGTTCTTTTGGCTGACAATTCCGTTCCCGAGTGAGGCTGTACCGTATCTTATCGGACCGTTGCTGATTTTAAAATTCGGCTGTGCGTCACTTTCTGCATATCTCTATTTGAAAAGATATGTGGCTAACAGGAATTTCGCTCTTGTAGGCGGATTGCTGTATGCATTTTCGGGATTTTCAATCTACAATGTGTTCTTTTTCCACTTTCATGAACCGATGATAATGTTTCCGCTGTTGCTTGCGGCACTTGACGCATTCATCTATGACGGAAAAAGAATGGTGTTCGCACTTGCGGTATTCTCCGCTTGTGTTGTGAACTACTACTTCTTTGTGGGACAGGTTCTGTTCGTAATCATCTATTTTCTTATGATTACGCTTACCAAAACCTACAAATTTAAAGTTAAAAATTTTCTCTTGCTTGCGCTTGAGGTTATCATAGGATTCCTTGCAACGGCATTCATACTGCTGCCGTCAGTGCTCGGCTTAATGGGAAACCCAAGGCTTGCCGAGCTTCCGAACGGCTGGGATTCGCTTGCCTACAGTCAACCGCAAAAATACTGGCTGATAATTTTAAGCCTGTTTTTCCCCGCAGATATGCCTGCGTTCCCTGTGTTCACACCCGGCTCAAATTGCAGATGGGCGTCTGTTGCGGCATGGTTGCCGCTTGTCGGAATGACGGGAGTTATCGCATATTTTCAGGTTTGCCGAAAAAGCTGGCTCAAAAAGCTTCTTGCCGTGCTTGCGGTGTTTGCGTGTGTGCCTGTTTTGAACAGTATGTTCCAGCTTATGAACAGCTCAATTTACTACGCAAGATGGTTCTATATGGGCGTGCTTATGCTTGTTCTTGCAACAATCAAGGCGTTTGAAAACAGAAAAACCGATTGGAACAGGGCGATTCGTTGGTCGGCAGGAATTACGGTAGGCGCAACTCTGCTGATAGGTCTTATGCCTGTGAGCTATACGGATGAGGAGAGCGGCGATATTCAAAATACGGTTATCGGCACTCAGGCAACATTTGAACGCTATTGGCTCTATGTTCTTATGGCTTTGTTAAGTCTGCTTGCGTTCGTTCTCATCATCAAAAAATTCAGACGAAACAAAAAGAGATTTACGGTTATGCTCACTGTTGGTATCCTGAGCGTTTCGCTTTTCACATCATATTTTATAATCGCCACAGGCTATTTCTCAAGCAGCAGTACAAATGTCATCAAAGAAGATATCATAAACAGGCGTGACGGCATCACAATTGCCGATATTGACAATGTTCGCAGTGATTTTTACGAATGTGTTGACAACACGGCAATGTTCTGGCAGATTCAGAGCATTAACTGCTTTCAGAGTTCTGTTTCAACATCTATAATGCAGTTTTACGATGCACTCGGAATTACAAGGGATGTTGCGTCAAGACCTGACCTTGATGTATACGGACTTCGCCCGTTTCTGAGTTGTAAGTATCTTTTTGATTATCGTGGCGACGGAAAATCGGGAAGTCTGAATTCATTCGTTGACGAAAACGGCAACACAAGAATGCCGGGTTGGAAATATCTCAGAACGCAGAACCGTTTTGATATTTACCGCAACGAATACTACATTCCTATGGGATACACCTTTGATAAGTTCATTGCCGAAGAGGAATTTGACCTTGTGACGAACGCACACAAGTCCGAGGCTTTGCTCTACGCAATGGTTCTTCCCCGTGACCTTATGAAGAAGTATTCCGATATTACGGGCTACAGCGATGAAAAGTACAAGCTTTTGTACGGCAAGCATCCGGAGGATTACGACAGCATTACGGAAAAGTTTGATTACAGTAATTCAGATTACAAAAAGGTTTGTAATCTCAGAGCCTTGAACAGTTGTACTTCATTTGAATATACAGATAACGGCTTTAGGGCTGTTTACAATAATAAAAAGGGTGACGATAACCTGTTGTTTTTCAGCGTTCCTTACAGCGATGGTTTTACCGCAACTGTAAACGGCAAGGCGGCAGATGTTGAAAAGGTTGACTACGGCTTTATGGCTGTTAAGATTCCAAAGGGGGAAAAGTGTGACATTGTGTTCACCTATGAAACACCCGGATTTTCAACAGGTGTCAAAATCAGCCTTTGCGCATTCGGAGCATTTTTAATCTACTGTGCGGTTATTGTGACCGTTAAAACAGTTAAAAAAAGAAAAAATAAAAACTGATAAAGATACAATCAGCATTTAAGTACGGAGGTATTTATTATGTTTGGAAACAAAATACTTGACTTCAAAGACGAACTTTTAAAGGATCTTAACACACTTCTTTCTTTTGAATCAGTTGACGGTGAAAAGAATGACGAGTGCGATAATGCCTTGAATTTTATTCTTAAAAGAGCAGAAGATTTCGGACTGACAGGGGAGAGAACAACCGACAAGAGCGGTCATATAACCCTTGGCAACAGCGGAAAGCTTTGCGGTGTGCTTACTCACCTTGATGTTGTTCCTGCGGGGAAACAGCTGGAGCGTTCCGCCGTATGCGCTTACCGAAAAGGACGGCAGACTTTACGGCAGAGGAATTGCAGACGACAAGGGTGCGGCTCTTGTTACTCTCTATTGTTTGAAAGCAATCAAGGACAGCGGTGTAAAGGGCGTGAACACTCTGCGTGCTATTTACGGCACGGGTGAAGAAACGGGTATGGAGGATATGGAAAATTATTTCAAGAAAAATCCACTTCCCGACATGGCATTCACTCCCGACAGCGACTACGGCATCTGCTTTGCCGAAAAGGGTATTCTTCAGCTTGAAGTCAGCACACTTTTAAATAATGCAACAACACTCAGCCAGTTCCATGCAGGCAGAGCAGTTAATGCAGTTCCCGACAGAGCGTATGTAATGCTTGATTCATCAGACTATGACGAGCAGACTCTCATGCGCCTTGCAGACGCAAGTGACGGTGATTTTGAATTTAATTACACTATTGACGGTCTTATGATAATCAGCCGTGGCAAAGCGGCTCATGCGTGTGAACCGGACAAGGGCTACAATGCCGCAGCGGCACTTGTTGACCTTATCTCAAATGTTTACACAACAAAGGAAACAGGTTCAATCTGTTCATTTATTGACTACGCAATTAACAAGGAAACAAACGGCAGATCACTCGGTCTTAAAATGAGCGACGCTGTTTCGGGCTCGCTCACCGTAAACCTCAGCAGCGTGAATATTGAGGGACAGACCGCAAAGGCTGTGTTTGATATCCGTTATCCCGTTACCGTGAGCGGAAACAGAGTTCTCAAACAGTTCAAAAAGGTTGCAAAAATCAGCGACCTCAAGGTTACTGTTCTCAATCACGAAGAACCGCTTTATGCCGATAAGGACAGCAAGCTTGTAAAGCTTCTCTCTGACGCTTATGAAAGCGTAACAGGTGAAAAGGCTGAGCTTTATTCAACAGGCGGCGGAACATACGCAAGAATGCTCGGAGGTAACGGTGTTGCATTCGGTCCTGCATTCAAAAATGACGATGTTCGTATGCACAATGCAGACGAAAGTATGGATAAGGAGAACTTTTTTAAACACGCTCAGATTTGCCTTGAGGCAATGTACAGAATGTTTACTGACGGAGAATAATGCGTTTCGTTATGAACAAATTCAGATGAAAAGGGAATGCTAATGAATACGGAAAAAACTGTTAGAAAACAGGCAAAAAAGGTTCTTGAGGGGAATCGGTCGGTAATTATCTCAGAGGTAATGGTCGCTGTGCTTGCATTTTTGACAGGGCTGTTTGCGTTCAGCCTTGCAATGTCTGTGGCAGGACTTTATGGTGTGAAAAATCCGAATCAGGCTCAGCAGATGCTTACAATGATTTTCGGGCTTGTATTTTTTGCTTTTGTTGTTGTGTGTCTGCCACTCATAAACGGAGTTTACAGAAGTGTGTGTAATGTAGTCAGGGGCAGAGAGTGCAGTCCTCTTGATGTTTTTTACTATTATAAAAAGCCGAAATTATTTTTTAAGTCTGTTATTCTTGATGTAATTTCAGTCGGCTTGTTTTTTATCATAAGCGGTCTGCTCAATGTGTTCAATTATCTTAGTGCGGTTTCGGATAAAATAATTGACAATTCACCCTCACTCACAGCGGTTGTGACTGTATTGCTTGTTTTGGCGTTTATCGTCAGCACTGCGGTTGTTGTGGTGTGTTACATTATTTTTGTTCATTATACATTTTTGGCTTACGGTTTTAACGAACATCTGCCGCTCGGAATTTATCTTCCGAGAATGATGGCTTTTTCAATAAAGAACTTTATCCCCACAATAAAGCTATTTATCGGTTTTATCGGCTGGGCGGCTTTGTGCTTTTTTGTTGTTCCGGCATTTTATGCCGTGCCTTATTTTCTGACAACCTCTGCAATGTCTGCAAAATGGTTGTTCGAGCTTGAAGGGAGCAGAGATATTATATGTTAGTTTCACTTTGTATGATAGCCTATAACGAATCGAATGCTTTGAGCGGACTTTTCAGGGATATTGCACTTCAGGACTATCCGCATGATAAAATTGAGGTGGTATTTGTTGACAGTATGTCAACCGATGATACTAAAGAGAAAATGGAAAAGTTCCGTGATACCGACTACGGCTTTTGGAATGTGTCCGTTGTTCAATGCGTAAAGCGTAATCAGGCAACCTCATGGAATGCCGCTCTGATGACCGCAAAGGGCGATGTTATCATAAGAGTTGACGCTCACGCAAGAATTCCGAGAAACTTTGTTTCACGAAATGTTTATAACATAAAGCAGGGCGAAAATGTTGTAGGCGGCGGCAGACCGAATATCACTTCAAATGTTTCAAGCTGGAAGCTTACCTTGCTTGCGGCTGAGGATTCTCTGTTCGGCAGTTCGGTTGCTTCGTACAGACGGCCGCTTGCGCAAAAGGAATATCTTGACAGCCTTTTTCATGCGGCTTACCGCAGAGAGGTTATTGCCAAGGTCGGCGGATTTAACGAAAATCTCGGCAGAACCGAGGATAATGAATTTCACTACCGCATTAGAATGGCGGGCTACAAGATGTGCTGTTGTCCCGATATTATTTCGTATCAGCATTCACGAAACGACCTTCACGGAATGATAAGGCAGAAGTATTCAAACGGACGGTGGATAGGACTTACACTCTCGGAATGTCCCGGTTGTCTTTCATACTTTCACTTTGCACCGTTTCTTTTTGTAATGGCACTTTTCGGCTGTTCCGTGCTTGCATTTCTCGGACTTCCGCTTTTTTTGTACATTCTTTTGATAATTTACGGAATGTTTGATATTGTAAACGCTGTCGGATGTTGCACAATGAAAAATGTTCAGCCTCAGTTTGTGTTTTTGCCGTTCATTTTCCCGTTGCTCCATGTTGCCTACGGAATAGGCACAATTGTTGGTTTGATTCAGATTCCGTCATGGCGGAAGAAAATCAAAAACAGCGGTGCAAAAGAACACATTGAAAAGGTAAAAAGAAAAATAAGGGAAAACACACTTCCCGGTCATTCATACAAATAATTTTTTTTGGGCGGATAATCTCCGCCCGTATTTGATATTTACGGAGATACTTATGACTGAAAAAGTAGAACTTACCCCCGAACTTTTGCGTGAGTTACAGCTTAAACAACTTGATATGCTCGTGTATTTCAGGGACTTTTGCGAAAAGAACAATCTCACATTCTATCTCATCGGCGGTGCGTTAATTGGTGCGCTCAGAAACGGCGGATTCGTTCCGTGGGATGATGATGTTGATGTTATGCTGCCACGAGAGGACTACGAAAAGCTGTACAAGCTTTGGCATGAACAGGGCGCAGACGGAAGATTCCGACTTCTCAAAACCGACAGGGATATGTTCACGGGCAATATTTTTATGACCGTAACCGACACAAATTACACTATGGTCAAGACAAATCAGACCGAGGTTGATATTCCGCACGGACTTGTGCTTGATGTTTTTCCGCTTGATGTTTGTCCCGACAGCCGTTTTGCACGCAAAATGCAGTATGTGTGGACAATGCTTTATTCGCTGTTTTTGGCTCAGGTTGTTCCCGAAAAGCACGGCGGAATTGTGGGGGCAGGTAGTAAGGCTTTGCTTTCAATTTTCAGAGGGAAAAAGCTCCGTGAAAAGATTTGGAGAACTGCCGAAAAGCATATGATTAAGTACAGGCTTGATAAAAACAAGTGTGTAACGGAGCTCTGTTCAGGCCCTCATTGGATGAAAATTGAGTATCCCAAACACATTTATTCGGGCGTTGATTATGTCACATTTGAGGGCATAAAAATGCCGTGTATGTCGGGCTATGACGAGTATCTCAGAATGGTTTTCGGTGATTATATGCAGCTTCCGCCGGTTGAGGACAGAGTGCCACACCACGATATTGCATATCTTGACCTGAACTCACCGTGTGAAATTTATGACAGCAAAAGAAAGAATAAGCAAAAATAACGGTGCATTATGGAGCTTATAAGAGATAATTGGACTAAAAATGACTATGATGATTTTGTAGAAGAACTTCGTTCATATGCCGATGAAAAGTACAGAAGCTTTCATTCTTCATTGATTCCCGACAATGACAAGGACTTTTTTATCGGAGTAAGAATGCCTGTTATGCGAAAGCTCGGCAAGGAAATTTCTAAGGGCAACGGACGCAGTTTTTTAGAGCAGACAACTGATAATTCTTATGAAGAAAAAACAATGCGAGGTATTGTAATCGGTTTGCTCAAAACCGAAAGCTATGAAGAATTTTTGATGTACAGCGATGATTTTGTACAGCGTATAGACAGCTGGGCGGTTTGCGACGGCTTTTGTGCAAATTTAAAGCAGACGAAAAAGTATAAATCAGAATTTTTCCCTCATGTTTGTGAATACACCAAAAGCGACAATCCGTGGATAATTCGTGCAGGTCTTGTGCTGATGCTTGACTATTATCTTGAAGATGAGTACATAGACACGGTGCTTGAATGTTGCGACAATGCGAAAAATCCGCATTATTATGTGAGTATGGCAAGGGCATGGCTTGTTGCAACAGCACTTGCAAAGTGCAGAGAACAGACTATGCGGTACATAAAGTCAAATTCGCTTGATAATGCAACCTTTAATAAAATGATTCGGAAATGCGTTGAAAGTTTCAGAATTGACGATGAAACGAAAAAATATCTCAAAACACTGAAGAGATATTGACAAATCCGAAAATCGGCATATAATATAATCAACAGTTGTCTTCGGGGCGGAGTGAAATTCTCCACCGGTGGTTAAAGTCCACGAACAGGTGAAAGCCTGCCGAGTCTGTGAAATTCAGACACCGACGGTTATAGTCCGGATACGAGAAGATGCGGCAGAACAGGCGGTTCGTCTGTTTTATTTTGGTACGCAATCCCGTTACATTTGTAGCGGGATTTTTCTTTTCCCGACAACTCGAAATAATTTTCAGGAGTGGTCGTAATGACAAAATCAAAAGCAAAAACAATTAATTCAGACAACACGGCAAAGACAACAAAGCTTGCCGTAACCGCAATGCTTGCGGCGCTTTCGGCAGTTCTTATGTTCTTTGAATTTCCTCTCGGATTCATCGCACCTTCATTCTATGAGTTCGATTTTTCCGAAGTTCCCGTTCTTGTCGGAACATTCAGCATGGGGCCGATTGCCGGTGCAGTAATTGAATTTGTAAAAATTCTCGTTAAGTTCCTTATCAAAGGCACAAGCACAGGCGGAGTAGGGGGAGCTTGCAAACTTCCTCATCGGCTGTTCGTTTATCCTGCCGGCAGGCTTCATTTACAAGTACAAAAAAACAAGAGTCGGTGCGATTGTCGGAATGCTTACGGGTACGGTTGCAATGGCGGCTATCGGTGTGGTTCTCAACACATTCGTGCTTGTTCCGCTCTACTCGTCATTTATGCCGCTTACAGAAATTATCAAAATGGGACAGGCGATTTTCCCTGCAATTGACGGCACATTTACATTCTGCCTGTACTGCGTAGGTCCATTCAACATCATCAAGGGACTCATCATTTCGGTAGTTGTTTTCATAATCTACAAGCCGCTTTCAAGACTTATCAACAGCCTCGATGCCCTTCTTACAAAGAAGAAAAAAGCAACGGTTCAGTAAATCCGAAATTAATTTTTGGTTGACAAACAGCAAATTCAGGCGTATAATAGCATACGGTGTCGAAAGGCATCTATCACAGAGTAGAAATTTGTGCGTGAAGTGTTTTGCGGACGGGGAGTTGCCGCAAGAACGAAAGGTTTATCCTGCGGTACAGATTTCGCATCCCGCTGTTACTTTGGGACATATAATTCAGCGGGCAGAGCAATCTGTCCGCTTTTTTCTTCCTGAAGCAACAACAGAGATTCAGGAGGTAAAAAATATGTCACAACTCAAAAAAATTCAAAGCTCTTTGCTTGAAATGAAGAGTATCTACGCTCTTGCGGCAATTGCAATGCTGCTTGCACTTCGTATTGTTCTCGGATTTTTTGCAAACAGCACACTTCCGTTTTTCGGAAACAATGTAAAGCTCAGCGCAGCGTTCCTTCCCATTGCCGTAACAGGCGTAATGTTCGGACCGATTCCTGCTGCAATTGTCGGCGCTTTGGGAGATATTCTTTCATTTATCATTGCCCCGACAGGCGCATATTTCCCCGGCTTTACAATCAACGGCTTTATTACAGGTTTTATCTACGGTATGTTTCTTTATAAGAACAATGTAACTCCGCTCAGAGTTGTTCTTGCATGGTTTACAAATATGCTCTGCGTTGAAACATTCCTCATAGCTTTTTGGCTTTACACACTCTACGGCGGCGGTTCAACACCGTACACAGTTTATCTTACAGCAAGATTCATCAGTGTTGCCGTTAAGTGCATTCCCGAGATTATTCTTGTGTTTGCTCTTGGTAAGCTTGCAGGTAAAATTCGTGTTCCGCACGCAATAAAGAGAACCTGATGAAAAACTAATGCAAAATTTTAAGGTTGGAAATCGACTGCTCCCCGCAGTAGTTTCCAACCTTTTTTGTTTTTGTGAAAAATAATTTTTTGTAAACATAAATTCACCTAATTCGGGCATTGGAATTGTTTTTCTATCAAACTATCTGCTCGAATTGGGAACGGCGGCTCGCCGTGCTGGCGGATAATATCCGCCCCTACGAGATTGCTATTTCAAATAAAATAAAAGTCGGAAAGCAAATTTGAAATCTGCTTTCCGACTGAATTTTTTGTTATAAGATTTGACTGCACGATTAAGCCCACTTGAGGGTATCGTTGTAGAGATTGATGTAGTCCTGAGCCGAACGATCCCAACTGTTGTCGCTCATCATAGCACGCCACATAAGCTGATGCCAACCCTGGTCGTCCTGAATGCCCCACAATGCTCGTCTTACGGCAAGCTGCATATCTGCACATTCATAGTTTTTGAATGTAAATCCATTACCGTAGTTGTCAGCACTGTCGAAAACAGAGTCTTTAAGACCGCCAACCTCACGAACAACAGGAATTGTGCCGTAACGGAGTGCAATCATCTGTGCAAGACCGCAAGGTTCCTGAGCAGACGGCATAAGGAAAATATCTGCGCCTGAGTAAATCTTTCTTGCAAGTTCGGGAACAAATCCGTGACAGAAGCAAAGTCTGCCCGGATACTTCGCCTGCATATAGTTGAAGTAGTCCTCGTACTCCTTGTCACCTGAACCGAGAATTACAAACTGCATATTTTCTGTGTCCATAAGCTCCTCAAGGCCCATTCTTACAAGGTCAAGTCCCTTGTGCGCAACAAGTCTTGTTACCATACCGACCAGCGGAACATCCCAGCGCTGTTCAAGACACAAACGCTCCTGCAAAGCACGCTTACATTCGCCCTTGCCGCTCATATCGTCCTTTGAATAGTTGCGATAAAGCTGATAGTCTGTTTCGGGATTGTAGCTTTCTGTGTCAATACCGTTCTTGATACCGCAAAGCTTGTAGTGGCGAAGATTGAGTTCGTCATGAAGTCCCCAACTGAACCACGGGTCTTTAATTTCAGCCGCATAGCTTGGAGAAACAGTTGAAACACGGGTAGCTGTTTCGATAGCACCCTTCATCATATTGAGTTTGCCGTTCATTTCAAGAATCTTTGTTTCGGATGCAGGAATGCCGACGCACTCTGTGTTAACTTCCCAGCCGTATTCACCCTGATACTGGATGTTGTGAATAGTGAACAGACTCTTAATGTTATAGTACCATGGTCTGTGTGAATAGAACAGATAGTAGTAAACAGGAACAAGAGCCGTCTGCCAGTCATTACAATGAATGATGTCGGGATGAAAATCAATGTAAGGAAGCATTTCAAGAATTGCACGGGAGAAGAAAGCGAATCTTTCAGCGTCGTCATAATGACCGTAGAGAGTGCCTCTCTTGAAATAATATTCGTTATCAATAAAATAGTATGTACAGTCATTCCATCTTGCCCAGAACAAACCGCAATACTGATGACGCCATGCAACCGGCACGGTAAAGTTTGTGATGAAGTTCATGGAGTTTTTAAGTTCCTGCGGAATTGTGCCGTAAAGCGGAACAACAATTCTGCAATCCTGACCTTTTCTGCAAAGTGTGTGCGGAAGACTTCCTGCTACATCAGCAAGTCCGCCGCTGCCGCAGAAAGGATTAGCCTCTGAAGCACAGTATAAAATTCTCATTGTAAGATTACCTCCTGTTTAAACAACTTTATACAACAGATTTTTTAGCAATATAAATGGGGTACGAATCATATCCCATAAGTGATCGACCATCCTTGATGGTAACATCCTTATCTATGATAACATAGTTGAGGTTGGTATTGCAACCTATTTTTGTGTCCTGCATTACAATACAGTTAGAAAGCTTTGCGCCTTCGCCGACATAAACACCCTTTGAAATAACGCAGTTCTCAACCTCACCGTTGATAACACAACCCTGTGCAATGATTGAATTTTTCACATTGCTTGTAAGTCCGTAGCGTGACGGAGCGTCATCTCTTACCTTTGTATAGATAGGTCTTTGCGGATTGAAAAGCTCATCCCTTACTTCTTTTTTCATAAGATCCATATTGAACTCAAAGTAATCGTTGATTGAGCTGATTGCCGCACAGTAACCCTTATTTTCATAAGCATAAATACTGTATTTGCCCAGACTGCTCTGAATAAGTCGCCTTACATCAAGCTGATTAACGCTGATGGCGTTTCGGATTTCACTCATAAGAAGGTCTTTCTTGATGAGAATAGAGCCGTATGCGTGGTTGAATACCCCTTTGTCAACAACACCTGGCTTTACAAAAATCTGATTTACCTTGCCGTCATTGTCTACATCAAGGGTAATCGGTCTGTCATAGCCCTGCGGAATTGCATGATTCTTATATATAAGTGTAATGTCTGCCTTCTTCTTTGAGTGGAAGTCAAAAACATCTGTGTAATCAATGTTAGTAATTACATTGCCCTGTGAAATAAGCACATACTCCTCACGGCAATGCTCAATGTAGCCGTGCATATTGTAGATTGTTTCAACAAAGCTTGAAAAAGCCTTGCCGTCATATGGCGGGAGAATTGAAAGATTGCTCCTTCTCTTTGAAAGGTCATATGCACTGCCCGAACCCACATGATCCATAAGTGACTGAAAGTTGCTTTTTGCAACTATGCCTACATTGCTGATACCTGAGTTTGACATATTTGAAAGGTCAAAGTCGATAATTCTGTATTTTCCGCCGATCGGAACGCTTGCAGTTGTTCTTGAAGACGCAAGCTCGGGGATTTTGTCGTCAAGTGTTGCCGCAAAGATGAAACCGAGTACATTATTACTTCTCATTGCCGTCCACCTCCGTGTCGCTGTCTATCATGGTTTTTGCTTTGATAACGGTGTTTTCTTTGATAACGGTATTTGCACCGACAACAGTAATTCCCCAGTCGTCAATATTTTCCGTTTCTTCGGGGTTTTGTCCGACTTTTGCATTTTTGCCTACAACGGTGTTTTCGGCAATGATAGCAAACTGAACCTCGGCACCGTCCTCAATTACCGCACCGGGCATGATGATTGAAGAATTAATCGTAGCATTTTTACCGATTGTAACACCTGCAAAGAGAATTGAGAACTCAAGGTTGCCGTAAACATTGCATCCGTCGGCAACGAGTGAATTTTGGATTGACGCCTCGTTTGAAACATAGTGCGGAGGCATCATCGGGTTTCTTGAGTAGATATCCTTGAGGTCTAAAGTAACCTTTGGATCGAGAAGATCCATATTAGCCTCCCAAAGGCTGTCGATTGTTCCCACATCCTTCCAATAGCCTTCAAAAGGATATGCAAACATACGCTCACCTGCGTCAAGCATGGCAGGGAGGACATCCTTACCGAAATCGTGGCTTGAACCCTCTTTGAATTCATCCTCCGTAAGATACTTTTTAAGTTCCTTCCAGCTGAAAATATAGATGCCCATTGAAGCGTTAGTGCTTTTCGGATGAGCAGGCTTTTCTTCAAATTCGTAGATTGAGCCGTCCTCATTTGTGTTGAGAATACCGAATCTTGAGGCTTCTTCAAGCGAAACATCAATTACCGCAATTGTACAAGCGGCATTCTTTTCCTTATGATATTCAAGCATCTTGTTGTAGTCCATTTTGTAGATATGGTCGCCCGAAAGGATGACCACATATTCAGGATTATAACGCTCAATGTAGTTGATATTCTGATAAATTGCATTGGCTGTTCCCGAATACCAGTCTGCACCGTCAACAGCCTGATAAGGGCTGAGACAGTTTACACCCGAGTGCATACTGTCAAGATCCCACGGCTGTCCGTTTCCTATGTATTCGTTAAGAACAAGAGGCTGATACTGTGTGAGAATACCTACAGCGTCAATGCCTGAATTTACACAGTTAGATAACGGGAAATCAATAATACGATATTTGCCGCCAAACGGTACGGCAGGCTTTGCAAGCTTTTTGGTAAGCACGCCAAGACGAGATCCTTGACCGCCGGCAAGCAGCATAGCCACTACTTCCTTTTTTGGAAACATCTTAAAATACCTCCGATATTTATTTTATTATCTTTATTAAACTTATTAATTACAGTCCTGTGACTGAAAATATCAATTTTCTTTCTGAGCTTCATCGGGGTCAAGCTCTTTTGCACACCTCAGATAGATTACGCTGAGAGGGGGGAGAGTGAGCGAAAGGCCCTGATCAAAACCGTGAATTTTCATTACCTCGGTTTTGATATTATTACCGTTTACAACACCGCTTCCGCCGAAACGCTCTTCATCAGAGTTGAAAACCTCGTCATAAAGACCGTATTTAGGAACACCGATGCAGTATTCGTCACGCCTGATGGGCTGAAAATTACATACCGAAACAATTTCATCACCGTTTTTGTCGGTGCGCTTGAATGCAATAACACTGTTTGTGTAATCGTCATGGTGAATCCAGTCAAAGCCTTTCCAGACCGTGTCAAGTTCGTAGAGCGGCTTGCAGTCAAGATAAAATTTGTTGAGCTCTTTAAAAAATGTTCTGAGCTTTTTATGCTTTTCAAATTCAAGCAAATCCCATTGAATTGCCTCTTCGTGATTCCACTCGTCAAACTGTCCGATTTCAGTTCCCATGAACACAAGTTTCTTGCCCGGATGAGCGTACATATATGTTATGAATGCTCTCACGCCTGCAAACTGCTCGTCATACTTTCCGGGCATCTGCTTTATGAGTGAGCCCTTGCCGTGAGAAACCTCGTCGTGTGAAATCGGCAGAAGGAATTTTTCTGAAAAAGCATAATAAAAGCTGAAAGTAAGACTGTCATGATTGAACGGCCGCCACATCGAATTGAGTGACATATAGTGCAGCATATCGTTCATCCAGCCCATGTTCCACTTGAAGTCGAAACCAAGACCGCCGTCCTCTATTTTATGAGTAAGCTTTGGCCACGATGTGTTTTCCTCAGCAAACATCATAACATCGGGGTGGTACATATGGACAGCCGTGTTGAGTCTTTTTACAAAATCAACGGCGTCAAGATTTTCTTTTCCGCCGAATTTGTTCGGTTCCCATTCACCCTCGGTTTTACCGTAATCGAGGTAGAGCATAGAGGAGAGTGCGCCGATTCTCAAGCCGTCAATATGATATTTGTCGAGCCAGAACATTGCGCATGAAACAAGAAAACTTGTAACCTCGAATCTTGCGTAGTTGAAAAGGCAGGTTCCCCATGAGTCACGCTTGCTTGTTTTTGGATCGTTGCTTTCATAAAGAGGCGAACCGTCAAACCTTGCAAGTCCGAAATCGTCCGTCGGAAAATTTGACGGAACCCAGTCAAGAATCACACCAATGCCTTCACCGTGAAGCTTGTCAACAAAAGCCATAAAATCAGACGGTGTGCCATAGCGTGAAGTCGGTGCATAGTAGCCGGTTGTCTGAAAACCCCAGCTGCCGTCATAGGGATACTCCATAATCGGCATAAGCTGAACATGGGTGTAGTGCATCTCCTTTTAGGTAGGGGGATAAGCTCATCGGCAAGCTTTTGATAGTTAAAAAAAAGTTGCCGTCAGGATATTTTCTCCATGAGCCTGCATGTATTTCATAAATATTCATCGGTGACGATGAAATGTTGTTTTCTTTGCGTTTATTAAACCATTCGCTGTCATTCCACGAATAGCTTTCTATATCATATACAACAGAGGCCTGACCGGGGCGGGTTTGAGCGTGAAAAGCATACGGATCTGCTTTCATAAGCCTGTCGCCGTATTCGCTTTCAATGCAGTATTTGTATGTACAAAACTGTTTTACACCCTCGACAAACACTTCCCACACACCGTAACCGATGTTATACATATAGTTTGCCTCGTTGTTCCAATTATTAAAATCGCCTGCAACCGAAACGCTCCTTGCGGTTGGCGCCCACACACGGAACACCACTCCGTTTTTGTCGTTACGGTTCACGAGGTGTGCGCCCAAAAAATCATATGCACGCACTGAATCGCCGGTGTGAAAAACTTCAAGAGCCGGTCTTGCCTCGTTAAAGCTGTAATTCATAAGAATTGCTCCTTGTTTAATATCTGTTGATTGTTGATTGTTTGCTCACACTTATATAATACCAAAATTATATGTCAATTTCAAGCAAATTCAAAAAATTTAAAACTAATTTTTCGTGTATATTTTATAAACTGCGACTAAATGTTACATTTTAAAGCATAATTTTACGAATAAAGAAAAATAAGGATAAATATCTTCTGAAAAGGAAAACAAAAAGGGCTGTCCAAAAAGGACAGCCCAAAGAATAATCTGTAAATTCAGATTAGCCAAGCTCAGCGAAATACTTAATTGTTCTTACCATCTGGCTTGTGTATGAGTTCTCGTTGTCGTACCAAGAAACAACCTGAACCTCATAAAGATCATCAGCAATCTTTGATACCATTGTCTGTGTAGAATCGAAGAGTGAACCGAATCTCATACCGATTACATCTGAAGAAACGATAGGATCTTCGTTGTAACCGAATGACTCAGAAGCAGCAGCCTTCATAGCAGCGTTGATGCCTTCAACTGTTACGTCAGCACCCTTAACAACAGCTGTAAGGATTGTTGTTGAACCTGTCGGAACAGGAACACGCTGTGCAGAACCGATGAGCTTACCGTTGAGCTCAGGAATTACAAGACCGATAGCCTTTGCAGCACCTGTTGAGTTAGGAACGATGTTAGCAGCACCTGCTCTTGCTCTTCTCTTGTCGCCCTTTCTGTGAGGACCGTCAAGAATCATCTGATCGCCTGTGTAAGCGTGGATTGTTGACATGATACCGCTCTGGATTTCTGCATACTTGTTAAGTGTGTCAGCCATAGGAGCGAGGCAGTTTGTTGTACATGAAGCAGCTGAAATGATTGTATCGTCAGCTGTAAGAGTCTTTTCGTTTACGCTGTAAACGATTGTCTTGAGGTCGTTGCCTGCAGGAGCAGAAATAACAACCTTCTTAGCGCCTGCATCAATGTGAGCCTGGCTCTTTGCCTTTGATGTATAGAAACCTGTGCACTCGAGAACTACATCAACACCGAGTTCGCCCCAAGGAAGCTCAGCAGCGTTTGGCTTAGCGTAGATTGTGATCTTTTTGCCGTCAACGATGATTGAGCCTTCGCCGGCCTCAACTGTGTGAAGGTTTTCACCGATCGTATTACCGCAGTAGCCGCCCTGTGCTGTATCGTACTTGAGAAGGTTTGCGAGCATAGCAGGATCTGTAAGATCGTTGATAGCTACTACTTCGTAACCCTCAGCACCGAACATCTGTCTGAAAGCAAGACGACCGATACGGCCGAAACCGTTAATTGCAACTTTTACTGACATAAAAAATTCCTCCTAAAATTCTAAGGTGCTTCTATTATATTACATTTTTTTCATTTCTTCAATAGCTTGACAAAAATTTAACGAAAAATTTTTGAGTTTTTTACAAATACGGTAAAAAACACGGTCACATTTTTTGCTTTTTTAAGGCAAACTTAAGCTGTAACCGTCAAAAAGCTGTAATCTTTTTTTTTCCCCGTAATAATTATCTGCAAAATTCCTGTGCTTATTCTTGACAATTTGGTTATTTTATTATAAAATTGTATAGTCCGCTGATGCGGATTTTGGCAAAAGTACAGTTTTTGACTTTTGCGACTTTTTTAATCAGACTCTTTAAAAGAGCCGTTATATATAGATATTTTTTATAATTTTTATGGCGTTTCGCCTTTTGAAACGCTCTGTGCAACCTGTACGGTGTTTTGCGGTTGCGTATGTACATATAGTGTATTAAAAATATTTACAAAGTAAAAATGAAAATTGAATATCTTTTTAACGGCACCTTTAAAGTCTGATTGATTGGGAACTGTGAAATATTAAAAATCAAACTAAGGAGGTGTCCAGATTGCCATTGTGGATAAGTATTATCTGCATTGTCGCCGCAGTTGTTATCGGCGCAGGTGCAGGTATTTTCCTTGGAATTGCCATCCGCAAAAACACAGCCGAGAAAGAAATCGGAAGTGCTGAGGAGGAGGCAAAGAAGATTGTGGCTGATGCAATCAAAACAGCCGAAGCAAGGAAAAAAGAAGTAGTCCTTGAGGGTAAAGACGAGGTTCATCGTTTCAGAAACGAGAGCGAGAAAGAAATTTCCGATCGACGCAAGGAAGTTCAGCGTCAGGAGAGAAGAATCCAGCAAAAGGAAGAAACTCTTGACAAAAAGCTTGACAATATGGAACGCAAGGAAGAAAAGGTCAACAAAAAGCTTCGTGATGCAGATGCAAAACTCGAAGAAGTTGAAACTCTGAAAAAGAGCCAGTTTGAAATGCTTGAAAAAATTTCGGGCTACACGGCAGAACAGGCTAAAAGCTATTTGCTTTCACAGCTTGAAAATGAGCTTGCTCACGAGAAGTCGGTTAAGATTATGGAATACACCGAACAGCTCAAAGAGGAAGCAGACGACAAGGCAAGAAACATTATTTCGCTTGCAATTCAGCGACTTGCAGCTGAGCAGGTTTCAGAGGCAACAATTTCGGTTGTTCCTCTGCCCAATGACGAGATGAAGGGCAGAATCATCGGTAGGGAAGGCCGTAACATCAGGGCCATCGAAACTCTTACGGGTGTTGATCTTATTATTGATGATACGCCGGAGGCTATCACGCTCTCATGCTTTGAGCCTGTAAGAAGAGAAATTGCAAGAATTGCACTTGAAAAGCTTATTGCAGACGGCAGAATCCATCCCGCAAGAATTGAGGAGATGGTTGAAAAGGCAAGAAGAGAGGTTGAATCCGAAATCAAGCGTACAGGTGAGAGAGCCGTGCTTGACGCAGGTGTTCATAACATTCATCCGGAGCTTGTCAAGCTTCTCGGCAGACTTCGTTACCGTACAAGCTACGGTCAGAATGTACTTGATCACTCTCTTGAGGTTTCATACATTGCAGGTATGATGGCGAGCGAGCTTGGTCTTGATCCTACAATTGCTAAGCGTGCGGGTCTTTTGCACGATATCGGTAAATCCATTGACCATGAGGTTGAGGGAACACATATTCAGATTGGTGTTGATCTTGCCAAAAAGTATAAGGAAAGCGACGCTGTTATTCACGCTATTCACGCTCACCACGGTGATGTTGAGGCGAGAACAATTGTTGCCTGTCTTGTACAGGCGGCAGACGCTATTTCAGCCGCAAGACCGGGTGCAAGAAGAGAAAATGTTGAAAACTACATTAAGCGACTTCAGAAGCTTGAAGAGGTTGCGTCTTCTTTTGACGGTGTTGAGCGTACCTTTGCAATTCAGGCAGGCCGTGAGGTTAGAGTTATGGTTAAGCCTGAAATTGTAAATGATGAGCGTATGATTCCGCTTGCAAGAGATATCTGTAAAAAAATCGAAGAAGAGCTTGAATATCCCGGACAGATTAAGGTTAATATTATCCGTGAAAGCAGAGCGTCCGATTTTGCAAAATAAAATATCTTGATTTTAACTACGGTTGACAGGACTATGTTGACCGTAGTTTTTATTTTGTAGGGACGATATTATCCGCCGGTACGGCGAGCCGCCGTACCTGATTCGTGTAGATAGGTTCATTAAATGAAAAATTGAAAATTGAAAATGGAAAATTGCGGTCGGGAAGATGGTTTGCAATATAAAAAACATATTATGCCCGAGCGTAGTATAGTAGCTGTTTGCACAATTTAATGTAGCGGCGAACGAGGTTCGCCGCTACAAACGCTACAAAGAATATGCTGTAATCAAAAAAATAATTTGCAAGAAAATTAAATAAACTTGCAAAAATTAAATTTGTGCCGTAGCTTAGATTTTTGACCTGTTATTGTAAACTGTAATTTAAAAAACAGCAAAAAACTTTAAAAAATATTCAAAAAAGTATTGACAATCGGTTAATGAGGCTTTATAATTCAAGACAGTAAGGCAAAGGTCTTACGAAGTTTTCGGAAAACTGAATATAAAAAGGACAAGGAAGTTCACTTTGGTTTCTTCTGATTTTGCAACAAATTTTTAAAAACTTGCAAAATCGGATAAAAACATTGTGAGCTTTATTTTTTTGCTTCGGCAAAAACGGTTTATGTGGAGGTTAAAAATGGATTCAGGAAATATAGGCTTTGTGCTGCTTTGTGCGGCTTTCGTATTTGTAATGACTCCGGGTCTTGCAATGTTCTACGGCGGTCTTGTACGAAAGAAAAATGTTGTAAATACAATGATGACATCAATTTTTATTATCGGTGTCGGAATTGTTATGTGGGTGCTTTTCGGTTATTCGCTTTCGTTCGCTCCTTCGGGAAATGCTTTTATCGGTGATTTCCGTTGGCTCGGTCTTGAGGGTGTTTCACTCACGGAGGGCTATACGGATGATGCGTCAATTCCGAATATGGTATTCTCTGCGTTCCAGATGATGTTTGCCGTAATCACTCCTGCTCTTATTACGGGTGCGGTTGCAGGCAGAATGAAGTTTAAGTCAATTTTCGTTTTCACAATTTTCTGGTCGCTTATCGTTTATTATCCGCTCGCTCATATGGTGTGGGGACAGGGAGGACTTTTAGGTGCAGACGGTATCGGCGCTCTCGACTTTGCAGGCGGCGATGTTGTACATATCAGTTCGGGTGTTTCGGCACTTGTACTTTGCATACTCCTCGGCAAGCGTCACGATTATGAACATTCAATTTACAGAATTCACAATATCCCGACAGTTGTACTCGGTGCGTCGCTCCTTATGTTCGGTTGGTTCGGCTTTAACGCAGGTTCTGCACTTGCCGCCGACGGTCTTGCGGCTCACGCATTTATGACAACAGGTGTTTCAGCCGCAGCCGCAATGCTCTCGTGGATGCTCTGCGATGTTATCAAGAACAAAAAGCCTACACTTATCGGTGCAAGCACGGGTATGGTTGCAGGTCTTGTAGGTATCACGCCCGGTGCCGGCTTTGTTCCGATGTGGGCGGCAGTTATTATCGGTTTGACAACAAGCCCAGTTTGCTATATTATGATTTCATACGGCAAGAAAAAATTCGGCTTTGACGATGCGCTTGACGCATTCAGCTGTCACGGTACAGGCGGTATCTGGGGCGGACTTCTCACAGGTGTGTTCTCATGCACGGCAATCAACAGCAGTGCAGGTAACGGTCTTGTGTACGGTGAGTTTGCACAGTTCGGTGCTCAGGCGGCAGGTATCGGCATCACAATTGTAATTGCGGTTGTCGGAACACTCATCTGCTACGGAATCACAAGACTTCTTACAGGCAAAATCAGGGTTGACCTCAGAGATGAGCTTATGGGACTTGATGTTTCACAGCACGGTGAAGCTGCTTATCCGTCATTTAACGGTCTTGACAACTAACGGAGGTTTTAAAGTATGGAAAACAATAACGATATTCAGCTTATAAAAATAGAGGCCGTTGTTCGTGAAGAAATGTTTGTAGATGTCAAAAAGGCTCTCACGGATATCGGCGTAAACGGAATTACAGCGTATCAGGTTGTCGGCTGCGGAATTCAGCGAGGTATGTCGGAGTATGTAAGAGGACAGAAGGTTGATGTTCAGGTTTTGCCGAAAATCAAGTTTGAAATTGTTGTTTCTTCCGAAGAATGGGAGAAAAAAACAATTGAGGCAATCAGAAAAACAGCCTTTACGGGCAACCCGGGTGACGGTAAAATATTTACCTACTATCTTAAACAGGCGGTTAAAATCCGTACGGGAGAAACAGGCTACGATGCAATTCAGACTCCCAACTTTGATGACTGATATTTTCCTATTTTCCTATATCAAAAAAGTGCGTACCGAAATTTGGTACGCACTTTTTGTTTGTAAAATTGTTTATCTTCTTATTGTAATATCTTCCGGGCTGACAGTATTGTCACGAAGTCTGTTGTAATAATCGGGATTTGAATGCTTTATGCTTATCGGCTTTAGCTCGGGAGTTGCAAAACAGTGTGTTGTTCTGCCTGTTGCAGAAAGTTCTCCGCTTTTATTGTTGAAGAGTTTATAGTCAAAAATCATTCTTGAACCCGTAAAAAATACAAGGCTTACTTCAACGGAATACTCATCGCCGAATTTAAGCGGCTTTTTGTAACGGGCATATGCGTCAACATTTGGAATATATAATCCTTTTGATTGCATTTCGGCAACATCACAACCGATGTCGTGCATATACTGAATTCTTGCATCTTCAAAATATCTGATAAAATTTGAGTGATGAACAATGTTCATACAGTCTGTTTCATAGTATGAAACCTTTGCTTTGTATAATTTCTCGGTCATATTTTCTCCTTTACATATATTCTGAAAATCCGTAATTATTTTTTAAGCAACAAACCGTTTTTAAGGTCCTCTGCTGCCTGTTTTTTTATTACAAAGTGCTGTTTCTTGCCTGTAGCGGTTTGCGGAAGATCGTTGACAAAACGGTAGTATCTCGGAGCCTGATATTTTGAAATATTCGGTGAGCTGTCGCAGAAATTGATAAGCTCGGCAACCGTAAGGCTTTCGTCAGCTTTTATTACATATGCCGCAACGCACTCGCCTCTTGTTGAATCGGGAACACCTGTTACGATACATTCCTGAACCTTCGGGTGTGAGTTGAGAATTTCCTCAATTCTTGCAGGATAAATATTTTCGCCCTTGCTGATAATCATATCATCTTTTCTGCCTGCAATTGTAAAAAACTGTTCGCTGTTCCAAGTGCCGATGTCGCCTGTGTACATCCAACCCTTGTAGAACTTGTCTTTTGTAGCCTTTTCGTTATTTACATAGCAGTATGTAGTTTTGTTCGGACATTTGATGATGATTTCTCCCTCTGTTTTGTTATCGCAGGGGACTGTGTCATCGGGCTCTGCTTTTCTGTCGTCATAAACATTTACAAGTCTTACCTCATCATCTGTGCATGATCTGCCTGCCGAACCTGCCATTTCAGGAAGGTCATACGGACGAAGAAATGTATTCCAGAAAGATTCCGTTGTGCCGTAGCCGTTAAAAATGTTGGGGGAGAGAAGTTCCTGATAGCGGATGCAAGCGGCTTTTTCAAGCGGACTGCCCATGGTAATAATGCCCTTGAGCGAAGAAAGGTTTTTCTGATGCTTTTCCTGACGGTTTGCAAGCATCTCAAGAGTTGACGGAACACCTGTGATGAATGTAATTCCGTATTTTTCGATAAAGTCCATGCAGCTTCTCGGGTTGAATGTTCTCATAATCACAAGACACGCACCTGCATAAAGGGTAGGTGTAGGACCGCCCGAATGAATACCGCCACGGTGAAACCACGGAGTCATATTCATCGTGATGTCAACGGGTGAGAGCGGAAAGTGCATAATTACATCGTGAGCCGAAAGAACTTCGTTGATTGCGTTAAGCGGAACGCCCTTCGGAGTACCTGTTGTACCTGAGGTTTGAAGTCTTAAAACCTCATCATAAATATGCGGCGCATAGTCAACAGGCGGATTTTCGTAACTGCTGTCCTTGATGTAATCGTCAAAGAAAATGTGTCCTTCGGGAAGAGTTACTTCCTTTTTAGAATTATTAACGCAGAGAATCAATTTTGGCTTATGCTCGCAGATTTCAAGAGCCTGTACGGCTGTTTGCATAATGTCTGCATCATAAACATAAACAACAGGCTTGTTGTGTCCCATAATTTCTGCGGTTTCGCCCGGTGATAGGTTAAAGTTAGCGGGATTTGAGATTGCACCGATTTTCTGCGGCGCAATGTAACCAAACAAAAAGTGCGGTGAGTTGTAAAGCTGCATAAACACGATGTCGTTTTTCTTGACGCCGTCTTTTTTCATAGCGTTTGCAAATCTGTTTGCATCGGCATTAAGCTCTTTGTAGCTCCATGTTCTGCCGCTCTGAGGATCAATTGCGGCAGGCTTATCCGAAAAGCGTCTTACATTTCTCATAAAGCCGTTAAGCCATGTAAATTCACTTTCAAATGTTTCTCTGAACATCTGTGAATCATATGTTAAATTCATAATATCCTCCTGTCCTATTGTGTATGGGTGTACATTATTTTATACACACATATGTGTGTTGCTTGTATGTTGTTTTGTCGGCAGATTATTTGCCGTATTTGCCGACGATAATACTTGAGTTCTGACCGCCGAATCCGAATGCGTTTGACATGGCAAAGTTGATTTCGGCTTTCTTTGCGGTATTTGCAACAAAGTCAATGCCGGCACATTCGGGATCAACCTCGTTGAGATTGATTGTAGGCGGAACTGTGCCTGTTTCAATAGCCTTGACACAGGTAATTGTTTCTGTAATACCGCCTGCGCCCATCATATGACCTGTTGCGCCCTTTGTTGAGCTTACATAGGGGAGAGTGTTGCCGAAGACCTTCTTGATTGAAGATGTTTCAACTGTGTCACCCTTGTTTGTTGCAGTACCGTGAGCATTGATGTAGCCGATGTCGGAAGGATTGATTCCTGCCTCTGCAATTGCCTGTTTCATACAAGCGATTGCACCTCGTCCTTCGGGATGCGGAGCAGTTACATGATAAGCGTCATCCGTGTTGCCGCAACCTCTGATTTCTGCATAAATCTTCGCACCTCTTGCAAGAGCGTGTTCCTCTGTTTCAAGAACGAGCGCACCGCCGCCTTCACCTATTACAAAACCGTCACGGGTAACATCAAACGGACGGCTGGCAGTGCTTGGCGAATCGTTTCTTCTTGAAAGAGCTTTTGCGTTGGCAAGCGAATAAATTACAAGAGGACAGAGAACGGACTCTGCTCCTACTGCGAGCATAATATCAGCCTTGCCGCTCTGCATACACATACAAGCTGTGTTGATTGCGTCACCGCCTGACGAACAAGCTGTGCTTACCGTAAAGCTCGGTCCCTGAATGTTGTAGTCGATTGCGATATTTGCGGCGGCAATGTTTCCGAGAATTTTGGGAATAAAACGAGGACCTACCTTTTTGTGTGATGCGCCTGTGAGTGCCTCCTGAGTATATGCGATTGTTGCAATACCTGCCATTGCAGTACCCATAACAATACCCGTTCTTTCGGGTTCAATCTTGATTCCGCTCTGTTTCATGGCTTCCTCAGCCGCAATATAAGCGTACTGCATAAACGGATCTGTTTTTCTGATTAAATCCTTTGGAAGATAGTCGGACGGATTAAAGTCCTTTACTTCGCCGGCAATCTGAACAGCGAGTTCAGACGGATCAAAAGTCTTAATTGTGTCAATGCCCGATGCACCTGCCGTGATATTATTCCAGTAGTTTTCAACACCGATGCCGACAGGTGTTACCGCACCCATACCGGTTACAACTATTTTCTTCATTCGTTAAGCTCCTTGTTTTAAAATAAGTTATTTACATTTTGCATATTATTATGCTATACTTGAATTGTACCAAATATGGAAAAATTATTCAATACCGTTGATTATGCAAAAATGACGATTTGGCAGTCTTAAATTTACAGTTTTGCATAATATTGAAAAAAACCGACAAAATACTGCGGGAAATTGTCAAAACGGAGGTTATTATGGATATAAATCAGCTCAATTGCTTTATAACTGTGGCTCAGACGCTCAACTTTTCAGAGGCGGCAAGGCGGAACTATGTTTCTCAGTCAACCGTCAGCAGATATGTAAGCGACCTTGAAAAGGAGTTTGGGGTTCAGCTTTTTACACGCTCTCACCGTGATGTTATCATAACAAGCGAGGGCAAGGCACTTTTGCCCTATGCGATTGAAATTGTTGAAACTTTAAAGAAAGCAAAAACCGTTATCAAGCAGATGCATGACGGAGGTCAGGGTAAAATTACGCTCGGCTGTGATGTTACCTCGCTTTCGTTCCCGACAAAATGTATAGCCGACTTTGCGGAAAAATACCCGGGAATCACGATTGATGTGCGACAGCTTGACGAGGCTGACCGCACACTTGCAATCACAGGCGGTGAATACGACTTTTGCTTTATGCCGAGAGATATGGTTCCCGAAAGCTCAGGTATTGAATCAATCATTACACATAATGAAACTTTGTCCGTTGTAACAGCGAAAAATTCAAAATTCAGCGGAAGAAAAAGCGTTAAGCTTTCCGAATTGGCTGACGAAAGTATTTTGGTACTTTCGGAATCGGTTGCACCGATTGTGTATATGGAAATTATGGACTTGTTCCGCACATTCCATATAACTCCTAAAATCAGTAATTCATTTGACGATCTTGTTTCCATATATGTGTCATCGTCATCGGGAATCGGCGTGTCTGTCATACCAACCTCGGTCGCTGCATATACTTCTGACGAATACACCGATTCATACCTTATTGATGATGCGGACACAAGCATAGCCTATGTTATGGCATGGGGAAAGAATATTTCAAATCCTGCTGCAAAGCTTTTTATGGAGGCTGTTAAGAAATATGCCAAGGGAGATGACAACATTTACGGGCTGTAACTGAGCATATTTCTCAATATAAATTCCAATAAAGAACTATAGTGAAAATTTCACAAAATAAACACACATTATTTTCAAAAAAGGTATTTACTTTATAAATCTTCGGTGTTATAATTACGGTAGTCAAGGAGAAGTTGACAAAATATCCTTTCAGGAGGTAATTAAAATGTACAGATTTACTTTACCGAGAGATCTCTATCATGGTAAGGATGCTCTCTCAAGTCTTAAAAATTTATCCGGCAAAAAGGCTGTTGTAGTTGTCGGCGGCGGTTCAATGAAGCGTTTCGGTTTTCTTGACAAGGCTGTTGATTATCTTAAAGAAGCAGGTATGGAGGTTAAGCTTATCGAGGGCGTAGAGCCTGACCCATCTGTTGAAACAGTTATGAAGGGCGCCGCTGTTATGCGTGAATTTGAACCCGATTGGATTGTTGCAATGGGCGGCGGTTCTCCGATTGATGCCGCAAAGGCTATGTGGGTATTCTATGAGTATCCAGACACAACCTTTGAGGAAATCATCACTCCGTTCAGTTTCCCGACACTTCGTACAAAGGCTAAATTCTGCGCTATCCCGTCAACATCGGGTACTGCAACAGAAGTTACGGCTTTCTCAGTTATCACAGACTATGCAAAGGGTATCAAATATCCGCTTGCTGACTTTAATATCACACCTGATGTTGCTATCGTTGATCCTGCACTTGCCGAAACAATGCCGGCTAAACTTACTGCTCACACAGGTATGGACGCTATGACTCACGCAATTGAAGCTTATGTTTCAACTCTCAACTGTGAGTACACAGATCCGCTTGCACTCCATGCAATTGAGATGATTCACGACAACCTCAAGAAGTCTTATGAGGGCGACATGGCTTGCCGTGACAAGATGCACGATGCACAGTGCCTTGCAGGTATGGCATTCTCAAATGCTCTGCTCGGTATCGTTCACTCAATGGCTCACAAGACAGGTGCGGCTTTCACAGGCGGTCACATTATTCACGGCTGTGCAAACGCTATGTATCTTCCTAAGGTTATCAAGTATAACTCAAAAGATCCTGTTGCAGCTGAGCGTTATGCTAAGATTGCTAAGTTCATCAACCTCAAGGGCGAAACAACAGAAGAACTTGTTGACGCACTCATCGCTGAACTCCGTTCAATGAACGATCAGCTCAACATTCCGCAGGGCATTAAGAACTACGGTCCGGGCGGTGTTAAGGCTGACGAGAGCATTATCGACGAAAAAGAATTCCTCGAAAAGCTCCCCGAAGTTGCCAAGAACGCAATTGCCGATGCTTGCACAGGTTCTAACCCACGCCAGCCAAATCAGGAAGAAATGGAAAAACTTCTCAAGGCTTGCTACTACGATACAGAAATCGACTTCTGATTTGTTTGACAAATCTATTTGTACTTATCACAGCTCTCCGTTTTCGGGGAGCTGTTTTTTTAATAAAAAAATCCGCATAAAAATGCTCTTAAAAGGCATAAAAATCATATGGACAATATTGCTTTGTTGTGCTAAAATTGACTTGAAATTGATGAATTTGGTGACATAAAATGAAAATTGCAGTAATAAACGGTCAGAACCATAAAGGCTCAACCTATCATATTGGTAAGCAGGTTGCCGATAAATTAGGCGGCGAGGTTACGGAGTTTTTTCTTCCGAGAGATTTCGGTGATTTTTGCGTAGGTTGTACGCAGTGTTTTCTAAAATCCGAAACACTTTGTCCGCATTATGAGCGACTGAAAAAGATTACCGAGGCTATGGACGAGGCTGATGTACTCATCTTCACAACGCCCGTGTATGTTTATCATTGCACAGGCTCAATGAAAGCATTTCTTGATCATTACGGTTATCGTTGGATGGTTCACCGTCCCGAACAGAAAATGTTCACAAAGCAGGCGGTTGTAATTTCGACAGCCGCAGGTTCGGGTACAAAATCTGCCAACAAGGATATCGCCGACAGTATGTTCTTTTGGGGCGTTCCAAAAACTTATCGTTACGGTGTCAATGTTCGTGCAACAAATTATTCAGGCGTCACCGATGAACTCAAAAAGAAAATTGACAAAAAGACTACCTCAATTGCCAATAAGGTAAAGAAAAATAACGGCAAAGTTAAGGCAGGGTTAAAAACAAAAGGCTTTTTCTTTATTATGAGAATGATTCAGAAAAGCGGCTGGAATGAAGCCGATAAAAATTACTGGGCAGAACGAGGTTGGAACGGTAAAAACAGACCGTGGAAAAATACATAAGGAGATGTTTTAAATGGCAAAAAATACTGAAATCAGCTTGAGAAACAAGGTTATTTATTCGGTTTATGTCCGCAACCACACAAATGACGGCACATTTAATGCCGTTGCAGAGGATCTTGACAGAATAAAGTCACTCGGTACTGACATCATTTGGTTTATGCCGATTCATCCGATTGGCGTCAAGAATAAAAAAGGCTCTCTCGGTTGTCCTTATGCAAACAAGGACTATCGCACAACAAATCCCGAATATGGCACAATGGACGATTTCAAGAGCCTTGTTGAAAAAATTCACGCAAAGGGCATGAAGTGCATCATTGATGTTGTCTATAACCACACTTCGCCCGATTCAAATCTTTCGGTTGAACATCCCGAATTTTTCTACAGAAAGCCGGACGGCAATTTTGGCAACAAAGTCGGCGATTGGAGCGACATAATCGACCTTGATTATTCTAACAAAGAATTATGGCGGTATCAGATTGATTCACTCGTTATGTGGGCGAGAATTGTTGACGGCTTCCGTTGTGATGTTGCATCATTCGTTCCCGTTGAATTTTGGAAACAGGCGAGAGAGGCTGTTTCAAAGGTAAATCCCGACTGCATTTGGCTTGCCGAAAGCGTACACAGCTCTTTCAATGTGTTCTCTCGCAAGAGCGGAATTTATACCGCAAGCGACTATGAGCTTTTTGACGCTTTTGATATGGAATATGACTACGATATCCGTGAGGTTTTCGACAAATATTTGAAGGGCGAAACCTCACTTTCAAATTATATGGATATGTTCAATTATCAGGAGGCAATTTATCCGCAGAATTACGATAAAATGCGTTGCCTTGAAAACCACGATCAGCCCCGAATCTGCCATTATGTAAAGAACAGGAGCGACCTTGAAAATTATACAGCTTTTCTGTATTTCTTGAAGGGTTCAACCCTCATCTATGCAGGCCAGGAGTTTGGTTGTGATGAAACTCCAAGCCTTTTTGACAAGGATGTTTTCCCACGCAACACAGGCATTGATTTAAGTAACCTTCTTGCAAAGCTTGATACAATCAAGAAAACCGTTCTTGATGATGACGATTATTTCAGGGCTGATGCAGACGATGAAAACGATATTGCAATTCTTGAGCGTGACAACAACAAGAGCAAAAAAGTCGGCATTTTCAGCCTTAAATCAAAGTCGGCTGATGTAAAAGTTGACCTCCCCGACGGCGACTATAAAAACGAAATCAGCGGTGAAACAGTTGCGGTTTCAAACGGAAAGGTTCATTGCAACGGCAAAGCAATAATTATCCGCAAGTAAAATAAAATTCTATATAAGAATAATACAACCTCCCTGCAAAGCATTTCAGCTTACGGGGAGGTTGTTCTTTATATAAAAATCCGTGTTGCATGGTTACAACACGGATTTCTTGGTTTTATTTAATTGAACCGTCGCCACCCATAAGAGCGGTCATTTCTTCAACGCGTTCCAAAGGAAACGGTGGTTCGCAAAGCAGTTTTTTATATGCTCACTTAGCTTTCTTTTTATTACTGCCGAAAATTTTAGTCGGAATAATGCTTCCGAGGAATGCGGCGAGCAAAATCCACGGAATAACTCTTGCGTCAAAGCAGAGCAAAAGGAGCATTGTTACGGCAAGCGGTTTTTTCATTGTGACACCGAGAAGTCCTGCCGTTACGACTGCCGCACAAAATGCCGTGTCAAGTCCGCCGAGCATTGCAACACCGTAGCCGATGCTCACTCCGCAGAAGATGACGGGGAAGAAGTGACCGCCTTTCCAACCCGACTTTATGCAGATGTTTGTGAGAATAAGTTTCAGCACACCGCTGATAATGAGAATCCACGGTGCAAATTCGGCAAAGCTTTCCTTGACAACGGTAATGCTTTCTTCGCCCGAAAACATTGTGAGGGGGAGGTATGTACCCATAACACCGAGGATAATTCCGCCGAGAGTTGTGCTGATAATAATGCCGAGCTTGCCCTGAATGAGTGCGAAAAATTTTCCGAAAATTTTTGAAGATATGATAAACAGAAAACCGCATACAGCGCCCAAAAGTGCGAGAGGAATTCCCCACAAACGCTCAAAATTTGTAATGTTATAACCGCCAAGTCGTGGAAGTCCCATACTTCCGCCGAAAATCGAGTTAAGCAAAAACAGAGTTCCCGCCGCAAAAAGTACGGCAATGATGTTTGAAATAAGCTTTGTTGAACGGATATCGGTAGGCTTTTCTTCGCTGTCAAGCCTTTCTTCATTGACCGATGCAAGACCGAAAAGCGGTGCGTAGAATACCGCACTCAGGGTTGCGCTTATGCCGATTTGCATTAGTTCGGGAATTTTACTTTTAGCGTCTTTCATATGACTTCCTGCCCAGTAGCAAAGTCCGACGATAACGCCTGTCAAACCTGCCTCGGGGCCAAGACTTCCGCCGAAAACAAGGGGCAAAAGTGCCGAAATGCAGAGCAAAAGCACCTTGTTATACGGGTAAAATTTATCTTTTTTTACCTTTTTCATAACCTCGTCAAGTTCATCGGGAACGGCATTTGTCAGCTTTTGCCATATTCCGAGAATAATTCCGCCTGCCGTACAGACGATAATCGGATAAAATTTGAAATCAAAATTTGACGGAATTGTATCCCACACAAGACCGATTCCCAAACCCATAAGTTTTAGAAACAGCCACACTATCAGCGAAGTAACCGCACCGCTGAATCCGCAAAAAATGTAGTATAAAAAATTGTTGGCAACAGTCCGTTTAGTCATTGTTGCACCTCCGTGTGTTTATAATTGGATTATAACATAAAACACAGCAAAAAAAAACAATTATTCCGCACAAAAAAGTACGAAATAATTGTTTTTTGTTATTTTTTTTAATTTTAGAGCCTCTTCTAAACAAAAAACAGCTGACACCAATGCCGATGTCAGCCATAAAAATCTATTTGATTTTAAATTTCAAAAGCGGCGCTTACCTTTTTGAATTCTCTTTTTCTGATGATGAAGTAGGCAATCAAAACGGATGTGCCTGTGATAAGCCATGAAACGGGGTAAACCATAAGAAGCATATCATAGGTGTGGAATGCCTTGAATACCGTGAAGAGCCAGATGATTCTGAACACAACAGAACCGAAGATTGTGAGAATTGCAGGGAGGAGTGAATGTCCGATTCCTCTGAGCGCACCGCCGCTGATTTCGTATGAACCTGTCATAAGCTCAAGGAGCATAACAATCGCCATTCTGATGATTGCGTACTTAATAACGGTTGGGTCGGTTGTGAAGAAGGTGATGAAAAATCCGCTTCCAAGCATGAATATAACGCTCACACAGCCTGTGAAAATACAGCTGAAAAGCATACAAAGCCTAAACACCTTTTTGCATCTGTCAAACTGAAGTGCGCCGTAGTTCTGACTTGTGAATGTAACGGCTGTCTGGCTGAACGCACATACTATATAGTATGTAATGTATTCAAAGTTGAGTTCAGCTGATGAGCCTGCAACCGCCTGTGAACCGAAGCCGTTTATGGCTGTCTGAATGAATACATTTGAAATTGAGAAAACCATACCCTCCGAATACCTGCAGGAGCACCGATTTTCAAAATCATAATGAGATGTTCTTTCTTGAATGAAAGTTTTTTTGGATTGACTCTGATTGACTCGTCTTCGTTTCTGATGAGGAACATCATAATAAGTCCGGCGCTTATGCCGTCGGCAATTACTGTTGCAATGCCGACTCCTGCAACGCTCATATCGCAGACGATTACAAAAAAGAGGTTCAAAAGAACATTTACAATACCTGAAATTACAAGACAGTAGAGCGGACGGCTTGTGTCGCCGACACTTCTCAAAATTGCCGAACCAAAGTTGTAGAGCATTACAAACGGCATGCCCATAAAGTAAATTCTCAGGTATGTTGCCGCAAGGTCAATTACATCATCCGGTGTGTTCATCAGCCTTAACAGCGGTGCTGCAATAACCTGACCGAGTATCAGAAGAAGAAATCCGCATATAAGTGAAAGTGTTATTACCGTGTGAACAGCTTCCGAAACCTTTTTACGGTCATTTTGACCTATATATCGTGCAATCAAAACATTTGCGCCGACCGAAAGTCCCGTGAATAACAGCACAAGCATATTGATGAGCGGAGCGTTGCTTCCGACTGCGGCAAGTGCCTGACTGCTTGAAAATCTGCCGACCACCGCAACATCGGTTGAGTTGAAAAGCTGTTGAAGAATACTGGATCCTGCAAGCGGAAGTGTGAAAAGAAGAATTTTTTTTACGAGCGGACCTTCCAGCATATTTATCTGGTGTGAGCGCCGTCGCTTTTCTTTTACGGTATTCTGACCTTTGTTTCTTTTAAACAGACTTGCAAACGCAAGTGAGGGCATTTTTTTGACTTTCCCCATTAATTTCTAACCTCTTCAATCACATAATCTTTGTAAACAATACCATTCTTTTCCATTTTCCACAATTATTGTAATCCTTTTGCCTGAAATAAACAAGCAAAATACCTTATAAACATAAAGTTTACTTTGCTCACAATTTTAGTTACAATAACTACCTCGTCAAAATTCTTCTTTTTATGCCTTTATAATATGGTAAAAACTGCTTTTCTGCATATTTTCAGACCGATTTTTCTCAATAAGCAAGGCTTTGAATTTGTATGCAATTTGTGCCTCTTCAACAAAAGTAAAATTGCTCTCTTGTAAGCATTGACGAAAAATTTTTTAACCTACAAATAAATGATTTTAAAATTGGTGTATATGCCGATTAAATTATAATGATACAATTATGATACAAGCTCAATATAATATATGTTTATAGGGATAAGCGAAAAGGAGTGAATGTTATGAAGAAAAAGATTGCAGTAATTGTGGTTGCAGTTATTTTATGCGTTGCCGCCGCAGTATTTGCCGTGCCGAAAATCAGTTTCTATGCGTGTGAGCCTACCGTGTATTTTTTGATGTTGAGTACTGCGACAAGGTTGACGCTAAGATGTCTGCCGAAGATGCCGAAACCGTGAAGAAAATGTTTGAGGGCAAATCCGCATATTTTGATTCACCGTCTTGCGGTTTTTCCGAAAAGGCATCAATAAGAATAGGCTGTAATACATATATGCCTGCGTGTGACGGTGATGAAACTGTTAAGCACGGATTTATGTATTTTAGCCTTTCAAAAAGCGAAAATAACGAACTTCGCAAGATTATGAAAAAGTACGGAGCAGATACGAGAAAAGCCATCTAATACCGTTGACAGACGCATTTCCGTGTGTTAAACTTTTCTCGAAAAATATACGGAGGTGTTTTTATGAAAAACTACAACTGGGCAACACTCGGTTGCGGAGTTATCGCAAATGAGCTTGCAGCCGCACTCAAAAGCAGAGGACAGACACTTTATTCCGTTGCAAACCGTACCCATGAAAAGGCGGTTGCGTTTGCCGAAAAGTACGGCATTGAAAAGGTTTACAACGATATTGATGAGCTGTTTAAAGACAAAAATGTTGACATAATTTACATTTCCACACCGCACAACACGCATATAAAATATCTTCGCAAGGCTCTTGCGGCAGGAAAGCATGTTTTGTGCGAAAAGTCGATAACGCTTAATTCAGATGAACTTGACGAGGCAATCTCTCTTGCAGAAAAAAACCATGTTGTGCTTGCAGAGGCAATGACAATTTTCCATATGCCGATTTACAAGGCACTTCTTGAAAAGGTAAATTCAGGTGACCTTTGCGAGCTTAGGCTTATTCAGATGAATTTCGGCAGTTACAAAGAGTACAATATGAACAACCGATTTTTCAACCGCAATCTTGCAGGCGGTGCAATGCTTGACATCGGTGTGTATGCGCTTTCGTTTGTTCGTATGTTTATGAGCTCATGCCCAAACGATGTGTTGTCGCAGGTTAAATATGCAGAAACAGGCGTTGACGAACAAGCGAGTATTCTTTTAAAGAATAAAGAGGAGGAAATGGCAACTGTCATTCTTTCACTTCACGCAAAACAGCCAAAGCGTGGCACAATCTCGTTTGACAAGGGTTATGTTGAAATCTTTGAATATCCCAGAGGCATGGAGGCAAAGATTACATACACGGCTGACGGCCATTGTGAAACAATCTCGGCAGGTCAGACAAAGGACGCTTTGCTTTATGAGGTTGAAGATATGGAAAAGGCGATAGAGGGCGACACGGCTCTTATGCACCTTGACTACACAAAGGATGTTATGAAAATCATGACCGACATCCGCAAAAGCTGGGGCATGAAATATCCCGAAGAAGAGTAAGTTTTTTGAATTTAATTTGATACTAAACACAAAACTCCACCGTGAAACGCGGTGGAGTTTCCTTTATATATTTGATTAAATCAGAATTAGTAGTTTTCTGCGTGAATTTCAAAATAGCTCTGTGGGTGGTTGCAGACGGGGCAAACCTCGGGAGCCTCTTTGCCTACAACAATGTGACCGCAGTTACGGCATTCCCAAACTTTGATTTCGCTCCTTTTGAAAACTTCTGCAGTTTCAACATTGCGGAGTAATGCACGGTATCTTTCTTCGTGATGCTTTTCAATTGCGGCAACAAGGCGGAACTTGTGTGCAAGCTCTGTAAAGCCTTCTTCCTCGGCAGTTTTAGCGAAATCTTCGTACATATCTGTCCACTCGTAGTTTTCGCCCTCGGCAGCGGCAAGAAGATTTTCGGCTGTGTCGCCGATTCCGTTAAGCTCCTTGAACCACATTTTTGCGTGTTCTTTCTCGTTGTCTGCCGTTTTTAAGAAAAGGTTTGCAATCTGCTCAAAGCCCTGCTTTTTGGCGACAGATGCAAAATATGTGTATTTGTTACGAGCCTGCGATTCGCCTGCAAAAAGCAGCCTCAAGATTCTTTTCTGTCTGTGTTCCCGAATACTTTGTTGTTTTAGCCATAATATTTCCTCCGTTAAATTAATTTTTGAAATTTAAAATACTCAATACGCCTTTGTGTATTTAATTTTTGAATAAAATAATAATCATTATTGATTTAATACTACTATACCTTTTTTATATAGATTTGTCAATAGATTTACGCAAAAAAATATTTCTTTTTTAGGATAGGCATATTTCATTTGAAAATACCTATCCGTTATTTTATGCCTGTTTTTTCGATTTTATTACTATTTTTGCGAAAAATATTGCTTGTGTATTGTTGCAATTTGCTAAAGTGTCGGATGTGTAAAAATTTTACCTTGACTTTTCACCCTGTACAGTATAAAATAGTTCTCAAAGAAACGCATAGTAAATTGATAGGAATTGTAGGTTAAATAAAATAACCTCAAAAATCCAAAAGGTGACGCTTATGAAAAACATTTACAATCTGAAGAAAATACGAATGTGTACCTCACTTGGAGGCAAGCCGTACTGTTGTATGTAATTGCCTGTCAGAATCTAAAATCAAATTAATTTGAAGTGAGGTAATCAAAATGAAAAATTTAAGAACAAAAGTATTATCGGCAGTATTGGCAGTTTCAGTATTAGGTGCGTCAGCGGTTGCCTTTACAGGATGCGGAAAAAAAGATACAACAAACGATTCAAAAGTAACATTAACAAATGTTTCGTATGACCCTACACGAGAGCTTTATGAATCATATAACAAAATCTTTGCAAAGCATTGGAAAGAAGAAACAGGACAGGATGTTGAAGTTACCCAGTCACACGGCGGTTCGGGCAAACAGGCTCTTGAGGTTGCAAACGGTCTTGAGGCGGATGTTGTAACACTCGCACTTGAATACGATGTAAACGCAATTCGTGACGCAGGTCTGATTGAGGACGGTTGGGTAAATGAGTTTGACAATGACTCTTCACCATACACTTCAACAATTGTATTCCTTGTTCGCAAAGGTAATCCGAAAAACATCAGGGATTGGGATGATGTTGCAAAAGACGGTGTGGGCGTTATCACTCCAAACCCGAAAACTTCGGGCGGTGCAAGATGGAACTACCTTGCCGCTTGGGCATATGCAGACAAGAAATATAACGGTGATGAGGCAAAAATTGAAGATTTCATTAAAAAGCTTTATCAAAATGTGCTTGTGCTTGACTCAGGCGCAAGAGGTGCTACAACTTCATTTGTAGAAAACGGACAGGGCGATGTTCTTCTTGCTTGGGAGAATGAGGCGTATCTTTCAATCAAGGACAATCCCGACGAGTACGAAATCGTAACTCCGAGCGTCAGCATTCTTGCACAGCCGTCTGTTGCTGTTGTTGATGAAGTGGTTGACCAAAGAGGCACTCGAAAGGTTGCAACAGAGTATTTAAGCTATCTTTACAGCGATGAGGCTCAGCGTATTGCAGGCGATAACTATTACCGCCCTTATAATAAGGAAATTTTGAAGGAATACTCCGATGTGTTCGACCTCAACATTAATCTTGTAACAATCAACGATTTCGGCGGTTGGGACGAGGCTCAGAAAAAGCACTTTGCAGACGGCGGTATCTTCGATAAGATTTACGAGAAAAAATAAAACCGATTAAAAAATGACATCAGGCAGTTTATAGGCAATTCTGTCTGATGTCGGATGATATTTTACAGGGGAAACAGGTGTGATAATGGTTCAGGCAAAAAAGTCAAAAAAAGCAAAAAGAGTAATCCCGGGCTTCGGTCTTTCTTTGGGTGTAACAATTACATTATTAAGCCTTGTTGTGCTGATTCCTCTTGGCGCTCTCGTTATTTATACGGCACAGATGAGCCCATCTGAATTTTGGGAGGCAATCACCCGTGAAAGAGTGCTTGCAAGCTACAAGGTTAGTTTTATAACCGCATTTATTGCATCTCTCATCAATGCCGTTATGGGTGTAATTCTTGCGTGGGTGCTTGTTCGTTACAAATTTCCGGGCGAAAGAATTCTTGACGGTATGATTGAGCTTCCGTTTGCACTTCCGACAGCGGTTGCAGGCATTGCACTTACTTCTTTGACTGCCGACACAGGTCTTATCGGTGGATTTTTTGCAAAGTTCGGCATAAGCATTGCCTACACAAGAGTTGGTATTACGGTTGCACTCGTGTTTGTTGGAATACCTTTTGTAACAAGAGCAGTTCAGCCTGTTCTTGAAAAGCTTGATCCTGTTTATGAAGAGGCGGCAGGAGTTATGGGAGCAGGCAGATTCAGAATTTTCAGAAAAATTATTCTTCCCGAAATTCTTCCCTCGGTCCTCACAGGCTTTGGTCTTGCATTCGGAAGATGTCTTGGCGAGTACGGTTCGGTTGTTTTTATTGCAGGCAACAAGCCGTTTGAAACAGAAATCACTCCGCTTATTATTATGTCGGAGCTGCAGGAATATGACTACAAAAGTGCAACGGCAATCGCACTTGTAATGCTTGCCGCATCTTTTTTGATTCTGTTCCTTGTAAATATGGTTCAGCACAGAAATGCAAAAATTCTGAAAGGAGGAAGATAAAATGTACGAAGAAACAAAGCGTTCAAAGGTTGTAAAGTACATACTCATAGGCATTGCTCTTTTATTTGTATTCGTAATGCTCGTTCTTCCTCTTGTTACGGTAATCTGCGAGGCTTTCAAAAGCGGTGCAGAGGTGTTCTGGCAGGCTGTCAGCGATGATTACACGGTAAAGGCAATTGTGCTTACTGTTGAGGCAACCGTGTTTGCGGTACTGTTCAATACGGTATTCGGAATTTTTGCCGCCTGGTCAATTACAAAGTTCAGATTCAAGGGCAAAAAACTTCTTACAACACTTATCGACCTCCCCGTAACGGTTTCGCCCATAATCGCAGGTCTTATATTTGTACTCACATTTGGCAGACAAAGCCCGATATATCCGCTTTTAAGCGAACTTGGAATCAAGGTTATCTTTGCCGTTCCGGGAATTATCCTTGCAACCGTGTTTGTAACATTCCCGTTCATCTCGAGGGAGCTTATTCCCGTGCTTGAATCCGAGGGTACGGATGAGGAAGAAGCCGCCGCACTTATGGGTGCAAAAGGCACAACAATTTTCAGAAAAATAACATTTCCGCACATAAAATGGGCATTCCTTTACGGAGTTGTACTCTGTGCCGCAAGAGCAATGGGTGAATTTGGTGCAGTTTCGGTAATTTCGGGACATTTAAGAGGAAAAACAAACACACTTCCTCTCCATGTTGAAATTTTGTTCAACGAGTTCAAGTATGTTCCCGCATTTGCGGTTTCATCAATACTTGTGCTTATGGCGATTGCGATTTTGATTATCAGAAGTGTGGTTGAATACAAAGGAAAGAAGGATGCGTAATGTATGTTGAGCTTAAAAATATAAATAAAACTTTCGGTGACTACAAGGCATCCGACAATGTAAACTTTGGTATTGAAAAGGGTAAGCTTATCGGACTTCTCGGTCCTTCGGGCAGCGGCAAAACAACAATTCTTCGTATGATTGCAGGACTTGAAAATCCCGACAGCGGCGAAATTGTAATTGACGGAAAGGTTGTCAACGATATTCCCGCAAGCAAAAGAGGCATAGGCTTTGTATTCCAAAACTACGCTCTTTTCAGATATATGACAGTTTTTGATAACATTGCTTTTGGGCTGAAAATTCAGAAAAAGAGCAAGAAATTTATCAAGAAAAGAGTAAACGAGCTTGTAAAGCTTATCGGTCTTGAAGGACTTGAAAAGCGTTATCCAAGCCAGCTTTCGGGCGGTCAAAAACAGCGTGTTGCCTTTGCAAGAGCGCTTGCGCCAAACCCTAATCTTCTTCTGCTTGACGAACCATTTGCCGCAATTGACGCAAAGGTTAGGCAGGAGCTTCGCTCATGGCTTAAGGATATGATTGAAAGGCTCGGCGTTACAAGTATATTTGTAACCCACGATCAGAGCGAGGCGATTGAAGTCGCCGATGAAATTATAATTACAAACAAGGGCAGAATTGAGCAGATAGGCTCGCCGATTGACATTTATCAGCATCCCGAAACCGCATTTTCCGCATCATTTTTCGGTCAGACTACTACGCTTGACGATTATACAAAGTTCAAGACCTTTGATGTTGTCGATAATGTTGACCGTGCAGTTATCCGTCCCGAATTTGTAAAGGTGACAAAGCTCAGCGAAACAACCGCACAAAAAGCGTCTGTATCCGTCGGTGAGGTTATAAAGACTTCGTTCAGAGGTGACAATATCGAAATTGCCGTAAAATGTGACGGAGGCACGGTTTATGCATACAGAGGACTTGACGAAACTCCGATTACCGTCGGGGAAAAGGTCAATGTATTTCTTTATCGGCTTTTCATTACCAAAGGCGATGAGGTTCAGATTCTCCGTAACAAATCACTTCAGGAAGAATCGGTTATCATCTAATCTGTTTAATCACGATATCAACTGTAAAAAATCCTATAAAAACAAGCAAAGCACCGAGAGTAATTTCTCTCGGTGCTTTGCGTTATTAAAAATTATATTTACTTAATCAAATCCTTGATAACTTCGCCGGCTATGATAAGACCTGCAACCGACGGAACAAATGCGGTACTGCCGGGAACCTGTCTGCGTTGGGTGCATTTTCTCTCAGTTTCTGGAGGGCATATGCAATTTGTTTTACAGCTGATTGCCATATCGTCAACGGGTGTGATAGGCTTTTCCTTTGAATAAACAACCTTCAGCTTTTTGATACCTCTCTTTTTGAGTTCGTGTCTCATAACCCTTGCAAGAGGACAGACCGAGGTTTTGTAAATGTCGGCAACCTCAAACGCTGTAGGATCAAGCTTGTTGCCTGCTCCCATTGAACAGATGATAGGCGTCTTGGCTTTGTCGGCTTGCATAACAAGCTCAATTTTGCCTGTTACCGTGTCAATTGCGTCAACTACATAGTCGTATTTTGAAAAGTCGAATTTTTCCGAGGTTTCGGGAGTGTAGAAGGTCTGGTGTTTGTTGATGATTATGTCGGGATTGATGTCCTTGAGCCTTTCCTCTGCAACATCAACCTTGTATTTGCCTACTGTTTTTCTTGTTGCAAAAATCTGGCGATTAATGTTTGTAAGGCACACCTTGTCATCGTCAATAAGGTCAAGCTCGCCGACTCCGCTCCTTGCAAGAGCCTCCGCCGTGTATCCGCCTACACCGCCGATTCCGAAAATTGCAACTCTTGTTTTTGAAAGCCTGTCCATAGCTTCTTTGCCAATCAAAAGCTGTGTTCTTGAAAACTGATTAAGCATAAAAACGCTCCTTAATACATATTCAAATCATTTAGTATTCCTATCGGTACAATAAGTATTTACATCGGAATAAAACTCCCGCTGTTTGCTGACGGGAGGTATCTTTGTATAGTTTATATTGTAATCACTGTTTTTGTCAAGCAAAACCCGAAATTTATTGACATAGAATGGTGAATGTAGTATAATCAAAACATACCAAACAGATAGGTTTAGTGGTAAAATAACTGACTAACTTTAATTGACAATAGCTGTCGGCAGTAATAAAATAACTTTAAAAGTGTATTTTACTGTCGGATTTTATTTGTAACGGAGCGAAATTTTTATGTACTGCCTGAGCGTAAGTCACAAAACTTCAAATGTGGTTGTGAGAAAGAAGCTTGCCTTTCCAGATGAGCAAAAAAAGACATTTCTTGACGATCTTTATTATTTTGAAAATATCAGCGAGTGTTTGATTCTCTGCACCTGCAACAGAACCGAGGTTTACTTTTGCGGTGACGAATCATCTGTGAAAACGGTTGAAACCGTTCTTTCGGATTTTTCGGGAATTGATTTTGATGAACTAAAAAAGTACATCTGTCTTTTCTACGGTGACAGGGCTTTGCTCCATCTTTTCAGGGTGGCAGGCGGAATTGATTCAATGGTTATCGGTGAAGATGAAATACTCGGTCAGCTAAAGCGAGCCTACGCCTTTGCAAAGGACAACGGCACGGTTGCATATGAGCTTAATATGTGCGTTCAGGCGGCTGTTGCCTGTGCAAAAAAAATCAAGACCGAAACCGCCATTTCAAAAACATCGGTTTCAGTTGCAACTCTTGCGTCAAACGAGGCGGCAAAATTCAAAGACGGTGAGCTGAATGTCCTTGTAATCGGTGCAACAGGCAAGGTCGGCTCAACTGTTGTGAAAAATCTTTTGTCGCACAAAGGTATAAGCGTTACCGTGACTTCACGAAAACACAAAGCAGAAACTGTTTTTGAAAATACGGGTGCGAATGTGATTGATTATGACGAAAGATACAAAGCGTTTGATTTTGCAGACTGCGTAATCAGTGCCACAAGCGGACCGCATTACACGGTTACATATTATGATTTAAAAAAGAATATAAAAACCGAAAAATCAAGGCTGTTTATTGACCTTGCCGTACCGCCCGACATTGACGAAAATATCCCCAAAATAAGCGGTGCAAGGCTCATTAACATTGACTGCATAAAACAGCTTGCAAACGAGAACAATGCTCTCAAACTCGACAGCGTTGAAAGTGCAAAAGAAATAATTTTTGAGGAAATTGAAGTTCTCAAAAAAGACCTTGCCTTTCACGAATTTTTGCCGTGTATGCAGTCTGTGAAAAACGCAATGCCGTCAGATTTTTCGGAAAAATTCATTTATAAGCTGAAATCCGATGTTTCGGCAGAAGAATTTGCAAGAATTCTTGAAATCTACAGAAAGTGCGGAGAGAATAACTAATGGCATACTTCCCATTTTATATTGACATTGAAAACAAAAAAATACTCGTAGTCGGCGGCGGTACGGTTGCACTCAGAAAGATTGAAAAGCTGGCTCCGTTCTCGCCGGACATAACCGTTGTTGCCCCGAAAATTTGCGATGAAATCAAGGCTTTGAATGTGAAAATCATTGACCGCAGATTTTGTGACAGCGACCTTGACGGTGCGTTTTGCGTTGTCAGCGCAACCGATGATGAAACGCTCAACGGCAGAATTTTTCAGCTTTGCAACGAGAAAAATATTCTTGTCAACACAGTTGACGATAAGGAAAAATGCGGATTTATTTTTCCTGCAATTGCAAGCAAAAACGGCATAACGGCAGGAATTACAACATCGGGCAAAAGTCCGATTTACGCAAAATATCTTAAAGAGCTTTTTGTGGGAATTCTTGAAAGTATGAACGAAAATACAACCGAGGTTTTGTGGAAATATCGCCCGATAATTAAGGAGAAGGTTGAAAAGGAAGATGACAGAAGGAAGATTTTTGAACAGCTTCTTTCGCTTTGCCTTTCGGGACTTGAACCCGATGAAAAAACTGTTGAAAATTTGATTGAGGAATACGAACAATGACGATAAAAATCGGAACAAGAAAAAGCAGGCTTGCCCTTGCACAAACCGAAATGTTAATAAAAACGCTGAAAAACCGTTTTCCGAATGTTAAAATTGAAACGGTTTACATTTCGACAACAGGCGACAAAACCCTTGACAAACCGCTTGCAGCTTTAGGTGGAAAAGGTGTGTTCATCAAGGAGCTTGAAATGTCACTTTTGAGCGGAGAAACAGATGTTGCCGTTCACAGCGCAAAGGACTTGCCGACAAAAATTGCAGACGGACTTGAAATTTCCGCCGTGTTGCCAAGGGGCAGCTATGGCGATGTTTTTGTCACACGCAACAATTTTGAAACAAAGGATGGTTTTGTCATCGGAACAGGCAGTTTAAGGCGAAAGCTTTTTGCGGAGAAAATCTATCCTAATGCAAAATTCAAGGATATAAGGGGCAATGTTGACACCCGACTTAAAAAGCTGTTGAACGGTGAGTACGATGCTCTTGTGCTTGCAAAGGCAGGACTTGAAAGACTTGACCTTTGCAACGATGAGGATTACACGGTAACTCCGTTTGATACCGATGAATTTCTCCCAGCACCGTGTCAGGGAATAGTTGCGATTGAAAGCAGAAAAAACAGCGAGGTTTCCAAAATGCTCGCTGAAATCAGCGACAAAAATACAATGTTTTCGTTTGAAACCGAAAGACAGGTTCTGCTCAGCCTAAATGCCGATTGTTCAACTCCCGTCGGTGCAATTTCAAAGGTTGAAAACGATAAAATAACGCTTTCTCTGTCTGCCGACTGCAAAAAAACAGTCAGCGGAACAGATGAAATTTCAAACAGAATCAAACTTGCAAAAAGGCTGGTGAGCGAAATTGAGTAACGGAAGAGTGTATATTGTCGGTGCGGGATGCGGCGATTTTGACCTGATAACAATGCGTGGTGCGGAGTATATCAGACATTGCGATGTGCTTGTTTACGACAGCCTTATAGATGTGTCATTGCTCGGTTTTGCACCCGAAACGGCTGAAAAAATCTGCGTTGGAAAGCGTTCGGGCAGACACAGCGAAAAACAGGAAAATATTAACGAAATCCTTGTTGAAAAGGCGAGAGAGGGCAAAACGGTTGTCCGTCTTAAAGGCGGCGATCCGTTCGTGTTCGGCAGAGGCGGAGAGGAAATTGAAGCCCTCAAAAGTGCCGATATTCCGTTTGACATTGTACCCGGAATTTCTTCCTCGATTGCCGTTCCCGAACTTGCGGGAATCCCTGTTACACACAGAAATCTGAGCCGAAGTGTTCATATAATCACGGGACATACGGCACAGGACACCCTGCCCGAAAATATAAAGAAGTGTGCCGAAACCGACGGAACGCTTGTCTTTCTTATGGGCTTGAGAAACCTCCCCGACATTGTGGAAAATCTTATACGGAACGGTAAATCGGAGGATACTCCCGTTGCAGTTGTGTCAAACGGTGCTTGTGCAAAAAATCAGACCGTGAGGGGAACTCTCTCGACAATCTGCGAAAATGTTAAATCCGCAGAGGTTGTACCGCCTGCCGTTATAGTGGTTGGCGAAACCGCAAAATTTGACTTTGCCCCCACAATTACAAGACCTTTGAAAAATGTTTCGGTTACTGTTACGGGTACGAGAAAGCTTTCCGACAAGCTCGGCAAAATGCTTACGCTTTCGGGTGCGGAGGTCAAAAGACACGACCTTTTAAAGGTGATTGAATATCATGACAACGAAGTTTTTGACAATGCAATAAACGGCATTGACGGCTACGATTATGTGGTGCTTACAAGTATGAACGGCGCAGAAATTTTTATGAGCCGACTGCGTAAGCTGAAAAAGGATATCCGCAGTTTTGCAAATGTCAAGTTTGCGGTGATTGGTTCGGGAACTGCGGCTGTACTTGAAAAGTACGGAATTTTTGCCGACTGTATTCCGAATGTCTACACAACCCGTGAACTTGGAATTTTGCTTGCAAAAACGGTGAAAAGCGGCGAAAAAGTATTGATTCTGCGTGCCGAAAACGGTTCGCCCGAACTCACTCGGATTTTGGCTGATAACAACATTGATTTTGACGATGTCAAAACCTATGACATTCAGCTTGAGAAAAAACAGGATAATTCCGTTGTTGATACCGACTTCATCACTTTTGCGAGTGCGTCGGGTGTGAACACATTTTTTGACGGCGGAGCAATTATTTCCGACAGAACTTCCGTTGTCTGCATAGGTGAAATTACCGCCGAGGCACTTGAAAGTCACGGCGTAAATTCGTTCAAGATTGCAAAAACGAAGGACACAGACGGAATTTTGAAAACTATAATCAAGGAAGTAACTTTGAAAGAAGGATAAATATATGAGAAGATTCAGAAGATTAAGAGCAGGCGAACAGATTCGCAGTCTTGTTCGTGAAACAAGAATTGACAAGGGCGATTTGATTTACCCGATTTTTATTGCAGAGGGTGAAAATATTAAAAAGCCTGTTGATTCAATGCCGAATGTCTACCAATATTCGCTTGACAGAGCAGACGAGATTCTTAAAGAAATTGAAAACAGCGGCATTGCAGGACTTCTTATTTTCGGAATTCCAAAGCATAAAGACGAGCTTGCAACATCAGCCTATGACGATAACGGTGTAACTCAGAATGCAATCAGATACATAAAGAAAAATTATCCGTCACTCCTTATCGTTGCCGATGTCTGTCTTTGTGAATACACAAGTCACGGTCATTGCGGTGTTGTTTGCGGTCACGAAATTCTCAATGACGAAACACTTCCGCTCCTCTCTAAAATGGCTGTCAGCCTTGCAAAAGCAGGTGCGGATATCATCGCTCCTTCGGATATGATGGACGGCAGAGTGTCTGCAATCAGAAATGCACTTGACGAAAACGGACTTATCAACACTCCGATTATGTCATACAGTGCAAAATTTGCCTCAGGCTACTATTCACCGTTCCGTGACGCCGCAGAATCTGCCCCCGAATTTGGCGACAGAAAAAGCTATCAGATGGATTACGCAAACGGCAAAGAGGCTCTGCGTGAAATTGCAGATGATATTGACGAGGGTGCGGATATGGTTATGGTCAAGCCTGCACTTGCATATCTCGATATCGTAAAAGCCGCAAGCGAACGCTTTGACTTTCCGCTTGTTGCCTATAATGTAAGCGGTGAATATGCAATGGTCAAGGCGGCTGCCGAAAAAGGCTGGATTGACGAAAAGAAAATTGTGTGCGAAAATATGATTGCAATCAAGAGGGCGGGTGCGGATATCATAATCACATACCACGCACTTGATGTTGCAAAATGGATTGACGAATTTTACAAATAGGGAAGTGCTTTTATGAATACAACTCAAAGCGAAAAGCTATACGCACAGGCGCTTGACTTTATGCCCGGCGGTGTGAACAGTCCTGTCCGTGCGTGTCGTTCGGTCGGAAGAACTCCGCTTTTTATCGACCGTGCAGAGGGTTCAAAAATTTATGATGTTGACGGAAACGAGTTTATCGACTATATCTGCTCATGGGGACTCGAATATTCTCGGTCACAAACAGCCTGATGTTATCAAGGCCGTGACTTCTGCCTGTCAGAACGGACTTACATTCGGTGCGTGTCACAGCGGAGAAATTGAACTTGCCGAGCTTATCCGCAAAAATATGCCGTCAATTGAAATGCTCCGACTTGTAAATTCAGGTACAGAGGCGGTTATGAGCGCAATCCGTGCCGCAAGAGGCTTTACAAAAAGGGATAAAATTGTAAAATTCGAGGGCTGTTACCACGGCCATTCCGACGGCTTGCTTGTAAAGGGCGGTTCGGGACTTCTGACAAACTCAATTCCGAACAGCGCAGGTGTGCCGAAAGGCTACACAGACACAACTCTTCTTGCAAAGTATAACGATGAAGAATCCGTACAACAGCTTTTTGATAACTGCGGTGATGAAATTGCCTGTGTAATCGTTGAGCCTTGTGCCGCAAATATGGGTGTTGTTCCGCCCCAAAAAGGATTTTTAAAATTCCTGCGTGAAATCACTGAAAAGTACGGCTCACTTCTTATTTTTGATGAAGTAATCACAGGCTTCAGACTTTCACTCGGCGGTGCTCAAAAGCTTTACGGAGTAAAACCCGACCTTACAACCCTCGGAAAAATTGTCGGCGGCGGAATGCCGCTTGCGGTTTACGGAGGTCGAAAAGAGATTATGGAGTGTGTTGCTCCTCTCGGTTCTGTTTATCAGGCAGGCACACTTTCGGGAAATCCGGTAGCGGTAAGTGCAGGTATTGCAACGCTTAAAATTCTTGAAAAAAATAAAGATTCGATATATCCCGATCTTGAACGCAAGTCTGCAAAGATTGAAAATGCAATGAAGAATGCAGGACTTAATGTGAACCGTGTGGGTTCGATTATGACGGCATTTTTTACCGACAAAAAGGTTGTTGACTATGACACGGCAACCACAGCCGACACAAAGAGATATGCCGAGTATTACAATCATCTGCTTGAAAACGGAATCTATGCCGCACCGTCACAGTTTGAGGCGATGTTTGTTTCATTTGCACACACGGATGATGACATTGAAAAAACCTGTCAGGTTATTGAAAGCTTTAAATAAAATCCGATAAAAACAAGAAAAGCCACCGACATAAAAATCGGTGGCTTTTTGTTTGTAATCTATCAGATGTAGTACATCGGAATGTTGTGTTCAATTTCATTGTTTTTGATATACTCATCGCAAAGCTGTGCAAGTGTAATGCTTTCGGCATATTCCTGAAGATATGACGACATCTTCGACCAAAGACTGTTGTCGATAAGTCTTATCATAACATCATCATCGCCCCGAGTGTTAAAATAAACATTGCTCAGAACATTTGCGTCAAGTGCGTTTATGATATCCTTGAATGTAATCTCTTTAAGGCCTTTTGCAATAACATAACCGCCGTTTGAACCCTTCTGACCTCGCACAAGTCCTGCCGAGCTGAGTGACGAGAGAATCTGTTCAAGATACTTTTTAGATATATTTTGCCGTTTGGCAATTTCGGGAGTTGTTACCGCATTGCCGTTTAGTGAGTGTGACGCAATGTCAATAACAGCGATGATTCCGAATTCCACCTTTGTTGAAATCTTCAATTTTAGCATCTCCTTTCCGTGCGTTTTGTTTGCTGAAAGAGTATATAATAATGGTAACAGTTTTTAATTTAAAAATCAATACCTACTAAACAAATATGCATTGTAGGAAATAATGGAATTACGGCAAATTTTAAAGAAAAATTGTGCAAGAGGTAAAATCTTATTAAACCTATTGAAATACTATGATTAATGGAGTATAATCTACCTATATCAATCGAAGCCGTCAGACAAATTCTTACGACGGTCTTACACAAAAGGGTTGATTGTATGAAATTAAGGGGTTGGTGATATTATGGAGTTTAACACCGCATTACTTCACAAGGGGTTTAACGGTGAAAAGGTTTTTGGCTCAACCTTAACTCCCATTTATCAGGTCAGTGCATTTTCGCACAGCTCTGCCGAACAGCTTGAAAAGGTGTTCAACAACAGAGCTCCCGGCTACGCCTACTCTCGAATAGGCAATCCCACGGTAACATCTTTTGAGAACAGAATTGCTTCCATTGAAAACGGTGTCGGTGCGGTTGCGTGTTCGTCAGGTATGGCAGCCGTTACGATAGCACTCCTGAACATTCTTGAATCAGGTGACGAAGTAATCGCAAGCGCAGGTCTTTTTGGCGGAACAATTGATTTGTTTGGAGATCTTGAGCCTTTCGGAATTGTTACACGATATGTCAACAAGGTGACAGCCGAGGAGATTGAACCGCTCATAAACGAAAAAACAAAAGCAGTCTTTGCCGAGCTTATCGGCAATCCCGGACTTGAAATTGCCGATCTTGACGCTGTATCAGAGCTTGTTCATTCACACGGTGTTCCGCTCATTATCGACAGCACAACGGCAACTCCGTATCTTATTCAGCCGTTTGAACACGGTGCGGACATCGTTGTTCATTCCTCGTCAAAGTACATTAACGGCGGCGGAAATTCAATCAGCGGAATAATCGTTGACAGCGGCAATTTTGAATGGAATACGGAAAGATACAAAGGTCTTGCAGAGTACAAAAAATTCGGTCGGCTTGCATATGTTGCAAAGCTGAGAAACGGTATCTGGCGAAACATAGGCTGTTGCCTTGCACCGTTTAATGCTTTTATGAACTCTGTCGGACTTGAAACACTCGGACTTCGTATGGAGCGTCTTTGTTACAACGCTCTTGAGCTTGCAAAGTTCTTTGAAACACAGGACGGAATCGAAGTCAACTATCCCGCTCTTGAAGCTTCTCCTTATTACAGCCTTTGTCAAAAGCTGTTGAAGGGAAAAGGCGGTGCAATCCTCACAATCAGGGCAGGAAGTAAAGAAAGAGCGTTTAAGCTTATCAACAATTTGAAGTATGCAACAAATGCAACAAATATAGGCGACACAAGAACACTTGTAATTCATCCGTCAAGCACAATTTACGCTCACGGAACAGAAGAACAAAAAAGAAACGCAGGCGTGTTTGAGGATACAATAAGAATCAGCGTCGGCATTGAGGATATTGAGGATTTAAAGTCTGACTTCAAACAGGCTGTAGACAGTATAAATGTGAATGAATCGGAGGAGTAAGAGAAATGGCAGTTGATTATGCTACGCTTAAAAAGGGCGGCTTTATGCGTCAAAAACAGAAAAATAATTTTTCACTCAGGCTCAGAGTTGTAGGCGGCAACCTCACAGCTAAACAGCTTGCGAAAATTGCCGAGGTTTCGGAAAACTACGGTGACGGTTATGTTCACCTCACATCAAGACAAAGTGTTGAAATTCCTTTTGTAAAGCTTGATGATGTTGAGGCAGTTAAGGACGCACTTGCCGAGGGCGATGTTGAGCCGGGCGTTTGCGGTCCGAGAGTAAGAACAATTACAGCCTGTCAGGGTGAGGCAATCTGTCCCAGCGGTTGTATTGATACATACGCTCTTGCAAAGGAGCTTGATGACAGATATTTTGCAAAGGAACTTCCGCACAAGTTCAAGTTCGGCATAACAGGCTGTCAGAACAACTGTCTTAAAGCTGAGGAAAACGATGTCGGTATCAAGGGCGGAATCAAGGTTTCATGGAAAGAGGACGCTTGTATCGGCTGCGGAGTCTGTGTAAAGGCCTGCCGTAAGGGTGCAATCACTCTTGAGGACGGGAAAATTTCCGTTGACAATTCAAAGTGTAACTACTGCGGCAGATGCTTCAAGGCTTGCCCGACAGATGCGTGGGACACAATTCACGGCTACATTGTTTCATTCGGCGGACTTTTCGGCAACTCAATCAACAAGGGCGAAACAATTATTCCATTTATCGAAAATAAAGAAAAACTTATGGAAATCTGTGATGCCGCTCTTAACTTCTTTGCAGAAAACGCAAAGCCAAGCGAACGATTTAAGTTTACAATCGACAGAGTAGGCAGAGAAAAATTTGAACAGAGAATTTTGGAGGTTTACAATGGCTGATTTTGTAATTGACGATACAGTAGATATTACCGATGTGGTATGCCCGACAACTTTTGTAAAGGCAAAGGTTGCCCTTGAAGAACTTGACGAAGGTCAGATCCTTTCAATCAAAATGAATGACGGCGAGCCTGTTCAGAATGTTCCGAGAAGTATCAAGGAAGAGGGACACAAAATTCTCAAGCTCATTGACAACGAGGACGGCACATATGACCTGATTGTTGAAAAGGTTGGTGATTAAATGCCGCAGAGAGTAAGCAAAGACAATTTTCAGAGCGAAGTTCTTTCAGCCGATACACTCGTACTTGCGGATTTTTATTCCGACAGCTGTATCCCTTGCAAAAGACTTTCACCCGTACTCTTTGAACTTGAAAAAGAGTATGAGGGCAAGCTGAAAATTGCAAAGATAAATGTTAATTTTGATTCCGAGCTTGCATCGGAATATGAAGTACAGGCGGCACCCACACTCGTTTTCTTCAAAAACGGTGAAGAGAAAGAAAGGCTCAGAGGTGCGGTCAAAAAATCAGAAATAATCGAAGTGACAGAAAAACTTATTAAGGAGTAATCGTTATGACAATCACAGTTGCAGGAAACAAAAAGGAAGTTGCAGACAATCTTACGGTAGCACAGCTCATTATTGACGAGAATGTTGAAACCCCCGAGTATGTAACCGTTACAATCAATGACGAATTTGTTAAGAGCGGTACATTTGAAGAAACAACCTTAAAGGACGGCGATGTTGTAGAGTTCCTTTACTTTATGGGAGGCGGTCAGTAATGGCATTTTCAAACGAACAGCTTGAAAGATATTCAAGACACATTATTCTTAAAGAGGTCGGCGCAAAGGGACAGAAAAAGCTCCTTAATGCAAAGGTTCTCATTATCGGTGCGGGCGGACTCGGCGCTCCTGCCGCAATGTATCTTGCCGCCGCAGGTGTAGGTACAATAGGAATTGCAGATGCAGACGAGGTTGATCTCTCAAATCTTCAAAGACAGATTATCCACTCAACACAGGATATCGGCAAGCCGAAGGTTGAGTCGGCAAAGGAAACAATGGAGGCTATCAACCCCGATGTTACCGTAAAGACATACCACACATTTGTTACAAGCGAAAACATACTTGACCTTGTAAAGAAGTATGACTTCATCATTGACGGTACTGATAACTTTCCGGCAAAGTTCCTTATCAACGATGCCTGTGTAATGGCTAAAAAGCCTTTCTCACACGCCGGAATCATCAGATTTAAAGGTCAGCTTATGACCTATGTGCCGGGTGAAGGCCCTTGTTACCGTTGTGTATTCAAGAACCCTCCGCCAAAGGACGCAGTTCCAACCTGTAAGCAGGCAGGTGTTATCGGTGCAATGGGCGGTGTAATCGGCAGCCTACAGGCAATGGAAGCAATCAAGTACATCATCGGTCAGGGCGAGTTGCTCACGGGCTATCTTCTTACATATGACGCACTCAAAATGGAATTTCGCAAGGTAAAACTTCCGAGTGACACACACAATTGCGCAGTCTGCGGTGACCATCCGACAATCACAGAGCTTATCGACTACGAACAGGCAGAATGTGACGGTGTTCATTTATGATAAAACTTACAAAAAGTGACTTTGAAAAAATACTTGCTCACGCTGTAAAGGAGCTTCCCGATGAGGCTTGCGGCCTTATTGCAGGAACGGTTGAGGACGGTGACAAGGAGATTAAAAAGGTTTATCTTCTTACAAATATCGACCACTCAAACGAACATTTTTCGCTTGATCCAAAAGAACAGCTTGAGGCAATCAAAGATATGAGAAAGAACGGATTTGTTCCTCTCGGCAACTGGCATTCACATCCCGAGTCGCCGTCAAGACCGTCTGAAGAGGACAAAAGACTTGCCTTTGACAGCAAGGCAAGCTATATGATTCTTTCGCTTATGGACAGAGAAAATCCCGTTCTCAATTCATTCAAAATTACGGGAGATACAGCAGAAAAGGAAGAACTTGTTATAGAGTAAAGGAGGGAGATTATGTACGACATCGTGATTATCGGCAGCGGTCCCGCAGGACTTTCAGCCGCAATTTATGCACAGCGTGAAAACCTTAAAGCGGTTGTGGTTGAAAAAGAATTTATGGGTACGGGACAGATTGCCGAGAGCGAGAGAGTAGATAATTACCCCGGACTTTACGGTGAAACAGGCTTTGACCTCGGAGAAAAGTTCAGAACTCACGCCAAAAAACTCGGTGCTGAATTTGTTGAGGGAGAGGTTACCGAGGTTGAAAGAGTTAACGGTAACCTCTCCGTAAATATTGACGGCGGTGAAAGTCTTGAAACAAAAACCGTAATCTATGCGGCAGGAACACAGCGCAGAAAGCTTGGTGTAAAAGGCGAAAAGGAATTTTCGGGTAACGGAGTTTCTTATTGTGCGGTGTGTGATGCGGCTTTCTATAAGGATAAAATTACCGTGGTAACAGGCGGCGGTGACACTGCTTTGGGTGACGCACTTCTGCTTTCAAGATTCTGCAAAAAGGTTTATCTCGTTCACAGAAGGGATTTTTTCAGAGCAGGCAGAGCCTTGCAGAACAGGGTGTTTGCCACGGAAAATATTGAAGCTCTTACAAATGCAACGGTATCTGAAATTAACGGAGATACAAAGGTGACTTCGGTCACACTTTTACAAAACGGAGAAGAAAAACAGCTTGATTGCAACGGTGTTTTCGTTGCAGTCGGAAGTGTTCCCGATACAAAACCTCTTGCAAATCTTGTCAAAACCGACAAGGACGGTTACATTATTGCCGATGAAAGCGGAAAAACCTCTGCAGACGGTATTTTTGCAGGCGGTGACATCAGAACAAAAGCACTTCGTCAGGTTGTTACAGCCGTGTCGGATGGCGCAAACTGTGTGATTTCGGCAGAAAAATATCTTGACGAAAAACAATAACGGCAAGGGAGTGAAATCCTATGAAAACAGAAAAAATAAGCACCGATGTCCTCATTATAGGCGGCGGAACGGCAGGCTGTTATGCGGCTCTGACCATTTCCGAAAATTCGGACAAAAAGGTTCTTATCTGTGAAAAAGCACACATCAAAAGAAGCGGTTGTCTTGCCGCAGGTGTAAACGCTCTTAACGCATACATTTTGTTGAGGGCAGAAAACCGCAGGACTATGTTGACTACGCTAAAAAGGACGCCGACGGGATTGTCAGAGAGGATTTGCTCCTTACCATGTCCGAAAAGCTCAACGAAGTAACCGACAGGCTTGAAAAACTCGGTCTTGTAATTTTAAAGGACGAGAACGGAAAGTATGTTACACGAGGCAACCGAAACCTTAAAATCAACGGTGAAAACATAAAGCCGATTCTTGCGGACGCGGTCGAAAAGGCAAAGAATGTAACGGTTCTCAACCGTGTTAATATTTTTGATTACTCGGTAAAGGACAACAAAATCAACGGTGCATTCGGATTCGGCATTGAAAGCGGAATTTTCTACACAATCGAAGCAAAGGCTGTCATAATTGCCACAGGCGGTGCGGCAGGACTTTACAAGCCGAACAACCCCGGATTTTCCCGTCACAAGATGTGGTATCCGCCCTTTAACACAGGTGCAGGCTACGCAATGGGAATCAGAGCCGGTGCAGAGATGACAACCTTTGAAATGCGTTTTATCGCACTCAGATGCAAGGACACAATCGCTCCCACGGGAACACTTGCACAGGGTGTAGGCGCAAAGCAGATTAATTCACTCGGCGAGGTTTATGAAACAAAGTACGGACTTACAACTTCCGAAAGAGTTTACGGTACGGTAAATGAAAATCAGGAGGGCAGAGGTCCCTGCTACCTCAGAACAGAGGGAATCTCAGCCGAGCAGGACGAATCACTTTTAAAAGCGTATCTCAATATGGCACCTTCGCAGACAATCAAGTGGATTGAAAGCGGAAGAAATCCTTCACGGCAGAATGTTGAAGTTGAGGGAACAGAGCCGTATATCGTAGGCGGTCACACGGCAAGCGGTTACTGGGTTGACACAGACCGTGCAACCACAATTGAAGGACTTTTTGCAGGCGGTGATGTTGCAGGCGGTTGTCCGCAGAAGTATGTTACGGGTGCTCTTGCAGAGGGTGAAATTGCAGGGCTTTCGGCAGTTAAGTATATTGACAGCAAAGAAAGCTTTGAGAAAATCAGCAATGAAGATACAAATTATCACCTCATAGAAACAGAGAAATATCTCACAGACCGCCATTCACTCTACACCACGGAACAGCTTGAAGAGGCAATGCAGACGGTTATGGACAGCTACGCAGGCGGTATAAAAACAAACTACCGTTTCAACGAAAAACAGCTTGACATTGCCGACTGCAAAATCAGACAGCTTGAAACGCTCACAGATGACCTCTACGCAGAAGATTTTCAGGAGCTTATGTATATCTGCGAGCTTAAAGAAAGGCTTACGGTCTGCAAAAGCGTAATTGCTCACCTCAGAGCGAGAAAGGAAACACGCTGGCACAGCTTTGCCGAAAACCTTGACTATCCCGAAAAGGATGACAGGAATTTTAACAAGTATGTTAATTCCCGTCTTGAAAACGGCGAGATAAAAATTATTATTCGTGACCTTGTAACGGGAGGTGAAAAGTATGAGCATAGTAATTGACAAGTCCAAGTGCATAGGCTGCAAAAAGTGTCGCAATGTCTGCCCCGGAAGTCTTATCAAGACCGACGAAAACGGCAAAGCTTACATCAAATATCCCAAGGATTGCTGGGGCTGCACCTCCTGCATAAAAGAATGTCCCGCATATGCAATCAGCTTTTTCCTCGGTTCAGATATCGGCGGTATGGGCAGTAAGGTTCACACCGAAAAGAACGGAGATATCCTCTCGTGGTTAATTGAAAAACCGCATGGCGAGGCCATTAAGATTGATATAAATCAAAAAGAATCAAACAAATACTAAGGAAACACTTTGTAAGTATTTCCGTGAAAAGGAGATAAGGTATGAGTCAGCTTTCACATTTAGATGAGCTTGAAGCAGAAGCTATATACATAATCAGAGAAGTTGCGGCAGAGTGCGAAAAGCCTGTTATGCTCTACTCAATAGGCAAGGACAGCTCGGTTATGCTCCACCTTGCAATGAAGGCGTTTTATCCCGAAAAACCGCCGTTCCCGTTCCTCCACATTGACACAACATGGAAGTTCAAGGATATGATAAAATTCCGTGATGACACAGCAAAAAAGCTCGGAATTGAAATGCTCGTTTACACCAATGAAGAAGGTGTTAAAAAAGGCATCAACCCGTTTGATCACGGTGCGGCTTACACAGATATTATGAAAACACAGGCTCTCAAACAGGCACTCAACAAATACGGCTTTACTGCGGCATTCGGCGGCGGCAGACGAGATGAGGAGAAGTCAAGAGCCAAGGAAAGAATTTTCTCTTTTAGAAATAAAGCACAGGCATGGGATCCTAAGAACCAGCGCCCCGAGATGTGGAAGCTTTACAACACAAAAATCAATAAGGGCGAAAGCATTCGTGTGTTCCCGATTTCCAACTGGACAGAAAAGGACATATGGCAGTACATTCAGAGAGAAAAAATTGACATCGTTCCGCTTTACTTTGCGGCAAAAAGACCTGTTGTTTACCGTGACGGTAACATTATTATGGTTGATGACGATCGTTTTCCGCTCAAAGAGGGCGAAGTACCCGAATTGAAATCGGTTCGTTTCAGAACACTCGGCTGTTATCCTCTTACAGGCGGCATAGAGTCAACTGCAACAACTCTTGATGAAATTATTGACGAAACCCTCAGCTCCGTTTCTTCGGAGCGTACCTCCAGAGTAATTGACAACGAGGCACAGGGCAGTATGGAACGCAGAAAAAGGGAGGGTTACTTCTGATGAAAGGTTTACTTAAATTTATTACCTGCGGCAGTGTTGATGACGGTAAATCAACACTCATAGGTCACATACTTTATGACGCAAAGCTTATTTATGCCGATCAGGAAAAGGCTCTTGAGCTTGACAGTAAGGTCGGCAGTCGCAGCGGTGACATTGACTATTCGCTTTTGCTTGACGGTCTTATGGCTGAGCGTGAGCAGGGCATCACAATTGATGTTGCTTATCGCTACTTCACAACCGACAACCGCAGTTTTATCGTTGCCGACACACCAGGTCACGAGGAATATACAAGAAACATGGCTGTAGGCGCATCTTTTGCAGACCTCGCAGTTATCCTCATTGACGCATCACAGGGCGTTCTTGTTCAGACAAGACGGCACGCAAGAATCTGTAAGCTTATGGGTATAAGACATTTTGTCTTTGCCGTTAATAAGATGGATTTGGTAAAGTACAGCAAGTCACGCTTTGACGAAATCGTAAAGCAGATTGAAGAACTTAAAAACGAGCTTTTACTTGACGATATCTACATCATTCCGCTTTCCGCAACAGAGGGTGACAATGTTACCGTAAAGTCCGAAAACATTCCGTGGTACAACGGTGTTCCTCTGCTTCAGTATCTCGAAACTGTTGATGTTGATTCCTCGGAGGAGGAAGAAGGATTCTATCTTCCTGTTCAGCGAGTTTGCCGTCCCGACCACACATTCAGAGGCTTTCAGGGACAGATTGAGTCGGGCAGTATCAGCATAGGCGATGAAATCGTAACACTCCCGAGCAATGAAAAGGCTCATGTAAAGCAGATTCTTATGACAAATAAGGATGTTAAAACTGCTTTCAAGGGACAGCCCGTGACAATCACACTTGACAAGGAAGTTGATGTATCCCGTGGCTGTGTAATTACAAAGGACACAAATCTTGCGTCTTATCAGGAGCTTACAGCGTCAATTCTCTGGATGGATGACGAACAGCTTACAGCCGGCAAGGATTACCTTGTAAAGCTCGGCACAAAGACTATTTCGGGTATCGTTTCCGAAATCAAGTATGCTGTTGATGTGAACACAGGCGAGCATATTCCTGCCGATTCACTCACAAAGAACGGAATCGCAGTCTGCACAATTCTGCTTGCAGAGCCGATTGCGGTTGACCTTTTCTCAAAGCATAAAACACTCGGCGAGCTTATTTTGATTGACCGTGTGTCAAATATGACATCAGCCTGCGGTGTTGTTGATTCGGTTGAAGAAAAAGCCGATGATGCAAAAAAGGCGTCATTCGTACTCGGTTCACTTGAGGCAAGAGGTGACATCTTTGAAGAGTTTTTCTACGATACTTCAAGTCTTAATGTTCTCAAATATCAGCCTGTTAAGGAAACCTATACAAAGGGGGGACACAATCCCTGTTGAGGGCGAAAGCTATAAGTATCCAGACAGCTTTGATATTATAGTTCTTCGTGACAGCGTTGCCGTAAAGGTTCGTGACCGCAAGATTACCGATATCGTTCCGACATCGGAGTACAGCTACGGCGGTGTTCCTGTTGTAAACGGCAGAGGCTTTGAGGTTCTTGCCGACAGCAACGAAAAAATTCAGCAGTTTCTTTCCGAGTATTCAAATCTTAAAAGCATCAACGATGCGGATTTCTTTGCAAAGTGGGTTAAGTTCGATACCTACAGAAAAATTGCAATTCAAAACAGATAACAGGTTTATTCATTTTAACTCATTCGCAGAGGGCATTGTCATTTGGCAATGTCCTTTGTGATTTTATGACTTTCTTGCCGAAAAACTGACATTACTGCCAAATTGTTGCATTTATAATTTTTATTCTGTATAGTGTACTCAACAAATAAATTTAAAGGAGTGCTTACAAATGAGCAAAACAGCGGCGGTACTAATCACATTTTTTCTCGGTGAACTCGGTGTTCACAGATTTATGACAGGCAAAATCGGAACAGGTATCATCTGGCTTTTAACTTGCGGTGTTTTCGGTATCGGTTGGCTTGTTGATTTTATTATGGTTCTTACAGGCAAATTTACGGACAAAAACGGAAATGTCTGGGGTGCTAACTAATCTGAAAGGAAGTTACTATGGCATTCGGAGTTAAAACCAAAAACATTAAGACACAAAATTCTTATACGATTGAGAGCTTTTTTGATGCAATCAAAGACAAAGAGTTTACGGCAGGAACTCCGTCACTTACAAAGCATGGAATGGCTACCGTAATAACATTTCCCGCTCTCGACAGTCAGAATCAGGTGTGGATTATGAAGAGCGGTTTCGGCAAGGAAACGCAGAAATTCTCAATTCAAAAGTCCACTCAGGCGGGTATGGACAATGTAGCCAAAAATGCGGCATTGGATTCAATCACAGGCGGGCTTTTCAGCGTTGGCGGAATGATCAGCGAAAACACAAAAAAGTGTGAAAAACTTGTTGATGCAACCGCAAAAGAACTTTCAGAAATGAATCTGTAACCAAAGTCGGCACGATTTTCGTGCCGATTTTTTCTTGCCAAAAACTGCCTTTAACGGTACAATTAGGTGGGGTGAGATTATGTTTTTTAACGATTATTACAATTCTCCGATTGGCAATATAACTATGGCATCTGACGGTGAGAGCCTTTGCGGTTTGTGGTTTGATGGACAAAAGTACTTTGCGTCAACCGTAAAAGGTGAAACTGAGGATAAAACCCTGCCTGTTTTTGAACAGACAAAAAAGTGGCTTGACATATATTTTTCGGGCAACGAACCCGATTTTATGCCCAAACTTTCGCTTAACGGCTCAGAATTTCGCAAGGCTGTGTGGGATATTCTCCTGACAATCCCCTACGGCTCAGTTATGACCTACGGTGAAATTGCTAAAATTATGGCAAAACAGCGTGGCGTTGCCAAAATGTCCGCACAGGCGGTCGGTGGTGCTGTGGGTCACAATCCCGTTTCGATAATCGTCCCGTGTCACCGTGTTGTCGGGACAAACGGAAACCTTACGGGTTATGCAGGCGGCATAAACAAAAAAATCAGCCTTCTCAAAATTGAAAAGACTGATGTTAAAAAGCTTATTCAAAAATTCCCGAAAAGAATTAACTAAAATTATTAATTACCCAACCCGTAGTTATTGCCAGTCTGTCATCCGACAGGCTTGTTTCAATTTTACCGCCGTTTTTTTCGGCAAGATTTTTCAAAGTTTTATACGCAAAGCTGTGGTACAGAACATTGTTCTGTGCCTTTTTTATTTCATTTTCAATCGGAAAGCTTATGCAGCAAAAGAGAAATCCGGCCCTTGTTTCTGCTTTTAAGGCGATAATTTGTTTTCCGTTTCCGCAAAATTCCTTTACATTTTCAAACGCAATGTCAATCATATTGTTAAACAAAACGCAGATTTAAAGGTTGTCGGCAGGCACATTTGCAAGCGAACCCTCAAAAGTGATTTTAATATTTTCATCTGCATTTTTCTGCTTATCGCTTAAAATTGCATCGGTCAGATCATTGCCCGTGTTGTACAAAATCTGAAATGAGCTTATAATCTCGCTGTCATATTTTTGCAGGAGAGGAAGAACCTCATCATATTTCCGACTGTTGATAAGCGATTTTAATCCGATAGAAAGATCGTTATAATCATGCCTGATTTTTCTCAGTTCATATCCCGAAGTCGTAATGCTCTTGTAATAATTAATCTGTGCGTTAAGCTGTCTTTCGTAGATATCGTTTTCATGCATATATCGGCTCTTTTTTATCTGATTGTACAAAAGAATCGGTATTGAAAACGAGAATACAATCGACACAATCAAGGTTAGAATTTTGAGCGCAATCGTTCTGTAATCAGATGACGGAATTATGTAGTATGTGCCGAAAGTCGCCATACTTCCGCCGAGATACAGAAAAATCAATATCATAATTATTGTCGGTTTGGTAATTGACTCAACCACAAGCTTTGTTTTGATTTTCAGCGGACTTGACAGGATTATAAATATTCCGAAAACAATCAAATTAGAAATAAGTTCAAAGGCGGCAGAGCTTTGAGAGTTTAACTCTATATGTAAAATTGAACATACTAATTGATTTATGGAATAAATAAAAAATGTCAATCCTGAAAAAAACAAGGAAGAGAATATTAGCATTATCTTTCTGTTATGTCCGAGTGAAAGAGGAAGAAATGTTAATGCAATAAAATGCAAAACCGGCAGAATCACATATTGTTGTTCATCTTTTTTAAAAAACAAGCAACCGAAGCGGTTAATATTATAAAAAATTAAAGACAGGGCAAAATACATTTTATACTTGATAATTGAAAATACTTTTGAAGTAAAGAAAAAAACTGCAATCAGTCCCACTACAAGCTCCGCATAGCTGTAAAATAGCATAAATTATAACCTCACATAATTTTTTTTAAGAAAATTCATATATGATGTCCGAAAGGATTTTTGATAATTTTTACTGAGATAAGCCGATTCGCCGTTACTCAGATACACCGTATCTGATGAGTATGATTTTATATAGTGAAGATTTACCACGAAAGAACGATGAGTTTTTACAAAACAATACTTTGGGAGAAGGTTTGTAACTCCCGAAAGAGTTTTTGAACAGTGCATGACCTTGGTGTTTAAATGAATGTTTGAGTACTTTCCGTCTGCCTCAATAAAGCAGATTTCATTTGAGTTAATTTTTTTCAATTCCTTATTTTGAATAAGAGTTATCGGATAATTTGCATCTACAATTTTTACATAGTCGTCAATTGCCTTGAAAAATTTTGATTTGTCAATCGGTTTCAAAAGAAATCTGAATGTGTTTACTTCAAACGCATCAATCATAAAGTGGGGATAAGATGTCAGAAAAATTATGCAGGAAAGCACATTGCGTTTTCTGAGCTCCTTTGCAACAGTCAGTCCGTCTGTACTGCCAAGCTGAAAATCAAGCACGATTATATCGTAATTATTCTCGGAATTTAAAAGCTTTTCACCGCTTTCAAATTCATCAATATCAATAATTATACGATTTTCCTTTGCATATGTCAAAAGCAGCTTTTTTAGCTCTTCAATTATGTATTTATCGTCATCACACAAAGCCGCAAACATATTTTCACCCTCTTGCTCCCAAAACAGAGTATCTTGCTCCAAACTGTATTTATGTTGCCTTTTTTTTTGCTATTGTAATCCCATACAATAGAATAAAGGGGGAGCAAAAAGTGTTTGGTACAATTTTCAAATGGCTTTTCGGTTGGCTCTGATGCCTGAAAAATAAAAGGCAATCGTTTGATTGCTTTTTATTTGCAAAGTAATTTCACTCCCGAAAACCGCACTTTTGCTCCTATTCATTATAATTCTTTTACACAATAAATTATAATGTTTCTGCACCTTATTGTCAATATATGGCATTGCCGTTGCTGAAATTTATTCTATTATTTTCAGGATATTGTATGCAGTGTTCCTTTCACTCCCAAAAACCGCTCTTTTACTCCAAGGTATATTTATTTTCGACTTTGAATATTTAAAATGTAGACAGAGATTATTATTGAAATCTTGTTTATTAATTTGACAGTAAGTGCATAATTTGACAAGCATTTAACTTTACCGTCCTTGTCCTGTTTTTTGCAGAGCAGGGGCGGTGCTTTTTATGCTTGCCGTTATTATAGAATATAAAAACAGCGGACAATCCATTAATTCGGAATGTCCGCTGTTTTGCCTTTTATTATGACTTGATGTTGTATTATTAATCGAAGAAGCCAAGACCTCTTAATGCGTTGATGAATCGTTTCATATAGTCAAGCGAGGTAACGGGCCACACAAATCCCATTCTGTAAAGAACCTGCATTGTGTATGTGTTGCTCTTGCCGACTGTAAATGTCTTTTGACCGTGAGCCATGTTCTGATATGCAATCATACTTGAAAGAATCTTTGCTTTTTCGGGATCCTGCTCGGCTCTGTCAAGTGCAATCATATATTCCTCATATTCTGCACCTTCCGAGTGAAGTCCGATTTTGTTCATCTCGGTGTAGAGGTCGCCCATAATGAGAGTATGGTTGTTGAACGGGTGGAACACGGTGCAATCCTTCGGAGCTTGTGCAAGCAGAAGAATTGCCTTTGCCACAAAATCAATCGGAGAAAGCTCAAACGGCATTTCCATTGCCTCGTACGGATATTTGCCGATAAGGAGCGTAGATTTGAGTCTGCCCATAAATGTGTTGGTGGTAAAATTAATCTGATATTCACCGTCGCTGTTTCTTGCGGCAAGTGTGCCTACACGCATAATCTTTGCGTTAAAGCCCTTTGAAACCTCTTCAAGAATCGCCCGTTCCGCAAGGAATTTTGACAGGGTGTACTTTGAACCCTCATGCTGACCAAAGTAAAGTTGATTTTCTTTGAGCTTGTCAACAGAACCTTGTTCGCCCACAAACATACCGCCTACGCTCATTGTTGACACATGAACAAGTCTTGCATTAGTCTTTTTGCAGAAGTCAAGCACATTGAGAGTACCGTAAAGGTTTACATCTTCAATGTCTGTACCCTTTGAAAAGTGCTTAACATTTGCGGCACAGTTGATGACCGTGTTAATGTCCTTGTCAATAAATTTATCGAATGATTCACGGTCTGTAACATCACCGCTGATAACGGTAACTCTGTTGGGATATCTTTCTTTCAGACTTTCTTCAAAGTAGTAATAGTAGATTGAGTTCATTCTGTTTTCGGCAGGATTATTGTTCTTGTCACGAATCATGCAGTAAACCTTGCCGTTATACTTGTGAAGAAGTTCGTAGAGAATGTGTACTCCGAGGAAGCCGGCAGAGCCTGTCAGAAGAACATTGCCGAGTTTTTGAAGCTCACCGTTTTTAAATGTATCAATATTATTCTTTTCAAGAACTTTATTGATATTTGTATAATCGTAGTCCGAAAGATTTTCAAGGTCATCTTCGGATGAATCATCCTTGCTTACAAATTTTGCAAGAGTCTGCGGAGTAGGATTTGCAAAAATGTCGCTGTATGCAACCTCAATGTTTTTCTTTGATGCGGAGATTACAATTCTTGTTGCTGTAAGCGATGTTCCGCCGAGGTCAAAGAAGTTATCGTCTGCAAAAACATTGTCAAGTTCAAGAATTTCCGCAAAGATGTCGCAGAATGTTTTTTCAAGTTCATTCTTCGGTAACCGACCGCTTTCGGATTTGTTGCTTTTAGGTTCGGGAAGAACCTTTGTGTTTGACCTTGCCGTTTGGTGTGAGAGGCATTTTGTCAAGCTGAACATACGCACTCGGAACCATATAATCCGTGAGAGATTTTGCAAGCTCAGACTTAATTTCATTTGGCCCAATCTGTCTGTCGGCTGTATAGTAAACGCAGATTGCGTCAGCCTTGCCGACCTTTCTGATGAGAGCAATTCCGCTCTTAATGCCGTCAATTGCGGTCAGGCACTTTTCAATTTCACCGAGTTCAATTCTCAAACCCCTCAGCTTAACCTGATTGTCGGTTCTGCCGAGAATAATAACATCGCCGTCCGTTGTCCATTTTGCATAGTCGCCCGAGCGGTAGGTGCGTTCACCGTTAAATTCGATGAATGCCTTTGCAGTTTGTTCGGGAAGTTTATTATAGCCGAGTGCAACACCGCATCCCTGAATGAGAAGCTCGCCCACAACTCCGATTGGAAGGAGATTGTTGTCTGAGTCAACGATATATTCCGTGTAGTTGCGTAACGGCCTGCCGATTGAAATTTCGTCTGCATTCGTAAGATTTTTTGCGTTTGAAGAAACCGTGATTTCAGTCGGACCGTAGGTGTTGATTATTATTGCGTTCGTCTTTTCACGCAGTATCCTTAATAGCTTGTCGGGATATTTTTCACCGCCCGATAGTATAACCTTGCAGTTTGCCATTGCTTCTGCAAATTCGTCAAGCTCCATATATTGCAAAAGTCTTGACGGTGTAGAGTTGAACGCATCAACATTGTTTTCTTTAAAGAATTCTGCAAGTGACATCGGGTTTACCGTCTGTTCATTACTTGCAAAAACGAGGGTAAGACCGTTGCAGAGCGACAGCATGGTTTCCTTTAGCGACATATCAAAGCTGATTGTAGTTACAGAGCCGTATGCGTGACAGTTGTCAACAACCTCTTTAACCTGAATGTTTGAGTCGCTGTATGCAAGGTAGTTTGCAATGCCGATGTGGCGCAGCATAACGCCCTTTGGCTTGCCGGTTGAACCTGAGGTGTAGATAAGGTACGCAAGGTCGTCAGGCTGTACATCAACATTCGGATTTTCTTCATTATTGCCCGAAAGAAGTTTTGAAACATCAACCGTGCGGTCATATACGCCAAGCAGTTCGCCCTCGGTAATTACAAAGTCTGCGTCACTGTCATCAATAATACTGTCGATTCGCTCCTTCGGATAGTCGGGACATGACGGAATAAACGCACCGCCGGCCTTGAGAATACCGAAAAGTGATATGAAGAATTTTGAGGTTCTTTCAAGCAGAATAAGAACCCTTCCGCCCTTTTCAAGACCTTTTTCAATGAGTGAGTTTGCCGTGATATTTGCAAGACGGTCAAGCTCTTTATAGGTCAGTTTACCGTCACAAGCCGAAAGAGCAATTCTGTCGGGAGCTTTTGCAACCTGCTCCTCAAACATTTTGTGAAGAAGCTTTGTCTTAACGGGAGCAATTTCTGTTGACTTAAAGCTTTCAAGCTGTGCAATTGCGGCGTTGTCAAGGAGTGAAACCTTTCTGATTTTGCCGTTTGGATTTTCTATAATATGTTCAACAGCGCAGAGAACGGATTTTGCAAGCGTTCTCATAAGCTCACCGCTGTAAAGTGCGTCATTGTACTGAACCACAACGCTCGGCTTGCCCTTGTAATCCTCAATGTGAATGGCTGTTTTGAACTTTGCAGTATTCATTTCAAGGTAATCACGGACAACGGCTTTGCCGTCAATTTCAAGGTTATCAACAACACCAAGCTGATATTCGTACATAATGTTCGGTGCATAGCCGTATTTTGCACAAAGCTGTGCGTAGGGGTAAATTTCGTTTTCAATTGAATCCGTGAAAACAGCTTTGCTTTTTTCAACAAATTCAAGTGAGGTGATGTCCTCAATTTCAATGCCGAGCGCAAGAGTTTTCACAAACATACCAAAGCAGTTTGTAAGCCGCATATCGCTTCTGCCGTTGCTGATTGTGCTGATGTAAACATTCCTGCTGTTCACAAATCTTGAAACAGCGTAGAATGTGCCGGCAAGGAAAAGGTGGGCTGGAGTGATTCCGTGCTGTGAACAGAAGTTTTCAACCCTTGCCATATCAACGGGGACTGCCTGAGATGCAAGAGCACCGTCCTCTGCATGACCTCTGAGGTCAGCCGTGATTTCGCTTGCAGATTCAAAATTTTTCATCATATTGTCGAAGAACTTTTCAGCATTTCTAAATTCATCACTGCTTTCAGCCTTAATTTCATTCTCTGCATAATCAAAGTAGGTGTAGCTTTCAGGCTCAATATTACCTCCCTCATACAGCGTTTTAAGCTGTTCAAAGAAAAGTGCAACGGACGCACCGTCAAAGATAAGGTGGTGGAAATCCGAAAGCAGATATACCGCCTTTTCGGTTTCTGTAACCGAGATTCTGAACAGCGGTGCTTTCATAAGATTGTGCGGCTTTACAAAATCCTTTTTGTAGGATTCAAGCTGTTCTTCCGTAAGCTTTTCAACGGGAACATTCGGTTTTGCAGAGTCAACATATGCCTGCTCAATATCATCGTTTTCAAGTGAAAGGTGAGTCATAATATATGGGTGAGCCTTGATTACCTTTACAACGCAGTCGGCAAGCTTTTGTGCATCGACTGATTTTGAAAATGTGAGAATTGACGGAATATTGTAAAGTGTGCTGTACGGATTTTTCATACAGTCAATATACACGCCGAGCTGAGTTTTTGAAAGGGGATAGAGAGCCTTATGTTCTTTCTTTTCTTCTTTTTTGACAGTTTGCGGATTTGCCGTACCGCTGAACATAAACTCCTGAAGTTCGTCCTCAATCGAAAGAACCGAACAGCCCTTCATCATCTTTTTAACCTGTGCCTCAAAGCCGAATGCCTTGTTGAGCTCAACTGCAAGCTTGATAACCGAAAGCGAGGTCATACCTGCGTTGATGAGATTTTCGGAAATATCAAAATCGCTGTGTCCGATAATCTTTTCGATAATTGCGGAAATTTTCTTTTCAAGGAATGTTAGTTCCCTCGGAGCGGAATTTTTCTTTTTTGAAGATTCTGCCTTGATTTCGGGAAGCTTGCGCTTGTCAACCTTGCCGTTTACATTGAGCGGAATTTTGTCAATCTGCATCGTAGCAGCGGGTACCATATACGGCGGCTTGTGTTCAAGAATAAATTCGTTGAGCTTTTGAATGTCAATTTTTCTGTCGGCAACAATGTATGCGTTAATGCATTGTCCGCCGCCATCAAGCTTTCTTGCGATTACAGCTGTGTTTGTAATGCCGTCATATTTGCGGATAATCTTGTCAACCTCGGAAAGCTCAATGCGGAATCCTCTGATTTTAACCTGACCGTCATTTCGTCCGATAAAATCAACCTTGCCCTCATCTGTAAGGCGAACAATGTCGCCTGTGTGATAAAGCCTTTCGTAACCCTTTTCATTGCAATACGGGTTCTTTTCGTATGTCTTTGCAGTCTGTTCGGGACGGTTAAGATAACCTCTTGAAACCTGCTGACCTGATACACAGAGCTCGCCCAAAGCCCCTGTCGGGAGCCGCCTGCCGTATTTGTCTGTTACATAAAGCTTGATATTGTCAAGCGCCTTGCCGACAGGGATTCTGTGGTAGAGCTTGTCAACGGGCTGTGTTGTGATGTAAACCGTACATTCTGTCGGACCGTAACCGTTTATGAGTTCAAAATTCTTTGGCGGTTCAAGGGGAACAAGCCGTTCACCGCCCGTAAGAAGATATTTGAGCGAGTGGTTGTCAATTTCGGTTGCAAACTGTCTTGCAACCTGTGTTGTCATAAATGCGTGGGTGATTCCGTTATCTTCAAAATATCTGTTCAGCCTTACAAGGTCAAGTCTGATGTCCTCCTCAATAATGTGAAGCTCAGCACCGCCGATAAGCGCAGGATACATTTCACTGAGGCAGGCGTCAAAACCGTAGCTTGCATATGCCGAAACAACGCTGTGTTCGTCAATGTCAGAGTTTCTGATATGAAAATCGCAGAATGAACGAACATTTTTGTGTTCAAGCATAGCACCCTTTGGAGTGCCTGTTGAACCCGATGTATAGATAAGTATAAACAAATCATCGGGTGAGGGTTTTGCAAAAACTGCGTCTGATTTCGGAAGATTTGGAATATCCTTTGTAAGAAGAATATCACCGCTGTAATCGGGCAAAAGCTCAAGCAGATTTTCGTCCGCAATAAGAAGCGTTGCGTTTGCGTCCTTAATCATAAACTGAAGTCTTTCGGGCGGATATGACGGATCAAGCGGTTGATATGCCGCACCCGATTTCAGCACACCGATTGACGCAATCGGCATATATTCGCACCTCGGAATCAGAATTGAAACAACCTCTTCTTTACCGATACCCTTTGAGTGAACATAACCTGCAATTCGGTCTGTAATCTCATCAATTTCAGCGTAGGTGAACTTCTTTTCTTTATATACAACCGCTGTTTTGTCTGGAGTTTTTTTGCATTGCTCCTCAAACAAATCAACAACGGTTTTGCTGTCGTCAAACGGAAATTCCGTTTTGTTGAAGTTATCAAGCTCTGCAAGCTGATTTTCGTTTACAAGCTCAACTTCGCAGAGCTTGGATTTTTTAAGAAACTGCTCAACAATCTTTAAAAAGCTGTCGGCAAACGAACGAATAGTTTCCTCTTTAAATAAATCGTTTCTGTATTCAAAACGCAATTCAAAATCTGTTTCTGATTCAAATACCATAATGTTCAATTTTGAAATAGCACTTTTCAAAGGAACAAGTTTCAGTTTAAGGGACTGACCGCCTATTTTAAAGGTGTTGAATATGTCAGCCTGATAGGCAAGCATAATGTCGGCAGAGAGGTCATAGTCAGACGCAAGTTTCATAAACGGAAACCAATCGTTTGCAACTGTTTCCTTTATGTTTCTGCGTGTTTTTTTGAGGTAGTCCGAAACTGTATCTTCTTCGTCAATATTTGCGTGGATAGGAAGTGTGCGAACCATCATGCCGACCGTATTTTTAAGCTGTTTGTCAAATCTTCCGTGAGTAACCGTGCAAACCGTTGTTTCGCTCTGAGTTGTAAACTTTGCAACTGCGTATTCATATGCACCGAGGAAAACAGTGTACGGTGTAATTTGGTTTGCTAAGGCAAAATTGCGAATATCCTCAACGGAGAATTTTCCGTTCGTGGATAATTCAAAAGAACTGTTCGGTTTATCCTCAACCTCTGAATTCTCTGCAAAATCTTCCGTTATTTCCGACTTTGACTCAACAGCCGAAAAAATGCTGTCATAGTAGTTCTTTGATTTTTGATATTCTTCGGTTTCTTCAAGCTTTTCCTCAAAAACAGAAAGATCAAGCTGAGAAAACTTTTCGGGTTCAAGCTCTTTTCCGTCATATGCAAGCGCAATGTCATTGCAGATAACCGAAACAGATGTGCCGTCAGAGATTATATGGTGAAAGTCCATTGCAAACATAGATTTGTCACCGCATTCAAAAACCGCAAATCTGAACAGAATGTCTTTTTCAAGGTCAAACGGCTTAACAAAATCTTTGCCCGCCTGTTCAAGATCGTCAACCTGTACGACAGGAATGTCAAATTCAACGCTGTCACGAGGCTTCATCATTGGACTTCCTGTTGAATTGTCAATGAAAATTTTCATAACAGGGTGATTGTCAACAGCTTTTCTTACGGCATTTATCAGCCTGTCGGTATCAAGACTTCCACTGTCAAAAACATAGGTGCAGGGAATGTTGTACATTGTGCCTTTTGGGTTGTGCATACACGAAAGATAAACACCCATTTGGCTCGGTGTAAGCGGATAAAGCTCTCGCTTTTCACCTTTGTATGTATCAAGCAAGTTGATTAAATTACTCATAATATTCAACTCCGTTTGTTAAAGTTTAATTATTGTGCGGTTGAAACCAAGCGCCCTTGAATATTCAACCTTATCCGAAATCGCCTTCACAACCGTGAGAGGACTCATCTCAAATTCCTTATCGTCATTGAGCGGATCAAATTCGTCACCATTGTCACGAACAGAAATAATGGTTTCTTTTTTATCGGCAAAAATTCTGATGTCGATGTCTGCAAACTTCTTTTTGCCTTCCATTCTTTCGGCACAGCTTGCAGCCATTTCTTCAACGGCAACTGCAATCCTGTTTGCACGGCTTTCTTCAATTCCGTTTTTGAAAGAAAAGAGGAGAGGTAGAGCGAAACGCCTGCCGCATTTTCTTTTGTTCCTTTGAACGAAAGGGCAAGAAGCTCGTTGTCCTCGGTTTCTTCAAGAAGGTAAAAATTTTTATACTTTCCGCCCGATTTTCTCTTTTCGGCAAGGTCAATAAAATACACAACTACAAGTGTTCCCACCTGTGCAACCACGAGTGAATACCATACGCCCGTGATGCCGAAAAATTTGCCGAGAATTAAAGCTGACGGAATGAGTATGACGATTCCGTTGATGATTGAAATTGCAGTAGAAATAGCTCTTTTCTGCGTTGCCATATAGTAGTAAAGCAACAAAAACGAGAATGAAAGTCCGGGGAATGACAATGCGTTGATTCTCATTGCCGGAACTGTGTTTGCAATGTCTGTGGGTGAAGTAATTCCGAAAAATTTAATTATCGGTTCAGGCTCGATACAGATGAAAAGCATAATTACAACGCTTGAAACAGCAAGCACCCTTGCGGCTCTGCGGAATGCGTAGCGCACACCGTCATAGTCCTTTTCACCAAGACAAACCCCGATAATCGGAATCATTGTCTGACTTGCGCCAGTGATGAACATTGACATAAAAATTTGGCTTGACGAGCATACCGAATATGAAACCATACCCGCACTTCCGCCTATGCTCTGAATAATTGTGTTTAAAAACAGCATTTTAACTGTTATCAGCATTGTTCCCAATGCTCCCGAAAGTCCGATTGTAACCATTTTTCCGAGAAATTTAAAGAATTGAACGGGATTTCTGAGAATTGAAAAGTCAAAGTGCAATGTGCTTTTCTTCATGATGAAGTGCGTTGACATCATCACAAACCCTACCGCATAGCCTGTTACGGTCGCAATTGACGAGCCTGCAATGCCCATTTTGAAAGCACCCATAAACAGGAAGTCAAGTCCGAGATTTACGGCATTTGCCACAATTACAATGTTTGATGCAAACGCAGGTCTTGCGTCTGCTCTTACAAAGTGAATTGAACACATGAGCAAAAGGTAAATCGGTGTGCCGATTATGAACGGAACATAGTATTGATACAACAGTGATTTAAGCTCTGCGTCCTTTGTAAGCAACGAGCTTATCGAGTCGGCAAGCGGCAGCTGAATTGCAATAAAAATTACGCTGAGTGCGATAAGTACAATAAATGTAGAAGTAAAAACACGGTTAGCCTGCTTTTCGTCACGCCTGCCCTTTGCAAATGAAATTATCGAGGACGCACCGAGTCCGAAAAGAATAGTAATCGAAAAATATAACTGCGAAATAGGGGACATAAGGTTGATTGCCGCAAGTGAGTTTTGCCCCAGAAGATTGCCTGCAATAATTGAGTCCACAATCATCGCAATGTTTGTTGCCATAGCTGTCAGAACTGTAGGAAGAAAATATTCCGTGTATTTTTTGTTGACGGTAACGGCATTTCTGCCAAGTACGGTACTGCTCATTTTAACTCCTTATCCCTGCTCAATGTCAAGGTAGTCAGCCATCCCTGTCATTGAGAACAGCTCCATAATTGTGTTGCTTACATTGACAATTTTAAGCCTTCCGCCCTTGCTTTTGAGGTTTTTATAAAGTGCAAGAATAACCCTCAGTCCCGAGCTTGAAATGTACTCAAGGCCTTTAAGGTTGAGAGTTACAGTTTCAACCTCGTCAAAATCAATGCTCTTTGCCTCGTCATCAAGTTGCGGTGCTGTCATTGTGTCAAGACGGCCCTTGAGTGTGATAATAACATTTTGATTGCTTATAGCCTTATTGATTTCCATAGTTAGTTCCTCCAATAAATTTTATTCTTAATTTCAATCGTTCAACATTTCCATTATAGTGTCAATACCGTGACAAAATACTGACAATCTAATTATTGTAACCTGATTTTGGAAACATTGTATTATTCGGTTTTGAATTTTGAGTGATGAATAATTGATTTTTTGAATTAGAAATTTTTTGTGATTGTAAAAATATTTTTGCCGTTTGATCTTTCATAGGAAAGAGTGTCGGAAAGTTTCTTTGTCATAAAAATTCCCAGACCGCCGATGCTTCGTTCCTCAAGCGGAGTGTGAATGTTCGGATCTGCAATTTCAAGCGGATTGAATTTTTTTCCGCTGTCAATGAATTTTACAACAATGCAGTCTGAAAGTTTGCTAACTTCAATTTCAGCCTTGCCGATATTTTGATCGTAAGCATAGTTGCAGATATTTACAAACACTTCCTCGCAAATCAGTTCAAGCTCAAAAACAAGCTTACCGTCTGCATTTTCACCAAGCATTTTTGTCACAAATTCTATAACATTCGGCAGATTTTCCTTAACGGCATCAACGCAAACGATTGGCATAATTCTCACTCACTTTCAAAACACCTGTTTCAACATAATGTACAGTTTTATACAGGTACTTAATCACAAAAATTATACAACATTTTGAATAAGAAATCTATAGAATTTGAAAAAATATTGCTAAATTGTGAAAATATTTTAATTAATTGCGTTTGCACCGCATTTTTGAAAAAACAAAACCGTGCAAAACAAAAATCAGTTTTTGCACGGTTTTGTGGTTTTTATTTACTTTTTTCAATTTCCCTATTAATTTCGTCAAGTGATAATCCATATTATAAAACCTGAAAAAGCCAAAATCAATAATAGCCTAAAATTAGTTTCTAAATTTGGCATTACTCACAAAGAAAAGAGGTAAGTTTTGTTGCACTTTACCTTTTTGAAAAGCGGTTGTAAATTTGTGTAATATATTATTTACTTTTGCCGAGTTAAATATTATAATAAAGGGTATGCTTGCAAAATATATCTGCAATATTTTGTAAAAAATGAATTTAAAGTATGGAGTTAAAAATGGGTGGGAAAAATTTAATAAAATCTAACCGAAAGGTTATTCTTGAGGGAATGCGTGACGGTATTCCGATTGGACTCGGCTACCTTGCCGTTTCGTTTTCACTCGGCATTGCCGCAAAAACTGCGGGACTTAATGCGTTTCAAAGCTTTCTTGCAAGTCTTTTGTGCAACGCATCGGCAGGTGAATATTCGGGCTTTACCGTAATTGCGGCTGATTCGTCATATTTTGTAATTGCGCTTGCAACCCTTGTTGCCAACGCAAGATATCTTCTTATGAGCTGTGCGTTAAGTCAGCGTATTTCAAAGAATACCTCGATTATCCACAGGCTATTGCTCGGATTTTTTGTTACAGACGAATTTTTCGGAATTTCAATTTCACGGTCGGGCAAGCTGAATCCTTTTTATACCTACGGCGCAATCCTCATAGGTTGCCCGTGTTGGGCATTCGGCAGTATGCTCGGCACAATTGCAGGCAATCTGTTGCCGCTTCGTATTGTCAGCGCACTAAGCGTTGCACTTTTCGGAATGTTCCTTGCAATCATTGTTCCGCCGTCAAGAAAGAACAAAAAACACTTCTCGGAATTGTACTTGTCAGCTTTGCGGCAAGTTTTGCATTTGCATATCTTCCCGTCATCAATCAGATTGACGAGGGTACACGCACGATTATTCTTACAATCGTAATTTCGGCAGCGGCGGCATTGCTGTTCCCTGTCAAAGAAGAGGAGGAGAACGAAAATGTCGCATAATCCCTATATATACATACTTATTATGGCGGCTGTAACATTCGCAATCCGTGTTCTTCCGCTTACACTTGTTAAAAAGCAGTTTACAAACATATTTGTGCGTTCGTTTCTCTACTATGTGCCGTATGTAACGCTTTCGGTAATGACATTTCCGGCAATAATCAACGCAACTCACAGTCCGATTGCAGGCATAGCAGCCTTTGCGGCAGGTCTTGTGGCGGCATGGTTCAACGCAGGTCTTTTCAAGGTTTCATGCGTATGCTGTGCAGTTGTGTTCATTCTTGAATTTTTTGTGTAACATTTTTGACGCATAGCCTGTTGTTTAATTAGTTTGGAAAGTTTTGATTAACTGAAAGGATTTTTAAAATGAAGTTTTTGCATATTTCGGATTTGCATATTGGAAAATATGTGAACGGCTACAGAATGCTTGATGATCAACGCTATATGCTTGAGCGGATTGTTGAGATTATCAAAGAGAAAAATCCTGATGCTTTGCTGATTGCAGGAGATATTTATGACAAGTCTTTGCCGTCTGCCGAGGCAGTTGAATTGTTCGACAGCTTTATGACTGAAATTGCAGGACTTCACGGCAAAACAGGGTTGAAAACCTTTGTAATCAGCGGCAATCACGATTCGCCCGAAAGAATCGGTTATTTCAACAAGCTAATTGAACTCAACGGAATTTTTACCGACGGTGTGTTTGAAGGTGTTGCAAGAAAAAATACTGTTGAATGTGACGGAGAAAGGGTTAATATTTTCTCGTTGCCGTTTATCCGTCCGTCATTTGTGCGTAAGGTATATCCCGAAGAATCGGCTAAAATTACCGACTATACAACTGCTGTCAGGGTTGTGCTTGAACATTCCGATATCAATGCCGATGAAACCAATATTTTGATTGCTCACCAGTTTGTAACGGGCAGTGAAACCTCGGGTTCGGAGTCAAGCCTCGGTACGCTTGATAATGTTGAGCCGTATGTTTTTGAACCGTTCGATTATGTTGCACTCGGTCATATTCACGGCAAGCAGATTATGGGCAAAAACAAAAATATTGCCTATTGCGGTTCGCCGATAAAATATTCAAAAACTGAATGTCGCAACAAAAAATGTGTGATTTTCGGCGAGCTTTCAAACGGAAAATTAAATCTTGAAGAAATTCCCGTACAGCCGTTGCATGATATGAGAATCATAAAAGGAACTCTGCGTGAACTTGCAGAAAATCCGATATCCGACACATATGACGATAAAACCGATGACTATGTTTTTGCCGAGCTTACGGACGAAAACCCTGTTACCAATGCATTTTCAACGCTTGAAAATATTTATCCCAACATTATGGGGCTTGAATATGTCAACAGAAAAAAGAGCATTGAAATGACTTCCGAAATGTACGGTAAAACAGAGGGTAAGAGCAATATTGAACTATTTTCGGATTTCTATAAAATGCAGAACGGAAAAGAGATTGAACCCGAATCCGTGAAAATTATTGAGAGAATTTTCAAAGAAATCGGAGGTGTGAACGATGAAACCGATTAAACTGAAAATGAGCGCTTTCGGACCGTATGCCGATGTTGAAACGGTAGATTTTTCGGCATTTGACGGCAAAGGGCTTTTCCTCATAACAGGCACAACGGGTGCAGGCAAGACAACAATTTTCGACGCAATCTGCTTTGCACTTTTCGGTGAAACAAGCGGTTCTTCACGAAACGGCGAAATGCTCCGCAGTAACTTTGCAAAACCGCTCACACGCACCTATGTTGAGCTTGACTTTGAACACAGGGGAAAGAAGTACCGCATCATCAGAACCACCTCGAATGAGGTCGCAAAAAAGCGTGGAACAGGCAGTAAAATTGAGGGTGCGTCAGCAGAGCTTACCGGTGATGACATTACAACTCCGCTCACAAAAACGGGCGAGGTCAATAATAAAATCAGCGAAATTATCGGATTGAAATGTGATGAGTACCGCCAGATTGCAATGCTTGCACAGGGCGAATTTAAAAAGTTCATTGAGTCGGGAAGTGAAAAGCGAAGCGAGATTTTTCGCAAAATTTTTCACACGGACATCTACAAAGAATTTCAGGACAGGCTGAAAACAGAGTCAGCCGAAAAGCTTGAAGAAAAGAAAAAGGTCTGCGAACTTATCAAGTCAAAAACCGTTGCCGTTGAAATTCCCGATGATGACAGCTTTGCCGAAATCAGCGAAAAAATCAACCTTTATACCGACAGAACAGACCTTACGGTAATTGATATTGAGCAATTTCTTTTGCACCTATCGGTACTTTCCGAGATGCAGAAAAAGTACAATACAGAAATTGAAAAAAAGCGAAAAGAGCTTGAAAAGACAATTCTTGAGGAAGAAAAGAAAAAGGCTCTTGCAGTTGAAATTAATAATAAATTCGATACTCTTGATACCGAAAAGCTCCGCCTCGAACAGCTTTTGCAGAGCAAACCGCATTACGATGAAATGCTCAAAAAAGCTGAGAATGACGAAAAAAACTGCACTCCGTAAAGCCAAAATATGACAGCTTTGCCGAGTCACGGAAAAGATATGATTCGACACTCAAAAACTGTAAAAATGCGGAAATAAACAGAAAATCCGCCGAAGAAAATTTGAAATTAAAACAGATTGTTTTTACCGAGAAAAAGTCGCTTGAGGGCAAAATTGCAACGCTAAACGAGGAATCGGGAAAACTCCGTGCAAAGGAAGATACTTACAGAAAATATTTTAACCTTACGGCAAATTTGAGTGTATATGAATCAGTTTTGCAAAATTCCGAAAAGGAAATTTCAGACAACAGAAAATCTTATTCGGATACGGAAAATCTAAAGACAAAAAGCGGAAAAATTTATCTCAGAAAACAGCGACACAGAGCAGAAAATTTTTGACGCCAAGAGCAAAATAACCGCATTGAAAGACAAATCAGGCAAAGCTGAAAGGCTTTCTGCCGAATATGAAAATCTCGAAAAAATCAATGCAAGGTTGACTAATGTAAAAGCAGAATGTGCAGACCTTGCAAAGTCGGCAACGGCACTCAACAACGAGTACAACACTAAGCACAACATTTATATAATGAATATGGCAGGCGTGCTTGCCGACACACTCGAAGATGAAAAACCGTGTCCCGTCTGCGGTTCATTGCATCATCCGAATCCGGCAAAACACAGCGAAAATGCCCCCGACAAGGATACGCTCGATGCTTTGAAGGCAAGGTGTGAAGTTGCTGAATGCGCCGTTCATAAAAAGTCAAATGAGGTCACAAGGCTTGAAACGGAATCAGAATCCGCAAAAACGAATGTTACGGAATTTGCGAATGCACTTGAGCTTGATGCCGAAACACTTTTAGCCGAAATGATTTCACAGCTTTTGTCGGAACAAAAGAAGCAATTAAAAGCGCTTGAAAACGAATCTTCTGACCTTGAAAAAGTCAGAGAACAGCGTGAGGTCTGCAAGGCTGAAATCTCAAGGTTTGATGAAAAGCTTAAAAAGCTTGACCTTGTTCATACAGAATTAATCCGCAAAAATGCTGACGCAAAAAGCAAATATAATTCTGCAAAAGAAGAAACTGAGAGCCTTAAAGCTGAGATAAAATACTCATCGGTTGAAGAACTTTTGAATGCGGCAAAGGCTTGTGCCGATAAGGCAGAGCAGATTAAGTCGGAAATCGACCTTGCGCAAAGCGAGCTTTCAAATGCAAAGTCAGATTTTGACAGCAAGGTTTCTGTTGAAAACGAAACTGCAAAACAGCTGAAAAGTTTTGAATCTGAACTTGAAAACAAAAAATCGGAGCTTGATATTGTTCTTTCAGAGAATAATATCTTGGAATGTCCCGATTTTAATTTGTTGACCGAAGATTCCATAAAAGAATTAAAACGAGAGGCAGAAATCTTTACCGATTCTCTGAAAAAATCACGGGCAACGGTTGAAGCCTGTGAAAAATCAGTTGAAGGAAAGCAAAGGGAAGATGTCCTTAAAATCAATGAACTGATTGATAGCTATACTTCTGAAAAGGAAAAATGGGACAATCTTTATACCGCAGGCGACAGAAGTTTGCACAATAATCAAAACATTTACAACAGCGTTGAAAAGCTGAAAAATGACTTTGAAGAAAAACTCAAAATAGCCGATGTTTACGAAAATCTCAAGAAAACCGCCAACGGTGAAATTGTTTCCGATAACAGCAAAATCACCTTTGAACGCTACATTATGGGTTCGTATTTTGAACAGGTTTTGTACTATGCTAATCTGCGTTTTTCAAAAATGACTGGCGGTCGCTATGAAATTGTCCGTGGTGAAAGCCGTGACAAGCGAATCAGCGCAGGACTTGAAATCAGCGTTCGTGATAATTTTAACAACAAGGAAAGGGATATTTCATCTCTTTCGGGCGGAGAATCTTTTCAGGCGTCACTTGCGCTTGCACTCGGACTTTCCGACATTATTCAGCAGAGAAACGGCGGAATCAGACTTGATTCAATCTTTATTGACGAGGGATTCGGTTCACTTGACAACGACAGCCTTGCATCTGCAATTGAAACGCTGAATGACCTTACAGGCAACGGCAACCGTCTTGTGGGTATCATTTCCCACATAAGCGAGCTGAAAAACAGCATAGGTAACAAAATCGAGGTTGTCGCCACAAAGTCGGGCAGTTCAATAAAAATTATTACAGATTAACATATCACATCATATTATGCAGCGGAGCAGAGATTTTCTGTTCCGCTATTGTATTTTAAAAATTTGTTGTGCTACAATGTAGTTAGCAAAGACTAACTACAAGGAGGTCAATATGCTTTTAAACGGACTGATTATAATTTTAATACCGTTTCTCGGAACATCGCTCGGCTCAGCCGTTGTACTTTTTTCAAAAGGAGAGCTCAATCAAAAGCTGCAAAAATTTTTGCTCGGATTTGCATCGGGAGTAATGATTGCGGCATCAATATGGTCGTTGTTGATTCCCTCAATTGAAATGGCAGAAAGTCAGAACATAGTTGCGTGGATTCCTGCGACAGTCGGATTTTTGCTCGGAATTGGATTTTTACTTTTGCTCGACAGCGTTATACCGCATATGCACCTTGACAGCGACAATCCCGAGGGCGTTCGTTCAAGCCTTTCAAAGAACACTATGCTCGTTCTTGCCGTTACCTTGCACAATATCCCGGAGGGAATGGCGGTAGGTGTAACATTTGTCGGAGCAATTTCCGATAATACCGGAATAACCGTTGCAGGTGCATTGGCTCTTGCGGTAGGTATTGCAATACAGAATTTTCCCGAGGGGGCAATAATTTCACTTCCGCTCCATGCAGGCGGAGCGTCACGCAAAAAGTCATGCTTTCTCGGAATTATGTCGGGAGTTGTAGAGCCTATCGGTGCTGTACTTACGGTGATTTTTGCTGGAATAGCAGTCCCGTTGTTGCCATATCTTCTCTCATTTGCCGCAGGAGCAATGATATATGTTGTAACCGAAGAGCTTATTCCGGAATCACAAAACGGCAAACATTCCAACATCGGAACAATCGGTGTTGCAATAGGATTTACGCTGATGATGGTTCTTGATGTTGCTCTCGGCTAAATTTTTTATAAAATCGGAAAATTTTCACTTTGCAATTCTTGACAAATTTGTCGTATATTATATAATTAATGGTAAAGTTGTTGTGTAAAACAACTTAAATATATGTACATTTGTGCATATGAGCGTTAAAGGAGGACTTTATATGTTGAAAGTATTCAAGAACGAAAAATTATGGTGTGCAGTTGCAGGTGCAGCAGCAGTAATCGTAGGCAAAAAGATACTTAAAGCAGATAAAACCCGCAGTCTTGCAGTTACAGGTCTTGCAAAGGGTATGAAGCTTCAGAAAGATGCAAAGGCAGCTTTCCAGAATATGAAGGATGAAGCTTCGGATATCTGCTATGATGCTAAAACAGAGGCAGGTATTCACGAAGATGCTGCCGCTGAAGAAGTGACAGAATAATGAAATTTAAAATTGTCTATGACAAGCCGCAGAGAATTCGTTTTCGCTGCGGCGCATATGCATTTGATAAGGAGTATGAGGGGGCAATCTATAATCTTGTGACCGCATCTCCTTATGTGAATTCAGCACAGGTAAGTTCTGCAAACGGCGGTATTCTTGTCAATTACACAAAGGGCAGCAGAAGTAAAATTATCGACCTTGTAAGAGCTATTAATGTAAAAAACTCTTAAAAAGAATGAACCGAGTGCAGAATTTGGAATTCAGAAGATTGACAGCGATTTTCATGACAATCTTTTCACTCTTGTTGCAAAGCACTATCTTTCAAAGATGTTCCTTCCTGCTCCGATAAGAACGGCAATCACTCTTTACAGAAGTGCAAAATATATTAAAAAGGCTCTCAAAACTCTTTGGAACGGTAAACTTACCGTAGATGTGCTTGACGGTGCATCTGTTGTGGCATGCTTGTGTCAACGCAAGTTCAAAACAGCCGCAACGGTTATGTTTATGCTCAGAATATCGGGCTTGCTTGAAGAATATACTCACGCAAGGACAAAGGCGGTTCTCACAGACAGCCTTGCAATCAAGACCGACAGGGTATGGCTTGTTACCGATGACGGTGATGTTCTCATTCCGATTGAGGATCTGCGTGTCGGCGACAAAATCCGTGTTCAAACAGGCAAGGTTATTCCTGTTGACGGTGTTGTTGCAGACGGTGAGGCAACCGTAAACGAGTCGTCAATGACAGGCGAGCCGTTGCCTGTATTAAAGCGTGAGGGAATTTCCGTTTATGCAGGTACGGTAATCGAAGAGGGCAGTATTGTTGTAACAGTCCGTCAGCTTGCGTCAAATACTAAAATCAGCAAGATTATTGAGCTTATCGGCAATTCCGAGGAACTCAAGGCAGGTGTTCAGAGCCGTGCCGAAACTCTTGCCGACAGAATTGTTCCATTCAGCTTTATCGGATTTTTTGCAACTCTTATCTTCACAAAAAAACATCACAAGGGCAGTTTCACTTCTTATGGTTGACTACTCCTGTGCAATCAAGCTGTCAACCCCTATTGCCGTAATTTCGGCTGTCAAAGAGGCGGCTGACAACGATATTACAATCAAGGGCGGAAAGTATCTTGAGGCTTTTGCAAATGCTGACACAATCGTGTTTGATAAGACAGGTACTCTCACAAACGCAGAGCCTGTTCTTGAAAAGGTTGTTGCATTCGGCAATTATACCGAGGATGAGGTTCTCAGAATCTCAGCCTGTCTTGAGGAGCATTTTCCGCACAGCGTAGCAAATGCCGTTGTAATCGGTGCTGAAAAACGAGGAATTTCTCACTCCGAGGAGCATACCGAGGTTGAGTATGTTGTTGCCCACGGTATTGCGACAACACTTCACGGTAAGCGTGCAATAATCGGCAGTAAGCATTTTGTTGTTGAGGACGAAAATGTTACCGTTACAAAGGAACAGCAGAATATTATTGACGAAAAATCCGGCTCATGTTCCGTGCTTTACCTTGCAATCGGCGGTGAACTTTCGGGTGCATTGTGCATCAGCGATCCGCCTCGAAAAGAAGCAAAACAGGCAATTGATATGCTCAAAAAAACAGGGCATAAAGAATGTTGTTATGCTCACGGGCGACAGCTACAGAGCCGCAAAGGCGACTGCCGCAATGCTCGGAATTACCGACTATAAGTGTCAGGTTCTCCCCGAGGACAAGCACAGATATGTTGAAGAAATGAAGCAGAACGGTCAGAAGGTAATTATGGTCGGTGACGGTATCAACGATACTCCGGCACTTGCCGCCGCAAATGTTTCGGTTGCAATGAACGATGCGTCCGACATTGCCCGTGAAACTGCGGATATTACCATAAAAGGCTCTGATTTGCGTGCGCTTGTGCGTGTTCGCAAGTTGAGCAAAGACCTTATGAAACGAATCAACAAAAACTATCGTTTCATAATTGCTTTCAATTCGGCACTTTTGCTTTCAGGCTTTATGGGCGTTATTCAGCCGTCGGTTTCGGCATTTTTGCATAATGCGTCAACTATGATGATTTGTGCAAAGAGTATGACTCCGCTGACAAAGAAAAATGATAAAGGCAAAGCTTTGTCGCTCCCTGAAAAAGCAGAGCAGTAATTTTAGTGAATATTTATAAGTAAATATTTCAAAAAACAACCGCTGTCGGGTTTAATCCCGACAGCGGTTTTGTGCTTGATTAAGCGGATTTTTTCACTTTAACATACGCATAGATGTAGGCAACGGCAATGCTTATCAGAAGAATTGCAACCATAATAAATGTTGAATTGATTCCCTTTATGAATGAGCTTTCAATGATTGTCAAAACTCCGGTAACTACAAAGGCAATTCCGCCGGCTCGGTTTGATTCATACCACGCCAAGTCACTGCTTTGAGTCCATGATGTTTTTACTCCGATAAACGAATTTCGTTTTGTTTTCGGAAGAAAGTTGCCCGCAATAATCAACATCAAACCCATAACCGTATTTATAATGAACGGCACATTATCTGTAAAAGTTGTGCTGTCGGGCTTTAAAATTGCCAGAATGAGAAACATCAATTGAAGAATATTGAAAGCCGCAATGATTGATGTCACAAGTATCGCAGTGATTTTTACATTGTTATTTATCTTTTCAACGCTGTTTGTGCTGTATTTAGTATATATCTTGGTATACACCATGTAAAATGCATACATAAACAGAATGATTGCAGGGAGAATGAAGTTTTCGTATTTTGAACCGTAACGGTCAACAGCACCGCTTGCGTTGTAGTGCATGGGAACGGTGTCATTCATAAAGAATAAAAATACGGAAGTAAGCAAAGTGGGCAATATGGAAAGTGCAAGCATAATTTTATTCAGTTTTTTCATAAAATCAACTCCTAAAATTGTTTAAGCCACATTATGAGTTCGTCAAACAGGGTTGTGTTAAGCTCATAATAAACATAATTTTTTTCTTTTGATTCAATCACCAGGTCGTTTTTCTTCAACAGATTGAGGTGATATGAAAGCGATGCAGGTGAAATTCCAAGTTCTTCGGCAATGTCGCCTGCAATCATTTTTTTGCCTTTCAGCATTGTCAGAATATTTCTTCTTATCGGATCTGAAAGTGCTTTAAGTGTACCGTTCAGTGACAAGCAGATACCTCCTCACAAAGTCCTATCGCAGCTATTTAAAAAATATTTTAAATAGCTTGTAGCTTTATTATAGCCTGATTTACCGAAAAGTCAAGAACTATTTAAAAATATTTTTAAATAGCTTTAAAATATCTCTGACGAATATTGCAGAAAAAATAAAAATTTCTCTTGATTTTCTTTGTTGAGTGGTATATAATAATACTCGGTTAGCAGAGGCTAACTCTTTTGAATAAATCATGTGGACTTCCCTTGCGGGTACCGAAAGCCTTTACTCGGGAGGATGTGCTTACCTCCCGACATGGTGTTTCAAAATCAGTTGAAATATTAATACAGTAATTAACGATACAGCAGTCGGTACGGACGCTTTCAATGTTAAAAAAGACTGATTAATAAGACAGTTTGTTTTCATAAATATTTCCTCTAATGTTACAAGGCAGAGTCGTTTTTACGGCTCTGTTTTGTTTTTGCTGAAACCTTAGAATAACAAAATATTGACAATTTGCAAATTTTCATCAAAACGGTTGTATTCTTAAAACAGTCAATAATAATCGGATAATGTGAAATACTTATTATTTGGTTATAAAATTATGCTGTAATAAAATAGGACAAAATCAATACTGTGCATTGTGTAAAGTTTTTTCAAAACAAAAGCGTCTTTATTTCGTCATTCCTATACATTTACATTCACAAATCGCTGTGCTATAATCAAGTGCGGTACTTCTTAGGATTTCAGTCTAATGACTGAAATCCCGAGGAGCTATCGCTCCTATGCACAGATTGCAATCTGTTTGCTATATACAACATACTCTGCATTTGAACAATCAAAATCAGAGTGTTGCTAAGACTTAAATTTAAACGAAAAAGATATAAAAACATAAAAATTTTTGATAAGAAGTGTGAATGTTATGAATGGTTCAAAATCTGTTAGAAATCTGACTCAGGGAAAAAATTTCAAGTCAGATTTTATTTTTTTGCAATTCCCGTAATAATCGGTCAACCTTTTACAGGAGCTTTACAATGTTGTCGATACGCTGATTGTCGGTCAGACTCTCGGTGAAATCAAGCTTGCGGCTGTCGGTTCAACGAGTTCGCTCAACTTTTTTGCACTCGGATTTTTCATAGGACTTTCCGCCGGCTGTTCGGTAATCACTTCACAGCATTTCGGTGCAAACGATATGGAACGGGTGAAAAAGAGCGTTGCCGCCCACATAATAATTGGCGTTGTGTCGGCTGTTGTGCTTACTGTTTCGTTTGTACTTCTTGTTAATCCGCTGCTTACAATGCTCGGAACAACCTCGGATACATTCGATTATGCAAGCAGATATCTTACAATAATTTACCTCGGAATCCCCGCCACAATGCTCTACAACCTTACGGCATCACTTCTGCGTTCGGTTGGTGACAGCAAAACTCCGCTTTATCTGTTGCTCTTTTCATCCGTAATGAATGTGGGACTTGACCTGTTATTTATCATAGTGTTCAGGTGGGATGTTTCGGGTGCGGCAATTGCAACGGTAATCTCTCAGCTTGTGTCGGCGGTTCTCTGTTGCGTGTACATTTTTTTCAAGGTGAAAATGCTTTTGCCGAACAGAAACAGCTTTAAAAATTTGACTTCAACTGTACGGGACGAGCTAAAAGTCGGTTTCCCAATGGGACTTCAAAACTCAGTAATTTCAATCGGAATGATGGTTTTGCAGTATTTCGTAAATCAGTTCGGTTCATATGCCGTTACCGCCTACACAATCGGCAACCGTGTTCAGCTCCTCATCCAGAATCCGATGAACTCAATGAGTACGGTTATCGCAACATTTGCAGGTCAGAACGAGGGTGCAGGAAGATATGACAGAATCAAAAAAGGTGTCAATTTTTGCCTGTTGACCTGTATTGCATATTCAATTGTAATCGGTGCGGTTTCAATGATTTTTGCTCAGCCGATAACAGGAATCTTCACAAGCGGAAGCTCACAGCAGACTATTGATTATTCCGTTCAGTTTATCTTCTGGAACTGCCCGTTTGAGTGGTCGCTTGCAATGCTGTTTATATACCGTGGAACAATTCAGGGGCTTAAAAACGGCATTGTACCTATGATCGGTTCGCTTATCGAAGTTGTTATGCGAATTATGACGCCCGTCATTTTCAGTTCTGTAATAGGTTACGCATCAATTTGTGTTGCCGGTCCTGCCGCATGGACAGGAAGTATGCTCCTTATGATTGCGGTTTATTATGTTAAAATAAGAAAACTTTCAAAGAAGAAAACTGTTGTGGCAAATTAATCCTTTATGTGGTACAATATTCCTTGTGATTATAATAACGAAAGGGATTTTTATGATTTGCTTTAAAAAAGTCACAAAACAACTTGATGATTATAAATCTGTAAAAGAATTATACCTTTCCGCATTTCCGTCCGTTGAGAGAGTACCGTTTTGGCTTTTGATGAAAAAATCAAAAAATGACGGTGCAGATTTCTACGCAATTTATGACGAAGAAAAGTGGATTGGACTTATCTATGCAATCACGGACGGCGAAGTTGTCTATGTGTACTACTATGCAATTTCCGAAAAGGAGAGGGGACACGGAATCGGAGTTGCCGTGCTTGATGAATTTAAAAATTTGTATAAGGGCAAAAGAATTTTTCTTGCAATTGAACAGCTTGAAGAAGAAAATGCCCCCAACCAAAAACAGCGAATGAGTCGTTATAAATTCTATCAGCGTTGCGGATTTTTAAGGCTGAATGCAAAGATTGTTGAGGCGAAAATAACATTTGATGTTATGGCATACGGCGGTGAAGTCAACCCCGAAAGCTATAACAAAATGATGAAAAAATATCTCGGCAAAATTATGTCGCACTTCATCAAAACAGAAATGAAGGGCAGCGGAAAATATTTTGAATAATAAAAACACCGACAGGTTAGCTTTTGGCTTAATCTGTCGGTGTTGTTTTTTTATAAGATATATTATTTTGTACAGCGGTTGCCGGATGTTATGGATTTGCGGGCGTTTATTTTATTGCCGACAAATTCGAAGAGTTTAAGTCTTAAAAGCTCAATTACGCAACAGCCTGCGAATATGAGGAGGATTGTTATAAATACAATCGGAATGTAAATCAGGGTGTCATAGAGGTGCTTATTGCTGAAGTTTGCAACATTCCACAGACAATCACGAACATACGGATTTTCGTGGATTGCATATATACCGAGTGTTGTGCCGGCTACTGTATTGACAAATTTTGAGCTGAAATTGAAATCTCTGAAAAAGAGAACCAACATCGCCGATTCGGCGAGGACAATCGGGTTGTTGAACATACCGAATGCCGGCTTGTATTGTGGAAAAACAGATGCCAATACAAAATCTAATACGCAAAGGCCGACGAAAATGCCGAGATAGCGGAAATTCGGTTTTCTTTTCTCAAGCGGTTTCTGCTTTACAAACAACCTCAGATAACCGCCGATTATGTACATCAAAAGGAATCCGCCAAGACTTTTGCCCATATAAGGATCAAGTATTTTGTTGATGCTGATAACATTGTTTATTCCGTGAATTGTTGCAAGCGTTGACCATAGGCTTACTGCCACAAAAACAATTCCCATAAAGTAGAGGTAATGTTTTTTAGAAAGTGACGCAAGCATTTTGTTGAGAAATGGGCTGAGCAGAAGAATAATCAAATAATTGCTCAGAAAATACCAAGTTCGTGACATTAGCGGAGTGAACGCCTTTATAACTGAATTTATATTTATGAGCGACGGATCGCTTATGAAGAAAATTATCGAAAGTATAATCGAGTAAAAAATCATTGCACCGTAGATTTTTCCGCCACGCCGTATGGTCTTTTTTATATCAAACTGCGAGGCTATCATGAAGTAGCCGCTTATCATAATAAACACATCAACAGGTGTTCTGCATAATGACCATACAAATGTCACCAATGTACCGTCAATATCGCCTGCAGCCTTTGATGCGTCATGAAGAAATCCGTACTGATACGCATGCAAAAAAATTATCTGTATCATTGCAATAATTCGCAGTAACTCAATACCGGATTGTCGTTTGATTTTGCTCATTTTTAAATCCTCCGTAAACGGAAATCCCAAAAAGTACGGGATTTGTGTCTGTCAATTTCTGACAGGAACTTCGTTTTCTTAACAATTTTCGTAAAATTTGCAACATTGCTACGAATACCAATTATACCATAATTTGCCTGTTATAACAATTTATGCGGTGTAGTATTTCAAGAGAAAAAACAAGTAATTTTTAAACAATATATACAAAATTTGTACATATGTACAAAAAACAATAAAAGTATATTGAGTTTGAGGAGCATTGGCAAAACAAAAACGGTCAGCGAAAAACTGACCGCTTAAATATTATTTTAATTTGTCTTTGTTAACCTGTTGCTGATACTTGATGATTTCGTTGTAAATTCTTTCGCAGTTGTTGTGATCGTCAAACTGATAGAAATCTTCAACTCTTTCAACATACTTTGGCTTCATTTTACAGCCGTTTTCCATATACTCGCAGAGCAGGTCAACAAGCTGGTCGCTTTCGGTACAAATTTCTCCGAATCCCATTGTATCATAGAAGAATCCGCCGTCATCATAGTGCGCAGGAAGCTGTGACGGATGAAAATATACAAGCGGTTTCTTCATATAAGCAAAGTCAAACTGAACGCCCGAATAGTCTGTTACCATAAGGCTTGACTCCTGAAAAGCTGTTTCGTAGTTGAAATCGCCAACCGATGAAACAACCTCAACATACGGATCTGGGATAAAGTCGTTAACCTGTGAGCTTAAAATCGGATGAAGAACATACTTAATCTTGTAGCCTGTACGCTTTGCCGTATCAATCAACTTCTTATTATTGATAAGGTCGTTGTAGATTTTATAATAGGTTGTGTGCTTAAATTCGGGATTGTAAGCTCTCTGTTCACCCTCGCTTGTTGTAACAGGCATTGCATTGTACATACGCCAGGTGGGTGAAAGCAGAATCTGCTTTTTATCGTTATTGATAAGTCCGTCATATCTGCCGATGCCTGTCATCTTGAGAATGTCAAAATCCTGATAGTTGTAAACATGGTTGCTCAGGTTTTTGTACTCATACTTTGACGCAAGGAAGTACATCTGTGTGTTGTCAACAATTCTCTGCTGAGCCATTGCACACTTCTGAACCGAAAGTCCGTGCTGTAAGCACATTGAAGGGAAGTTGCACAAACCTCTGATGAATCTTGAACGATCCATACTGTAGCCGTTGAACGGGAATACATTTGAGTTTGTAATGAGCGCAATATCGGTGTTAAGAAACAGCATTTTGTGCTTGAATGAACGGTTCTTGACAGGCTTGAGTCCGTCAGCCTTTAGTCGCTTGTAATCGGAAGTGTTTTTGTCAATGATATAGTATCTTGAAATGCCGTCCTTTTTGTCTGCGCAATACCTGTAAAGATATTCACAGCTGTCACCGCCCTTGTACAGCTTATCGTACATGAGCCAGATTTTCTTGTTCTTGAAGAAAGGTCTTGTAAGCCAATACTGAATTCTTGTAATGAAGCTGCGTTTACTCTCCATGAAAACATATGGGAGAAACTTGAGTTCTCTCTTGAATGTATCCATAGCAGATGCGTGGCAGATTACAATTGTGCTTGAGTTGTCAATATAGGCAACATACTTGTTAAATCTCCAGTAGGAGTTCTTTGGCTTGATTGTAAACTTAGACCAATGGTGCAGGAATGAAAGCTTGAGCGGAATAATTGAATCCTTGTATCTTGCAAAGAATGCAACCGTCTGCTGAGGCTTTTCGGGGTCAAGCTCAAGCTCAAGGTGGAAGGTGAATTTCTTGTACGCACTGATGCCGAAATATTTTGTCAGAGAATAACGGTCTGTGTTTGTAAGAACCTGTCTTTTGTCGCCAAACTGAACATAAAGCTCAAAATCTTCAAGGTCAAAAACCTGTCTGAACGAGCCGTCAATAACAAGCTTGCCGTCACGGTAGTCCATAACATGCATACCGACTCTCTGGTCTGTAAGCTTAGAAATATAGACATTGTTGCAGTTGAGATAAACCTCTTTTTTGCCCTCGGAATATTCAAAAGGCATATCCTTGAAAACACAATTGTGCTTTATCATATAGAACATCTCGGCGGCTTCCTCACTGTAGCCGAGAGAAACATACTTGTCTTTGTTAAGAACAAAACCGTCATTTGCAAACTTAAAACATTCTCTTGCTGTTTCAAAGAAAACCGCAAGCTCTTCATCGTTCATATTACGCTTGTTGCGGTTGTTCATATTTGCAAGGAACTTTGTTGTAATATTGAAAACAATATAGAACTGAATAAACAGCGGAATATTTCCGTCCCTGTCCTTGCTGTCATTGATGAGAGGCTTCAAAAAGTTGTTAAGCGAATCTGTGTACCAGTCCTTGTAGTTTGTGGGAACATAGTACATAAAGTCATCGCTTACAGGCATAAAGTAGTCAAATTCAATCTCATCAAGATATACATACTCCGGATAATCAAGCTGAATTCTGAGTGCAAAATCGTCTGCGCTTTCGTACTTGAGCTTGTTGTTCATTTTGTATGATTTGAAAATTTCAGTTCTGTAAAAAGTACCCGTAAGCTCAAGATTGATGAGGTTGGGATTATCAAAAAGGTTGACAACGCTTGATTCAAGCTGACCTTTGTTAAGTCTGAATTCCTTTTTCTCTCTGAAAACAGGGTTTACGCAAAATCTGTGACCGGCAACAAAAGGAATTTTTTCATTTTTGTCGAACACCTTAATGCAGCTTTCAAAATAGTTATCGCTGAAAGTGTCGCCGCAATTGCACACCATGATATATTTGCCTGTTGCTTTTGACGCAGCAAGGTTGCAGGCATCGGCAAAGCTTTTAACCGACTTTGCATAAATCACCTTGCACATTGACATACTGCCACTTGCAATTTTGCCTGAAGTTTTGTCTGTTGCGTCAACAATAAGCACTTCAATGTTCTCTTGATTAATATTCTTTTGCTCGGATATTGATGACAGAGTATCTATTAATTTGTTATTGCTCTCAAGAAAGGGGACAATAACAGAAACAATTATACCGCTCATAGTACCTCCAGAAAAAAATTATCTCATTAGATTATACCACAGTTAGTGAAAAATGCAAACTTTTCTTTGATATTGTATGTCGCAAATTTGCGGAAAACAAGGTAATATGTTGAAATTTTAATAAGCAGTAATAAAAAACAGGCGACAGTCCGAAAACTGCCGCCCGTCAATTGTAATAAAATTAAAAGCTGTCGTCATAAACGGCACGGCAACCGCCGATGAATTTAGGACGGGTTCTTGCGGCAAGCAGAATTGCCTGTCCGATATGGTCAATGCTGAGTCTTACGGGTACGGCAACTCTTTTAAGGTGCATGCCGATAAGTGTTCCGCCAATGTCAAGACCTGCGTCAGCCTTGATTTCTTCAAGTGCAACAGGATCTTTGAATGTTTTGTATGCTGTTGTGGCAAACGAACCGCCTGCTTTTGGCTGTGGAACAACATTCACGATTTCAGCGTTCGGAACAGCCTCACGCTCAACGATGATTGCACGATTGAGATGTTCACAGCATTGTGCGGCAAGGTAAATTTTTCTTTCGCAAAGCACTTCGTATATACCCTTGAAAACAGCCTGAGCGGTTTCAAGACTTGAATTGTGTCCGATAGTTCCGCCTGCAACCTCGCTTGAAGAACAGCCGATTACAACAATACTGCCCTCTTTAAGCTTGGCAACATCGCAAAGCTCATTACAAGCCTGTTTTGCCTGAGCATAAATTTCTTCATACATATATGTCAACTCCTTGGTTATGTAAATTTTATTCTGATTATATTATACCATTCTTTTTGCAAAGTACAAGTTTTTAATGCAAATGACAGCAAAAGACATAGAAATGTTAAAATGGTTCTTGAAATTTCAGATATACAGGTATATAATAAGACAAATAGATTTATTCTGCAAGTGTTGAAGAAATTTAAGAGCTTTACAATAATCTTATATAACAACATAAAACTGATAATTACTTTCGTTCATATTTACTCCCGAAAAGGTTTGCGGTCAATTTTGGTCGCAAGCCTTTTTGCTTTGTTTACATTAATTTTTTAATGTGGTAAAATAAATGTTGAAGGTTTCGGCAAAACGAAATTGCACAAGGTATTTTTTATATGATTGGAAGATGAAATTATGTGTGAAGTAACAATAAGACGGGCAAAATTTAAAGACATACCGCAGCTTGACAAGCTCCTTTTTGAGGTTCATAAGATTCACAGCGATATCCGCCCCGACCTTTTTACAGTCGGTGAGAAGAAATACACAGACGAGGAGCTTGAGCAAATAATTGTTGATGAGCAAAAACCGATTTTTGTTGCAGAAAATAACGGAAAAGTAAAAGGATATGCTTTTTGTATTTTTAAGCAGGATCTTGAAAGCAAGTCAGTCACAAATATAAAAACCCTGTATATTGATGATTTGTGTGTTGACGAGGATACAAGAGGGATGCATATCGGCACAAAGCTGTATAACTATGTTATTGATTTTGCCCGAAAAAGCGGTTGTTATAATGTTACGCTAAATGTGTGGGCAGGCAATGACGGTGCAATGAAATTTTACGAGCGTATCGGTTTTAAGGTTCAAAAAATCGGTATGGAAACAATTCTCTAAAAGAAATATATAAATTTTCGGGTATGGTGATAAGATGAAAAAAATTGCAGTCGGTATTCTGGCTCATGTCGATTCGGGAAAGACTACGCTTTCAGAGGCGCTGATGTACTCCTCGGGCAACATAACAAAGCTTGGTCGGGTTGACCACAGGGATTCATTTCTCGACACTTTTTCGCTTGAGCGTGACCGTGGAATTACAATTTTTTCAAAACAGGCGGTTATGAAGTACAACAACACGGAATTTACTCTGCTTGACACACCTGGTCATGTTGATTTTTCGGCAGAAGCAGAGCGTACACTTCAGGTGCTTGACTACGCAATTCTTGTAATCAGCGGAACTGACGGTGTTCAGAGTCACACCTGCACACTTTGGAAACTGCTCAAAAAGTACAATGTGCCGTGTTTTATCTTCGTCAACAAAATGGATCTTGACGGTGCGGACAAGCTTTCCGTTATGGCACAACTGCGTACAGGGCTTGACGAAAACTGCGTTGATTTTACCTATCCGAACTCCGACGGCTTTCGTGAAAGTGTTGCCGTATGTGATGAAAAAATTCTTGAAAAATATTATGAAACAGATGCCGTTGAAAAGACCGACATAACAGGTGCGATTAAGGAACGCAAAATCTTTCCGTGTATGTTCGGTTCGGCACTCAAGCTTGACGGTGTAAAGGCATTTTTGAATCTGCTTGACGAATACACGGTTATGCCCTCTTACGGTGCTGAGTTCGGTGCAAAGGTTTATAAAATTGCAGAGGACAATCAGGGCAACCGCCTTACATTTATGAAAATTACGGGCGGAAGTCTTAAAGTGCGTGAAATTCTCCAAAGCGAAAAAAATACCAATGCCGAAAAGGTAAACAGAATAAGAATTTATTCGGGTGAAAAATTCACAGCCGTAGAGGAGGCTGTTGCAGGAACCGTTTGTGCGGTAACGGGAATAACATTCACTTCATCGGGTGACGGCTTGGGTGTTGAGAAAAATTCCGGAGTTCCCGTACTCGAACCTGTTCTGACTTACAAGGTTGAATTAGAGGATGGGACAGACGCCCACACGGCTCTCACAAAGCTGAAAACGCTTGAAAACGAAGATCCTCAGCTAAATGTTGTGTGGAACAGCAGATTCGGTGAAATCCACATCCGACTTATGGGTGAAATTCAGCTTGAGGTGCTGAGGTGCATAATAAAAGAGCGTTTCGGTATGAATGTATCGTTCAGTACAGGCAGTATAATCTATAAAGAAACTATCGAAAATACGGTTGAGGGTGTCGGTCATTTTGAGCCGTTAAGACACTATGCAGAGGTTCATCTCCTTTTTGAAACCTGCAAAGCGTGGCAGCGGAATTACAATTAATTCCCGTTGCAAAGAGGACTTGCTCGACCGCAACTGGCAAAGATTGATTCTTACTCACCTCTGTGAAAAAACACATCTCGGTGTGCTGACAGGCTCACCGATTACAGATATTGAAATCACGCTTGTTTCGGGAAAAGCTCATGCAAAGCATACCGAGGGCGGAGATTTCAGACAGGCAACCTACCGTGCCGTAAGACAGGGACTGCGTTGTGCAAAGAGCATTCTGCTTGAGCCTGTTTATGATTTTACGCTTGAAGTGCCTAACGAAAATGTGGGACGGGCAATGTCAGATATTCAGCGGATGAGCGGTACTTTCAATTCTCCCGAAGCCAAGGGAGAAAATTCCGTTCTCACAGGTACTGCACCCGTGTCCGAAATGGGCAACTACACAAAAGAAGTTATGCAGTACACTCACGGCAGAGGCAGACTTTCGTGCAGTCTTAAAGGCTATGAGCCGTGTCACAACAGTGATGAAGTTATTGCACAAATCGGCTACGATTGTGATGCCGATGTTGACAATCCGAGCGGTTCTGTGTTTTGTTCTCACGGAGCAGGCTACAATGTGCCGTGGAATGAGGTCGGTGAGCATATGCATCTGCCGAGTATTCTCGATGCTCCGAAAGACGATGAAATCGGCACAAACAGCGAAAACGCTTTTGCAAAGTGCAAAACTCAGGACGATATTTTTGCTCTCGACAAGGAGCTTATGCAGATTTTTGAACAGACCTACGGCCCTGTGACACGCAGAAAACACGCTCCCGAAAAGCGTCATGTCAAGGCGGTTTCGTCAATTGACAAGGCGGCTGAAAAGTATAAAAAATCCCCCGTGTATGACGGCACGGAGTATCTGCTTGTTGACGGCTACAATGTTATTTTTGCGTGGGAACACCTCAAAGAGCTTTCCGAAAGAAGTCTTGACGGTGCAAGGCATGCTTTGATAAACATTCTCTGCAACTATCAGGGCTACAGCAAGTGTAACCTTATTCTCGTGTTTGATGCGTACAAGGTAAAGGGCGAACACAGAGAGGTTGAAACCGTGAATAATATCAGCATTGTATATACCAAAGAGGCAGAAACCGCCGATATGTTTATTGAGAAAACCTCTCACAAGCTTGCCAAAACCAACAAGGTGCGTGTTGTAACATCCGACGCACTCGAACAGATGATAATTCTGGGCAACGGTGCGTTGCGTGTTTCATCAAGAGCATTTTTAGAAGAAGTCAGACAAGCCGAAAATGAAATCAGAGAAATAATAAATTCTTCAAACGAATTAAACAATAATATGAATTAGTTTATGGATAGCCCGTAGGGGCGTTCATTGGACGCCCGCAAGTAATGGTATATAACATTTGATAGATGTAATTTTATAAATGTCGCAAAGTAATTGTCATACTGTAGAGGCGAACCGTGTTCGCCAATCATTTCGTGTGTAAACACGAAATGAACTAACAACGATTTTATCTTAATATTCTAATCGTTTTGGATAAAAATATTTATTAGGTCTTCGCAAAATACCCCATTACCATTTACAACAATATTGTAAGAAACATAATTACTTACATTATTCCGTTCGCGTTTACGGCTTTTTATCCTGCGTATTATATCCTTTCGGGTGAAAACCCACTGTTTAACATTGGTATGACGGTGTTAATCGCAATTGTGATGATGGTTGTTGGAGTGATTGTGTGGAACAGAGGCATTAGGTCTTATGAAAGTGCTGGTTCATAAATTTTATGTTGACTAAATAATTGATATATGATATATTGGTAAATAAATAAAAGGAGTGACTAAAGTGGAAATACAGAATTTATTTGCTCAAAGAATTGGTGGAAAAGAATTTGGAATAAAAAATGAAGTTTATAAATTCGCTTTAATAAAGAAATGGAAGCAAGAAGCTGAGAAAAAGCATTCAAATAATTTTAAATTAATTGATATGGGAGTGGGTGAACCTGATTGGGCCGCTGATGATAAAGTTGTTGATATGTTATCTATTGAAGCAGGCAAACCCGAAAATAGATTCTATTCTGATAATGGAATTCCTGAATTTCAAAATGCAGCAATAAAATATATGGAGGAAGTTTTTGGTATATCAAACTTGACAATTAATAATGTAATTCACGGTATTGGTAGTAAACCAATTCTTGCAATGCTTCCTTCTTGTTTTATTAATCCTGGAGATTATGTGCTAAATACTATTCCTGGATACCCCGTCCTGGCAACTCATGCAAAATATTTGGGTGGGAAGATTTATGATTTGCCTCTTAAGGAGGAAAATAATTTTTATCCGGATTTTTCGGAAATCCCGAGGGAAGTTTTAGAAAAAAAACGAAATTATTATATATTAATTATCCTAATAATCCAACAGGACAAGTGGCAACAAAAGAATTCTTTGAAAATGTCGTAAAATTTGCCCAAAAGAATAACATTATTGTAATTCATGATGCGGCATATGCAGCGCTTACATATAATGATGTTAAACCTCTAAGTTTCTTATCGGTTGATGGAGCTATAGATGTAGGTGTAGAGATTCATTCTTTATCAAAAGCTTTTAATATGACTGGATGGAGATTAGGTTTTTTAGTCGGAAATGAAAAAATTGTTTCTGCATATGGTGTAGTCAAAGATAATACAGATTCGGGTCAATTTCGCGCGATACAGAAAGCAGGTGCTTTTTGCTCTTAATAATAGATGGATTACAGAAAATACAGTTAATAAATATTCAAGAAGATTTAAAATGCTAATTGAAGCACTCAATGAAGTTGGATTTAATTGTGTAGAGCCAAAAGGTACTTTCTATTCTTATGTGAAAATTCCAACTGGAACAGAAGAAGGAGTTAAATTCAATACTGCATTAGAGGTTGCAAGATATATTTTATTAAATGCAAACATTTCAGTTGTTCCTTGGGATGATTGTGGACATTATTTAAGATTCTCTGTTACATTTTCAGCTACTCATCACGAGGAAAAAATAATAATTGATGAAATGAAAAATAGATTGAAAAGTTTAAAATTTGTATTTTGAGAATATATAATGTAAAATTGATTATAATTGTAGTAAAATTCAAGATCTATCTTTCATCTGCTGACCTTGCATATTATCTTGACGTTACAAACAGAGTGAACAAAAAACTTCTTGAGGTTCAACAATAATTTAATTAAAAATGCAAGCAAGCCGACAGATACAGTGATTGTATTCTGTCGGCTTGCTTATTTTTAATAATGTAAAATCAAATTTCTTCTTCCGTGTCATCATCGGGTTCGTCGTAATCGTCACGGTCATTTCTGTGGCGTTTAAAGCTTGCGACTGCCGTACCGCCGGCGATAAGCAGAAGAATTATCGCAAAATCCGTAGGCATTGAACCGCCGTCCAATTCATCGGAGGTGGAGCTATTTTGTGTGTCTGTTTTGTCAGTTGCAAAAGCAAGGGTACTGCTCCCGAAAATCATCATAAGAGCAAGCAAAAACGGTACAAATTTTTTCACAACAACACCTCCGCAATATCTACACGAATTATACCATTATAATTCCAAATTAGCAATATTAAATTTGGGATATTAAATCAGCAATATATGTCAATGTTCACAGCAACTGTCCCTGTAGATTTTGTAGAAAAAGAGTCATACAATGAAGGGATTTTAATAAATAACAAAACAAGACAGCCGTAAACTGTCTTGTTTATATGTAATACTATTCGACTGCGTTGTTAATTGCCTTTATTCTGAGTTGTGAAACAATGCACAGAGTAACTTTTATCAACATTATGAAGATGAAAATTATGCTGTAAATATTGAATGTTTCAGCACCGCGAATTATGTCAAGAAGGGTATAAACTCCGTAAGCAACCATAATCATAAAAGTAACAGCAGATGATATAATAATCAAGCCGTTTGCCATCGTGCTTTTACTGCGTATGGATTTGTAAACGAGATATACGGGCAATACCAACGATGCAATATCCATAATTTCAAAAATAACATATAAAACATAATTTCCTGACAAGCTTGAGAAAGATGCAAAGGTTGTAAAAAGAGTGTTGAAAATGAATAGGACTGGGTAGTCGCCGTGGATTGCCCAAAAAGAAGAATCTTCACAATAGTAGTTATACAAAAATGTCACTTGAATCCAAATGGCAAGCAGTAACAGAGTTGCAATGAGTACACCTTGTATAATTCCTGTGTATTTGAGAGTTTTATTGCTTTTCATAATCTCACCGCCTTTTAATCTCTTTTAACCGTTACAAAAATTAATCCGATTTTTATTATTAAATTGATTATGTAAAACGCTAACAATAGAAAATAGTGATTGGATGTGAAAAAATATCCTATTGTAAAAAATAAGCCGTAAAATGCTGACAAAACGGTGTCGGGAATCATAAGAATAAGAATGATTGTGTTTGCGGATTTTTTGTTTTTGAATACTGATTTGTATGTTAAAAACCAAAGCAGTGCAGGCATCAATATTAGTACAAAATTTTGAAACAGAATTGCCTGTACGGTGTAGGGGTGGTCAAAATAGAACTCTATGAGATAAAGCGGAGTTATTGCAAACATAGGTGCGTATATCGGCGGCTCGGATGTTATACAATGAATATTAAAACACACGATTGACCCTACATTAAGCCACAATACAAAGAAAATCTGCCAAATTGCTGTCGCTTGATTTTTTGTAATTTCTTTCATAAAATCACCGCCTTTTGATTAATTACAATTTTTCTGTGTTTCTATTGTATTAATATTATAGCACAATATAATTCAAAGTGCAATTGCAAAATAATCTGCCATGCAATTTCGTGCGATTTTTACAAAACAATAATCCAAAAAAGGTTCAGATTGACGGTAAAATTAGTTGCAATGAATAAATTGCAGTAAAACTTTTGTGCAAAATAAAACCCGACAGCCACACATTGTACCGTGTGACTGTCGGGGAGAGAAGGATTTGTATTAACTTTAAATCAGAATCCCGTTGCAATGGTCAATTTCATGTTGAATAATCTGTGCGGTAAAGTCTGAAAAACTGCGTTTTATCTGCTTGAAATTTTCGTTGAAATATTTTACTTTTATCGTTTTGTAACGAACTGTTTTGCGTTCGCCGTCAAGCGAAAGACAGCCTTCCTCGGTTTCAAATTCACCGAATTTGCTAATGATTTCGGGATTGAACATAACAAGATATTTTCCGTTGTCATTAACTGCGATTATCTTTTTTGCAACGCCTATCATGTTAGCCGCCATGCCCACACAACGGTCAAAATTTGCCCTGAGTGTGTCGAGCAAATCCTGTGCAGTCTGCAAATCTGCCTGTGTTGCGTCCTCCGACTTTCTCTGTAAAAACATAGGATCATGTACAATTTCTCTTACCATAACTCTGCCTCTTTCAGTTTCTAATCCGAGTATAACACATCGCAAAAGCGATTACAAGTTAAATTACATAATGTATCCTCATATAAATTACCGAGGTGGTTAGGTGAAATATCCGGAGTTATCGTGCAATGTTTATGCTGAGGTTGACGGTGAGAATGTTTTGCTGATTGAGATTGACAGAGAGGGCAGAGCAAAGGTTTATCATGAAAATTTAAGAGTTGACGGGGTGCAGAAAATTTTTGAAGAAATCAACTGCAACATTGAAAGCTACATAAAATATTTCGGAACAAAATAAAATAGCACAAAATAAAACGCCCTCCGTTTGGAGAGCGTAATTTTGTGAATTTACAAATTATCAAAATTAATCTTCGTCATCGCTGTGGGCATGGTCATACAGCTTTTGAATATCCTCGGGAAGATTGTTCGGGAGCATTTCGTTGATTCTGTCCTCGTTGCCGTCAGCAATGGCAGTATCGTAGTACCAGCACTTAAAGCGGAGCATATCAAGCGTCTTTTGAAGACGCTCAATTTCCTTTTCTACGGTTTTTTTCTGATTTTCAAAAAGTTCTCGCCTTTGCGGATAGGACGAACTGCCCTCGGCGCACCATTGCATAAATTTTCTTATTTCCCTGATTTCAAGTCCCGATTTTTTGAGGCAGTCAATTATGCGGAGTGTTTCAAGCTCTCTGTCGGAAAATCTGCGGATACCCGACACCCTCTCCATATGCGGAAAAAGTCCCTCTTTATCGTAGTAACGCAGGGTTGAAACAGGAATACCGCACATCTGAGATACCTGACCGATTGTGTACATAAAATCACTCCGAAACATTCTAAAAGTTCTTGACCTAAAGCCAAGTTTATCTGTCAATACAATCATACTGCATAATGATTTGGTTGTCAATTGAATTGTTTTTAAAATAAAAAATTAACGGAGCAGATTTTTAATTTCTGCTCCGTGTTTGTTAGGAAAATATGCTTGCCACATTGATTCCGTTTGTGGTTATGTTTAATATTATTCCGATTACGGTCATCGGGATGATTATGACTGAAAGAAATTTAAAGAATGATCCCGCACTGGAAAAAAATTCAGTGCCTTTGGTATAGACAAAAGGTGATTTTACAAATTTTTCGGCTATGGGTGATTTGGAGATGTAGTAGAATTGTCTTGATACTGTAATGCCGAAGTGGGCGAACATTATACTGTTCCACACATTTCCCGCCTTGCCGATAAAGCCCATAAACGGCATACAATAAAAAATGTATAACGCAATGAACAGCAATATCGGTCTGAGAAAAGTTATTTTTGAGGTGGGATAGTTACATCCCAAAACATTAACCGTACTGAGCAAAATTAGGACAAACAGGATTATCAGAACAATAATGCCTATTACATTTTCGTGTGTAATATTAATGCCGCAATTTTGGAGTATGGCAATTGTCAAAAGCAAGATAGCTGCGATACCCGTGTACACAAAGTCAAAAATCATTAGTTGCTTTTTCATATAAATCTCCGTGTTTTAAAATATATGCTGAATATACCATGTTTTTTGACATTATACAATACTATTGTTATTTAATTGGAATAAGTCACATATTGAACACTTTTTACTTGTTGAAATTGCATATAAAAAAGAAAGCAAGGCACGAAATTGCACCTTGCTTTTTGGGAAGATATATTAATGTAACTTGTTGTTTTGATTATTTCTTTTCGAGAACATTGAGGAAATCTTCAATTTCGGCAAGCCTTTCTTTGGCAAGATTTTTGCCGGCGTTATATGCCTTGTCAAGCACATCCGTGTTCATCTCAAATGATTTTACATACTTGTGTGACGGGCGGAGTACCATAAGTATGCCGTCCTCCTCAAGCTGTTTCATTCTTTTGCATTGCTCATTATAGCGGTCAAATCTCGTCATAAGAGCGTTGATGAGGTTCGGATAGTCCTTGTATTTTTTGTTGATTAAAAATTCAAACTTGCGATAGTCCGTGCAAGGCTCATTTTCGGGTTTTGTCAAAAGCACAAGCACACGGGAACAGCCCTGTTCAAACGCACGGTCAAAGGGAACAGCGTCGGCAATACTGCCGTCAACATACTTTCCGCCCTCAAATTCGCTTATCTGATAGAGAATAGGAACTGTGCAGGACGCTCTTACGGAGTCAAGCAATCGCTGTTCGCTTTTGTTCTCGGAAAAATATTTTGCCTTGCCTGTTACGCAGTCGGTTGCCACAAATTCGCAGTTTGTATCTGACGCAAAAAATGTATCAAAATCGAACGGATAGTCCTGATAAGGAAATCTGTAAATCATATTGTCAAGATCCATTGAAAGAAAACCGAGAACCGAAAAATCGCCTGTTCTGTGGGGCATAATAACCTTGCGGGAACGACCTTCCTGTTTTGCGGTAAAATCAAGGGCGACCTCAGCTCCCGCCGAAACTCCTGCAACATAGTCAAAGTGTATTTTGTTTTCAAGCAGACAGTCGGTTATACCGGCGGTAAAAATTCCTCGCCTTGCTCCGCCTTCAATTATCAGACCTGTCATAAGGACCTCCGTTGACTCAAAAAAATTTTGGTGCTATAATCAAACTGTTTTATGGGGTGATAGTATGGATGCTAATGTGACTGACCTTCGCATTGTAAAAACAAGAACCAATATAAAAAATTCGCTGATTGATTTGCTTGCCGAAAAAAATGTTTCCAAAATCACGGTGACTGAGCTTGCAGAAAAGGCGATGATTAACCGCAAAACCTTTTACCGCCATTATCACACGGTTCAGGATGTTGTCGATGATATCAATTACGATATAGTCAACGATGTTATCAGCCATGCGAAAAAATCCGATCGTGACGGCAACAATCTTGTGAATCAGCTGAATTTTATCGGTCTTTCCATTGTTGAAAATAAAGAACAGATTAATAAAATTCTGAAAAATTCTCCCGAGGTGTTCGGCTCGGGACGCTCTGTTGAGCTTTTGAAAAGATTTATCGAGGTTTCAATAAGACCTGTGCTTAATTTTAAAAATGAAACAAAACTCAAATACCTTGTTGAGTTTGTCGTTTCGGGATTCATCTCGGTTTATGTCCGTTGGTTCAATGACGGCTGTGCAGAAAGCTCCGAAAAGCTTGCAGACGCTGTCAACGAGTTCGTTCTCGGAGCATTGTCCGAATATGTTCGCCCGAAAAGCTGATTAACTCATTTTCCAATGAGCCTTAGTAATAGCCTCAAATCCTTTGGGGGAGAGAATAGGCTTTGAAATTTTTTTCATTGTTTCATCGCAAAGACAGCGGTTTTCGCAGAATTCCCTGCCTGCCTCCGTGATTGAATCAAGGTATGCCTTTCTCTGTCTTTCAGCTTTTTCTGCAATAAAAAGCTCGCCCTCGGGGCATTTTATCATCGTGTAATTGCCGTTACCGCAAATCAAATCAAGCTGTTTTATAAGTGCGGGATACATCGGTTCGGCACTCACATAGCCGCAAGTTGTAATAACCAAAAGCCTCTTTTCGTGCATTGCTTCATCACGCAGTTCATGGAAAGAGGCTTCTTTGTCCTCGACAACATTTCCCGAATAGGGGAGCATATACGGCAGACATCTGTCGGTTAATGCTTTCATCTGTGACGGCATACCGAAAAAGTAGAGCGGAAAGCTCTCAATGATAATATCGGCAGAATTAATCTTTTCGTAGATTTTCTGCATATCGTCCTTTATAACACATTTGCCGGGTGTTCTGCTCCAACACGAAAAGCAACCCATACATGGCTTGATTGTTTCCTTTTTAACCGTGATATATTCAACTTCCGTATCGGCTGAAAAGCCGTCAAGAAATGCTTTTGTAATGTTGAGAGTATTGCTTTTTTCGCCCTTTGGACTACCGTTTAATACGAGAACTTTCATAATCACTCCTGTGACGGCTTGTAAACCGCATTTTTATCCATTGTGGTAAACAAAAGATTTCCCTTTGCCCTCACTTCACCGTCAACCTTGATGACACACGCAAATTCAAATGCCGACTTTGTTGACATTGTAACATTTACGCTGATAATAAGCGTGTCACCCGGAATAACGGGGCGGAGCATTTTGAAATCCTTAACCTTGAGAAGAACATACAGCTTGTCCTCCTCAACGCTTTCGGGAGCAAATACAAGACTGCAAAGCTGTGCCGCAGATTCAATGAGCAATACTCCCGGCATAATCGGTGTGTCGGGAAAATGACCTGCAAAATACGGCTCGTTCACCGACACATTTTTTATACCTGTTGCCGAAACATTCGGCTCAAGCTCGGTCACCCTCTCAATCATCTGAAAGGGTGGTCTTTGTTTTATTCTCTGATTGATTTCAAGCAGATTCATCATAAGCTGAGTCCTCCGTCAAGCACAAGCACCTGACCTGTCATATATGAAAAATCGTCACTGCAAAGCTGTCCGACTACATTTGCGACATCCTGAACTGTGCCGAATCTCTTTTTTCGGGAATAGCCTCAAGATACTTTTTTTTGCAATTCTTCGGGAATGCCGTTCATCATTTCGGTTTCGATAAAACCGGGCGCAACTGCGTTTACTCTGATTCCGTACTTTGCAAGTTCCTTTGCAAGCGTGTGTGTCATAGCGTTTACCGCACCCTTTGTTGCACTGTAAACCGACTGACCTTCAACTGCAAGAACAGAGCTTACGGAAGAAATGTTGATGATGATTCCGCTCTTTTTGCGGAGCATTTTAAGCGATGCCTGTCTTGCACAATTGAAATATCCTTTGATATTAATGTCAAGACTTCTTTCAAGCGACTCGTCTTTAATCATCAAAAGGTAAGCGTCGTCAACCACACCTGCGTTGTTGACAAGAACATCAATTCCGCCAAAGTCCTGCTGAATACTGCGGAACATATCCTTTACTTCGTCAATATCTGCCGTATTTGCCTTGTAGGCAACGGCTTTTCTGCCGAGTGCTGTAATTTCGTCAACAGCCTTTTGAGCCATTTCTAAATTTGAATTGCAGTTCACGGCAATGTCATATCCAAGCTCTGCAAGCTTTAAAGCGCAAGCCTTGCCAATGCCCCTTGATGAACCTGTTACAAGAGCGGTTTTGCTCATATTTACCTCCGATTTTTACACTTTCTTCAGGATTACGGCAGAGTATGTTCCGCCCGCACCCATTGAAAGAGCAAGTCCGTATTCGTAATTTTTCTCGCTGTCAGAAAGAAGCTCAGCCGCATATGCCGCTGTCATTGCGCTTGCTGCGGCTCTTGCATTGCCGATTTCCTGCGATACATCATAGCACGGCATAAGCGTCTTGATAATCTTCCTGTCGTCACAGCATACAAAGTCAATATTGTCTGCCTCAATGCCGGCATTCATACAAGCCTTTTCGATAACCTCAACAACAGCCTTGCTGTCAACCTCTGAGTTGTCATAAGATACAGGGCGGTGAGCCTGTGCATAGCCCTTAATTTCTGCATACTTGCGTGCATTTCTGCCGTTTGCACTTTCCTCTGTTTCAAGAACGAGAGTTACAGAGCCCTCACCGAGCGGTTTTTCAAGCAATTCGGCCTTTGTATAGAGTTCAAGGTTTGTCTTTGTATTTTCATCGGTACCTGCGGCAAGCATAACGCTTTCGTTGCCGTCTGCAAGAATATCAGCGGCATAGCAAATACTCTGCAGTCCTGCCTGATTGCCGTTTGCAACAGTTGCGTTGTAGCCCTTGATGCCTGAGAAAATGCTCAGATAACCGCCTGCGGCATTGTAAACCGTATTTGGAAATGAAAAAGCACTGCCCTTTTCGGTACCTCTTGTGATTGCCTTTTTCTGGAAATCAACAATTTCGGTCATAGGGCCGTCAGCCGTGCCGATTACAATACCTGTTTTATATTCGTTGTCCTTGTCAATTTTTATGTCAGCGTCTGCAAGTGCGTCCATACCGCTCAAAAGCTGGAGCTGGCTGAAACGGTCAAGCTTTCTGTAAAATGCAACCTTGATTCCGTGTTTGTCATAATCTTCGGAAGTAAGATTGCAGTTAAGGCTGTGTTCGTCAGTCTTTGTGCCTGTAAGCTTTGAAATGCCCGTAATGTAAATTTTTTCATTTTTACTGTTGTCGGGAATATCATGCTTGTTGTCCGAGAAAATAATGCTTGCGTTGTTGCCGCCGAATGCAAATGAGTTTGACATTGCATAGTGAACATCTTTTGTGTGGCTCTTGTTCGGAATAAAGTCAATGTTGCCCGCCTTTTCGGAAAGCACCTTCAAATCCTCATCGGAGTAGCCGATTGTAGGCGGAACGAGGTTTTCTTTTATTGCTTTTACGGAAAATACAGCCTCAATTGAGCCGGCCGCACCGAGGCAATGACCTGTCATAGATTTTGTTGAGCTGACAGAAAGGTGGTCGTTGCCGTCAAAAAGTGTGTGAAGTGAAAGAAATTCAGCCTCGTCATTTTTGGCAGTACCCGTTCCGTGTGCGTTTATGTAGTCGATATCATCAAAACTAAGAGCAGAGCTTTCAACAGCCCTTCTGGTTGCACTCATCTGACCTTCGCCGTCGGGACGGGGAGCGGTAATGTGGTAAGCGTCACTGCTTACACCCGAACCGAGAATCTCACAGTAAATCTTTGCGCCTCGTTCAACAGCGTGTTCGTAGCTTTCGATTACAAGAATACCCGAACCCTCGCCGAGCGTGATACCTGTGCTGTGATTGAACGGGGAACAGGCGTTTTCGTCAAGCGCATGGAGAGCGTGGAAACCGCTGAATGCAAGTGAAGAAAAGCTGTCCGAACCGCCTGCGATGAACACATCACCCTTGCCCTCACGGATAAGGTCACAGGCATAGCCGATGCTCATTGTGCCTGCCGCACAAGCGTTGACGATGTTTGCGGTAATGCCCTCAAGTCCGAAATGAGCGGAAACATTGTTGGCAATTGCCGAAGCACCCATTTTGAAAATATCTTCTTTTTTACCGCCGTCACCCTTGATTTCGTCTGTGTAATATTTGTCAATGCTTGCCGCACCGCCTACACAACTGCCAAGAATAACACCGATGTTCTTTTCGGACGCGTCAATGTTTGCATCTTCAAAAGCCTCGTTTGCGGCATGAATACAGAGAAGGGAAGAACGGTCATAGTTTTCGGGAGAAAGCTCTGACGATGCCTTGTCAACCTCTGCACCCTTGTGTGCATAACAGTTTGAGGTGTCAACCGACTTAACCTCATCAATGCCGGAGTGACCGAGTGTTACGGCATCCCAGCAATCCTTTACATTGTCACCGACGCCGCAGATAAGTCCGAGTCCTGTGACAACACATCTCTTTTTGTCAGCCATATTAACCCTGCTTGCTTTCTACATATTCTGTAAGTGCTCTGATTGATTGGAAGTGCTCACGGTCTGCCCCTGTCATATCAATACCGAAAAGTGTGTCGATGCCTGCAACGATTTCGATTGAGTCGATTGAGTCAAGACCGATTTCGTCACCGAAAAGTTCTGAATCGTATGTAAGAATGTTTTCGGGAATTCTAAGGTTTTCTACGAGCATTTCCTTAATCTGATCTGCAATAGCATTGTTCATTTTAATTACCTCACTTAAAATTTTGATTTTTTTGATTTTATTATAAATTTTCCGAAGAAAAATCTTCTTTGTAATAAACCTTGCCTTTGCCGTATTTTTCTTCAAGCTCAAGATAAAGCTTTTTGACCTGCTTTTCGGCTTCGGCACTTATTCCTTTTGCATATTTTGAGCAGCGAACATTTTCGGGACATTCGGATTTTATCGGATTGCCGATTAAAATTTTCTGCCTCTTTCCAAAAAGAATTTTATACTCACCCAAAGATGCAATCGGGATTATGTCAAGACCTTTTTTTGCCGCAAGCAATGCCGCACCGGGCTTGAACGGGAGCATTTTGCCCTCTCTTGCAATTCCGCCCTCGGGGAAGATAAGCATTGAATATCCGTTTTCAACCGCACCCTCACTTTGCGCATACCAGTTTGTGTCCATGGTGTCAAAGTCAACGGGAATACTGCGGCAAATTCGGATAAACGAGCCTGTTCCGCTCTTGTCGTACCAGCTTTTTTTAACAAGCATATACGGCTTGTATCTGCTGAGTACAGAGCTTATCACAACTCCGTCAAAGTGGTGAGTGTGGTTGCATACAAACACAACAGGCTTGCCCTTGAGGCTCTTTTTAAGGCTCTTGTCCTTCCATTCAACCTTCGGGCGAATAAGAAGATGCACAAGACCTTTTACAAATTTTATGAATGCAAGCTGTCCTGCATTTTTATGATAATTGTACTCCATACTCTTTGCCCTCGTTTTTTAGAATATTATATTTTTATTTAAAAAAATTTCAACGGTCAAATGAATTTTGCGTGTGTCTTATGCAACATTTTGTCGAATTTTTGTGGCATAAAATATATGGGAATTATTATGGAATATTTTTCTTTTTAGCTTTTTTACAAATGTTGACGGCTGTTGTTTATGGTGATATAATCATATAAAAGAATTTTGCCTTTGAATCAAGGTAAACAAAGGAGAAACCTATGAAAAAAGTAATTTTAACAGGTGACCGTCCTACGGGCAGACTTCATGTCGGTCACTATGCAGGTTCGCTCAAGGAGAGAGTAAAGCTCCAGAATTCGGGCGAATATGATGATATATACCTTATGATTGCAGACGCTCAGGCTCTTACCGACAATGCCGAGCATCCCGAAAAGGTAAGACAGAATATTTTGCAGGTTGCGCTCGACTACCTTGCCTGCGGAATAGATCCGAACAAGTCAACAATTTTTGTTCAGTCAATGATTCCCGAGCTTACAGAGCTTACTTTCTATTACATGAACCTCGTAACCGTGTCCCGTGTTCAGCGTAACCCCACCGTTAAGGCAGAAATTCAGATGCGTAATTTTGAGGCAAGCATTCCTGTGGGATTTTTCTGTTATCCAATCAGTCAGGCGGCTGATATCACGGCATTCCGTGCAACTGCCGTTCCTGTCGGCGAGGATCAGCTTCCGATGCTTGAACAATGCAAGGAGATTGTTCACAAGTTCAATTCCGTTTACGGCGAAACTCTTACGGAACCGCAGATTATTCTTCCGAGCAACAAGGCTTGTCTGCGACTGCCCGGTATTGACGGCAAGGCAAAGATGAGCAAATCACTCGGCAACTGCATTTATCTTGCAGAAGAACCCGAGGATATCAAGAAAAAGGTTATGTCAATGTTTACCGACCCGAATCATCTTCGTGTTGAGGATCCCGGCAAGGTTGAGGGCAACCCCGTATTTATCTATCTTGACGCATTCTGCCGTGATGAGTATTTTGCGGAATTTTGGAATGATTACAGCTGTCTTGACGAACTCAAGGCTCATTATCAGCGTGGCGGACTCGGTGATGTCAAGGTTAAGAAATTCCTTAACAATGTTATGCAGGAGGAGCTTCGTCCTATTCGTGAACGCAGAAAAGAATGGGAAAATCATCTTTCCGATGTTCTCGATATTCTCAAAGAGGGCAGTAAGGTTGCGAAGGAAACTGCCGCAAAAACACTTGAGGATGTCCGTCATTCTATGAGAATTGATTATTTTACAGACAATAATCTTCTCAAATAATTTAAAATTCAATATGTAAAATACAGGTCGGAAGGACAGAAATCAAAAATTCTGTCTTTCCGATTTTTCTTATGAAAAAATTATTGCGAATCGACTCAAAATTGTTGAAAAAATAATAATATTATGCTATTATTGCGTTGAAAACACCCCGTTTTAAGGAGAATACATTATGATTGACGCAAGAAAGCATACGCTTGATTCTGTTAAAAAGCTGACCGATTACAGCGATTTTAACCTTTATAAAATGGATATATGCTACGATTACAGCATTGATAAAATCATTGACAGAGGGATTTTTGATGATGAGTCGGCTCTCGGTGCAATTTTGCAGGAGGTTCTGTCCGATTATCCCGTCAATCTTAAAATGCCGAATTTCGGGTGCAGTGCCTTTACAATGAAAAATCCCGACAGCGTAATGATGGGGCGAAACTATGATTTTAAGAACGACACCTCGTCAATGCTTGTGTATTGTTCGCCAAAGAACGGCTACAGGTCGGTTGCGTTTTCGGCACTTGATAATGTAGGTGCAAACAACCCCGAGTTGAGTGATGAAACAAGGCTTGCAACCTTGCTCTCACCGTTTATCAGCCTTGACGGAATCAATGAAAAGGGCGTGTCAATCGCAGTTCTCACACTTGACAGCAAGCCCGTCCGTCAGCAAAGCGGAAAGCCCGTTATCGCCACAACGCTTGCAATCCGTCTTATACTTGACAGAGCTGCGTCAACCGAAGAGGCGGTTACACTTTTTGAAAAATACGATATGTTCGCCTCAAGCGGAAGAGATTATCACTTTTATGTTACCGATTCAAACGGTGACGGTCGTGTTATTGAGTACGATTGCAACAGCGATGACCGAAAGCTTGTTGTTACAAAATCGCCTGCCGTTACAAACTTTTTTGTGATGTACAAAAATTTTGTAAAGCCTTATCAGAAAAACGGTGTTTACGGTCACGGCAGAGAGCGGTATGATAAGATAATCAATATTCTTGAAAAGAATAATAGTTACACAAAAGAAACAGCATGGGAGGCTCTTGTTTCGGCATCACAAGCACCGAATCCGAACGATATAACAAGCAATACTCAATGGTCGATTGTTTATGACAACACAAACCTTACCGCTGATATTTCAATCCGCCGAGATTGGAACACGGTGACAAAATATTCGCTAAAAGAAAATAAAATTACGGAATAAAAAAACAGGGAAGAAACCGAAAAAAGTTTCTTCCCTTTTATAATGTCCGATTCAGTTTTTGCCGTGCAGCATAACATCCGCCGTAAAAATTCCGTTTTCGTGAGAAAATCTGCAATAACCGCCGTCTTTTTCGGCGATTCTGCGTACCGACTGCGTACCGATACCGTTACCGTTTCGCTTTGACGAACCGAAAAATCCGTCCTTTTCGGTAATCTCTCCGTTGAAAGCATTCTCTACGGAAATAAGCAATATCTTTTCGGAATGCGGACGGGCATACATTTTAATCTGCCGTTTATCTCTGTCAAGCTTCATGCTCGCCTCAAATGCATTTTCAAGCAAATTTGCGATTACAAGACAGATATCGGATTCCAAAACTGTCAACTTTTCGGGGATGTCAATTTTTAGTTTAAACGGAATACCATTGCTCTTGTATTTTGAATAATAATGTCCGATAATCGCATTAACAGCCTGGTTTTTACAGAGTACAAGCTCTGTGTCGGGAATATTCTGCGATGCTGACGAAAGGTATTTTTCAAGTTCTTCCCAGTTCTTTTGCTCGGCAAGAGCATTAAGTACGGCAAAGTGATGTCGCATATCATGCCGTGCCTGACGGGTTTCTTCAATAGCGACTTTTAATGCGTCATACTGTGCCCTCTGCATATTCAAAAATTGATTTTTCTGAGCAAGTTTGTTATTGCGGTTCAGACTTTTTGCAATAAAATACAGTAAAGCGTAGAAAATGAGCAACAGCACAAGAAGTGATACGCTGATAACAATGTAACCCTGCATAATTCTTCCTGTATGGAGAATGTTAGGATTCCATGGGATTATAAAAAAGTTGAGCAAGATGAATATTATCGGTAAAATCCAGAATACATACCATGTCTGGGCAATGTTTTCATCATCGAGCAGTTCACTCACACCGTGTGTTGCAGGATACCATGCAAGAATTACAAACATCCAGCATAGAATATTGAACAGCACAGCCGATTTAATTTCAAACCACGGCGTTGTGTTCTGCGGAAATGTTATCGAATCAACCGCCCGTGTAATGCTCGCAATGCAAGCAAACACTCCGCATACCGCAAGTAACACACTCACCGATTTCCACATGGATGTTTTGAGTGAACAACAGTATGCTGCCGAAAGGGCAAGCACTATCGGTATTGCAAGCACAAACGATTTCAGATTGTATCTGTAACAAACAAAACCGCACAATGTACAAAGGCACACAAGTGATAAAATCATCACAGGAAACAGCCTGAGCTTTGATAGTTTGAGATGTTTTTTATCGGAAGATATGCAAGTACAACACCGGGGATGATTGCACCGAGTTCAATCATCGGACAGAAAACATTTGTCAATGCAAATCCCTCCTGCCGAAAATATATTCGCCAAAGGTGCTTTTTGCGCTTTTTACAAGACTTCGACTTATGGAGATTTTTTCACCGTTGTCAAGAACAAATTCATTGCCGTTCATATCCCTGATGTGTTCAAGATTTACTATGATTCCTCGGTTGCACACAAAGAAATTATCCCCGTCATCAAACAGCATTACAAATTCGGCAAATGTACTGCGCACAGACTTTTCGGCTTTGTCCGTACAATGAATATGTATGCAGTGCTTAAAATGCTCGGCATACAAAATGTCGCAAAGCTTTATACGCAACGAGTCACTTGCAGAGGGTATTTCAATGTATTTTTCTTCAACGGAGATTTTCTGCGAAATCTCATCGAGCAACATATCAAGCTCTTCATCGCTGTACGGCTTAACAAGATAGTGCAATGCCCGAACCCTGAAACCTTCAAGTGCGTGGTCGGTTGATGTGGTTGTGAAAACAAGCAGACAATCTTTGTCAAACTTCCTCAGCTTTTGTGCCGCATCAATTCCGTTTTCCTTTTCCATATATATATCCATAAAAACAAGGTCAAATCTGTTCTGCATTGCATCATTCAGAAAATCCGTTCCGTTACCGTATCCGCAAATTTCAATATCATATGACCTTGAAAATGAGCTTTGAGAAAGTCTTTTGCAAAGTTCATTTCGCTCATTTTCGCAATCATCAACTATTGCAATCCTCATACCGTACCTCCTGCATAATTATCACTCTTATTGTATCACATAATATCTCAAATAGTGACTTTAATTTGCATTTCGTGCCAAAAATTTTCACTTTGTGCCAAATGTATGGACTAAATGACAATTATTTATTATAATTCAGCTTAAACCAAAAAATCATGGACAGATAAAAACACGGAGGAAATATTCTATGATTAACAAAAAGAAAACGGGGCTTTGCCTTGCTTTGGCGGCAACATTGATTGCCTCGTCTGCACTTTGCGGATGTCAGCAGAGCGACAGCAGTACATCCGCAAAATTCAACAGCGATGTAAAGGACGCGTCAAAATATACGGCTGACGAAAACGCGCAGGTGTATAAGACACTTGACTTTTCCGATGAACAGGAAAAGGAATTTGCTAAAAAGGGCTTTATAACAGCACCCGACAAACTCGAAATCAAAACCGAGAACGGAACTGTTGCATGGAGCCAGACAGCATATGACTTTATCAGAAACTCGTCAACTCCCGACAGTGCAAACCCAAGCCTTTGGAGAAACACGGAGCTTAACTCGCTTTATGGACTTTTTGAAGTTGTTGACGGTGTTTATCAGGTCAGAGGCTACGATGTTGCCAATGTAACCTTTGTAAAGAGCGACAACGGCTGGATTGTTTTTGACTGTACAACAAGCTCCGAAACTGCAAAGGCGGCGCTTGAACTGCTTGAATCTAAGTTCGGCAAGGCGCATATTGCCGCTGTTGTTGTAAGCCACGCTCACATTGACCACTACGGCGGTATCGGCGGACTTATTGACGAAAAGAATGTTGCAGATTCATCACTTCCGCTTGATGAACAGATTAAGTCCGGCAAAACGCTCATTATCGTTCCCGAAGGCTACGAAAAGGCTGTTATGGAAGAAAATGTTTTTGCAGGAAACGCAATGAAACGCAGAACCAACTTCCAGTACGGATCATTGCTTGATAAGGGCGGTAAGGGCAGTTTGTCGGTAGGTATCGGTCTTACCCCTTCAAGCGGCACAACAACATACATTTCACCGTCTTATGAGGTAAAGAAAGCTACCGAAACCATCAAGGTTGACGGTGTTGAAATGGTGTTCCAGCTTACTCCCGACACAGAATCGCCTGCCGAGATGAATACCTATATTCCAAAATACAAGGCTTTGTGGATGGCTGAAAACTGCTCCGGCACAATGCACAACCTCTACACACTCAGAGGCGCAGAGGTTCGTGACGGCAATGCGTGGGCGCAGTATATTATGGAGGCAAAGGAGCTTTTCGGAGATAAAACCGAAGTAGTTTTCCAGGCTCACAACTGGCCTCATTGGGGCAACGATGTAATCAATGACTACATGGCAAACACAGCCTCTGTTTATAAGTACATATTCTCACAGACGCTTATGTACATCAATCAGGGCTATACATCAACCGAAATTGCCAACATGATTGAACTTCCCGATGAACTCAACAAGATTTGGTACACCCGTCAATATTACGGAACTCTCAAGCACAATGTAAAGGCAGTTTATCAGAAGTATATGGGTTGGTATGACGAAAACCCCATTCATCTTGATGAGCTTGAACCGACAGAATATTCAAAGAAGCTTGTTGAGTATCTCGGCGATACAGACAAGGTTCTTGAAATGGCTAAAAAAGACTTTGACAAGGGAGAGTATCAGTGGGTTGCACAGATTACAAACACACTTGTATATGCAGATCCCGAAAATAAAGACGCCCGCTATCTTTGCGCAGACGCACTCGAACAGCTCGGCTATCAGGCTGAAAGCGGTGCATGGAGAAACGCTTATCTTACAGGTGCTTATGAGCTTCGTAACGGTACAAAAAATTATCCGAATTCCGAAGGTTCAGGTGCAACAGCTCTCGGTATGAGTACTGAAACAATGTTGGATTATCTCGGAATCTGTCTTGACGAAAAGAAGCTTGAAGATCAGAACCTTGTAATCAATCTTGAAGTGACCGATAAAAACGCAAAATATCTTCTTCGCATAAATCACGGTGTGCTTATCTATTCACAGGAAAAGTGGAGCGATAAGGCTGACGCAACAATCAAAACCAAGAGTGCAGGTATTCTCGGCATTGCACAGAACAATCAGAAACTTATGGACGCCGGCATTGAAAAGGTTGAGGGCAACAGTGACATCATCAAAACCCTTACATCAAGCGTTGCCGAATTCCCGCTGTATTTCAATATTATTGAACCCTAATTAAAGTATGAGGTAACTATGAAAGTATTTAATTGTATTTTCGGCATATTGTCGATAATCGGTGCGATTTATTGTATGTTCTATCCGGGACTTACCTTCCTTAATACCGGTTGGATAGTGACAATCCTTCTCGGAGTATGGGGAATATGCTCCGTGATTGACTACTTTGCAAAACGCAAAAAGGCAAAGGCTGAACAGAGTGAAGCGATAATGGGAACACTCGGTCTTATTGTCGGCATTGCAGCGGCAGTAATTTCAATTCTTGCTATGTTTATGCCGAGCATAAGACTTATGTTTGATGTTATCATTCTCTGCATTTTCTCAGGTTGGCTTGTAGTGGACGGTATCTCGTCCGTTGCAATGTCATTCAAGGTCAAAAAAGCATCTTCCTCAGGTGCATGGCTTATTCCGCTTTTCTGCGGAATACTCGTCATAATCGGCGGTATCTACGGATTTTTCCACCTTATATTTGCCGCACAGACAATCGGATTTATGATTGGTGTCCTTTTGTCAATCTACGGTGTAAAGCTTATTCTTTCGGCATTTGAAAAGCCGAGCGTGTAAGATACTTATTTTGTTTTCTTCTCTTTTTAAGAAAAGTATGATAACCCCAAAATCCCGAACCTTCAGAGTATTGCATCTTTGAAGGTTCGGGGCTTTATGAGGAATCAAAAACAGAGGTGTCATTTTTCTGTTTGATGCATAAAATATCAGTGTAGAAATTTTCCGTTAAATTTTGTTGTTAAAATGCAAATTCAGTATTGACAAATGTATTTTATTATGATAGAATAATGCCTGTTGAGTGACATTGCTCAGTATTCGGCGACATAGCCAAGTGGTAAGGCACGAGTCTGCAAAACTCTGACGCCCCGGTTCAAATCCGGGTGTCGCCTCCAAAACGGAAAGCACTTCTTAACGGGAGTGCTTTCCGATTATAAAAATGTGGGAGCATAGCTCAGCTGGGAGAGCATCTGCCTTACAAGCAGAGGGTCACAGGTTCGAGCCCTGTTGTTCCCACCATTATATGCGGATGTAGCTCATCTGGTAGAGCGCCACCTTGCCAAGGTGGAGGTAGCGGGTTCGAGCCCCGTCATCCGCTCCATTAAATCAGTACAGTTGATGTACTGATTTTTTTATTTTACAGAATTTTTTGACAAGCAAGGGGCTGTTTTTTAACAGCCCCTTTAATTGTTGTGTAGTTAATTATAGTGTTCCGAATAATGATGTGCCTTGTCAAGAAGCATATCCTTAACCTTCATCAGCCTTGTACGACTGCTGCGGTCATTTTCTTCAAGTTTCATCGAAATATACTTGATTGTTTCCTGATATCTCGGAATCATAACATGCTCAAGCGAATTAACACGGCGGCGTGTCTTTTCAATTTCTGCCGACATAAGCTCACAGCTTTTTTCAATTTCAGCAAGCCTTATCAGGTCGGGCAAAAGCTCGTTGAGCGACATAACCGCATCATCAAGTTCAAACGAAGTAAACGCAAAACCGTAGGGAAAAATATCGCCCTCATTGCTTGTTCGTGTGCTTGATGAAAACTGCGGAATATCAACGCTCATAACATTTTTTGAAGAAAGCTCAAGGTCAATTCTCTGCTTCGGTGACATCAATGAGGCGTCCAGAGCCTCTTTTGACATAACCGCACTTGCGTTCACAAAGTGGTTGTTGCACTCTGTAAGCTCTCTTTCAATCTTCTCACGAAGCTCCTTGTTTTCTCTTACAAGGTCAAGAAATCGGCGCATCAGTTCGTCACGCTTGTCTTTTAACATTTTATGACCACGGGTAGCTGTTGCAAGCTGTTTTCTCAGCTTTGTCAACTGCATACGGGTGGGATTAACATTCATAACTGCCATTAGCAAACACCTTCAATGCGATTATTCTTTACCGTAAAACTCGTCAAGCATATCGTCCTTAATTCGTTTAAGTTCACTTCTGGGAAGAATATGCAAAGCTTCCAGCCGATGTCAAGTGTTTCTTCAATTGAACGGTTTGCGTCATAACCCTGTGAAACATACTCACGCTCAAATGCCTCGGCAAATTCAGCGTACTTTTTATCCATATCGGTAAGAGCCGCCTCACCGAGAATTATCATAAGTTCTCTTGCGTCTTTACCTCTTGCATAAGCGGCAAAAAGCTGGTTCATGGTTGCGGCGTGGTCTTTACGGGTTCTGTCAGGGCCGATACCCTTGTCTTTAAGTCTTGAAAGTGACGGAAGAACATCAATCGGCGGAGTAATTCCCTTTCTGTAAAGCTCACGGGATAGGATAATCTGACCTTCTGTAATGTAGCCTGTAAGGTCAGGAATCGGGTGAGTCTTGTCATCTTCGGGCATTGTAAGAATCGGAATAAGAGTGATTGAACCCTCTTTGCCTTTAAGTCTGCCGGCTCTTTCATACAATGTTGCAAGGTCTGTGTACATATAACCCGGATAGCCTCGTCTGCCCGGAACTTCTTTTCTTGCGGCAGAAACCTCACGGAGCGCATCGGCATAGTTTGTGATGTCGGTCATAATAACGAGAACGTGCATTCCTCTGTCAAATGCAAGATATTCAGCCGCCGTGAGTGCCATTTTAGGAGTTGCAATACGCTCAATGGCAGGATCGTTTGCAAGGTTTACAAACATTACGGTTCTGTCAATGGCGCCTGTTTCTTTAAACGACTGAACAAAGTAGTCGGATTCTTCAAATGTAATACCCATTGCGGCAAATACAACGGCAAACTGCTCGTCCTTGCCTCTTACAGCCGCCTGTCTTGCAATCTGAGCGGCAAGCTGGGCATGGGGCAGACCCGATGCCGAGAAGATAGGCAGCTTCTGTCCTCTTACAAGTGTGTTAAGTCCGTCAATTGCTGAAATACCTGTCTGAATAAATTCCTGCGGATAGTTTCTTGCGGCAGGGTTCATAGGTGTTCCGTTGATGTCAAGTCTTTTTTCGGGAATAAGAGCAGGACCGCCGTCAATCGGATTTCCAAGACCGTCAAATACTCGTGAAAGCATATCGGGAGATACGGGAAGTTCCATTGAACGACCTAAAAATCTTACCTTTGAATTTGCAAGGTTAATGCCTGCGGCTGATTCAAAAAGCTGAACAAGTGCGTTTGAGCCGTCAACCTCAAGAACCTTGCAACGGCGTGTTTCACCGTTCGGAAGTTCAATTTCGCCGAGTTCGTCATATGTTACGCCCTCAACATCACTTACCATCATAAGAGGACCTGCAACCTCTCGTATTGTGCGGTATTCCTTTGGCATCAGTCCTCACTCCTTTCAAGTACATCCTTAATTTCCGAATCAAGCAGAGCCTTGATTGACTCGAACTCGTCCCGAACCTTATCCTCGGGTACATATTTATATCTTCCTATGCGTTCACGAACAGGAAGGTTGACAAGCATTTCAATGTCTGCACCGTTTGCAAGAGCCTCTTTTGCTTTGTCATAGTAAGCAAGAATTGCACGCATCATAAGCACCTGCTTGCCGAGAGATGTGTATGTGTCTGTCGGGTCAAATGCGTTTTGGTGCAGATAATCCTCACGGATTGAACGGGAGGTTTCAAGCTTAAGTCTGTCGGGTGCGGAAAGTGCGTCCATACCGACAAGGTTTACAATTTCCTGAAGCTCGCTTTCTTCCTGTAATAATGTCATAAGTTTGCCACGAAGCTCCATAAAGTCGGGAGCGGCATTCTTTGAGAACCAATCTGCAAGTCGGTCTGTATAAAGCGAATAACTTGTCAGCCAGTTAATTGCAGGGAAGTGCCGTTTGTAAGCAAGGTTTGCGTCAAGTCCCCAGAATACCTTAACGATTCTGAGTGTTGCCTGTGATACAGGCTCTGAAATATCACCGCCCGGAGGTGATACAGCACCGATAACCGAGAGTGCGCCTTCCGTGTCCTCACTGCCGTTTACGATAACACGGCCTGCTCTTTCATAGAACTGTGCAAGTCGGCTGCCGAGGTATGCGGGATAACCCTCTTCACCCGGCATTTCTTCAAGACGGCCGGACATTTCACGGAGAGCCTCTGCCCAGCGGGATGTTGAGTCAGCCATAAGTGCAACCGTGTAACCCATATCACGGAAATACTCGGCAATAGTAATGCCTGTGTAGATAGATGCCTCACGGGCGGCAACAGGCATATCGGATGTGTTTGCAATAAGCACGGTTCTCTCCATAAGAGAGTTGCCTGTGCGTGGATCTTTAAGTTCGGGGAACTCGTTAAGAACATCGGTCATCTCGTTGCCACGCTCACCGCAACCGATATATACGATAATATCGGCAGCCGCCCACTTTGCAAGCTGATGCTGAACAACAGTTTTGCCCGAACCGAACGGTCCCGGAACTGCGGCTACACCGCCCTTTGCAAGCGGAAAGAGTGTGTCAATAGGTCTTTGACCTGTGGTAAGAAGAATGTCGGGGGAGAGCTTTCTTTTGTACGGTCTGCCCACACGAACAGGCCATTTTGTACACATATTAATCTCAACATTGCCCTTGTCTGTTTTGAGAACGGCAACTGTTTCGTCAATTGTAAAATCGCCCTCGCTGATGCTCTCAACAACACCGCCTGTTTTGTTCGGAACAAGAATCCTGTGAAGAACAGCGTGTGTTTTCCTGAACAGTACCGAGTGTGTCGCCTGCCGCAACTGTGTCGCCCTTTTTAACAAGGGGAGTAAAATGCCACTTCTTTTTGTGATCAAGTGACGGAACATCAACGCCTCTTTTGAGGTTTGTGCCGGCAACCTTCATAATTTCGTTAAGCGGTCGCTGAATACCGTCATAAATTGAACCGATAAGTCCCGGACCGAGTTCAACGGAAAGCGGAGCGCCTGTGGATTCAACAATCTCACCGGGTCCGAGTCCCGAAGTTTCTTCATATACCTGAATTGATGCCCTGTCACCGTGCATCTCAATTATTTCACCGATAAGTCGCTGACTGCTTACACGCACAACATCGAACATATCGGCATCACGCATACCCTCGGCAATTACCAGAGGCCTGCTACCTTAGTTATAATTCCAGATTTCAAATTCTTACACCTCAATCATTGAAGATAATGTCCGAACCGACTGCCTTTTCAACGAATGACGACAGTCTTTTTATGCCGATTCCCGTATTGCCTTTTACACCGGGGATAGGAATAACGGCAGGAATGAGCCTTTCTTCATATCTTTTTCGCTCTTTTTCAACAAGTCCGAACATTTCCTCGGTAATAAAAATTACCGCATAGTTGTCACCGTCAGCAATCTTTCTGAAAAGATGCGGTGCGTTTTCGTTGTCATCACACGGATAAATGTCCATGCCGATTGCCGCAAAGCCCTTTATGCTTTCGCTGTCGCCGATAACGGCAATATTTTTAGCCATAAACTTCACGCAACCTTTCTTTTACGGTTTCATAATTTGTTTTGGTGCGGATTCCGCTTGCAATAATGTGAATAACTTTTTTCTCTGTTTCACTTGCAATTAGATAGCCCGTAATCGGATCTGCACCGTCACCGCTTCTTTTGCATTTTTCTTTTGCAAGGCTCATAAGCCTGTTGTCAACGAATTTTTCAAATGCCGACGGAGAAGCCTTGTACTCTTCAACAGCCTTGTTACAGCCGTATGCCGAGATTTTTGACAGCACATCAAGCGTTGGTTCAAGTCCCTTTACGCTTGCCTCAATAACCCTTGAACGGGGAAGTCCTGCACATCACAGATTGCAATTTCAAGAAAATCCCTGTCACAATCGGCTTTTGCACCTCTTATGGCTGTTTTTACATTATTATAAAATACTGTTGCTTTAAAATATTCGGACATAAATTTGCTGTCGGATTTTTCGGATGTTTTCAGAACAAGCTCCATAAAAGCTCTGTCAAGAACCGCATCGCTGAGTCTTGCGTCACCTGTGTGTGCAAGAATTTCATATGCCTTGTCACAAGGTGCGGAAAGTTCTTCGCCCAAAAGTGAAAACTTTCTGTTCTCAACCGCCTGTTTAAGCGTTTCTTCAGAAAAAGTACACGGCTTTACCAAAAGCTGTGAATACGGTCTGTTTGAAAGCGTTCCCTTTAAAACAGCTTTAAGGTTGTGAAGGTCGTTAAGATAGAAGAACGGTTTGAATATTGCAAAATCGGGTGCGGTTCTTTTAAGATATTCCCACACATTTTCGCTGTGTGATTTCAAAATATCTTCAATGTCATCACCCTCGCCGTAACCCTTGTCCGAGAGGTATCTGCAAAGCTCGTTCACATTTTCACAACCGAGCATATGCTCAATGTCGCTGTTTGTAAACAGATTTTTTTCTTTAGCACGGACGGAGCCGATGGAAAATTCATAAGATAATGCCATCATATTCCTCCCTATGCCTTAAAAAGTTCCTGATTTATAAAATCCTCGATAGCGTCACGCTTTTCGGACAATATTGCCGAGAAGTCCATGTTTTCTTCAATGTCACCGCATTTAAGAATAAATCCGCTTTCAATGTCACACGGCGTTTTTGAAAGCTCTGCTTTTACACCGCATTCTTCAAGCCTTGCAAGAAAATCCTTCGGAAGTCGGTTCATATCCTTTTTGTTCAAAAGCACAACACCGCTCATTCCGTTTAACTTTTTTGCAAATGTGTAAATCAGTTCAAAGTAATCTTCATCGGGAAGATTTTTCATTTTATTAAGAATTTCACTGTATGTCTTGTCAATTTCTTCACGCCTTCTCTTTAGGAAAGCGTTGCGTGTTTCAAGGTCGCAACGGCTCTTTGAAGCCGCCTGCATCTGCTTGACCTTTGACTGTGCCCTGTCGGCAATTTCGGCAGAAATCTTGTCGGCATCAAGCTTTGCCTGTGCCATAATCTGTGCGCATTTTTCATCGGTTTCAGCACCTATTTTGCTGATTCTTTCGTCACAGTCAAGACTTATGCGATTTAAAATTTTATCACCGTTGCTCAAAGTGATTCCACCTTTCTTTCGTAATTTTCGTTAGTCGGTTATCAGATGTTAAGGTTTGGAACTGTGATAACAACGAGAAGTGAAACGATGAATGAAAGGAGAGCGTAAATTTCAACGAGAGTTACGGAAACCATAGCCTTTGAGAAGTTTGAATCGTCCTTTGCGCTTAGTGCAATACCCGAAACGGCTGCCTTGCCCTGTGCAAAACCTGAAATCATACCGCCGATACCGATAGCAAGCGATGCTGCAAAGTATGCAAGTCCCTGTCCGATTGTCGGAGCTGTGCCACCGAGAACGCCGCCGCTTACGAGAATAAGGAAGCCTACGATAAATCCGTAAAGTCCCTGAGTACCCGGGAGAAGTGTGAGAACGAGCATTTTACCGAATTTTGATGAGTCCTCGGAAAGAACTCCCATAGCTGCCTGTGCGGCAGAGCCTACACCTCGAGCAGAACCTACGCCTGCAAGTGCTGTTGCTATTGATGCGCCTAAAAGTGCGAAAAATATTCCATTCATTTTGATTTGTCCTCCTGAATTTTAATATATTTACTGTTGAGCTTGAACGGCTTAAACTGTTTGCCGCCGCCCTCATAGAATTTTCCGAACATTTCAACATACTGAAGTCGCATTGTGTGAACATATGAACCGAGTGCGTTGAGTCCGATGTTGATTGCGTGTCCGATGATGAACACGATAATGAGTAAGATAATTCCAAACCAGCTCTTTCCGAACATGGTTGAAAGCATATTGAACACCTGAGCCATAACTCCGGTTGTAAGACCGAGAGCAAGAAGTCTTGAGTAGCTCAGAAGGTCACTGATGTAACCTGTGATGTCATAGAGAGAGGCAAGTCCGCCGATGACTTTGCCGAATCCCTTTTTGTTTCTGCCCTGTGTGAGAACAAGACCGATTGCGCAGAAAATCGCAATGCCTGCTCCGACATAGACGAGTGTCTGACCGAATGCCATACCTGCCGCCAAAACGGCAAATCCGATAAGCATAAGCATCCAAAGTCCCGTGTCAAAGAACGCTCCGCCGTAATCCTTCTGCCTGAGGCAAACATAGAATTTGCAGCCCATACCGACAAGAATGTGTACAAGACCGAATGCTATTGAAATAATCATCAGCATAAGTGCGTCCTTTTGCGGGTCAATTGTCGGCCACGGGAAGATTTGTTCCATCGTAATGTCTGCACCCGTAAAGTAGTTGTAAAGGGTTGCGGGGGCATCTCCGAAGAAGCTTGCAAAAACAAGTCCCCAGAAAAATGTTGAAACACCGCAATATTGGAACAGCTTCAAGGTGTTTCGCATTTCCTTGTCAGGCTTGAACAGCTTTATTGCAAGTCCTGTTCCTATTACCATTAACAGTCCGTAGCCTGCGTCCGAGAACATCATTCCAAAGAAAAAGTAGAAGAAGAATGCAAGCAACGGTGTTGGATCAATATCGTCATGCGACGGGGGAGAGTACATATTTACAATGCTCTCTGCCGGTGCTGCAAAGCGACTGTTCTTTAGTTTTACAGGAGCTTTTTCCTCGTCAACATCGCCGAATTCAACATAGCATACAGAAACTCTTTCACAAAGCCTTTCAAGCTTTTCACAGTCCTCCTCGGGAATGTAACCCGAAATAACAAAAACATTCCGTGAATGCTGAAGTTCACCGATTACGCTGTATTTATCGGCTCTGATTCTGAAATAATCCTGTGTATCTTTAATATCTTTTCGTCTGTCTGCAAAGGAAATGATTTCCTTTTTTGCATTTTCCGTGTCGTCTTCAAGCTTGTGACTTCTTTCAACAAGCTTTTTTGATTCCGCCAAAGGGGTAAGACTTGAGTTCGTAACAGGTTTTGCAAAACCGATATCACGCAGAGCATTTTCCGCAAGCTCCTTTTGGGCAATCGGTGCAAAAAGTACAATGCAGGTAAGCACTTCGTTTGCAAACTGAATTTCAAAATCAAATTCAAGCTTCGGAGAAGCCTCGGCAAGTGCCTCTGAAAGCGATACCTCGTTGTACTCCTTTTGAATTGAGCCTATGAAAACAGCCGTTGTTTTTGTGTCCTTTGCATTAAGCGGAATGTCAAGATTCTTCCACGGCTCAAGCTGTGCAAGAGCGGTTTTTATGCGAATCCGTTCCGCCGCATTATCGGCAATCTGTTTGTTAAGCTCACAAATTCTGTTGCACACATCAATAACTTCGCCTGCATTTGATGCTATAACTCCGATTTCATCGGGATCAATCTCCCGCCGTCCGCAAAATGCGGAAAGCATACTTTTCTTTTCGGGAGAGTTGCTGTCGAGAATTTTCAGAGCGTTTTCACTGAGAGTAACATTCCGCTCGAAAATCTGAATTTGTGAGGTCATATCAATCTTGCCGAAACCTTTTCTGCAGGTTTCGGTCTTTTCAATCTGAACCAAACCCGAATCCTGCAAATGTTCAAGAAGTCGCTTTCTGTCCTGTCTTAGGGCAATAATCCGAACCGACTTCATTTTAAGTTTTGCCAATTTCTATCACCACGCTTCTTTCATTGCAACCGTTTTAAAGGGAGAGCCTTTGTATAGCCCCGTCAATAACACGCTTGCGGTTTTTGTCTGCAGTCTGAGAGAGAATGTCGCACTCAAGATTTGCCTTTTCAGAGGCTTTCTCAAGCTCTTTTTTGCCCTCTTTCGCAGTCTTTTCAAAAAGCATATCGGCATCCTTCTGTGCCTTTTCCTTTGCCGAAAGCACAACCTGTTTAGCATCTGCCTTTGTCTGTTCAACCTTTTCTGCTGATTCTGCTCGTGCATTTGCCTCACGCTGTCTGCAATCCTCTTCGGCATTGTAAATGGCGTCCAGCATATCTTTTGCCATTGTTATCCTCCTTTGTTAAAAAATTGCATAAAAATATTTTTGAAGAATACACTATTTTGTTTATTCTATTCCTAAATTGTAGCACAATTATTTTAAAAAAGCAATCAACATACATTAAAGTTTGCCCAGTTTTTTATCATTTTCTTCCCTGTGACCGCATTTGCGAGTGGTTTTACAGCATTAATTTGCGATAAAAGAAAAAACACCGCATAATACGGTGTTTAAAAGTTTTAAAAATTATTTTTTATATACCGCTGATTGCGGCTTGTCGGTTTATCGGGAACAGTCATCTGAATCAGATTCATTTCGAGTGCAGGATTAAGATAATTTTTTCTGAAAGTTTCCCTTGATTTTAAATTTAGCTTATCTAAAAGTTCCGCAGTATTATAGGAAACATCAAATTCCATAACATCAAGCAACTTTTTTACATAATCATTCATCTGCCTAATATCGGATTTGGTTTGTGAAATAATTTCGGTAAGAATTTCGTCAATCATTTCAAGCATAAATTCTATGAAAATATTTGAGTTACCCTCAACATGGCATTTTGAAATTGACTTGTAATATCTGTCCTGATATTTTTGAATTTGACTTTCAATAGGAATGTATTGAAAAATGGGTTTCCATTTTGTCAAAATTGCAGTCTGCCAAAGTCTTGCCATGCGACCGTTTCCGTCAGAAAACGGATGAATAAAAACAAATTCATAATGAAAAACAGATGACAAAATCAGTGGGTGAACATTATTCTTTTCACTGTTCATCCATTTAAACAAATCATCTGTCAATGACGGCACAAAATGTGCAGGCGGAGCCATAAAAATGCATTTGTCGCCGTCAAACACACCTTCTTCACCGTTTCTGAATTTTCCCGATTCATTGACAAGAGCATATGTCATTATGCCGTGGTATTTTTTTTAGCTCTGTTACAGAATAAGGATTAATATTGTTAAGGTTGTCATAGGCATCGTATGCGTTTTTTACTTCTTGAATTTCTCTTTGCGGACCTAAAACAATGTGACCGTTGATTACATCACGCACTTCTGAAATTGAAAGCGAGTTAGCCTCAATGGCAAGCGAAGAATAGATGGACTTGATTCTATTGTTTTTTCTTAACTGAGGTTTTGATTCAAAATCATTATAATTGCTGATTTTACCTATCTTCTCAGAAATTGATGATACAAATCCGAGCATTTTATTTGATATTGAAAACGGCGGTGTGTAGTCTGACATATTAACCATTCCTTGCACTTATTCTGTCTTTAATTATACCAAATTCAATTGAATTTATCAATAACTTGCTTATTATCTTGCTTACTGACTTGCTTATTATCTTGCGTGTTGTGGGTAAAACAGCGATATTTTAGTCTGTAAAACAGAAGAAAGCCGTCCCGAAAAAATTCGGAGCGGCTTTCAAAGCTACGGTTATTCGGCAGGCGTACAACTCTCCTGCATCTCTCGGGATTCCCCTGTCAGTACCATCGGCGTGTGGATTGTACGAAATCTTCCACCTCGAATAACCTGTTCTTATCGTACGAACATTATAACATATTTATTCTGATTTGTAAAGAATTTTCTTGTTTTTCAAGATTCTATTCCACTCACGGTCATCAATTTTCATAAATGTTATAATTGAATTTTTGTAACTCGGTGTGTCATTAGATGTAGCCAACCTCACTACAGTTTTGAATTTTTTATTATCAATTTGTATCTCTTTTAAAATAAGGGCGGTAAAAGGTTTATTAGCTTCAATAATATAATCAGGTTGTTCTACAATTTTTTCAAAATACTTGTTAAAAAGTTCATAGTCGTTTGGATGACGATTTTTAATATGATCAATTTGTTTGTCTGTAATTATAACTTCATCTGTTGTAATATCTTTAGTTATGCAATTGTAAATTTCAATATCAATTTTCCCTACTAAGTACACGCATATAACCGCCAATCCTTTTTATATATTGATTATAACATATTTTGCTAATTTTTCAATAAAGAAATATAACAAAAATCAAGGTTGAAATCCGATGCGAAAAGTTGTATTATGTGAGGGTAATAACAAGATGGTAATATGCATGGAGGATTGTTTATTTATGAAAGAAATCAAGACAAATGTAATGAGAATTTTAGACAAAGAAAAGGTTGAATATACTCACCACGAATATCCCCACGGCAAGGATGCCGTTGACGGAGTAACGGTTGCAACGCTTATGAATCAGAATCCCGATTATGTTTTCAAAACTCTTGTAACAAAGGGCATGGGCAGAGATTATTATGTTTTCGTAGTTCCTGTTGACCATGAGCTTGACCTTAAAAAATGTGCAAAGAGCGTAGGTGAAAAGTCGGTTGAAATGATTCCCGTAAAGGACATTACAAAGGTCACGGGTTATGTGCGTGGAGGCTGTTCACCTCTCGGAATGAAAAAGCAGTTCAAGACAACCTTCCACATTACAGCAGAGTCAATTCCGAAAATCATTGTCAGTGCAGGAAAAATCGGATATCAAATTGACCTGAAGCCTGAGGATTTAATTCGTCTTACAAACGGTCAATGCGCAGATATTATAAAGGACTGACCTGATATTCAAAAAACAACCCCCCGATTTTACCAAACGGTTTAGTCGGGGGTGTATTTTATTAATATGATTTATTCGTCAATAAATTCAAGGTCTTCGTCATTTACTTTTTTGAGTTCTTTTTTATTGAACAAATCGTAAATAACGGGAACGATGTAGAGCGTCATAAATGTTGCGTAGAGCAAACCGCCGATGCAGACAATTGCGATAGGCTGCATCATTTCTGCACCTGTGCCTATGCCGAGAGCCATAACAACAAGACCGAGAACGGTTGTGAGTGCGGTTATGAGGATAGGACGCATACGGGTTTTGCCTGCCTCAACAATTGACTCAATTCTCTCCTTGCCGTCAATACGGAGTTTGTTGATGTAGTCAACAAGAACGATACCGTTGTTTACAATGATACCGCAGAGCATTACAAAACCGACAAGCGATACAACGCTTATGTCAAATCCTGTGATTAAAAGTGCGAGGAAGCCGCCCGTGAATGCAAGCGGAATTGTAAACATAATAATGAACGGTGATTTAAGGCTCTGGAACTGTGCAACCATAATGAGGTAGATGAGAATAATGCCGAGCAGGAGCATAAGCATAAGCTGTGAAACTGCCTCCATTGTCATTTTGTCTGTACCTGCATAGTCGATTGAACAGCTTTTCGGGAGCTTGTAATCGTTCATTGCGGATTTTACATTGTTTGAAACAGATGTAAGTGTGTAGCCGTCCTTGACTTCGGCGCTGATTGTAAGATAACGCTTTTGATTTTCACGGCTGATTTTATCCATAGTTTCCGACTTTGAAATATCAGAAACAGAGGAGAGTTTAACGGTCCTTTCGTTACCGCTTGAATCCTTGTAGGTAATGTCAATGTCACGGAGATTTTTCGGAGTAACGGTTTCGCTGTCGTCCTTTACAACCACAACATTCATATCATTGCCGTCATCATTCGTAAGAGTGGCAGCGGTTTTTTCTGTTGAAATTGCAGTGGCAACCTGCTGATAAATCTGTGCAACGGTAAGTCCCTTTTCAGCGGCTTTTGACTTGTCAACAGTAACCTTGATTTCGGGAGAAACAGCACCGATGCCGTTGTCAACCGATGCAACGCCTTTAACCTTTTCAAGTGTCTTGCCGATATCCTCGGCAGTGCTTTTGAGTGTGTCAAGGTCGTCACCGTAGAGCGTAATCTGAACGGAACCGTCACCCATAAGGCTTGACATTGAACTTGAAGTGCCGCCGCTTACGGCAGCCTCACCGTCAAGGCTTTCAAGATCCTTTTCAATCTTCTTTGAAATCTCACCGCTCTGTTTTGTAAAATCATCCTTGAGAACGGAATATGCCATAAGTGAGCCGGCATCATTTGACGATGAACCGCCTGTAAGTCCCATAAGGCTTGACGAGTTGCCCGCCATAACGCCTACGGTTTCAAACTGGTCATATTTTGAAAGCAAATCGTTGAGCTTTTCGCCCTCTTTAACTGTTTCTTCAAAGGTTGCGTTATCGTCAAGCTTCAATGATACCTGAATCTGTGTACTGCTCATATCGGGCATAAAGCTGAAACCTCTCATCAGACAAAGACCTGCACTTGTAAAGAGAAGTGCAACTGCAACGAGAATTGCAGGAACTTTGTGCTTTAATACGAAACGAAGTGAGCGTTCATATGCCTTCTTGATTTTTCCGTCCTTCGGAGCGGAATTAGGTTTCATCTTGCGGAGCATTCTCTGTCCCATGGCGGGAACAAGCGTCAGCGCAACAATAAGGCTTGCAAGAAGTGAATATGTAACCGTGAGTGCAAGGTCAACAAACAGCTGACGGGTGATGCCTTCAACAAATACAATCGGCAGGAACACGCATACTGTGGTGAGAGTTGACGCCGTAATTGCGCCGGCAACCTGTCTTGCACCGTTAAGTGCCGCCTTAATCGGCGAAACGCCCATACTTCTCAGTCGGTAGATATTTTCGATAACAACAACCGAGTTGTCAACAAGCATACCGACTCCTATCGCAAGTCCTGACAGCGAAATCATATTGAGTGTTACACCGCTGAAATACATGAGGACAATTGCAAACACAACGCTTATCGGAATTGAGCAAGCAACAATGAGCGTCGGTTTGATATCTCTGAGAAATAGGAAAAGTATGATAATTGCGAGAACCGCACCCATAAGGAGGTTCTGCAAAACGCTGTTGATTACAAGGTTAATGTAGTCACCTTCATTGTAAAGGTTTGTAAAGTGAAGTCCGTCAACCTCTTTTGAAAGCGAATCAAGCTTTGCGTTAATGTTTTCGCAAACGGTAGAAGACGCTGTGTTGCTTGACTTTGAAAAGCTCAATACAATACCGGGGTTGCCGTTGATTCTTGCAAAGGTTTCGTCGGAATTATCGGCAACAAAAACATCTGCAACATCTTTAAGATGAATAACCCCTATTCCGTCAATTCCTGTGTCAAAAAGCACAAGTGACTTCATCTCTTTTTCATCATTCACCTTGTCGCCGACACGAACCATGAATTTGTTGTTATCGTCATCGGTAACATAGCCTGCCGGCATTGAAAAGTTTTGTGCCGTTAGAATTGAAGAAATGGTATCAAGTGTGACCGTGTTGCTCACATCAGCCTTGCTTTTTGCCTCTTTCTTTTTATCTGCAAGTTCTTTTTCGGATGTTTCAATCTGTTTTTCTGCACTTGAAAGCTGTGTAAGTGCACTGTTGAGTTCACTCTGCTTTGAAGTGAGAGTTGACATGGCAGAGGACATTTTGAAGTCCGCACTTGACTGTTGTTGTGAAATGAGGGCAAGAGCGGAATCAACCGAAACCGACTTGTCGTCAAGTCCTGAAATTGCGTTATCAAGCTGTGCAATACCCGAGTTGATTTGTGAGATTTTCTCCGACATTTCACTTAATGCAGAATTGATTGCATCTCCCGAAGTTCCGAGCTTTTCAAGTGAAATTTCAACATTTTGAATTGCCTCTGCACTTTTGTTAATGGAATTCTGAACTGTCTGCATTGTTTTTGCGATATCGGGAGCTTTGATTCCGTAAGGCTCAAGCACCTTGTTAAGCTCGTCAATCTGCTGTTGAAGTGCCTTGTATTCCTCGCTGTCGGGCAGTGCATCATTCATTTTCCGAACAATTTCCTGATACTGTTCGTTGAATTTTGAAAGCTGTTCAAGCTTTTGCGTAAGCTGTGACTGCTCGGAAGTCAGCTCATCATAGGTAGTTTTCAGTTCAAGCAAACCCCTGATAAGCGGTTTCGAGCAATGTCTTTGTTGAAGTGAGGCTTGCCTTTCGGTCAAGCAACTGCATCTTTGCCGACAAAAGCTGTGTTTTACCGCTTTCAGCCTTGTTCTGTGCATCGGCAAGCTGTTTTGAAACAGCCTCCTGCTGTGAGTTGATTTGCTCAATTGAAGATGAAACTGTACCCTGACCGTCCTTGGCTTTGCCGATATTATCCTGCAATTCCTTTTTAGCCTTGGAAATTTTGTCCTCCGCATCACCGAATTGATTATCGAGCGCAGCGGAAATCTTCTTATTAAGCTTGTCAAGCTTATCCTGTGAAAGTACGACATTTTCCTGTTCCGTAACAATGCCCTTGTCAGAAACAGAGGCAACACCGTCAATGCCTTCAAGTTCATTCAAAAGTTCGTTTGTGATATAATCCGAAAGCTCTGTCTGCGACTTGCCTTCAAAGTCAACCGCAGTCATTGCAACGGGGAGAATGTTCGGGTTGATTTTGATGAGGTACGGTGTTCCGACTCCGTCAGGCCAATTGCCCTTGATTGTGTCAAGGCTTGAACGCATATCAACAGTTGCGCTGTCCATATTTGTGCCGTCCTCAAATTCAATCATCAAAAGTGAATAGTTGTCCGATGAGGTAGAGGTGATCTCCTTAACACCGTCAATTGCCGACATCGACTGTTCAAGAGGCTTTGAAACCGTTGTTTCAACCGTCTTCGGGCGTCTGACCTGCGTAGGTGGTCATGATAACGGCATAGGGAAAGTCCATATTCGGTAAAGGTCGGGCGTCATCTTGAAAAATGACACTATACCGAGAACCAGAACAAGTACAACCGCAACCAATACCGTCATCGGTTTTTTTACGCTGATTTTAGATAACATTGATTACTCCTTTGTTTGTGCTTTTTATCTATGAGTATATTTCATATCAAATGCAATTTCTACCAACTTAGGTTTACATTTTCTGTTGAAATCGGCCGCAACCGGTTGCATGAATATTAAACTTAATCTGCAATTGCACCTGTTTTGATAATTTCAAGTTTTCTGTGATACTCCCTGTGAACCTCGTCAAAAGGTTTTCCTATTACAAAAACATTGAACACGGCATTCTTCAGCACCTGAGTGAGAATCTGTGAAAGACACTTCACATCTTCATCTGAAGTATATTTAAGGTTACTTCTGTCAAAATTGTTTGTAACGCTGACAAGCTCTGCAAACGCCCTTGAAACGGTTGATAAAATATTCCGAAACAAGGCTGTCATTTGCCTTTATATTTTTGATGAGATTCTTCATAATGATACTTTGTTTTGCATCCTTTGAACATTCGCATAGAATTTCAAAAAGCAAATCATAAGTTACAAATATGTCGCCGTGAGTGCGAGAGATAACCTCTGTAGCTTTTTCAAGCGAAAAGTTGATAAATGAGCGTGTCATAACCTCCACAAGGTCAACCTTATCATCAAAGTACTGATAAAAACTGCCTCTCGAAATGTTTGCGTTCTTTATAATATTGTTTATGCTGACTCTCTCTCCCGACGAACCGGCAAATTCATTGAATATTGCGTCCGTGATTCTCTGACGCTTTTCTTCGGGAAGATTATAAAAGGTGTTTTTTATCATAAAAAATCCTCCAAAATAAATGTGACAGGCAGTCATATGACAACCTGTCACAATTTTAACATCGTTTATTTATTGTGTCAATTAAATGTGTTTTAGATTTTGCACATATACGATCAAAAATCTTTGTGCATATTAACAACAAAATTAAGCTTTGCCTTTAAATTTTTCAAAAAGTCCTTTGCATCCGCTGTAAATATCGTTGTATGCCTGCTCAAAATCACCGCTGTACCACGGATCCGATACATCACGATTCATACCTGCAAAGCTCATCATCTTGCAAACCTTTCCGTCTTTGTCATCGCCGAAAATTCGCATAGTGTTTCTGATATTATTTGAGTCCATGCAGATGAAATAATCGTACTTGTCATAGTCGGATTTTTTGAGCTGAACAGCCCTCTTGCCGTCACAACCGATTCCGTGTTTTGCTAGCTCACGCTTAGCCGGCGGATAAACAGGATTTCCAATACCGTTCCATATCTCCTCCGTACTCGTAGCAGATGATTTAATCACAAACCTGTCAGCAATCTCGCCCCTCTTAACCATGTCTCTAAATATAAATTCCGCCATAGGCGACCGATAAATATTCCCATGGCACACAAACATTATCCTTATCATAACAAAATTCCTCCCGATTTGCCGTAATATGCCGCTATAAATTTTGCAATATCTATATTTGAATATGCTATTTTGTGTGTTGCCGTATTTTCACTATTCATCTATATGTTTCCCTCAAAATGATTTTGAATTGTCGCTATAATATGCAATTTTACCTGTTAACCGAAAATTTCTTCGGGAGTGTGTCCGAGCAGAACATGGAGTCTGGCACTTGTGTACATGACTTTTTGACACAAATATTCAAGCTTTCGGTGGCTGAATGCGATATCATCACGGTTGTAGATTCCGCTTCCCAGGATTACTTCGTATACAGATTCTTCGGAATTGTCGGGTTGAGTTGCAAAACAAATCATAATATCGTTCGCATAATCGTCTGCGTCCTCTTTTTTGAAAGTCCTGTTTCATTTCTTAAAAACGAACGCATTTCAAGAAAATCGGGAGTCTTTTTAAAATAACAGTCATCTTCATATCTGAGAAATTGCTCTTTGTCAAGAACGCAAAATTTCTTTCCGATTTGACGATATTTTAGCATTTCGTATTTATCAAGACTATCGTCATCAAATTCAAAAAAGTAAAGATATTCTGCAAGAATTTCCTGTTCAAGAGCAGGGGTTTCTGAGCCGTCATCGTAAATATCGTACTGATTAAACACACAAAAATACTTTCCCTTAAAATTCATATTTTCAACAAATGACAGAAAATCTTCCTCGCTCACAGGCTCGTTCTGGCTGTTGTAAATTTTAAGAAGTTTGCCGATTTCGATAACTCCGTAAAGATTTGCCGCAGCCGCAAAATATCTGTATAAAAGGTCTTGTGTTTCCTTTGAAAGTGTGCATTCTGAAATTTTCGTGTGTCTACCTCAAATTATATCGTACTCTGACTTATATTGTCAGTTTATCATAATTAATCCCGCATTTCAACAAGTCTGTGAACAATTTCAGATACTTGCCAGATGATTGACTTTTGAAAGATAGTTGCAGAGTGGTTTAGCACTGTGTATATGTAAGCTTTCAGGTTGCCGTGCAGAGGACTGTTGCACAGTAAATATAGCGGATTATATAGTGCCTTTTCACCTAAAATAAGCCATAGATTTCTCGCTCTGCTTTGCGGCGTTTTATTATATTTTGTGACAAATTTTGCATAAAATAACCAAAATAGTCTATATTTGATTATCACTTTAGTGAAAATAAATCATATCTATGGCAAAAATCTTGCGTAATTATACCTATAATTTGTTAAAAAGCACTTTTTTTCAATTGTTTTTTCCATATTCTCCTCTTTTATTGCTTATTGATGCTTTCTGTGGTATAATTCTATAGATGTATTGCGTAAGTTAGTTTTGGGTTGAGGGGTATTAAATATGAAAGACAGAAAAATGTCGTTTTATAACAGAATTGTGAAAAGAATGCTTGATATTATCTGTTCACTTGCAGCGATAGTGTGTCTGTCAGTACTTTACCTTCCGATATGTGCCATAATAAAATGCACGAGCGAAGGTCCTGTTTTTTTTAGGCAGAAAAGAATAGGAAAAAACAAAAAATATTTCAATATTCTGAAATTCCGCACAATGAGAATTGATACTCCCAAGGATTGTCCTACACATCTTCTTAAAAATCCTGAACAGTATATAACTAAGGTGGGTGCGTTTTTAAGAAAGACAAGTCTTGACGAATTGCCTCAGATTTTTAATATTTTTAAGGGCGATATGTCGGTTATCGGTCCAAGACCTGCACTTTGGAATCAGGATGATTTGATTTCTGAAAGAGATGAGTACGGTATAAATGATTTAAAACCCGGCTTGACGGGTTGGGCGCAGATTAACGGCAGAGATGAGCTTCCTATCCCTGAAAAAGTTCAGATGGATAAGATTTATTGTGATAATGTCAGTTTTGTCTTTGATGTAAAATGTCTTTTTATGACAGTTGTAAGTGTGTTTAAGCATGATGGTGTAGTTGAGGGCGGAACAGGAGCAATTGCAGATGAAGAATAATCGTAAAAAAGTTATGATTCTTACTAATCATTCTTATATGCTGTATCGTTTCAGAAAAGAATTGATTGAAGAACTTATGAAAAATTATGATGTTGTTCTTAGTATGCCTTTTGTAGGACATCATGAGGATTTCATCAATATGGGATTGCGTTGTATTGAAACTAAGATGGAGCGCAGAGGGGTTAATCCGATTCACGATTTTTCACTCATGAAATTTTATAAAAAAATATTACAGGAAGAAAACCCTGATTTGGTAATTACATACTCTATCAAACCAAATGTTTACGGTGGATTGATGTGTGAAAAGTTAAATATTCCGTTTTATGCGAATGTTCAGGGATTAGGAACAGCGTTTCAAAAGCCCGGACTTGCTCAGTTTGCGACAGTTCTTTATAAAACAGCCTTTAAAAAGGTAAAAACGGTATTTTTTGAAAATCAGGTTAATGCAGATGAATTTGTTGACAGAAAGATTATTTCTGTCGAGAAAGAAACTATTTTGAACGGCGCAGGAATCAATCTTGAAATTTATGAGTACAAGCCTTACCCGAAAAGTGATCCGCCGCATTTTTTGTATCTTGGCAGAATCATGAAGGAAAAGGGCATGGATGAATTGTTTTCTGCGGCTGAGAAGCTTCACGATGACGGCTATAAATTTGTACTTGACCTTGTAGGCTTTTTTTGAAGATGAATACAAGGAAAGAGTTGAGTTACTTGAAAGTAAGGGCGTTGTAAAATTCCATGGATTTCAGGAAGAACCAAGACCTTACTATGCGACCGCCGATTGTGTTGTAATGCCAAGCTATCACGAGGGTATGAGTAATGTAAATCTCGAAGCTTCGGCAACAGGCAGACCTGTCATTACCACTGATATTCCGGGTTGCAGAGAGTCGGTGGAAAATGAATATACAGGCTGGCTTTGTGAACCTAAAAAGCGTTGACAGCCTTTATGAAAAAATGAAAGCTTTTCTTGAAACAGATATTTCAAAACGAGAAGTTATGGGTAAATACGCCCGACAAAAAATGGTGGACGAATTTGATAAAAAAATCGTTGTAAACGATACAGTAAAGGCTTTAGGCTTGTAATTAATATAGATTTTTCAGGTGTGATTTAATGATAATTTACTGGTCCATGATACTTTGGATTTTTTTGATATATATTTTGTATGATATCACTCATAAAGAAGAGATAGCGCTTACCGATTATAATTTACAACAGGGAATACAAAGAAGAGTTCCGTGGGCGTATGCTTTTTTAGTTTTCGGTTATTTCATATTTTGGGCATCAATGAGGCACTATGTTGCCGATACAACCGCATATGTTGCAGCTTTTAATAACTATTCAACAAACTTTTCGGAAGAGTTTTCAAAATTGAATTGGGATCCATGGTCTTCCGAGGGCAAGGGAGTTCTCTTTAATGCATACAGCATTTTCTTTAAGTGTTTTATCTCAGATAATTACACGCTTTGGCTGAGTTCAATTGCGATTTTTTCAGGTGTGTGTGTAATGATAACATTGAGAAAATATTGTATGAATGCAGATTTCTTTTTGGCTTCGTTTTTGTTTTTGGCATTCCTGTGTTATTCGGGTTATATGCTCAACGGAATGAGACAGTTTATTTGTGTTGCCGTGTCATTTTTGTGCTGTGATTTTATTATTACCGGCAAGTTTTTTAAATTCTTGACTATGGTAGCAATTTTGATATTTATCCATTCCACAGCAATTTTCTTAATACCGATTTACTTTATTGCCAGGTTAAAACCTTGGAGCAAGTTAGTTTGGCTTTTTATTTTTGTAATGGTATTGATTACTGTTTTTGCCGAGCCGTTTTTTGGCAAGGTTGATGAATTTGCTCAAGGCACATCTTATGAAAATGATATAAGTATATATTTTGAAGAAGATGACGGCGTTAATCCGTTGAGAGTTTTATTCTATGCTGTTCCACCCGTTGCGGGCCGCTTTTGCTTATCAGGAAAAGTTAAGCAAATATTACGAAAAAAATGCCTGCGCTTTCTTTGTGCGTAAACTTATCTGTGTTTACGGCATCAGTTTATCTTGTAGGTATGGTTACCAGCGGTATCTTTATCGGTAGGCTTCCGATTTACAGTGAATTGTACGATTTAATTTTGATTCCCGTTTTGTTAAGGATATGTTTTAATGAAAATAATAGAAAATATGTCTATTTTGGATATGTTGCAGTTTTATTGCTCTATTATTATTTAACAGGACCGACATATTACCATAGCGATTACTTTGGTGGATTTTAATTATTTGATTTAGGAGTTAATAATTTGAATGTTTTAAGAATATTACATATTGTAACATACATGGGGCGCGGCGGTCTTGAAACTATGATTATGAATTATTACAGAAACATAGACCGTACTAAAATTCAATTTGATTTTCTTGTGCATCGTCAGGAAAAGGCTGATTATGATGATGAGATATTATCTTTAGGCGGACATATTTATCATATGCCCATGCTGAATCCCTTTTCTAAGGCTTATTTTAATGCGCTTGATGACTTCTTTAATAATCATAAGTACGATATTGTGCATTCACATTTAGATTGCATGAGTGCATATCCTTTGAAAATTGCACAAAAACATGGCGTTAAGGCGAGAATTGCACATTCGCATAATAAAAGCCAAGACAAAAATTTAAAGTATCCCATTAAGCTTCTTTCAAAACATTTAATTCCTAAGTACGCTACGCATCTTTTTTCTTGCGGTAAAGAGGCAGGAGATTGGATGTTTGGCGGAAATGCATATACTGTCTTAAATAATGCAATTGACGCTGAAAAATATCGGTATGACTGTCAAATAAGAAATCAAGTGCGTGACGAACTGAAAATCAGTAAATCTGATTTTGTAATCGGACATGTCGGAAGGTTTAATCCTCAAAAGAATCATCCGTTTTTTTGATTGATGTTTTTAAGAGTGTACATGATAAAAACAGAAATTCCAAACTGCTTCTTGTAGGAACAGGTAACGGACAGAGTAATATAAGAGAAAAAGTTGATGATCTTGGTCTATCGGATTCCGTGCTTTTTTTAGGAAACAGGGGAGATGTGAATAGAATACTACAGGCAATGGATGTCTTTTTGTTTCCGTCTTTGTATGAAGGATTGCCACTTTCAATAATAGAAGCGCAGGCTGCAGGATTGCCGTGTATCATTTCTGACAGTGTTCCGTCTGAATGCAGAGTTACAGACCTTGCTGAGTCGTTAGATTTAAACTTGCCGATTGATGAGTGGGCGAATGTTGTCTTAGAAAAACAAAGTACGATTAGAAAAAACACGATTGATGATATAAAAAAATCAGGTTTTGATGTTAAACAGAATGTTGTAAAGCTTGAAGAATTTTATTTAAATTCGGTTGAGGAATAATAGTTATGCAGACTTTAACAGTATTTACACCTGCTTATAATAGGGCACATACAATAGGTCGTACTTATAAATCTTTGTGTTCCCAAAAATGCAAGGATTTCGTGTGGCTTATAGTTGATGACGGTTCAACTGATAATACGGCTGAATTAGTAAAAGACTGGATGTCAAAAGATAACGGCTTCGAAATTCAGTACATATATAAAGAAAACGGCGGTATGCATACCGCACACAATGTTGCGTATAGAAATATACATACCGAACTCAATACTTGTATAGATTCTGATGACGCTTTATCTGAGAACGCTGTTGAAAAAATTATAAACAAATGGAATCAGGTTAAAGGCAAGGGTTATGCAGGTATTATTGCACTCGACGCCAATATGAATACGGGAAAGGTTATAGGAAAAGGTTTTCCTAAAGATATGACAGAAACCACATTGTCGGGTTATTATGCTTCAGGTGGTTCAGGGGATAAGAAGCTTATATATCGTACTGATATTATTAATTCTGTTCCTGAGTATCCGGTATTTGATGATGAAAAATATCTTGCACTTGCATATAAATATAAGTTGATAGATCAGAAGTATAAACTTGCTGTTTTAAATGAAATAGTGTGCGATGTAGAATACCAGGAAGACGGTAATTCGCACATTATGTATAAGCAGTACATGAAATGCCCAAAGAGCTTTGCTTTCTGGAGAAAGATATGTATGCAATATCCTGATTCTAATAAAAGATTATTGGTGGATTGTGTGCATTATGTTGCCGACAGTATAATAGCAAAGAATAAACATTATATCAAAGAGTCACCCAGAAAAATGCTTACAGTTTTGGCTACACCACCGGGATTATTATTGTCGTTATTTTTTCGTATGAAAACGGATAGTTTAATGGAAGTGAAGTAGATTATTATGACAAAAGTTTTATTTCTTATACCTAATCTTGCACACGGTGGGGCTGAAAAAGTTTTGGTTAATCTCGCCAATAATATGGATAAAACAAAATTTGATGTAACAGTTCAAACTTTGTTTGATGTAGGCGTTAATCGACAGTATCTTAACTCTGATGTAAAATATATCGGCGGTTTCAAGAGAATGCCTCGTGGCAATACATATGTGATGAAACTTTTTTCTCCTGAAAAACTGTATAAACATTTTATCAGAGATAACTATGACATAATCGTTTCTTACCTTGAAGGTCCTACCGCACGAATTGTAAGTGGCTGCAATAACCCAAATACAAAGCTTGTCAGCTGGATTCACATAGAACAGCATACCAAAGAGCTTGCTTCCAAGAGCTTTAGAAGCTATAAAGAAGCATTAGATTGCTATTCAAAGTTTGACAGGACTGTTTGTGTATCTGACACTGTAAAAGATGATTTTGAATCAATTTTTGATACTAAGAAACCTGTTGAAGTTCTGTATAATACAAATGAATCAGAAAAAATAAAAAAACTTTCCGATGAGAAAGTTAATGATGTTGATTTTAGCAAGGACATAATCAATATTATCTCAGTTGCAAAAATTGTACCTTCAAAGGGTTATGACAGACTAATGAAGATACATAAAAAGCTTATTGAAAAAAATATAAAAAATCATATTTATATTCTCGGAATAGGCGAAGAAAAGGAAAAATACGAAAAGTATTTGGCAGAAAATAATCTTACCGATACTTTTACATTTTTAGGTTACAGAGATAATCCGTATAAATATGTGAAAAAGGCAGATTTGTATGTTTGTTCTTCGAGAAGAGAGGGCTTCAGTACGGCTGTTACAGAAGCATTGATTGTCGGTACTCCCGTTGTTAGCACAAATTGTAGTGGTGCGTACGAATTATTAGGTAAAAACAATGAGTATGGTATCGTAACAGAAAATGATGAAGATGCACTTTATGAGGGCATCAAGAAAATGCTGACGACGCCTGATTTGCTTGAAGCTTATGCCGCAAAAAGCAAAAGAGCGTGGTAAAGCTTTCAGTACCGAAAAAACAGTAAAAGCTGTTGAAGAAATGTTATTAAGTATTTAAGGAATCAATAAACATGATATATGGTTTTTATTTCAGATTTTATGGAAAATTTCACAATAGTGTATTTAGCAGTGCTTTAGCAGAACTTGCATATATGCTGTATTGTTGTGTGTTTTTTTTAAAAAACTCAGGCATAAAAGAGTCAGCGTGGATGTAAACATTGACGATGCAAGAAATATAGTGAATGGCATTCATATGCGATTAGATAGTCATCCCGTGTATGAAAATAAACCTATTGACGACAATATTGATTTGTCAATTGTAGTTCCTGTTTACAATTATGTAGATATAATTGAATCCAATATTGATTCGATTCTCAACCAAAAAACCGAATACAATTATCAGTTGATAATTGTAGATGATGGTTCGACTGACGGCGCCGCTGATGTTTTGAAAAAATATGCTGATAATCCAAACGTTAAGCTGATTTTCCAGAAAAATGCCGGTATTGGTGCTGCAAGAAATACGGGTATAAATAACGCTGACGGAAAATATCTTATGTTTGTTGATTGCGATGATATTGTTCATGACGATATTGTTGAAACTCTTATGAATAAGGCATACAGTGAAAATTATGATATGGTAATGTGTGCCCATAATTTATCAAAAGAACGCAACGGTGCTATTTATGAGATCGTTCCGAATGTCTATCCAAAATATAACCTTATTGGTTATAAAAACGGCGATGAAATAATGAATCTGGCAGGTTTGCCCTGGTGTAAGGTGTATAAGAGGGAAATTTGGAATAATGTTAGATTTTTCCCGGGATATTGGTACGAAGATACGATTATTCAGTTTTTAATCTTCATGCAGTGTAAAAACTATGCTTATATTCCAAAGATAGAATATGAGTACAAGTGGTATGAGAAAAATTTTTCTCATACACAAGGCAATTCTGCAAATCCAAAGTCAATTGATACATACTGGTTGTTGATAGAGATATTAGAACAATACAAGAAGAATAATATGCCTGTGGATGACAGATTATACACTTTGGTTTTGCGACACATTAGTACATATTACTATGGTTCTGTTAAAAATTTGGACGGCAAAGTTGTTGAGGCTTTATTTGTTTTGGCAAAAGACCTTTATTCAGAGTACAAGCCTAATCACAAAGTCAAACTTCCGTTTATGCTAAGACAGGTTGAAAAGTCATTTGATAATAATGACATAGAACTTTGGAAATTAGCAAGTTGTTATCAGTAAGGAAAATTATGAGTCAGACTATTTCTGTCGTTATACCGGCATATAATGCCAAAAGTATAATTGAAAGATGTGTAAAAAGTGTTTTGAATCAGAGTTATGAAAATCTCGAAGTGATTGTAGTAAATGACGGTTCTTCCGATTCAACAGAAACAATATGTGAGAAAATGGCAAGCTATGATTCAAGATTAAAGGTAATTACCATAAAAAACGGTGGTGTATCTCATGCAAGAAATATTGGCATTGATAACGCAAAGGGTGATTATATAACATTTGTAGATTCCGATGATTACATTGATAAAGAGATGTATAAAAACCTTATGGATTTGTTCGATACGAATGTAGATATTGTGCATTGCAGTTATAAAAATGTTGATGAATCAGGAAATATTTTGTCTGTTGTCGGTTCTAAAAGTAAGCAGATAAAAATGAATCATGACGAAGGTATGGAATGCCTGCTTGCCGGAAAATACTTTGCAGGTGGTTTGTGGAATAAAATATACCGAGCAAAATTGTTTAGTAATGTCAGATTAAAAGAAGATATTAAATTTAATGAAGATGTTCTGGCAAACTATTACCTTTTTGATAATGCAAATAATACTGTATATTCTGATGAACCGTTTTACAATTATGTTGCTTGCGATGATAGTTCAACCCATTCTGCTAATGCGTTGATTTCTCGCAAACAAGGGTATGAAGTTGCAAGGATTATGTTACAGAAATCTATGAATAAACCATACTGTGAATTTGCTAAAATCAGGTATTTGGGAAATTTGCTTAGTCTATATGGTACATATAGAACTTCTTTAAATAAAGTTGAAAAATCAGAGTATGAAAATTTGTTTTCAGAAATAAAGACTTTTAAAGATGAGGGATATTATCAAGGAAAAAGAGATAAAGTTTTAATTTTCATGTACAGATATATGCCACATTTCTATTTGATAACATACAAAATATACGATAAAATAAGAGTAAAAAAGTTAGATCCGGAGCAGTAATATGAACCCGCTGATAAGTGTAATAGTTCCGATTTATAATGTTGAAAAATACCTTGCAAGATGTGTTGATAGTATTGTAAATCAGACATATAAAAATCTTGAAATAATCCTTGTTGATGACGGTTCACCTGACCGTTGTCCTCAGATGTGTGATGATTATGCCGAAAAAGACAGCCGAATTAAGGTTGTTCATAAAAAAAACGGAGGACTTTCCGATGCCAGAAATGCAGGAATGGCTGTTGCTACAGGAGAGTATATCAGCTTTATTGACAGCGATGATTGGATAGACTTAGAAACTTATGATTTAGTTTTAGAAAAAATGTTAGCAACTAATTCTCAAATAGGTGCTTTTAATTTAAAATCAGTTTCTAATAGTAATTTTAAAACAGAATATAATGAAAATTACATTGTTATTGATTCGCAAAAAGCTATTGAAAATACAATAGATAATGTAAATGTCAGAACAGTTGTGTGGAATAAGTTGTATCATCGCTCGGTTCTTGAAAATTTATCTTTTCGAGTAGGAAAACTCAACGAGGATGAATTTTTTACTTTCTATGCTCTGTCAAATGCTCAACATATTGTATATCTTTTTTTTAGACAATTATACTTTTATTATCAACGACCGAATAGCATAATGGGGACATACTCATTAAAAAGATTGGATATGTTAGATGGTGTAAAAGAAAGAATGGAGTTTGTTGAAAAGAAATATCCTGAAATTTATACCAAAGCGAAATTATCATTTTGTCAATGTTGTATTTATCAATACCAGATGCTTTTAAGAAATAAAGATGTGGATTTACAATTAATTGGCAGAAAGAAGGTAAAAAAATATAGAACTTCATTGAAGTTGAGTAACCATGAGATTAAAAATTGTCGTTTGATTGATAAATTATCGTTAGTTATTTCAAACAATAGTATCGGCTTTGAATTAATATGCAGAGTTAGAAATGTATTTAATTTTGGACTTTGAGAGTAAATGGGAGAGTTTGATATGATACCAAAAAGTTATTCACTATTGTTGGTTTGGAGGTAATTCAAAACCTGAACTTGTGCAAAAATGTATAGAAAGTTGGAAACAATATTGTCCTGAATATAAGATAGTTGAATGGAATGAAAGCAATTTTGATGTTAATTGTATTGATTATGTTAAGTGTGCATACCAAGATAAAAAGTGGGCTTTTGTTTCTGATTATGCTAGATTATGGATTATTTATAACAATGGTGGTATATATTTAGACACGGATGTTTTACTAAAGAATAATTTAGATGATTTACTGTCTTATGATTGTTGGTTAGTTTCGGATGATGTTAGATATATAAATACAGGCTTAGGATTTGGTGCGGTTAAGAATCATTATATAATTGAGAAATTAATGAACGCATATTCAAATTATGAATATCCATCAGGTACAAATGTTTCAAGGGATACAAAAGTATTAGAAAACCTGCTCCCTAATTGGCGTAAATCTGATACTAATCAAATTTTTTGACGGAATTTTGATTATCGGTTTAAAGGATTATGGAAAATGGGCGAAGCATTTGTATATGTACACATGGGCTGATAGTAAAACCCATCAAAAGAGAATTGAAGAAATAACAAATCAAGATAAATTGCAATTTAAAAATAGGGTTGTTTGGAAGACAAAATGTATAGCGAGAACTCCGAAATTAATATCTTATATGGATCGTAATAAAGGAAAAAGAATTGAGAAAATATATACTTTTTTAGCCTATGATTTTTTAGATAACGGGGCAATGTATTTCTTAAAAAGAATGTTAAAAAAGATATTTTAGATTAATGTAAATTTATGGTGATTTTGTGAAGATTATATCAGTTATAAATAATAGAGTAGTAAATCCATTTAAAAGTACTGTTTAGGGAGATTAGGCATGGGCATGTAAAACTTGCTTTTATGCGTTTTTTTTGCTTCGCTTTTTAACGGTACCGTAATAGCTCGTAATTTATTGGGTAATGTTGATCAATATATATTGAATTATTTAGAGAAAGAATATAGTTATGTTCTTGAAAAATATAATGATTACAATGTGGGGACAATGTATATTGATGATGCTCCTGTATGGGTATGTTGGTTGCAGGGATATGAACAAGCTCCTGTTATAGTAAAAAAATGTATTGATAGTATAAAAAAATCGACCACAAGAAGAATAAATATCATTTCATTAGATAATATGAATCAGTATTATCAATTACCTGAATACATAATTGATAAGCATAAGAAAGGCTATATTAGTAATACTGAACTTGCAGATATATTAAGAGTTTCACTTTTATCAGATTTTGGTGGAATATGGATTGATGCTACAATTTTTATTCCTAATCATTTGCCGGATGATGTTCTTAAATATAATTTTTTTTCTTGTAAAAGAAAGTCCTCAAAACACTCCGGATATGTTTCGGAATATTTATGGACTACATTTTTATTAGCATCGCATAAAAACTGTGTCATAACAACAGCTGTTAAGGACTTATTTTTACGAATATTGGAAAACAAATGATTATCTGATAGATTATTTGTTGTTGGATTATTTTATAAGATTGGTTTACAATAACTTACCAGAGGCAAGATCTTTGATTGATAACTTACCATACAATAACGAAAAAGATTGAAGAACTGCAAGCCCGTATGAATTTCGCTTTTAATCAAAAGGAATATGACAAATTGATAAATGAATCGAATACTAATTTCTTTAAGCTCTCTTGGCGTATTCCATTTGATAATGAAGATAAAAACGGAAATATGACTTATTTTGGGCATTTTATAAACAGAACATAATAAAGATAGTAGGTGGTAAAGTGCCGATAGTTAGCATCATAGTGCCTGTCTACAAAGTTGAAAATGTTTTGCATTATTGTATTGACAGCATTTTAAATCAAACATATAAAGATTTTGAGCTTATCCTTGTTGATGACGGTTCGCCTGACAACAGCGGAAAAATTTGTGATGAATATGCCAAAAAAGATAATCGAATAACAGTTATACATAAAGAAAACGGTGGTGTGTCTTCGGCAAGAAACTGTGGTATTGATGCTGCAAAGGGTAAATATGTATGCTTTGTTGACAGTGATGATTATGTTAATAAAAACTATTTGGAAATTTTAATCAAAACTAAATCTGAACATTCTGAATTTGATAATATATGGTGCTATTTTCAAACAGTAACCGATTATGATAGTACGGGTGGAAATCTAATTGTTGATGACAATAAAAATATATACTCTGTAAAAGATATTATGACTCTGCATGAAAAATGGCTTGATGCAGGACCGGTATGTAAATTGTATGATAGAAAAATAATTTTAGAAAACGGATTGACATTTGACTCAAACCTATCACTTGGGGAGGATTTGATATTTAATTTTCAATACCTTGACTGTACAAATGGTAAAATTTTTGTGATTCCGAAAAAGCTGTATAGTTATGTTCAGGTAAGTGACTGCAGTTTATCACAGAAATACTACCCTAATATGTTTGAAATATATAAAACAATCAATAGTACTATGCACCGTTTTATTGTTAAATGGAACTGTAGTGAGGAACAAGTAAAGAAGTATTTTAATGCCTGTTTTTATAAATATGAAGTTGTATTAAAAAAATACTTTTAGCGAGAAAAATAAGGCTTCTAAAAAAGATAAAATCAGATATAATAACTCTATTATGAAAAGCAAGGAATTTGTGCAGTCCTTAAACAATTTAGATTGCTATATCAATCCGGCTTATAAAATTGCATATCGAACGAAGAACTGTAAGCTTGTTTTATTATTAGATAAAATGTTAAATAAATTAAATCGCAGATTGTAAAATGAAGATGAAACAATAAAAAAAGAATATCCATAGAAACGATTTCGTAGTAGAATTAAGTTACCACAACAAAAATCCGAAAGGAAACCGTCACTATGGATACACTCAATTTTACACCAACACACAAGAAAGGTCAACACTTAACAAGAGAAGAACGATACTATATATCAGTCAGGCTTAATATAGACCATTGGTCGATTTACAAAATTGCTAAAGAACTTCATCGTCCGTACAACACAATCAATAAAGAGGTACAGTGTGGAACTGTGTATTTGTATAACGGCAAAGTCAAAAGGTATAAGCCTGATATAGCTGAACAGAAATACAAAGACAATAGAGTAAACAGTAAAAGAAATTACCGTTGCCTTGAATGTGTTGAATTTTTCAATTATGTAGTCGAAATGTTTACCGAAAAAGGTTGGTCATTAGATGCCAGTGTCGGATATGCCAAAGAAAACACAATCTGTTTTCTTCTGATGAAATAGTATGTACCAAAACTCTTTACAACCACGTGGATTTAGGATTACTGCCAGTCAAAAGCATAGATTTACCGGAAAAGCTTAAGCGAAACACCAAATCTTCGAACGCACGAAAAAACAGGAGAATACTGGGTAAAAGCATTGAAGAACGTCCTGAAACAGTAAATTCAAGAGAAGAATTCGGTCACTGGGAAATAGACAGTGTACTTGGCAAAAAGAAAGATACAGAACCGGCTATAATGACAATAGTCGAAAGACAAACACGAATGTCATTGTGGATAAAGGTGAAGGATCACTCTTCGTTGACTATTGATGAAGCCTTACAGAATTTAATGAATCAATTTGGGAATAAGAAGTTAGAAGTATTTAAAAGTATCACAGGCGACAATGGTTCTGAGTTTTCCAATCTATCTAAAATAGAGAATAACGGAACATCTGTGTACTTTACCCATCCATACACATCATGTGAAAAAGGAACTAATGAATGTCATAATAAAATGTTAAGACGATTTATTCCTAAAGGAAAGAGCATGAGTGATTATAAGACGGAAGACATACTGTTTTTTTCAGATGTAATCAATGGACTGCCAAGAAAAATTTTAACTATCACACGCCTGAGGAGCTGTTTGAAACTCAGTTAGATAGAATATACGCTACTTAAATATTTGATACAACATTCCTTACTGTGGTGACTTACAAATATCTACTCCAATGAACATGATATTCTCAAAAAATTGTTTCAACTTGCTATTGCAATTTGCAAATTAAAAAATAAAACAATAATAGCAGAATAAACTCTGCGATTTTAGTTGGATTGTGTGTATGTTTTTATTGATGACTAAAAAAGGGAGAAAAAATATGAAGAAAAAAGTCAATCAACTTAGAATTGGTGTATTATTAAGTTATGTTAATTTAGGATTAGGAAACTTGATTCCGATATTTTACACACCTATAATGCTTTCTCTTCTTGGACAGAGTGAGTATGGATTGTATAAATTAGCTAGTAGTTTTACAAGCTATTTGACTTTGATTTCTTTTTGGCCTTGGTTCAGCAATTACAAGATATTTAATTAAGTCAAGAGAACAAGAAGGCAAAGAAGCCGAGCAGAGAATACTTGGTTTATTTACAAGAATCTTTCAAGTAATCTCAATAGCAGCTTTTGTTGTAGGAACTGCACTTGTTTTTTCTATAGATATATTTTATTCTGCATCACTTTCGAGTGATGAATTGTCAAGAATGAAAATTCTTGTGTTTTTAATAGTATGTAATACTGCATTAAGTTTTTTGATGACACCGCAGGTTTCTGTTGTTACTGCTCATGAAAAATTTGTTTTTTTGCAATCAATGAATATAGCCTCTACATGTGTAATGCCAATCATAAATCTTGTTGTGTTGTTCTTTGGCTTTGCATCTATAGGAATGACTGTATCAAGTTTGGTAGTAAATATAATAATCAGGCTTTGCTATTATATTTACATGAGAAAAGTATTGAATCTTAAGGCAGACTATAAGAAACCACCTAAGCATCTGCTGAAAGAAATTCTTCTCTTTTCATTTTGGATATTTCTTGCCAATGTAGTTAATCAGTTATATAATGCAACTGACGCTGTTATGATTGGTGCTGTACCGGCTTTGGCAACAATTGGTGTTGCTGTTTATAATGTAGGCGGTGTATTTAACGGTATAGTGTTTTCTGCCGCACAGGGAATATCGTCATTATTGACACCAAAAGTTAATAAAATGGTATTTAATAATGCAAGTAATGAAGAACTGACATCTTTAGCAATAAAGACGGGTAGACTCCAGTGTTACATAGTGTCTTTAATTGTGTGTGGTTTTATCGCACTTGGACAACCGTTTATTAACTGGTATGCCGGTTCAGAGTATGCTGATGCCTACTGGGTTGCAATATTAATGATGGTTCCAAATATGATTCCTTTGGTTCAGAGTGTATGTTTGTCAACTATAATAGCCAAAAATAAACATAGATTTAGATCACTTGTATATCTTGGTATTGCAATTTCAAATGTTGTCGGAACATGGTTTTTGATGCAGATTATGGGTGTAGTAGGAGCTGCATTGATGACAGGTATAGCACTTATTATAGGACAGGGATTTGTTATGAACTGGTACTACTGGAAAAAGATTAAATTAAACATTCCGAGATTTTGGAAAGAAGTATCGAAGATATATATAATACCTGTCATTATGACTGCTATAGTTTTGACTTCTGCTCAATTTATCAATTTCTATAATCCTTATTTTTTGATTGCAGGAATAATTTTATATACAATTATATACTGTATTTTGTCATGGTTCTTGGTAATGAATGATTATGAAAAAGACATTTTTAGAGCACCTGTCAGAAAAATATTTAGTTTAATCAGAAAAAAAAGAAGGCTTGATTTATGCATCCTATAAAGTCAATAATTGCTCGTAATCAGACGAGAATTTATAACAATTTTGATAAATCATCTTATGGAAAAAAGTTGAAACAATTCAAAGATATACACAAAGGTGAAATCTGTTTTATTATCGGTAACGGTCCATCTCTTAAAATTGAGGATCTCACTAAATTGAATAAATTAAATATTCCAACCTTTGCGTTTAACAGAGTATTTTGTGCATTTGATGAAACTCCGTGGCGTCCAACATACTATATTTCTCAAGATGAAAATGTTACTTATGGTATGGAAGAAAAATTTAAAAAACTTGATTTACCATATCGATTTCATCCAATAAGATGGAAGTGGTATAAGAACATTAATATTCCGGGAGCATATTATTTCAAAACAGTAGATAGTGAGACAAAATATTTTGGGTTTTCTGAAGATATATCTGCTTTAGTGAACGACTCTCCGACCGTTGCATATACCGGTTTTCAAATTGCGTATTATATGGGTTTTAGAAAAATGTATATGATTGGATTTGATCAGACATATAGAGCCATAAAAGATGAGAACGGAAATATTGTCACAAACGATAAGGTTAAGAGTGATTATTTCAGTGATAAATATAGAAATGATGAAACTGATAATCTGATTATTCCAGCTGTGTTTGAAATGAACAGAGCGTTTCTCTCTGTTGATTATCATATAAAAAAACGGTGATATTGATATGGAAGTTTACAATGCAACTCGAGGCGGTGCACTTGAGGTTTTTCCGAGGGTTAATTTAGATGAAATTTTCAAAGAATTAGAGGTAAAAAAAAATGAAAACAGTAGCTGTTGTACCGGTTAAAATGAATAATGAAAGGCTTCCCGGAAAAAACACAAAATGTTTTGACAATGGGGAACCACTAATTAAATATGTGTTGAGTTCACTTTCTAAAGTCAAGAATATAGATGAAATTTATGTATTTTGCAGTAATGAAGCAATATGTGAGTATCTCCCGAAGAATGTTAAATACTTGAAGAGAGAAGAGTGGCTTGATTTGTCCTCTACAAGCATAACAGATGTACTTACATCATTTGCAGATAATGTAGATGCGGATATTTATGTGTTATCGCATGCAACTGCACCCTTTATTTCATCGGAGAGTATTGAAAAAGGCATTGCAGCAGTTCAATCAGGGGAATATGATTCATCTCTGTCTGTATCAAAAATTCAGGAATTCTTGTGGAAAGACAATAAGCCATTTAACTACAACCTTGAACGAATTCCTCGCACGCAAGACCTTGATGTTATGTATTCCGAAACAAGTGGTTTCTTTATTTATACAAAAGATTTAATGGTAAAGGAACATCGCAGGGTTGGACATAAGCCTTATCTTGTTGAGGTGTCAAAAATTGAGGCTTGTGATATAGATGAACCTGAGGATTTCGAGATAGCTAACGCTATTTATAATTCAATTATTAAAAACAGGGAATAGTTATGGGTAATATAAAAGTATTGGATTGCACACTTCGTGACGGTGGTTATGTAAACAATTGGAATTTCGGTAAATTAAGCATTGACAATATTATAACTCAGTTACTTTCATCTAAAGTTGATGTTATTGAGTGCGGATTTTTAAGCCAGACAAAAGAAACTGACGAAAATAAGTCGATTTTTCGCAACATAGATGATGTCACTTTTGAATGTACAAGTAAAGAAGAAAACACATTGATGGTACTTATGATGAATTATGGGGAGTATAATATTGATGATTTACCGCCATATGACGGCGGTCTCATCAGCGGCATAAGATTTGCTTTTCATAAAAAAGATATGGTACAGGCCATTAAAATCTGTAAACAAATCAAGGCAAAGGGATATGTGACATTTGTACAACCAATGGTTACTCTTACATACTCAGATGATGAAATAGAGCAATTGGTTGATTTAGTCAACGATTTTCTTCCGGAGTCTGTTTATATGGTGGATTCTTTTGGTACAATGACTAAGCAGGAACTTGTTAAAATGTACGATATTTTTGACAAGAATCTTTCAGAGAAAATATCCATTGGTTTTTCACAGCCATAACAATATGCAGCTTTCATTTTCAAATGCCCAGATTCTTATGGAACTTGATACGGATAGGACTATATATATTGATTCTTCTGTTTACGGAATGGGCAGGGGAGCAGGAAACCTTTGTACAGAATTGATTACTAAGTATCTTAATGACAATTACTCACATAATTACAACTTATTACCTATATTGGAAATAATTGATGAACACTTGATGAGTGTATTTATTAAAAGCCCATGGGGGTATTCAGTTCCGTTTTATATTGCATCCATAAATAATTGTCATCCAAATTATGCTTCTTATCTTTTAGACAAACAAACTATTAGTGTTAGAGATATATATAATATTTTGGCTTCTATGGATGATAGTAAAAGAACTTTTTATGACAGAGAGTATATTGAAAAATTGTATGTGTCATATCAAGAAAATGTTGTTGATGATAATGATGCAAAAAAAAAAAGAACTGATAGAATTGCTTTTAAACAGAAAAATACTTATTTTGGCACCCGGAAAGTCTTTATTAACCGAAAAGGATAAAATCAAGCAGTATTGGAAAAACGAAAATCCGATTGTAATATCTGTTAATTTTATTACAGATATTATACCTGTTGATATTGCTTTTGTCGGAAATTTAAAAAGATTTACAAGTATCGCTCAGCTTATTGATGATAATAAAAATCTGAAAAAGGTTATCGTTACATCTAACATTAAATTTAAAAATGTTGAAAAAACATTGACTGTCAATTACGGTGATTATATCACCGACGACCCGATAATTACCGATAATTCGGGTATTATGCTGTTAAATCTTATGCAGAAGCTTGGGGTAAAAAGATGTTGCACTTGCAGGCTTTGACGGTTTCACGGTTAACAGAATGGACAACTATTATAACGATAGTTTGGTAAACAGTGCATCTCTTGACGAGTTGTTATCCAGAAGTAACGCAATTGCAAATCATTTGCAATCTTTAAAACAAGTTATGAATATTGATTTTATTACTGATTCAATGTACAGAGAATAGGTGAATTATATGTCGAGAATAGTTACCTTTGGAGAAATTATGCTAAGATTGGCACCTGAGGGTTATGAAAGAATTTTGCAGTCGAATAAATTTAACGCTACGTTTGCAGGTGCTGAGGCGAATGTTGCGGTTGGTCTTGCAAATTTGGGTGAAAATGTTAGATTTATATCAAAAATTCCGAATAATCCAATTGGACAGGCTTGTATAAATTCTATGAGACAGTATGGTGTTGACACAACAGGTATTGTCCGTTGAGGCGACAGATTAGGTCTTTTTTATCTTGAAAAAGGTGCTTCTCAAAGACCATCACAGGTTATTTATGACAGAGCAAATTCTGCAATACAATTAGCAAGCAAAAGTGATTTTAATTGGGATGATATCTTCAAAAATGCTGAGTGGTTTCATTTTACAGGTATTACACCTGCACTTGGTGAAGAAATTGCAGAGATATGCGAAATAGCCTGTAAAAAAGCAAAAGAAAAAGGTATTAGAATAAGCTGTGATTTAAACTACAGAAATAAGCTTTGGACAAAAGAAAAAGCGAAAGAAACAATGACCATACTTTGTAAATATGTTGATGTTTGTATTGCAAACGAAGAAGATGCAAATGATGTTTTTGGAATATCAGCTGCTAAAAGTGATGCCAATTCCGGTAGGATTGATATTGACGGTTATAAAGATGTAGCAAAACAGCTTTGCAATATGTTTTCGTTTAAATATGTAGCTTTTACACTCAGAAAATCTGTTAATGCAAACTATAATGAGTGGTCAGGTATGTTATTTGACGGAAATGAATATTTCCTTTCAGATAATTATAAAATACAGATTGTTGACAGAGTAGGCGGAGGAGATTCATTTGCCGCTTCTTTGATTTATGGTTTGATTAACAATTTTGACAATCAAAAAGCAATTGATTTTGCAGTTGCTGCAAGTTGCCTTAAACATTCAATAGAGGGCGACTATAATCTTATAACCGTTGAAGAAGTAAATCGCCTTATGAACGGCGATAAATCCGGAAGAGTTAAAAGATAATCTAAAATATATGTTAGGGGATTTTTTAGTGGACAATAATGAAACAATGGTATCAATTCTGTGCACGGCATATAATCACGAAAAATACATAAAACAATGCCTTGATGGTTTTATAATGCAGAAAACCAATTTCAAGTTTGAAGTAATTGTGCATGACGATGCCTCAACGGATAATACGGCAAACATTATTCGTGAATATGAGAATAAATATCCGGATATAATTAAGCCGATTTATCAAAAAGAGAATCAGTATTCAAAAGGAGTCAGTCTTAGTAAAATTATGTGTGCTAAATGTAGGGGGAAATATGTGGCATTCTGTGAAGGTGATGATTTTTGGACTGATGAATTAAAATTACAAAAACAGGTTGATGCTCTGGAAAACAATACGGAATGTAAGTGCTGTGTGTGTACGGTTCGAGATGTTGATGAAGATGGTACTTCTCTGAATTTAACACATCCGAGTGTTCCTTTTGAAAGTTCTGCCATTGATATAGAAGGCTTTTTAAAACTTGCAATTTCCGAGTATGCTTTTCAGACATCTTCATATATGTTTTTAAAAAGAAGATTACTCTGAATACATTATTAATCCTCCACAGTTCAGAAAGGTATCTCCTGTTGGCGACTGGCCAATGATTTTGTATTTTTGTACAAAGGGAAATATTTATTACATTAACGATGAAATGTCTTGCTATCGTAGAAATGCTGTTGGCAGTTATACGACCACTATGGGTGTGGCTATTGTAGAGAAAAGGAAAAAATATAATCAAGGACTTATTGATATGATAAATGCTTTTGATAAGTACACAGATTATAAATATCATAATTATTGTGAACAGTTTGCTGAAAGATTTGTTAAATATTATTATGATTGTCTTAAGGATGAAAGAAATTTTAAAGAAATAGTTAATAAAAAGTACAGAAAATTTTTTAAAGAAGAGAGTTCTAAAGATAGGCTTTTTACATTAAGTTAAAAGTATACTTGCCTTTCGTTGCAAACTTATATGATAAGATGAGAAAATAGATTAGAGGTTAGCTTTAATTATGAAAACTGTAATGGTAATACCGGGTGCATATGCACAAATTCCGTTAATTAAAAATCTTAAATTACAGGGATATAAGGTAGTTTGTGTGAATCCCTATGAAAATTCGCCTGCATTTGAATATGCAGATTATTCAGAACAATTTGATATAATGGATGTTGAAAATTGCATAAGTGTTGCCAAAAAATACTATGTTTGTGCAGTTTTGTCTGATGAGTGTGATATTGCGATGCCATCAGTTGCCGCAATAAGCGAGGCTTTGTCGCTTCCGTCAATTGGTTCAAACTTAGCAAGGCTCTATACGAATAAGGAAATGATGCGTGAATTCAGTCAGAAAAACGGTTTTCCATACACCGCCTATAAGCAGTGTAATACGCTTGAAGAAGCCAAAGAGTTCTTTAGTTCGTTAGGTTCACACAAGATGATTATCAAGCCGCTGGATAGTAACAGCAGCAGGGGTGTTTATACCGTTACAGATGAGAAAGAAATTGATGATTACTTTAATGAGTCGTTATCTTTTTCTCGTTCAATTAAGGCAGTATTATGTGAAGAGTATATTGAGGGAACAGAGTTTACAGTTGATGGTATTGTGATTAATGGAAAGCACTATTCTCTTGCAGTTTCTAAGAAAAAGCATTATCCGCATAATCTTAATATTGCTTGTGAACTTTATTTTTCAAATTATGACGATAGTTTTGATTACGATAAATTGAAGAAACAAAATGACTTGTATGTTGAAAAAACGGGTTTACCATTTGGGTTTACACACGCGGAGTACAAATTCAACGGAAAAGATTTTGTTATGATTGAAATCGGTGCAAGAGGTGGTGGAAACTTTATTTCATCACATATAGTACCGGCAATGACAGGATTTGATAATTATAAAATTTTAACTGAGCAAACATTGGGAACAAAAACGGACTTTTCATTTAATCCCGATAATCACTCAAAAAAATGTGCTGTTCTTGAGTTTTTTGACATTGATTCAGCAGATAATGGCAAAGAAATCAAAGCTGTGGTTGGTGTTGAATTGTTAAAAAATGACACGAGAATCTTATTATATGAATTTAATTTTGAAATCGGTGATAGATTATATAAAGCTGCAAATGACAGTAAACGAGTTGGTTTTTACATTGCCTGTGCAGACACACGTGAAGAACTTGACTCTTTGATGAAAAAAATCGCAAATGAAGTAAAATTTGTTTTTTAACGGAGGATAAGGTTATGCCGGCGAGTATTTGTGATAAAGTTATTGATTATCTTGTAAGAAACCGTGTTAGCACAACAGAAGTTGCCGATGCACTTGGAAAAACAGGCGTTGTACCTGATCTTATGCCTATTAACAGGGGATACTATAAAGCAGGAAAAATTAAGTGGGTGTATGCCTATGATGAAAGTAACTGGCCCGTCCATGAACAAATACAGGAGCTTGAAGAAGACAATATTGTTTTTGTTGACACATTTAATTGTGGAAACAGAGCAATTTTCGGGGAATTGGTAAGTAAATATATTTTGCTTTACAGACAGAGCAGAGCTATTGTTATCAATGGTAATATGAGAGATGCAGCGGCACTAATTAGGGAAAACTGGCCAATATGGTGCAAAGGTCTAAATCCGGTAGGTTGTTTTAACAGAAAGCCGGATAAACCTTTTAATGAAGAACAAAGACAGAAAAATTATGAGAAATATGATGGCGCTATTGCGGTTTGTGATGATTGCGGAGTTGTCATTATTCCAAAAGACAGGATAAATGAAGAATTCTATCAAGCATTGGTTAAGATTGAAAATCAGGAGGATATTTGGTTTGATCGTCTTGATCATTACAAGGAAAATACATTTGATATTGTGTGTATGAAGAATTATTTAAAAGACGAAAATTACAGGAAATGATAAGGAGTACAATTGATATGGATTTTACTGTTGAACAAATGATGAAAGATGGCTTTACAATAAAAATGGCTAATTTCTATCATGAGTTAATGAAAAAAGAACGCAATTCAGGTCTGTGGTCTGATGAATTTATTGACTGGGCTCATAATAACGGCTTTTTGGCTGAGAGTGCAGTTGCATACAACCTTACGGAAGAAAACAAAGATGACTATCTTTCGGATTATGACTACCTAAAAATTTGGCCGTTGAATTCTTGGGAGCGTATATGGATAAACGACAAATTGACCCTTAAATATATGCTATTTGGCACGCAGTTGGACAAGTATATGCCCGAGTATTATTATTACACAGATTCGTCAAGGGGACTGATTCCACTTGTAGATAATGAGGATAAGGGCAACGGACTTGCTGACTTTGTTGATTGCTTAAAAAAGCATAGATATTTTGCTTGTAAACCTTGTAACGGGTCAGGCTCGCAGGGGCTTTTTTAAATTAAGCTATACTGGCTCTGAATTTTTCATTAATGAAAAGAAAGTTAACGAAAAAGGAATCGAAGAATTCTTGGTGGAGCACCCAAATTTTGTATTCACAGAGTATTTATATCCGAGTGAAAATATGTCGAAAATAAATCCCCTTGTACATACTTTAAGGATTGTTGTAGCTAATGAAAATAATGATTCACCTTTTATAGTAGGTGGTTATCTCAGATTTGCAAATAAAACTACGGGTGCTGCAAATCATATGACCGGAATGGAAGATTCTAATTTTGATATTGACGTTGAGGTTGACTGGAAAACCGGAAGATTTTTTAATCCTAAAGCAGTCGGATTAAAAAAAGTTTATCCTTTGGAAATACATCCAGATAACGGGGTACGAATAGAAGGTGTTATTGATAACTGGGATGAAATAATCAATTTTATTTACAGCTTTTCAAAAAAATATAATCTTTGTGAGTATTTAGGATTTGATTTATGCGTTTCAACTAATGGAGTGAAATTAATGGAAATTAATTCCCATCCAGGTATAAAACATATGCAGATAATAAAGCCTTTGATGGCAGATAAGATCACCGAAACATATTTCAGTGGTAAAAAAGATCGTATTGCAGAACTTGATGAAAGTCAGTTGGCATTAAGGCACAAAACATGGAGATGAAAAAATGAAAAAAATATTAGTACTTGGTGCAAACTGAGGTGTCGTGAGGTATCTGATTGATTATTTTAACGAAAACGGTAGTGAGAATTTTGAAATTTCGGTACGGGAAGACACGATTTTAACTTTGGCTGTAGCAAACCGAATTTTACATATTTAAAGTTAGATATTTGCACAAAGAAGATTTTCGCAAATTGCAATTAAAATTGAGAATTACGATGAGTTACTTTCAAAAGTAATCGGTATAGCAAAAAGATTTAATAATATTGAGTACATGGGTTTTGATATAGGTGTAACCGATAAAGGTTTTAAATGTATGGAAATTAACTCACATCCCGGAATTGACTATGTGCAGATGTATCGACCGCTTTTTGCTGATCTGTTTACAGAAAAATATTTTAAATCCAAAATTGATAAAATAAATAGTCTGTCTGATGTGGAGAAATTGGAAAGAAATGGTATTTTAAGGTAAAATTGCAATGATATATTCTTTTGAAGTAATAAATGGTATTGCACAAGTGCATAACTTGATTTTAAAATTTTCTGATGATATATTTAACCAAAATTTAAATAACGAAACATTTTTACGAGATGTTTCTAAAAAATATTCTGATTGTGCTACAGTTGTTGCAATAAAAAACGAAACAGAAACAATGGGATATGCCGCATATTATAAAAATGATATTGTTAATAAAAAGGCATTTTTATCTATGATTATTGTAGGTCGTAAATTTCAAGGCTCTGGTTTTGGTCAAAAATTACTTGATTATGTTATTCATGATTCCAGAAAAAGCGGCATGCAAATATTATCTTTAGAGGTTAACAAAAGCAATTGTACTGCTTTGAAATTTTATGGTAAAAATGGTTTCGTAAATGAATATGAAAATGACAGTAGCTTTTTTATGTTGTTAACTTTATAAGTACCCATAAATTTGGAGATTATTATGAACAATAAAATCTTAGTAACCCGTTCCTCAATGCCTGATTTTGAGGAATACATAGAAGAAATAAAAGACATCTGGGATTCACATTGGCTTACCAATATGGGACCAAAGCACAAGAAACTTCAAGCACAACTCAAGGATTATCTTGGTGTTGAAAATATTGACTTATTTACAAACGGTCATATGGCACTTGAACTTTCTTTGCAGGCTATGAAATTGCAGGGAGAGGTAATAACAACTCCGTTTACCTTTGCATCAACTACGCACTCAATAGTACGTAACGGCTTGACACCCGTTTTTTGCGACATAAATCCTGATGATTATACAATTGATGTTACAAAGATTGAAAGCCTTATAACCGATAAAACCTGTGCTATTATGCCGGTTCATGTCTATGGTAATGTTTGCAATATTGAAGAAATTCAGAAAATTGCAGATAAATACGGTTTGAAGGTTATTTACGATGCCGCACATACTTTTGGTGTGAGATACAAAGGCAAGGGAATAGGCGGTTTTGGCAATGTTTCCTGCTTTAGTTTTCATGCAACAAAGGTGTTCAATACCATTGAGGGCGGTGCGGCTTGTTTCAAAGATCCCGAATTTGGTCTTGATTTGTACAGACTTAAAAATTTTGGAATTAGAGGTCCTGAAGTAGTGGATGCCGTTGGTGCGAATGCTAAAATGAATGAGTTTTCTGCCGCAATGGGCATTTGTAATTTAAAACATATTGAAGAAGAAATCGGAAAACGAAGGAAAGTTGTTGAAAGATATAGGGCGAATCTTGAAAATATTGACGGTATTAAGCTTTCACCCATACAAAAAGATGTTGTTCCGAACTACGCATATTTTCCCGTTGTATTCGATGAAAAAGTTTTTGGTGCAACAAGAAATGAAGTGTTTGAAAAGCTTGCAGAAAATGATATTTGCGCAAGAAAGTATTTTTATCCATTAACAAATACTTTTGAATGTTTTAACGGTAAATTTGATGTTAGCAAAACACCTGTTTCATTGCACATAAGCAACAGAGTTCTGACTTTGCCGTTGTATGCAGATTTACCGCTTGATGATGTTGACAGAATTTGCAATATTATAATTGCTTGTAAGAAATAATATTACGGATGGTGATTCTATGAAAGGTATAATTTTAGCCGGTGGGTCGGGGACTCGACTTTACCCATTGACAAAGGTAACATCTAAACAACTGTTGCCAATATATGATAAGCCGATGATTTATTATCCCATGTCGGTGCTTATGAATGCGGGAATCCGTGATATTCTTATCATATCGACTCCGCAGGATACACCGAGATTTGAAGATTTGCTTGGTGACGGTCATCAGTTTGGCGTTAATCTTACATATGCCGTTCAGCCGAGTCCTGACGGACTTGCTCAGGCATTTATAATCGGAGCTGATTTTATCGGTGATGACGATGTCGCAATGGTACTCGGCGATAATATTTTTGCCGGTCACGGTCTTAACGAGAGATTAAAGTCTGCCGTTGAAAATGCAAAAAAAGGCAATGGCGCTACTGTTTTCGGGTATTATGTTGATGACCCCGAAAGATTTGGCATTGTTGAATTTGACAAGAACGGCAAGGCTGTTTCTATTGAAGAAAAGCCTGAAAAGCCGAAGTCAAATTACTGTGTAACGGGCTTGTACTTCTATGATAACAGGGTTGTTGAGTATGCGAAAAACCTAACTCCTTCCGCAAGAGGCGAGCTTGAAATAACCGACCTCAACAGAATTTATCTTGAAAATAATGCCTTAAATGTTGAACTTCTCGGACAAGGCTTCACTTGGCTTGACACAGGTACCCATGAGAGCCTTGTTGATGCAACTAATTTTGTAAAGACTATCGAAACTCATCAGCACAGAAAAATAGCCTGTCTTGAAGAAATTGCCTACCTCAACGGTTGGATTTCCAAGGAAGATGTGATGAAGGTTTACGAGGAAGTTAAGAAAAATCAGTACGGTCAATACCTTCTTGATGTGCTTAACGGCAAATATCTTGACGCTTAATGAGGGGAATTTATTATGACAATAATTGTTACAGGCGGAGCGGGCTTTATCGGCTCAAACTTCGTTTTTCATATGCTCAAAAAATATCCCGATTACAGAATCGTATGTCTTGATTGCCTTACATATGCCGGCAATCTCTCAACGCTTGCTCCTGTTATGGATAATCCGAATTTCCGTTTTGTGAAAGAAAGCATTACAGACAGAGAGGCTGTTTACAAGCTTTTTGAGGAAGAACATCCCGATATGGTTGTAAACTTTGCCGCAGAGAGCCATGTTGACCGTTCAATTGAAAATCCGGAAGTTTTTCTTGATACAAATATCAAGGGTACTGCTGTGCTTATGGGACGCTTGCAGAAAGTACGGAATCAAGCGTTATCATCAGGTTTCCACCGATGAGGTTTACGGCGATTTGCCGCTTGATAGACCAGACCTTTTTTTTACAGAGGAAACTCCGATTCACACAAGCAGTCCGTATTCATCATCAAAAGCCGGTGCAGACCTTCTTGTGCTTGCTTATTACAGAACATACGGCTTGCCCGTAACAATAAGCCGTTGTTCAAACAACTACGGTCCTTATCATTTCCCTGAAAAACTCATTCCACTTATGATTGCAAATGCTCTTGCGGACAAGCCGCTTCCTGTTTACGGTGAGGGTTTGAATGTTCGTGACTGGCTTTATGTTGAGGATCATTGCAAAGCGATTGACCTTATTATCCACAACGGCAGAGTGGGTGAGGTTTATAATGTAGGCGGTCATAATGAAAAAAGGAATATAGATATTGTTAAGATTATCTGCAAGGAGCTTAACAAGCCTGAAAGCCTTATAACTTATGTAACAGACAGAAAAGGTCACGATATGCGTTATGCAATTGATCCGACTAAGATTCATAATGAACTCGGTTGGTTGCCTGAAACAAAGTTTGAGGACGGCATTAAAAAGACAATTCAGTGGTATCTCGATAATCGTGAATGGTGGGAAACAATCATTAGCGGTGAATATCAGAACTACTACGAAAAAATGTATGGTAACAGATAATTAAGAGGATAATTTTATGAAGGTGCTTGTAACAGGCGTAGCAGGTCAGCTTGGACACGATGTAATGAATGAACTTGCAAAGCGTGGATATGACGGAATCGGAACTGATATTGCCGACAGTTATTCGGGCGTGCAGGATAATACTGCCGTTGTCGGAATGTCGTATGTTCAGCTTGATATTACCGATGCCGAATCTGTTGAAAAAACAATTAAAGAGATAAAGCCTGATGTTGTGGTTCATTGTGCCGCATGGACTGCTGTTGATGCGGCAGAAGATGATGAGAACAGGGACAAAGTTTTTGCTGTCAATGTTGAGGGTACAAAGAATATTGCCCATGCCTGCAAAGAGATTGATGCGAAAATGGTATATACTTCAACCGATTATGTATTTGACGGACAGGGAACAGAGCCTTGGAAACCTGATTGCAAAGAATATGCTCCGCTCAATATTTACGGACAGTCAAAGCTTGATGGTGAACTTGCGGTAAGTGAGATTCTCGACAAATATTTTATTGTCAGGATAGCCTGGGTGTTCGGCACAAACGGAAACAACTTTATCAAAACTATGCTCAAAGTAGGCAACAAGTTTGATACACTAAGAGTTGTTAATGACCAAATCGGCACACCGACATATACCTATGACCTTGCAAGACTTCTCGTTGATATGATTGAAACCGATAAATACGGTTACTACCATGCAACAAATGAGGGCGGATATATCAGTTGGTACGATTTTGCCTGTGAAATTTTCAGACAGGCAGGATATTTAACAAATGTAAATCCCGTAACAACCGAGGAATATGGCATTTCAAAGGCTAAACGACCGTTCAATTCAAGACTTGATAAGACAAAACTTGTTGAAAACGGCTTTACACCTCTGCCCGATTGGCAGAATGCTTTGAAAAGATATTTGGATGAAATATAATTTTAGTTATGGAGATAATAATATGGGACAGATAAAGGTTACAAAAAGCGCCTATTGAAGGACTTTATGTTATTGAACCGACAGTTCACGGCGACAATCGTGGATATTTTATGGAAACATACAATCAGAATGATATGCATGAGGCAGGACTTGATATGGTGTTTGTACAGGACAATCAAAGTATGAGTACCAAAGGTGTTCTGAGAGGACTGCATTTTCAAAAGCAGTATCCGCAGGGTAAGCTTGTGCGTGTAATCAAGGGAAGTGTGTTTGATGTTGCCGTTGACCTCAGAAAAGACAGCAAGACATACGGCAAGTGGTACGGTGTTGAACTTACCGAAGAAAATAAAAAGCAGTTCTACATTTCAGAGGGCTTTGCACACGGCTTCCTTGTTTTGAGTGATGTAGCGGAGTTCTGCTATAAGGTTACTGATTTTTATCATCCGGGCGATGAAGGCGGACTTGCTTGGAATGATCCCGAAATCGGCATAGAATGGCCAAAACTTGAAGGCGAGTACAAAGGCAATGCCGATTCAGGTGGCTACACAGTTGACGGCACACCGCTTAATCTTTCCGATAAAGATAAAAAGTGGTTGGGTTTGAAAGATACTTTTAAGTTTTAAATACAAAAATCCCCATAGATTTCATTGCGAAGTCTATGGGGAGTCTTTTTGTGAATTATTGGTTACTTCTTCTTTTTCAATTCATTTTTTAAGCATTTTTTATCGAATGAGGGGTTGAAGGCGTAGAAGTTCTTTTCGTTGAGTTTATCGGTCAAGAGGCGGAGGTTTTCGCCGAAGCGTTGGTAGTGGACAACCTCACGGGCACGCAGAAAGCGAATCGGATCTTTTACATCGTAGTCATCGCAGAATCTGAGGATGTTATCGTAGGTTGTTCGGGCTTTTTGCTCAGCCGCCATACTTTCGTGCAGGTCGGTTATCGGATCGCCTTTAACCTGCATTGATGCAGCTGTATAGGGAAAACCTGCTGCCGCCTGTGGGAAAATTCCGGTTGTGTGGTCAACAAAATAGTCACCGAATCCCTGTTCCTTGATTTCATCCTCGGTGAGGTCTTTCGTCAGCTGATATACTATTGCACCGATCATTTCAAGATGATTAAGTTCCTCTGTGCCTATGTCGGTGAGAGTGCCCTTGAGTTCTGGTAAGGGCATTGCAAATCGTTGACTCAGATATCGTAATGACGCACCCAACTCACCGTCCGGACCGCCGTATGGCAGATTGTTACTTATTTTGACTGAGAAATATGTTGAGGTGGGAGGCTTTGCGGTCAAAGATTATTCTTTTTGTAATTATGGATAGTAAGTCGTTTTGCATTTTTAAGGGATAATTTTCTTTAATTGAGAAAGCATCATTAATTAAATTGTTCTTTATGAGAATATTGATTGCTTTAACTACAATTTTTTCAATCTTTTCAATTCTTACGCTGTGCGATGAATGGCAGTTGCCGTGAATGTAGGCGGAGCATTGGAGAAAATTATTTTTAATCGGAACGAGGGTTGAGTTGCAGTTTGAACACTTGACAAGATTTTGAATAAGGTGTCTGATTTCGGTTTGTTTATGGGAATGTTCTTTGCTTATTATTCTTTGCAAGAATAATATTCGCCTTGTTTGTTCAAAAATTACTTCATCAACAATCGGTTCGTGAATGCCGTTTGAAATTATCAAATTTTCGTTATAGAAATCTCTGCCTGTTTTGCAGATTGGATTCCACCTGATTTTGCCGATATAAACGGGATTTTGCAAAATGTATTCAACGGCACGGCAATCCCAATTATTGCCTTTGGAAGTTTTAATTTTTGCTGAGTTCAAGTTGTCACAAATCATATTTATATCTTTATTATTCAAAAAATCGGCAAAAATTTTACTGACAATTCGGGCTTTTTCAGCGTCAACCACAAGCCTTCCGTCTGTCACTTTATAGCCAAAGGGTGCAATGCTGACGATGCCGCCACGCTCGGCTTTTTCGGTCATTCCTCGTCTTACCTCACCCGAAAGCCGAATCGAATAGTATTCGTCCGACCATTCGATAATGCGTTCAATCAGCTTTCCGAAGGGACCGTCATCAACGGGTTCGGACACGCTGATGACTTCAATACCGTTTTTTCTCAACAGCGATTTATAGAAAATGCTTTCCTCCTGATTGCGGGCGAATCGTGAAAATTTCCAGACAAGTACGGCTGAAAACAGGGGAGGCTTTTGTTTTGCAAGGCTTATCATTCGGTTGAATTCAGGCCGCTTGTCGGCATATCTTCCCGAAATTCCGTTGTCACGAAAAATGAAATCCTCATCAATCAGATAGCCTTTTTCATCTGCAAATTTTCTGATGATTTTCAGCTGACTTGACGGTGAAAGCTCAGTTTGATTTTCGGTTGACACCCTTATGTATGCCGCCGCAAAGTGATTTTTATTGTGATTTCCCGACAAATTAATCACCTCTTTAAAGAATAATTCTTTTATGCAATAATATGCCTGCGATTGGAATAAAATTCTTCGGCAAATTTCTCGAAAACACTTTACTTTGCTAACGCACTAATGTATAATATACAGAGATTGTTTTGCAAGGCGCTTTGCAGAACATAGGTAGAGAGTATATCAGATTACGGAGGAATAATTATGAAAAAGAAAAAGTTACTTTCATTACTTCTTGCAGGTGCAATGTCAGCGTCAATTTTTGTAGGTTGCGGTTCTTCTGCAACAGACTGGGATTATATCTCAAACAAGGGAGAGCTTGTTATCGGTGTTACATATTTTGAGCCGATGAACTACCTTGATGCAGACGGCAAGCTTACAGGTTTTGAAACTGAGTTTGCAGAGGCAGTTTGCGAGAAAATGGGCGTTACTCCAAAGTTCCAGAAAATTGACTGGGATTCAAAAGAGGTTGAGCTTAACTCAAAGACAATCGACTGCATCTGGAACGGCCTTACAATTGATGACGACAGAAAGACAACAATGGATATTTCAACTCCTTATATGGAAAACAAGCAGGTTATGGTTGCAAAATCTGATGTTGCAGACAAAATCAAATCAGCAGATGACCTCAAGGATAAGACTGTAGTTGCAGAGAAGAAGTCAGCAGGTGAAACTGTTGCTCAGACAGACGAGTTCTTCTCAAGTGCAAAGTATGTTTCTGTTGACGCACAGGCTAAGGCTCTTCTCGAGGTTAAGTCAGGCACAGCAGATGTTGCGGTTATCGACTATGTAATGTCAATCGGTACACTCAAGAGCGGTTCTGACTACGCTGACCTCAAGGTTGTTGACGGCAAGGACTTTTCGCCTGAGCAGTACGGTATTGCACTTCGTAAGGACAGCCCCGAAACACTCAAAAAGCTTAACGATGCTATTCAGGCAGTTGCCGATGACGGCACACTTGATAAGATTGCAGAGAAGTACAGCCTTCAGGATCTTCTTCTTGTAAAAAAGAAATAATTTAATTAAAATAAGCTTGTACATACAGGGCGGACTATGTTCGCCCGTTGTGCTTTTTATTGATTATAAATTTACAGGTTCAAATTTGTAAGCCTTTTGATATATTCAAAACTGAAAATACTTGGATAGAGTGGTATATAAAATGGATCAATTTTTTAATGTAAGCGGTCAGTTGCTTGAGGGATTCGGCGAAAACTGTATAATTTTCATTGTAACCCTGCTTGCGGCAATTCCGCTCGGACTTATTATCTCAATGGGTTCAATGTCAAAATTCAAGCCGTTAAAATGGCTGACAAAAACATTTGTGTGGATAATCAGAGGTACTCCGCTGATGCTCCAGCTTTTCGTAGTGTTCTATGTTCCGCCGCTTGTGTCAAACGGCAGTGTGACATTTGCACGAATGAACGCCGCACTTATCGCATTTATAATCAATTATGCCGCATATTTTTCTGAAATCTTCCGTGGCGGTATCGAGTCTGTTCCAAAGGGACAGTACGAGGCAGGTCAGGTGCTTGGCATGACAAAGGGTCAGATTTTCTTTAAGGTTGTGCTTTTGCAGGTTGTAAAGAAAATTACTGCACCCATGGGCAACGAAATTATCACTCTTGTAAAGGATACCTCGCTTTCAAGCGTTATCGCAATTCCGGAAATTCTTATGAGAGCAAAGGACTTCTCAATGCAGGGACTCATCTGGCCGCTTTTCTATTCGGCAGTATTCTTCCTCGCATTCTGCGGAATTCTTACCTTGCTTTTCTCATTTATCGAGAAAAAGCTTGATTACTACAAGGGTTAAGGGGGAAAGGTTATGTCTTTGTTAAATGTTGAAAACATCCGTAAAAGCTACGGCAAAACAGAGGTTTTGAAAGATATCAGCTTTTCTCTTAAAAAGGGCGAGGTGCTTGCGATTATCGGTTCATCGGGTTCGGGCAAGACTACGCTGTTAAGGTGTCTTAATTTTCTTGAAACTCCGGGCAACGGCAAGATTTCCGTCAATGACAAGGTGCTTTTTGACAGCAATGACAGCTCTGCAAAGAGCGACAGCGAAATCAGAAAAAGACGGCTTCACTTCGGACTTGTGTTCCAGTCATTTAACCTGTTTCCGCAGTATACGGTTATCGAAAATATTATGCTTGCTCCAAAGCTTGCCGCAAAAGAGCAGATAAAGCAGACAGGCGAATATATGGGCGCAAAAAGCTATAAAGAGGCTCTTGAAATTATCAAGAGCAATGCAAAGTCTTTGCTTGAAAGGGTAGGCCTTTCCGAAAAGAGCGAGTCATATCCCTGTAACCTCAGTGGCGGTCAGCAACAGCGTGTTGCAATTGCAAGAGCGCTTGCACTCAATCCCGATGTTCTCTGCTTCGACGAGCCTACCTCCGCACTTGATCCCGAACTCACGGGTGAGGTGCTTAATGTTATTCGCAGTCTTAAAACCTCCGACAGCACAATGATTGTTGTAACTCACGAGATTGAGTTTGCAAGAGATGTTGCCGACAAGATCATTTTTATGGCTGACGGTGTAATTGCCGAAGAAGGCACTCCCGAACAGGTAATCAACAATCCGCAAAATCCAAGAACCCAGGCATTTTTGTCAAGGTTCAACTGATAACTGAATATTAGGTGAGGAAAGCACTCGAAAGGGTGCTTTTTTACATATTTTTACAAATAACCTTGAAAAGTTTATGCCATTGTGCTATAATAATCGTGTCATTCACTGACAAAGGCACAAAGCCTGAAAAAATGAGAAATCCCGATAGGGAAAACGGAGGAAAAACAAATGAAAAGAATTTTCACAATCAGCGTTGCGGCTGTTATGGCACTCCTTATGGTGCTTTCACTTACAGCTTGCGGTAATTCAACACTCGGCTATTACAAGCTTACAAGTGCAGAAGCAAGCGGTATGAGCTTTGACAGCAGTACTCTTGCCGCTGTCGGTATGGACAAAGGCTACATTCTTCTTAAAGAAGACGGCAAGGCTAAGCTTTCTGCAGCCGGTCAGGAGCAGGAGCTCACATACGATGACAAGAACTTTACAGCAGGAAGCGAGAGCATTCCATACACACTCAAAGACGGTGTTATTACAATGGAAAAAGATGGTACAAAGCTCGTTTTCACATTTGACGCTAACTTCAAGCCCGAATCTTCTAATTCAGAGTCATCAAAGTAATAAAACTTAACGGTGCAAAAAAAATTTCGGCAGTCCAAATCGGACTGCCGTTTTTGTATATCCAACCCAAAAAACAAGGGTAGCGGAATTTCGCTGCCCTTAATTTTATAAGATTTTATCAGTCTGAAAGACACTCGTCAAGCGCATCAACAATTGCGTGCCTGTCCATATGCTGACCGATGAATACAAGCTTGATTTCTCTGTCGCCGTATTTTTCGTCCCACTTTTCAGCCATATCCGGATACTCTGCAAGATAGAGCTTCTGCTGTTTCTTTGGGAATGCGGCAAGCCACTTGCCCTGTTCCGTAGCAGTAATCTGAACGCCTGCCTGCTCGAATACATAAACATCTTCTCTCTTGTCATCAAACCAGAGAACACCCTTTGCACGGACTACGCTCTTTGGCCAGTTCTCAACAAACTGCTGGAGCTTGTCCTGATTGAAAGGACGAATGCGGTGGTAAACAAATGAACCGATGCCGTACTCTTCTTCGCCGTCCTCATGATCGTGGTCGTGGTGACAGCAATGACCGTGTTCGTGGTCGCAATGAGAGTGGTCAAGACCGTCCTCATCATGGTCATGATCGTGATGCTCATGTTCGTCATGGTCTTCATCGTGGTGGTGATGGTGGTGATGATGACCGTGACGGTCTGTATCCTCGTCATCTTCATCCTTATCATAAATCTGAGCCCAACCTGCGGATGCGGCTGTTTCTTCAAAATTAAAGCACTTTGTATCGAGAATATCCTTAACTTCAACCTTGCCGAACTGTGATTCAATAATTCGTGCCTTTGGTTGAAGCGTCTTAATCATAGCCTTAACTCTCTTGAGCTGTTCCTCTGTTACCTTGTCAACCTTGTTGAGGATGATTGTTGAACAGAACTCAATCTGCTGGATAAGAAGACTTTCAACATCCTCTTCGTCAACATCTTCCTTGAGAAGATCATCGCCGCAGCCGAATTCCGTTGCCATACGGAGTGCGTCAACAACTGTAACAATGTTGTCAAGACGGACAAGCTCGGGAATATTGTTTTCCTTATCGCCCTCAAGAACCGAGATTGACTGTGCAATCGGAAGGGGTTCGCAAATACCGCTTGCCTCAATGAGAATGTAGTCAAACTTGCCTGACTTTACAAGGTCTGTAATCTGGTTGATAAGGTCAACGCTCAAAGTACAGCAGATACAGCCGTTTGTAAGCGGAACAAGGTTTGTATCTTTCTGAGTAACAACGCCTGCCTTTTGAATAAGCTCTGCGTCAATGTTTACTTCACCGATATCGTTTACGATAACGGCACACTTGTAGCCCTCCCTGATTGCCGAGGACATGGTTGATAAGAGTAGTTTTGCCTGCACCGAGATAACCTGTAAGAAGCGTTACGGGAACAGGAAGCTTAATGTTAGCCATATATTTCATTTCCTTTCGTTGAATTGTGCTTATTAATGCGGATCACCGCTGTCCTTAAATATAACACTTTGCAAAATTATTGTCAATACAAAGTACGGAGTGCGGTCAATCCGAATAGCTGATTATTGCTGTACATTTTGTGTTTTTTGTATAATCACCTTTTATTTATTTCGGTTTTATGTTACAATAGTCAAAAGTAATTTTACGGAGATAGATTATGATTGTACTTGCATCTGCTTCACCACGAAGAAAAGAGCTTTTAAGTTTTATAACAACCGATTTTAAAATTGTTCCCGCAGACATTGACGAAACGGTTGAGAACAATGTTCCGCTTGAAAAGCGTCCCGAATATCTTGCCGTCAAAAAGGCATTGCATATTTCAAAAAACGGCTATGAAAAAAATATTGTAATCGGTTGTGACACGGGAGTTTTTGTTGACGGCAAAATGCTCGGCAAACCTAAGAACAGGGAGGATGCCGAGAATATGTTAAAACTGCTTTCGGGCAGACAGCACAAGGTTATCACGGGTTGTTGTACCGTCAAAAACGGTGTTGCAAAATCATTTTCCAATGTAACGCTTGTTGAATTTTTTGAACTTTCCGATTTGGAAATAGAGGAGTACATTGCAACGGGCGAGCCTTTTGACAAGGCAGGTGCATACGGAATACAGGGCAAAGGTTCTCTGCTTGTAAAGAAGATTGACGGCGACTATTTTAATGTTGTCGGACTTCCCGTAAGTGAATTAAACAGGATTTTGAAAAAGGAGTATTCATATGAATGATAATATAAATAAAACAGTCAATGAAATTCTCGAAAGCTATTCAAAGCATGAACAGACTTGCAGACTTTCGGAGGATAACATTATCAACAAATCTGTGCTTATTCAGGTGCTTGAAGAAATCCGCAAGCTGTTGTTTCCGGGCTACTTTGACAAGAACAGAGTAAGAGAAGAATACATCGGCTATATTGTAGGCGACAGAATAGAATTTATTCAGTACAACCTTAAAAAGCAGATTGCAAAGGCTTTAAGGGTTGCGAAAAGTGCAACGACCTTTCATATGATGAGGTTATGGAAAAGTCAGAAAAGCTGGTTTATGAGTTTCTTTCAAAGATTCCGTCAATCCGTGATTATCTTGCAACAGATGTTGTTGCAGCCTTTAACGGCGATCCTGCCGCATACAGTACGGATGAAATCATTCTTTGCTATCCCGGATTTTTTGCAATCACGGTTTACAGAGTGGCACATGAATTGTGGAAACTTAAAATCCCGATGATTCCGAGAGTGCTTTCGGAGTACGCACACGGACTTACGGGAATTGATATTCACCCCGGTGCGACAATCGGCAAGTATTTCTTTATCGACCACGGCACAGGCATTGTAATCGGTGAAACTACCGAGATAGGCGAGAATGTAAAAATCTATCAGGGTGTAACCCTCGGTGCGTTGTCAACAAGAAAAGGTCAGCAGCTTAAAGGCGTTAAAAGACATCCTACTATCCGTGATAATGTTACAATCTATTCGGGTACAACTATCCTCGGCGGTGAAACCGTAATCGGCAAGGGTGCAACAATCGGCGGTAACGCCTTTATCGTGAACTCAATTACTGAGGGTATGAAAGTAAGCATTAAAAACCCCGAACTCCAGTTCAGTCCCGACCTTTCGGAAAACAATCAGGACAAGTATTGGTATTGGATGATTTAAGCTGACGCTTTAATGGAAAATTGAAAATTTAAAATGGAAAATTTTGGTCGGGAAAAAAGTTTTGCATAGAACAAACTTCACATTCCCGACCGTATTCGTATTGATTTGTATTGCAAATTATTATATAAACAAAATTCCATAAAAGAACAAAACCTGTATGGGCGGATATCATCCACCCGCACGGCGAGCCGCCGTACCCAACTCGTGTAGATAGTTTGTAATGCAAAAAAACACATTATACCCGAGCGTAACATTGTAATTGTTTTCACAATTCAGTAGGGGCGTTCATTGGACGCCCGCATTGATGAATATTTTTGTTTAATCACATATTTTTTGATGTGATTAAAATTGTGTATCCAAATGTAGCGACGAACCGTGTTCGTCAATCGTATCGTGTGTAAACACGATGCGAATAAATATACATAGTTTCAAAATAACCGAACTTTTAAAAGATACTTTAACAGAAAAACATAACCTTACTTTAAACTAATTATGAACAAATATCTTAAAGAAACGAAAATGTTGGATTATTCAAATCCTAACATACAGCAGTTAATTGAAAACAGAAAATGGCTTGAACTGCAGGAATTTGACAGGCTGAAATCAATTTATAATTTTGTGCGAGATGAAATACTGTTCGGCTACAACATTGACGATAACATTCCTGCCTCAAAAGTTTTGAAAGACGGTTTTGGGCAATGCAACACAAAGGGTACTTTGCTTATGGCTTTGCTCAGAGCCTGCAACATTCCTTGTCGGGTACACGGATTTACGATTGACAAAAAACTTCAAAAGGGTGCAATGACGGGAATTGTCTATAAAAATGCTCCGCAAAATGTGTTTCACAGTTGGGTTGAAGTGTATTTTGAAGATAAGTGGTACGAACTCGAAGCGTTTATTCTCGATAAAAAGTATCTGAACAATTTGCAGAAAATTAACAGCAGTTGCTCAGGTGCATTTTGCGGTTACGGTGTTGCCGTTAAAGATTTCAAAAATCCTGTCATAGATTTTGACCGAAATAACACCTATATTCAAAGCGAGGGTATTAATCAAGATTTCGGTGCTTATGATTCTCCCGACGATTTGCTCAAAGAACATCATCAGCAAATGTCACCAGTAAAGGCTTTTTTATATAAAAATCTCGGCAGACATTTAATGAACCGCAATGTCAGAAAAATTAGAAATTTTTAATTGAAAATTGAAAAAGGTGAACTAAAATGTTAAGACTAAGACCGTACAAAAGCTGTGATTCAAAACACATAGCCGATTGGATTAAAAATGAGGAAACTTTTGTAAAATGGGGCGGAGAAAGATTTGGTTCGTACCCGATTAATGCAAAAATTATTGATGATAAATATAGACTTAATAACGGCGATTGCGTTGAAGAGGACAATTTTTACCCTATGACCGCATTTGACGACAGCGGTGTTGTCGGACATTTTATAATGCGATACATAAACGGCAACAACAAGATACTTCGTTTCGGCTGGGTAATTGTTGACGATACGCAAAGGGGAAAGGGTTACGGCAAGCAAATGCTTGAACTCGGACTCAAATATGCCTTTGAAATTTCGGGTGTGGGAAAAGGTCACAATCGGCGTATTTGAAAACAATATCCCTGCGTACAAATGCTACAAATCAATCGGTTTCAATGAAATTGCTACCGACTGCTACGAAACCGAAACCGTAAACGGCGAAGAGAGTAAAATAATCGAGCTCGAAATCACAAAAACCGATTATATAAACCACAACAAAAGGAAGTGACAATATGCCCGACTTTACAGTACGGTACGCTAAGAAATTAGAACTTGAGCGTGTGAATGAAATTCGTTATCAGGTCAACAGGGTTCATTCAAACGGCAGACCTGATATATTCCGAGATGATTTCTGCGATGAGATGAAAAACATAGTATACAAAGTTTTTGACGGCGAAAATTCCGATGTTATCGTTGCCGTGAACGGTGACACAATCTGCGGATTTGCAACCGTTGAATACATAGTCAAGGAAAAATCTCCGTACGGTTTGCAGAGAAAATTCTACCGGATTGCAGAATTCGGAGTTGATGAAAACTTCCGCAGAATGGGTGTTGCAACCAAGCTGATAAGCTTCTGCAAACAAGAGGCTAAGAACAGGGACTTTGACAGGCTGGAACTTGATGTGTGGGAATTCAACGAGGGTGCAATAAAATTTTACGATTCCGTAGGATTCAAAACCTACAGAGAATACAAGGAAATGAATATTTAAACCGAAAAAATCCGTATGAAGATTGCTCCATACGGATTTTATTTTGTGTATCAAATTTTATTTATCGCCATTTAAAGGTGACGAGTCCGTAAACATAGATAAATGCGATAGCTGTAGGAACTACATATTTGAAAATCGGTTTCATCCACGAACGCACTTTCATACCGATGCCCATGTTGGCTTCTTTAATGAAGTTATCCCAACCCCAGCCGAACTTGTTGCAACAGAACAGAGCAAGCACAAGAGAACCGAGAGGAAGAACATTTGTGGAAACAATGAAGTCCCAAAAATCAAGCCATGTTGTACCCTCTGCAAACGGCTGAAAATGAAGAACGCTGAATCCGAGAGCCGTTGTGAGTGCAAGCACAAACACTACAATTCCGCAAATAAGACTGCCTTTTATTCTTGACCAGCCTGTCAAATCACGAATCATTGCAAGAATATTTTCGCAAACACCCAAAACGGTTGACATTGCCGCAAACACCATAAACAGGAAGAAGAGCGAACCCCATATTCTTCCGCCGGGCATATTGTTGAACACGGTTGCCATTGTGTCAAACAAAAGGTTCGGACCTGAATTAACTTCAAGGTTGTAAGTAAAGCAGGCAGGGAAGATGATTATGCCTGCAAGCAGAGCTACGAGTGTGTCAAGAGAGATAACATTGATTGCCTCGCCCATAAGTGAATGGTCTTTGCCGATATAACTTCCGAAAATAGCCATACCGCCCATACCTGTTGACAACGAGAAAAATGCCTGATTCATCGCACCCACAACAACATCACCATTGATTTTTGAAAAGTCGGGTTTGAGGTAAAATGTCATACCCTCACCCGAACCGCTCAAAAACAGACTGTGGATTGCAAGCACAATCATAAGTGCAAGCAAAGCAATCATCATATATTTTGTTATCCTCTCAAGTCCGCCCTGAATGTTGAACGAGAGTATAACAAAGGCGATAACAACCGTTATCATCATAAAAATAACATTGACTGACGGATTTGCAATCATTGTGGTAAATCCGAGGTCACGGTTGTTACCCGTCAGAAAATTTACGAAGTAGTAAATTATCCAACCGCAAACAACTGTGTAAAAAGCCATAATTGCAAGGTTGCCCACAAGGCAGGCCCAACCGAAACCGCCCCATTTTTGCTTTGGCTTTTCAAGTTTGCGGTACATTTTAATCGGACTTGTCTGTGCCGCTCTGCCCACCGAAAATTCCATTATCAAACACGGAATTCCCAAAACAATAAGACAGATGATGTACACAAGCATAAAACTTCCGCCACCGTATTGTCCGCACATCCACGGAAACTTCCACACATTTCCGCAACCGATTGCACAGCCTGCCGAAAGCATTATAAAGCCGAGTCGGCTTCCTAATTTTTCACGATTCACAACACAAGTCCTCCTGCCGAATTTATTTTATCTACACAATATTTTTTCGTCATAAATACTGCTCATTTGTTTATTTTGCAATACAAAGAGTAGTATAGCAAATAAAATACCATTTGTAAAATTGATAAAACTGTGCTATAATAACGAAGATATCGTTCGTATAAAAGAGGATTTAGTTATGGATACCAATGTGCTTAAAACCTTTGTAGCTGTGTGCGAATATTCGGGATTTTCTGCTGCAGCGGAAAAGCTCGGCTATACCCAGTCAACCGTTTCATCACAGATAAAACAGTTGGAAAGCGAGCTTAACACGGTGCTTTTTGACCGCTTTTACCACAGAATCAGCCTGACTTCCGACGGCATAACGGTTCTGCAACACGCAAGAGAAATTCTTGAATCTCACGAAAAGATGCTTGAAGATTTGCGTACCCCCGAAACAATTGAGGGCAACATTCGCCTTGCAATGTCAAGTTCTGTCTGCAACCGATTTTTTAAAGATGATTTTCTTGAGTTCAGAAAGCATTTTCCTAATATTCACCTTGTCGTTGTCGAAAGCGGTACAGAGCAGATGTTTGATATGTTACGCAAAAATGAGGTTGATTTGATTTTTACGCTTGACAGCCACATTTATGATTCGGAATTTATAATTTGTGCAGAGCATGAGGAAAAGATTCACTTCTTTGCATCAGTTGACAATCCACTTTTGAATAAAGAAAATATTTCGCTAAAAGAATTATGCACCGAGGATTTTGTACTGACCGAAAGTAATATGAGCTACAGAAAATTGCTCAACAATGAACTTGCCGCACAATCGCTTGAAATTCACCCTGTTTTGGAAATAGGAAACCCTCTGCAAATTTGTTCTCTAATCAAAAACAGCAAAATGATCTCGTTCTTGCCTGATTTCATCACGGAGGATTACTACAATTCGGGAGAGATAAAACATCTTCCCGTCAACGATTGTGATGTTTCGGTGTGGACGCAGTTGCTTGTCCACAAAAACAAGTGGAAATCTCCTGCGCTTAATGCGTTTATTGATTTTTATCGGGATGTTATACGAAAATAAAAAGTATCACATTTTGCCCTACGCACCGCCGTATTGCGTTATGATAATCTTGGCAAGCTTTGCGTTCGGCTTTTTGATATTGACGGGGTACTGTAACTTTTTTTCATAGACAAACATCAGCAATCCTCCTCGTTTTCCCACGGCCACGGTCCCTTTATCCAGCTCCACATATTGGTGCTTGTCATACTCTTTTTCAAAGGACCGAATTTTTCTTCATATTCTTCAACAAGCGGTTTCAATTTTTCTTTGAAACCGTTCATTTTTTGTATCATTGCCGTATCGTGCGGATGAGTGTCAAGATAAATCTGAAGGTCAAGTGCGGCAAATTCGTAGGTTGAAATTTTCTTTAAAAGAATTTCTCTTTCAGTCAAGTCCCTCACCGCATTTCTTTCCGTAGAATGGTTTGTTGAGAACGGGGAACATTGTACCCGACTCAAGCCCCTGCAACGGGCTGTAAGTTGGGGAGTCGAACTGCTGAAAGGGAACATATGCCATAGCCTCGCTCGTTCTCTTTGGCAGACTCGGTATTCCGTACTGCTGAGAAATAATTTCTTTAATATCCAATTTAATTCTCCTTTTTGTTCAAACTTATGAACATTGCTGTTCATTCTCATAATATGTCCGTTTCATACTTGTGTTTACATAATAAAAAAACAGAGCCGACAGCAATGCCGTCAGCCCTGATACAGAGGTTTTACCGTGAATATCCGATTAAATGTTAATTAACCTTTTTGGCAGAATTTGAAGTAACCTTTGCAATGATTGCAAAAACTACGCAAAGCACAATTCCGATTGCCGAAACGATGCCTACAAGAGTGAAGTTTGTGTTTGAAATGAGTGAAAAATCAAGCACACCGCTGTCGGGATTCTGAAGTGACGCAAAAACTGCAACAGCGTCAACAATTACGGCAACCATAAGTGAAAGAATTGAAATTGATGCCGAAACGGTTTCTGCAAGGTTCTTTTCAATTTTCTTTGCAACGCTGATTTTTTCACTTCTGAAGTTAAGACAGCCGAAAAGCCAGAATACAGCCGCCGCATTGATTATTGTTTCGGGAATCATATATGTAGCGTTGTAGCTGAGTGAATAGAGAAGTCCGTCGGTTGAGGGGATTGAAACACCTGCCCATACGGTACAGCCCGAAATTACATGACAGATATATCTCAAAGCACAAACTCCTACCGTGCCTGTTACGGCAGCGGCAGACGGATTGCTGACCTTGTTTCTGAGAAAGCCTGCAAGACCGATAACCGTGAATGCAATTACATAGTCGAAGAGAATGATTGTTACGGCTGCCAAGAATGAAGTTGCGTATGAAAGGTTTGAAGCTCCCTGAATAAGCTGAATAATGCTGAATACAAATCCCGAAAGCAATCCCCATTTTACACCGTGACGATATGAGATAATTACAATCGGAACAATGCTGAATGCGGTAACACTGCCGCCGTAGGGAAGTTCAAGGATTTTTACAAAGCTTAAAACTGCCGCAAGTGCAATCATAATTGCACATTCGCACATAACAAGTGCATTTTTCTTATTGTTCGTTTTCATTAAAACTACTCCTTAAAATAAAATTCTCTCGGAGAAAAAACACAACAAAAAAGGAGTATGCCAAAAAGACATACTCCAAGTGCGTACACTTCAAGCTTGATATGTCCCTTCGTTGGCATTATCCAAATCAGGTTGACGGTCGAAATCGAATTTCCTCTCAGCCGGTAACAGCTCCCGTTTTGTATGTGATTATTCTCACTCTGATTACGAATATTACACATCTTTAGGTTGTGCAATATCTACACTATTATTATAAACTGTATTTAACAATTTGTAAAGTCTTTTGTGTGCAATGTTACAGATAATCGCATATTAATTGACAAACACTTTGCTTTTGTGATAATATGTATCCTGTGATTTTGCGTTTTATTGCCGAATGGCAGTAAATTTTGCAACAATTGATAAACTAATTGAAGAAGGTTTTTTAATGGACAGCAGATTTAATTCACCGGCTGAAATTGCGTCGCTGGTGTCAAAATCAGGTGTAACAAAATCAATGCTTTCTCTGCCGAAAATGATTTTGCTCGGACTTATGGCAGGCGCATTTATCGCATTCGGCGGTGCGGCAAGCGATGTTGCAATGCACGGAGTTGCCGATGTGGGGCTTGCAAGAGTGGTTGCAGGCGTAATCTTCCCTGTAGGACTTATGCTTGTTGTGTTTACGGGAAGTGAACTCTTTACAGGTAACTGCCTTATGATTATTCCGACGCTTGAAAAGAAAATCAAGCCTGTTTCAATGATAAAGAATCTTGCTACGGTTTATATTTCAAATTTTGTCGGTGCAATGATTATTGATTTGCTGATATTTTTTTCGGGACAGCTCAATTATTCAAACGGCGGACTCGGTGCTTTTACAATCAAGGTTGCACTTGCCAAAACAACAATAAATCCTGCAACAGCGGTTGTCAGCGGCATACTTTGTAACATTCTCGTGTGCCTTGCAATCGTTATGGCAACAGGCGCAACAGATGCAATAGGTAAGATTTTCGGTGTATTTTTCCCGATTTGCGCATTTGTAGTCTGCGGATTTGAACACTGCGTTGCAAATATGTTCTATATTCCGACAGGTGTTATGGCGGCAATGAATCCCGAATATGTTGCAAAAGCTCAGGAGCTTTACGGTATTACGGCACAGCAATGTCAGAATCTTGCAAATCTTTCGGGCTGTGAATCTCTGCTGTTCGTTACAATCGGCAACATAATCGGCGGTATGGTCTTTGTAGGACTTCCGCTCTATTTTGCCTATATTCGCAAAAAGGAAAAAGTGCTTAAAATATATAAACATAAATAATTCAAGAGAGCAGTCGTTTTGACTGCTCGTTTTCTTTTTAGTGCAAATTATTTAAAAGTATGTTATAATAAGCCTTACAAAACAAAAACGGAGGATATAATGGATTATTCACAGATTCTTTCACAGCAGTTTAATATTAAAGAGGAGTATGCCAAGAACATCATCGCATTGCTTGATGACGGCAACACTATTCCTTTTATTGCACGATACAGAAAGGAAATGCACGGTTCAATGGATGACCAGTTGATTCGTGAATTTGCCGAAAAGCTTGAATATTTAAGAGGACTTGACAAGCGCAGAGATGAAATCCGTTCACTCATTGACGCACAGGAAAAACTCACGGATGAAATCAACCTTGCACTTGACAAGGCTGCCACACTAAGCGAACTTGAGGATATTTACCGCCCGTACCGTCCAAAGAGAAAGACAAGGGCGTCAATTGCAAAGGAAAAGGGACTTGAACCGCTTGCTAACGATATTTTAAAGCAGGAAAAAGGTTTTGATCCGTCAAAGTCGGCAGTTGATTATATTGATGAAGAAAAGGGAGTTACCTCCGTTGAAGATGCAATTCAGGGTGCAATGGATATCATTGCAGAACTTGTATCGGATAATGCGGAAATCCGTAAGAGAATAAGAAATCTTACAAACGCAAACGGTGTGCTTGTGTCTGTTGCAACAGATGAAGAAAAGGACAGCGTTTACAAAAATTATTATGACTACAAAGAGCCTGTTAAAAAGATTGCAGGTCACAGAGTACTTGCCGTGAATCGTGGTGAAAAAGAGGGATTTCTCAAAGTCAGCGTTGAAACCGACAGCGAAAAACCGCTTAATTCAATTTTCAGAGCAATGATTACAGACAAAAATCAGCTTTGTTCAGACATTATCCGTGAGGCTTGCACAGACGCTTATCAGCGACTTATTTATCCCTCAATTGAGCGTGAGGTCAGAAACGACCTTACTGATACCGCCGCTGAAAAATGCTATGAAGGTTTTTGCCGTAAACCTCAAGCAGCTGCTTATGCAGCCGCCTGTAAAGGGCAAAACCGTGCTTGCACTTGATCCGGGATATCGCACAGGCTGTAAGACTGCCGTTGTTGACAGCACAGGCAAGGTGCTTGATACAACCGTAATTTATCCTACACATTCAGACAAAAAAATTCAGGAATCAAAGCAGACCTTGCTCCGCCTCATCAAAAAGCATCATGTTGATATTATTTCAGTCGGCAACGGTACTGCAAGCAAGGAAACCGAGATGTTCACAGCCGAAACAATCAAAGAGGCTGACCACCCCGTTTATTATATGGTAGTCAGCGAGGCAGGTGCGTCGGTTTATTCGGCATCAAAGCTTGCCGCAACAGAACTTCCCGACCTTGACCTCACACTCAGAAGTGCCGTGTCAATTGCAAGACGACTTCAGGATCCTCTTGCAGAGCTTGTAAAGATTGAGCCTAAGGCAATCGGTGTCGGTCAGTATCAGCACGATATGCCGCAGAAAAAACTCGGTGAAACACTTGACGGTGTTGTAGAGGACTGCGTAAACTCGGTTGGTGCAGACCTTAATACGGCATCGCCTGCACTTTTGTCGAGAGTGTCGGGACTTAACGCAACCGTGTGCAAGAATATTGTTGCTTACCGTGAAGAAAACGGTGCGTTCTCATCAAGAGCAGAACTCAAGAAAGTCCCGAAACTCGGACCTAAAGCGTTTGAGCAGTGTGCAGGATTTTTGCGTGTTCCCGAAAGCAGAAATCCGCTTGATAACACAGGCGTTCACCCCGAAAGCTACAAGAGTGCAAAAGAACTTTTAGGACTTCTTGAATATTCTGACAAAGAAATAAAATCAGGCAACTTCTCCGATATTCAGCAGAGAGTAAAGGCAAAGGGAACAAAGTCACTTGCCGATGTTCTCGGAATCGGACTTCCAACCCTTGACGATATTGTAAAGGAACTTTCCAAACCGGGCAGAGATCCCCGTGACGAACTGCCTGCACCAATGCTCAGAAGTGATATTCTCGACATCAAGGATTTGAAAGAGGGAATGGAACTTAAAGGCACGGTCAGAAATGTAATTGACTTCGGCGCATTTGTCGATATCGGCGTTCATCAGGACGGACTTGTTCATATTTCGCAGATTTGCGATAAGTACATCAAGCACCCGAGCGAAGTTCTCAAAGTCGGTGATGTTGTAAATGTAAAGGTTCTTTCAGTTGATCCCGAAAAGAACAGAATTTCCCTCACAATGAAATTTTAATGCGAATAAAGCAAAAAGACACTTCTATTGTTCCGCAAATCACCTTTGCATTATTCCGCAACTGTTGATATTGTTCCGCAAAAGGAGAATTTTAAATGCGTAAACTGGCTGTATATGTACACGGAAAGGGTGGTAATGCTACAGAATCGGAGCATTACAAACCTTTGCTACCTGAATATGATGTTATAGGCTTTGACTATAAATCAGAAATACCGTGGGATGCAAAACAGGAATTTACAAATCTGTTCGATAATTATTGCAAAAATTATGATTATATAGTTCTGATTGCGAATAGCATAGGTGCATTTTATTCTATGAATGCCTTTTCAGATAAACAGATTGACAAAGCTATGTTTATTTCGCCTGTTGTAGATATGGAAAACCTCATTACCAATATGATGAAATGGGCGAATGTAACAGAGAATGAACTTCGTGATAAGAAAACAATCTCTACTGAATTTGGTGAAACTTTATCTTGGGAATATCTTTGCTATGTTCGTGAACACCAAATTTCTTGGAATGTTCCCACCTCAATTTTGTACGGTGAAAATGATAACCTTACATCGTTTGAAACAATCAACAAATTTGCAAAGAAGATAAATGCTGACCTTACTGTTATGAATGGCGGTGAACATTGGTTTCATACAGCTGAACAGGTGAAATTCTTGGATAATTGGCTAACAAAGTTCATTTGATGATATTTTATAATAACGAGGTGTGCTTATGAAAAAGGCAGTTGTAATAATTTGTACTATTGTTATTTTTGCGTTTTCGTTGATTGGGTGCGGTGATAAAGATACGGTCGCCTATAATCTGAAACTCAATGTTTCAAGCGGTGAAGTTGCGGAATCGTTTGACACGCACGGTGGATTTAACGGTGACGGAGCAACTTTTGCCAAAATTAAATTTTCAGATGACAGTGCTTTAGCACAAATCGAAAATAATAATGTATGGACGCCGTTGCCGTCCGATGAAACGGTTCAGGCTTTGTTATACGGCGATTACAGCGGATTTGTGTGCGATGAAAACGGCAATTCACTCATACCCGAAATAAAGAACGGCTATTCAATGTTGATTGACAAACAAGATAAAAGCCTTACGAATATGCTTGAAAGAGCGTCGCTTAATTTTGTATTGGGAGTTTATGACACCGACACAAACACGCTTTATTACTATGAGTTAGACACATAATTTCAGCGTTCAAAAAGGTTGGGGGAATATGCTTATAAAAATCGGTGATTTTGAATTTACAGAGGTATGGGATTGGTCGGAAAAAGTGTATCGCCTTATTGAAAGCAGTTGAGAAAAAAACAAAGGCTGACGAGAAATCGTCAGCCTTTTGTGTGTAATATTCGGTAATTATTCAGCCTTTTACTGCATATGATTTTCAAGGTGATTTTTCAATGCGGCAAAGGTTTCGTCGCTGATAATGTGTTCCATTTTGCAGGCATCTGCGGCGGCAGTTTCAGGATTAACTCCGAGCATAACAAAGAGCTTTGAAAGAACGGTGTGTCTTTCATATGTTTTTTCTGCAATTTCCCTGCCGAGGTCGGTGAGAATAAGCGAGCCGTCATCGCCGACTTTAAGATAACCGCCCTCTTTGAGAAGACCAACGGCACGGCTGACGCTCGGCTTTGAATATCCCATTTCTTCACATACATCAATTGATCTTATATAATTGCTCTTTTTTGAAAGAACATATATTGTTTCAAGGTACATTTCACCTGATTCTTTTAATTGCATAGTCTGCACTCCTTTACATTGTCTAATCATATCATGATATGAACAAAAAATCAATAAAATTAATTGTGCTTTCAATAATTATGAAAAAACGATTTACCAAAATCAACAAAAATAATATCCGAATTACAGATGTGAAATATTCAATTTGCCAAAATTCAAAATAAAATAAAATTTTTTCGCAAGCCTATTGACATATTTCGAGTTTTATAGTACCATATAATCGGTTAGCGAGAGCTAACCTTTGATTAACAAATATTGTTAGTATCTGCTAACTTAAAGGAGATTGATTTTATGATGCCTTTGATGTTTGCTAACACAGGTGAAACCAATATTATAAAGAAAGTCGGAGGTTCTCCCGAGGTTAAAAAGCACCTTGAAAATCTCGGTTTTGTTGCCGGCGGAGAGGTCACCGTTATTTCGTCACTCGGCGGAAATGTTATTGTTAACGTAAAGGAAACACGAGTTGCAATCAGCGAAGAAATGGCTCGTAAAATTATGATTTGATTCTATGTAACAAACACACGGCGGAATTGTTCCGAGAGGTGTTTTTATACGGCTTTATGCTGAAATTAAGACGGAGGAAACTGTTATGAAAACTTTAAAACAGGCAAAAGTAGGTGAAACCGTAAAGGTTGTCAAGCTGCACGGCGAGGGCGCTATCAAACGCAGAATTATGGATATGGGCATCACAAAGGGTGTTGAAATTTACATCAGAAAAGTTGCTCCGCTCGGAGATCCGATTGAAATTACTGTAAGAAATTATGAACTTTCGCTCAGAAAAGCCGATGCTGAAATGATTGAAGTTGAGTAATTCGGACTTGCAAATCCTACGGGAGAAATCCCGTATTTTTATAACATTACGGTTAGCTTTTTGCTAATCCAAGAGAGGATAACTGATATATGGAAATTAAAATTGCTCTTGCAGGTAACCCTAACTGCGGTAAAACAACTTTGTTTAACGCACTCACGGGTTCCAATCAGTTTGTCGGTAACTGGCCCGGAGTAACTGTTGAGAAAAAAGAGGGTAAGCTCAAAAAACACAAGGATGTTACAATCATGGACTTGCCCGGTATCTATTCACTTTCACCTTATACTCTTGAAGAGGTTGTTGCTCGTAACTATCTTGTCGGTGAACGCCCCGATGCGATTCTCAATCTTATTGACGGTACTAACCTTGAAAGAAACCTTTACCTCACAACACAGCTTACAGAACTCGGTATCCCTGTTGTTGTGGCAATCAATATGATTGATCTCGTTAAGAAGAACGGCGATTCAATCAACATTGATGAGCTTTCAAGACAGCTTGGTTGTAAGGTTATGGAAATTTCGGCTCTTAAGGGCACAGGCATTATGGAAGCTGCCGAGGCCGCAATCAAAGCCGCAGGCTCAACAAAGACAATCCCCATGCACAGCTTTAACGGTGTTGTTGAACACGCAATCGCTCACATTGAAGAGGCTGCGGTTCACGATATGCCCGAGGAACAGCAGCGTTGGTACGCTATCAAGATTTTTGAGCGTGACGACAAGGTTCTTGCAAAGCTTGATATTCCGCAGAATGTTATTGACCACATTGAAAAAGATATTCAGGCGGCTGAAAAAGAGCTTGATGATGACGCAGAAAGTATCATCACTAATGAGAGATACATCTACATTGCCTCAATCATCAAGAGCTGTTATAAGAAGAAAAACAAGGGTAAGCTTACAACATCGGACAAGATTGATAAGGTTGTAACCAACCGTTGGCTTGGTCTTCCGATTTTTGCGGTTATTATGTTCCTTGTTTACTACATCTCAATGCAGACAGTAGGTACTGCCGCAACTGACTGGGCAAATGACGGTCTTTTCGGTGACGGCTGGCACCTTTTCGGTATCGGCTCATCACAGGCTGCCGAGGCTGAAGAAACCTACGGCGATTCAGATGCAATTATCGAGGCATTCAATGCTCAGTACGGAAATGACGACATTGCCGAAGCTGTTGACCTTGAATCTGAAAATTATTCCGAAGACGCCGCTAAGGCTGCTCTTGCAGAACTCGTAAATCTCACACCTTCAGACGCAAGCGTTACATATTCTGTTCAGGATGAAGAAACTCTTGAAATTACAGAAACTCCCGATACTAAGAAATCTGATCTTGAAAAGGCTGTTTCAAACTACCTCAACACAGATTATAAAGAGGGTTACGGTGCTCCTGATGCCGCAAAATACGGAATCTGGGTTCCCGGTATTCCTGTTCTTATCGGCAACGGCCTTGATGCAATCAACTGTGCAGACTGGCTCAACGGTCTTATCCTTGACGGTATCGTAGCCGGCGTAGGTGCGGTTCTCGGCTTTGTTCCGCAGATGCTTGTACTCTTCCTTTTTTTCCTTGCTTTCCTCGAAAGCTGCGGTTATATGGCTCGTATCGCATTCGTACTCGACCGTATTTTCCGTAAGTTCGGTCTTTCGGGTAAGTCGTTTATCCCAATGCTTGTCGGCACAGGCTGCGGTGTTCCGGGTATTATGGCATCCCGTACAATCGAGAATGAGCGTGACCGCCGTATGACTATTATGACAACAACATTCATTCCCTGCGGTGCTAAACAGCCGTTCATCGCTATGATTGCAGGTGCTGTCTTCGGTGGTTCACCGTGGATTGCAACATCGGCTTACTTCATCGGTATGGCTGCAATCGTAGTTTCAGGCATTATGCTTAAAAAGACAAAGATGTTCTCAGGCGATCCCGCTCCGTTTGTAATGGAGCTTCCGGCTTATCATCTTCCGACAGTAGGCAACCTTCTCCGTTCAATGTGGGAGCGTGGCTGGTCATTCATCAAGAAGGCCGGTACCATCATCCTCCTTTCAACAATCCTTGTTTGGTTCACAACATACTTCGGATTTGTTGACGGTACATTCCGTATGCTCGGTGAGGACGAAATCGGAAACTCAATTCTTGCCGCAATCGGTAACGGTCTTGCATGGATTTTTGCACCGCTCGGCTGGGGCAACTGGCAGGCAACCGTTGCATCCATCACAGGTCTTGTTGCTAAGGAAAACATCGTTGGTACAATGGGTATCCTTTATCCGGGCGGATGGACAGAAATCGGTGCCGCATTCACAGGACTCAGCGGTTTCTCGTTCCTTCTCTTCAACCTTCTCTGCGCTCCTTGCTTTGCCGCTATGGGTGCTATCAAGAGAGAGATGAACAACATCAAGTGGTTCTGGTTCGCAATCGGTTACCAGTGTGTATTTGCTTATGTAATTGCATTTATGGTATTCCAGTTCGGTTCAATCTTTGCAGGCGGTCTTAATGTAATCGGTCTTATCTTTGCCGTTGCAGTATTTGCATTTATGATTTATATGCTCGTAAGACCTTACAAAGAGGCTACAACTCTTAAAGTTAAGCCGGCTAAGAAGTAATAAATTTATTGATTAACAAATGGGAGGAATAAATATGTTGGAATGGTTAGCGGCTAATATCGGCACAATCATTGTTGCATTAATTGTTATTGCCGTGATTGCTTTTGTGGTTGCCCGTATGGTAAAAGACAAAAAAGAGGGCAAATCCTCCTGCGGTGCAAACTGTGCGCACTGTGCGTGTCACGGTGACTGCCATAATCATAAGTAAATGTTTTGTAGGGGGTACAGCTAAAAAGCTGTACCCCTTCTTGTTTGTTATTGAAATTATGAATTTGGTGTTGAAGAAATTATATGAGTAATGTGTATTCGGTACGATTCTGAATCGTAAAAAATAACGAGAGGTGATACGAAATGTATCTTGAAATCAAAAATATTCACAAATTCTTCGGCACAGGTGAGAACAGGACAGAGGTTCTCAAAGGCATAAACTGCAATATTGAAAAGGGCAGTATCTGTGTTTTGCTTGGTCCGTCAGGTTCGGGCAAATCAACACTTCTTAACATTATCGGCGGTATTGAAACTGCCGAGGAGGGCAGTATCTCAATCAACGGCGATACAATTGAAAATATGAACGAAAAAAACAGCTTTCACTCTACAGAAGAAAGCACCTCGGTTATGTTTTTCAGTCCTACAACCTCATTCCAAACCTTACTGTAAGGGAAAACATTGAAGTCGGTGCATATCTCAGTGACAATCCCCTAAATGTTGACGATTTGATGAAAACGCTCGGACTTTATGAACACAGAAACAAAATCCCAAATCAGCTTTCGGGCGGTCAACAGCAGAGAACATCAATCGGCAGAGCAATCGTGAAAAATCCTGACTTGCTCTTGTGTGATGAACCCACCGGTGCTCTTGACTACAAAACTTCAAAAGAAATTCTCAAGCTGATTGAAGATGTAAATAAAAAGTACGGTAACACCGTTGTACTTGTAACTCACAATGATGCTATTAAAAATATGGCAGACAGAGTTATAAAACTCCGTGACGGTCAGATAAGGCACGATATTGTCAATATGGAAAAAACTCCGGCACAAGAGCTTGACTGGTAGGAGGTGCTTTATGAGAAATCCTCTTACAAAACGAATACCCAGAGAAATAAAAGACGATTTGGGAAAATACATTGCACTTTTCCTCTTTCTGATTTTAAGCATAGGTTTTATTTCAGGCTTTCTTGTCGCAGGCGACAGCATGAAATCCGCCTTTGATAATTCTTTTGAAAAGTACAATGTTGAGGACGGTCACTTTTGTCTTGCCGCAGAAATTGACGACAAAACAAAAGAAAATGTTGAAAACCTCGGAGTTAAGCTTTACAAGAATTTTTATAAGAACGAAGAAATCAAGAACGGCAATACTTTCAGATTATTCAAAAATCGTACAGATTTTAATGAGATTGCTGTTTTTTTGAGGGTAATCTTCCCGAAAATAACGGCGAAATTGCAATTGACAGACTTTATGCGGCTAATAACGATATCAAGATAGGTGACAAGATAAAGGTTGCCGACAAGGATATGACAGTTTCCGCAACGGTCGCATTTTCGGATTATACATCGCTTTTCAAGAACAACACCGATATGATGTTTGATGCGAAGAAGTTTTCGGTTGCTGTTGTTACAGATTCCGATTTTAACAAAATTGCCGATGACAACTACACTTACTGCTATTCGTGGATTGACAATGACAAAAATCTTTCCGACAGCAAGAAAAATGACCTCGGTGATGATGTGAAAGAAGAACTTGCCAAAACAGGTATGCTCACAGATTTTGTAAAGCGTGCCGACAATCAGGCTATTATGTTCAGCGGTGACGATATCGGCAGTGACAAAACTATGATGCTTACATTGCTTTATGTTCTTATCATTGTATTCGGCTTTATATTTGCAATCACAAGCCGTGACACTGTCGAACAGGAAGCCTCGGTAATCGGTACACTCAGAGCGTCGGGCTACACAAGGGGGGAGAGCTTACAAGACATTACCTTGTTGTTCCCACACTTGTAACTTTTACGGCGGCTGTAATAGGCAATATTCTCGGTTATACGGCTATGAAAAATGTTGTGATGAATATGTATTATCACAGCTACAGTCTGCCGCCTTATCAGACCTTATGGAACGGTGATGCATTCATACTCACAACGGTGATTCCGTGTATCATAATTACACTTATCAACCTGTTTGTAATTGCAAAGGCATTGAGATTGCCTCCGCTCCAATTTCTCAGACATGACTTCCATATGAAGAAAAAGAAAAAGGCGGCAAAACTTCCGAATTTCAGATTTCTTACCCGTTTCCGTCTGAGAATTATTCTCCAGAATATTCCGTCATACATAATTATGGTGTTAGGAATTATGTTTGCAGGTCTGCTGTTATTCTTTGGACTTGCACTCAATCCGTTGCTTTCAAACTACAAAACAGAAGTTGTAAACAATATGATTTGCGATTATCAGTATGTTCTGAAAGCTCCTGTTGAAACAAGCAATGACGCTGCCGAAAAATTCTGTATGACAACGCTTTATGAGTTAAATGACGAAGAAATTTCAGCATACGGAATTGAGAATGGTTCGGAGTATCTTTCAAAGGTTAATGTTCCTAAAAAGAAAAATGAAGTTGTCGCATCACAGGGATATCTTGAGAAATACAGCCTTAAAGTAGGCGACAGGGTTACTTTGAAGGATAAGTACGGCGAGAATAAATACACATTCAAAATTGTTGGCAGTTACTACTATCCTGCGTCACTTTGTGTGTTTATGACAAACGATAACTTTAACGATGTTTTTGATAAGGATGACGGATATTTTACAGGCTATTTCAGCAACGAAAAACTTAAAGATATTGACGACAAGTACATTGCAACAACAATCACTCAGAAAGACCTTACAACCGTAACGGATCAGCTTGACGATTCAATGGGTATGTCGTTCACACTTCTTGTAGGCTTCTCGGTTCTGATTTACATTATCCTTATGTATCTGCTTTCAAAGCTTGTTATTGAAAAGAATGAGCAGAATATTTCAATGCTGAAAATTCTCGGCTATTCAAACAGAGAGGCGAGCAAGCTGTATAACCGTGCAACAACGGTTGTGACAATAGGTGCAATCCTTGTAAGTGTTCCGCTGATATACTATGTTTTTGCAGGCTTGTACCACTACTTTATGTTTGAAATGAAGGGTTGGTTACCATATGTTGTACCGTGGTATGTATTTGTTGAAATGGCAGTAATCGGCATTATCTGCTATGCAATTATATACTTTATTCTTCAAAAGAAGATTAATAAAATCAAACTTTCACAGGCTTTAAAGAGTGATGATTAAAATTAAAAAATAAAAGGAGAGATAAATATGGAGTATGTTTTTTACGGGTTGTTTGCCGTGGCATTCATTGCGTTTGTGGTTCTCGTAATCAGAAGTTACAGGAAAAAGCTTGCAAGCGGATGTTGCGGTGCAAGTGACGAAAGCGTTAAGAAAAACAAGGTTGCCGATAAGGATAAGTCACATTATCCCTATGAAAAAACTTTTGTTGTTGACGGAATGGTCTGTAAAAACTGTTCCGCAAGAGTAGAAAACGCACTCAATTCAATTGACGGTGTGTGGGCGGAAGCCGATGTTTCTTCCGGCAGAGTTACGGTCAGAATGAAAAGAGAAATTGAGGATAAAGTCCTCAAAAAGACAGTTAACGATATAGGCGCATACACCGTTATGAAGGCGGAATAAGGGTTTTAGGAGCTTATGGCAGTATTGCAGAAAATTGACAATCCATACGGTATGATACAGACTGTTGAACACTGCGAATCGTTCAGCATATACCGTTCACAGGACAGCACGGGTGATTGCGAGGTCACCGTGTATCCTGTATTTTCAGGCATTGAGCTTGTGTATTACGATGTACATATGCAAAGTTGTGACATTAATCTTGCAAAGGGAAGAGAAATGCTCATCATCACGCATTGTCAGGAGGGCAGAATTGAGTTTGAATACAAAAACGGCGAATATCTTTACCTTGCGTCGGGTGATTTGTCGATACAGAAGAATACGGAAAACATCCGACACAGATATTGTCCGCTGAGCCACTACCACGGTGTATCGGTTGCAATTGATATGAACCGTGTGCCAAGGTGTTTTTCGTGTATTCTTGACGATGTTTTTGTCAGCCCCGAAGAGCTTGAAATGAAATTCTGTTCCGAAAAGCCGTACTCAATTATGCGTGAAAATATCAGCATTGAGCATATTTTTTCGGAACTCTATTCCGTTCCCGAAAATATCCGAAAGGGTTATCACAAGGTTAAGGTGCTTGAACTTCTTTTGTTTTTGAGCGGTCTTGAATACAAGGGTGAGAGTGAGGAAAGACGATATTTTTCACGCTCACAGGTTACCGCCGCAAAAGAGGCAAAAAAATATCTGCTTGCTCACCTTGACGAGCATATAACAATTACGGAGCTTGCCGATATGCTCGGCATCTCTTCAACTTCTCTTAAAATTTGCTTTAAGGGTGTCTACGGCGACACGATTAACGGCTACATAACGAACTGTAAAATGCAAAAGGCCGCCTCTCTTTTGAAAAACACCGACAAAAGTGTTCTTGAAATTGCAGGAATTGTCGGCTACAACAACGGCAGTAAGTTTGCGGGTGCTTTCAGAAGGGTGATGAACAAATCACCGAACGAGTACAGAAAATCGCCCGTCTGAACAGAGCCTTATATGTCCGTAAAGAGCAGTAAAAAGACTTTGTAAAGTGCTATAATAACATTGTCGAAAAGATACGCCTATATTCTTTTCTGACAGACTGCGGAAATATCCGCAGAGTATTTGATGATTACTTTGCCGGGTAATTATTCATAATATCTCTTCTCCTTTCAGGGACAGCGTTTGCTGTCCCTAAATCTTTGCTGAAATTGTCTGTCCGTTTGGAGCGTAGAAAACCTTTTAAGAGCCGATAACAACATCGATTGATGGTATATTTTAACTGTAAGATAAAGACAACAAACAAGTCTTGCTTATGGAATTAAGTTAGCAAAAGCTAACTACAAAACATTTATCGGATAATCACTGTGGTGTATTTATTCAATTCTATTCAAATCATTCATTCAATTATTTAGAGGAAAAGATGTCAGAAGATTTAATTATCAAGCATTGTTCCCCAACGCTTGCAGGAATAAAAACGGCTAACCTTTTTAACTGTCCGTACTCATCACGGCTTGAGTGCGAATGTGATGTGAGAAAGCTGAATAAAATGTTCTGCAAAAAGGGAATAAAAGTTCTGCCACTGAAGTTCAGCAACGGAAAGGCTTTAATCTATATTTTTCGCCCGTCCAAGCTTGCTGTTGATTTGTCCGATGAATATGCGTGCAAGCTGCTTGAGTCGCAGGGGTATCATTCACACGATGCCGCACGCTGTATAAGGGAGCTTCGCCACCGACTTAAAGACTCAACCGAGTTCCCGCACGAAATCGGACTGTTCCTCGGTTATCCTCCCGAAGATGTCCGTGGCTTTATTCTTCATAAAGGAAATTGCTGTAAATATTCAGGTTGCTGGAAGGTTTACGGTAATGAAGAAAAAGCAGCCAAAGAGTTCGCCAAATTCAAAAAATGTTCTGACATCTATTACTCTAAGTGGTTACAGGGCACACCTATTCAGAAACTGACGGTTGCGTGTAACTGACTTAAAGTGTAATCAAGTACAAAAACTGAAAGGTGAGTATATAATATGAGTAAAGTAGCAGTAGTATTCTGGAGCGGTACAGGTAACACAGAGCAGATGGCGGAAGCCGTTGCCGAGGGTGCAAAGTCCGCAGGCGCAGAAGTTACTCTTGCAAATGTAAACGATTTTGATTCTTCATCGGTTGCCGATTTTGACGGCATTGCATTTGGTTGTCCTGCAATGGGTGCGGAGGTTCTTGAGGACAGCGAGTTTGAGCCTGTTTTCAATGAATGTGAAAGTGCATTAAACGGCAAAAAGCATTGCCCTCTTCGGTTCATACGGCTGGGGTGACGGCGAATGGATGAGAAACTGGGAGGACACCTGTAAGGGTGACGGTGCAAACCTTATTTGCGAAAGCGTTATCTGTAACGATGCTCCCGATGACGACGCCCTTGAGGCTTGCAAAAAGCTTGGCGCATCACTTGCTTAACTTAGGCTGTAAGTATTCAATTAGTTAATACCAATTTCATAATTTCATAGAAACGCCTGTTTACGCTTGTAAGCAGGTGTTTTTATTTGTTCGTTATTAATATTTTATATTCTGTTTGCGAATTATGAATAAGACTTAAAAAAATCCTGTAAAAATTCCCTTTGTTTATTCTAAAAAAACTTGATTTTAAAGCCTTGTTGTATTAAAATAAGCAGTGGATACATATAGAAAAGGAAGTAATTGGTATGCTTACATTAGACAAAATCTATCACGCATCATATGTTTTGAAGGATGTTATCAGACAGACTAATATCGTTCAGGCAAGGGGTATTTGTGATGATTGTGATGTTTATCTCAAACCCGAAAATCTTCAGATTACAGGTTCATTCAAGGTAAGAGGTTCAGGCTACAAGATTTCTCAGCTTACCGAAGAAGAAAAGGCAAGAGGTGTTATTGCCTGTTCTGCAGGCAACCACGCTCAGGGTGTTGCACTTGCTGCTACAAAGTACGGTATCAAGTCGCTTATCTGTCTGCCTGACGGTGCACCTATTTCAAAGGTTGAGGCTACTAAGAACTACGGAGCCGAGGTTTGTATGGTTCCGGGTGTTTATGATGACGCTTATAACGAGGCTTTAAGACTTCGTGATGAAAAGAACTATACATTTATCCACCCGTTTGACGATGAAAATGTAATTGCAGGTCAGGGTACAATCGGTATCGAAATTATGAATGAAATGCCCGATGTTGACGCTGTTGTATGTGCAATCGGCGGCGGCGGACTTATTTCGGGTGTTGCCTGTGCAATCAAGAGCCTTAATCCTAACATTAAGGTTTACGGTGTTCAGGCAGAGGGCGCTCCTTCAATGGTTGAGTCAATCAAGAACGGCGAGCCTGTTCATCTTGACAGCGTTTCTACAATTGCCGACGGTATTCAGGTTAAAGAACCGGGTGAGCATACATTTGAATATGTTAAGAAGTATGTTGACGATATCGTAACAGTAAGCGATGACGAAATTTCATCTGCAATTCTCAAGCTTATTGAGTCGCAGAAGATGATTGCCGAGGGCGCAGGCGCAGCTCCTTTGGCTGCTGTAATGTTCAACAAGCTCCCCGTTAAGGGCAAGAAGGTTGTTTGCGTTGTATCAGGCGGTAACATTGATGTTACAATCCTTTCAAGAGTTATCAAGCGTGGACTTCTCATGACAGGCAGACAGCAGACTTTCTGTGTTGAACTTCAGGATAAGCCGGGTCAGCTCGTTGCCGTTTCAAATATCATTGCCGAAAAGGGCGCAAATGTAATTTCTATCCACCACGAAAGAGGCGGAGAGGGTACGGATGTAAACGGTTGTTACCTCCGTGTTGTTCTTGAAACAAGAGATTTTGCTCAGATTAAAGAAATTCGTGATGCACTTGTTGACGCAGGCTTTAAGCTTGTTTAATCAGTAATTTTTAATATATTGACAGGAGGTCATTATAATGGAAAAGGTTTATACTAAAAATGCTCCCGATGCTATCGGTCCGTATTCACAGGCTGTAAAGGTAAACGGTCTTGTTTTTACATCCGGTCAGATTGCAATTAACCCTGCAACAGGCAATGTTGAGGCTGCAACAATTGAGGCTCAGACAGAACAGGTTTGCACAAACCTTAAAAATGTTCTTGAGGCATCAGGCAGTTCACTTGAAAAGGCTGTTAAGACAGTTTGTTTCTTAAAAAATATGGAAGATTTCGGTGCTTTCAATGAGGTTTACGGCAAGTATTTCACATCAAAGCCGGCAAGAAGCTGTGTTGCAGTAAAACAGCTTCCAAAGGATGTCCTTGTTGAAGTTGAGGTTATTGCAGAAGTTTAATTCTGGCTAAGAATTAAAAAATATCCGTATAAAAATTACAATCCCGATTAACCGTAAAAAAGTTAATCGGGATTTTTGTGTTTATATTTGAAATATATGTTGTTATGAGAATGTAGGGGCAGATAGTTTTTAATGCCCACAAAACATATCAAGCCCGAGCGTAGCATTGTAATTGTTTGTACAATTTATCAACAATATTTTTTAAAATAAAAAAATCGGGAACAAGAATTTGCGTTTGTACACAAACCTTATTCCCGATTTTATCGAACAATTTAATTCTATTAGCCGACAGCCTTTAAAAGCTCGTCAACCTTATTTGTCTTTTCCCATTCAACACCGAGTTCTTCTCTGCCCATATGACCGTAAGCGGCAAGTGGGAGATACTTTGTTTCCGTGAGCTTGAGCTGTCTGATGATAGACTGCGGACGGCAGTCAAATACCTTTTCAACAGCGTTTGCCAGTTCTTCGTTTGAATATTTTGATGTGCCGAATGTGTCAACCATAATTGAAACAGGCTTTGCAACACCGATTGCATATGCAAGCTGAATTTCGCACTTCTTGGCAAGCTTAGCGGCAACAATGTTCTTTGCAATATATCTTGAGTAGTAAGCGGCACTGCGGTCAACCTTTGTCGGGTCCTTACCGCTGAATGCACCGCCGCCGTGACGAGAAAATCCGCCGTAGGTATCAACAATAATCTTTCTGCCTGTAAGACCTGAGTCGCCGACCGGACCGCCGATTACAAATCTGCCTGTCGGGTTTACGAAAATCTTTGTGTTATCGTTCATAAGCTCAGCAGGGATAATCGGTTTGATAACATACTCGATAAGGTCTTTTCTAATCTGCTCAAGTGTAACATCTTCATCATGCTGTGTTGAAATTACAACCGTGTCAATGCCGACAATCTTGTCATCGTCATATTCAACAGTGACCTGAGTCTTGCCGTCGGGACGGAGATATGAAAGAGTGCCGTCTTTTCTTACCTTTGTAAGCTGTTTTGCAAGCTTGTGGGCAAGAGAAATTGGCATCGGCATAAGTTCGGGTGTTTCATCACACGCATAACCGAACATCATGCCCTGATCACCTGCACCGATCTGATTGTCGGTATCGCTTTCGCCGTCTTTAAGCTCAAGACTTTCATTTACGCCCATTGCAATGTCGGGTGACTGTGCGTCAATTGATGTGAGAACCGCACAGGTGCTGCCGTCAAAACCGCACTTCGGATCGTTGTAGCCAATGTTGTTTACAACCTTTCTTGCAACATCTGCGATGTCAACATAGCAATCGGTTGAAATTTCACCCATAACATGAATCATGCCTGTTGTAGCCGTAACCTCACAGGCAACATGGGCGTTTTTATCCTGAGAGAGGATTTCGTCAAGAACTGCGTCGGAAATCTGGTCACACACTTTGTCGGGATGACCTTCCGTTACAGACTCGGATGTAAATAAATGTTTAGCCATTTAGAAAACTCCTTCCAAAAAAATAAGCACCGTTCATCCGAAAGGTGCCGTGTTTACTCATCTTTCGGTAAATACCGCAGGATTTGGCACCTTGCATACGCAGGTTGCCGGACTTCACAGGGCCTGTCCCCTCAGTCACTCTTGATAAGATCATTCTTATTCAATTCTATAAATAGATTATACAGTATCTTTCGACAAATTTCAAGATTAATTTGCAATTTAAAAAAGGTAAAAATAGTAAATATTTCAGCCGTTTGGATTGAAAATTTTAACTTATAGTGCTAAAATTAACCCGAGGTGACTGAAAATGAGTATTACCGTGAGAGAATACGGGGAAAATGATATTAATGGTATGATTTCCGTATGGAATGAAGTTGTAAGGGACGGAGTTGCCTTTCCGCAGACTGAAGAACTTGATTTTGAAAGCGGAAAAAAGTTTTTTGCAGAGCAAACTTGTTGTCCCGTTGCAACCGATGAAAACGGCGAGGTTCTCGGAATGTATATTCTTCATCCGAATAATGTCGGCAGATGCGGTCATATTTGTAATGCGAGCTATGCGGTTTCCTCATCGTCGAGGGGAAAAGGTGTCGGCAGAAAGCTTGTGTCGGATTGCCTTGAGCGTGCTAAAAAATACGGCTTCAAAATTTTGCAGTTCAATGCTGTTGTGAGAGCCAACAAACCTGCAAGAAAACTTTATGAAAGCCTTGGCTTTGTAAAACTCGGAGTTATTCCGAAAGGCTTTTTGATGAAAGACGGTCACTATGAGGATATCTGTCCTTATTATAAAGAACTTTAAAATTTCAATTTAATCAGGAGGACACGAGATATGATTATTGATTTCAAGAATATGGAAGAACAAATTTTGCCGAATTTTAAAGGCGGCGAAAAGGCATATGCCGTAAAGAAATTCACGGATGACAGAAATATGATTATGCACGGTCGCCTTGAAAGCGGTGCGTCAATCGGACTTCACACTCACGAGGGCAACTGCGAAATGTTCTACATCCTTGAGGGAACAGGCAAGGTGCTTATGGACGGCGAGTATGAAAGGGTTGAGGCAGGCGTGTGCCACTATTGCCCGAAAGGTCATACACACAGCCTTATTAATGACAGCGACTCCGACCTTGTATTCTTTGCTGTTGTTGCAGAGCAGAAGTAATTTTATTTTCGGTTTTTCGGTTTATGTTTTCCGATTATTCTCTGTTGTATCTTAAATCCCTATGCAAAAACTAAAACAGGGGTGATTATGGTGGACAGAACTGCTGAAATACTCGGAGAAAAATGGGATTTGCCGCTTGGCTTTACAATGGCACTCGGTGAAAATCCCGACGCAATGTTTGTCTTTTCAAGTATGCCGAAAAAGTACCGTGAAAGCTGCATTGACAGAGCGAGAAACGCAAATTCCCGTTCCGAAATGCAGAGAATAGTATCTGATATAGCGCAAAAATCTTTTAATGATTTTATAGGTTAACAAAAAAAGCAACGAAGCAAAAACTTCGTTGCTTTTAAATTGCTGTCTGTTATTCGTTTGCACTTTTATAAAAATCTCTAAAATTGAAAGTTGAAAATTAAAATTTTGTTCGGGCAACAGATTTACAAGATGCAAAATTTCTGTTGCCCGATTGTTTATGTAAGTAATCGCTATACATTAGCAATAAAGAGAGCCGACCATTAGTTGATAACTGAATTAGCATAGAAATTATAAAATAGATTACACTATTATAATTGTGCAAATATTACATAATACAGATGAAATATTTTGAAAATTATTGCATCGTGTAATTCTTAGTGGTATAATTAGTAGTATAATCCAAGTGAAAATTTGTGAAATTATTAATATGGAGGTTTAGTTGTGGCTAAAAGTTTAATTATTGTTTCAGGTGAAAATGAGAAAGTTTACGCTGAACTTTTGCTTTCTCTTGTAACTCTCATTGATGATGACAAAGAAAACGGTAAAGTAGTGGGAATAAAAGACGGAAGTGTTAATGCAACAATTTGGTCTGAAAAAATTTATGAAGATAATAATCCTCAAATGACTTCTTCAACCAAAATAGTTTTTTTAGGTAAAAGTAAATCAACAGAATTTATATTGCCAAATATTAAGTTTAATGAGGAACTAAAAAAATACGGAATTTTTATGGGCTGCACGGGTAATAAGTATGTTATTTATACAGATGCAAACATTTTGATTAATAACAAAACATTATATGATGAATTTTTTGACTTGTATAAAAATTTAGTAGATAAGTTTGATGATACTGTTGCCGATTCTTCTGTTGTAAAGAAAGCTAGACATACAGATGACTTAGGAATAGCTATCGGAAAAGGTGTAGAAAATGTTGTAGGTCTTGTAGGTAATTTATTTAATATCTTTTCCGGCGAACATAAGGAAATTGAATTGAAAGGTACAGATGCGTTCGATATTGGAGCAAAAATTGAAGCCGGAAAAGCTATTCCTGACCAAATGTTCCGCTTTATAATATTAAGTTTGTATTTAAATGATTCTTTGTAAATTTATGGAGAATTAACGATGAGTAATGACTTTTTGCGTGGGTTTCAGCGTGTTATTGATATCGGTACTGTTGGTATATCAACACTTCCATCACAAGAATGGATTAATAGCGTTGAAAAAGCAATTGAAAATTTCAAATCTTCGGTAATAGACAGAGCTTCTTTAAGAAATATATCCACGGACATGCTACAAGGTTTTACTGCAGAAACTTTTCATGCGGAAACATTCAATATAAATGCTGTTATAAATGACTCGCAATCAAGAGCATTTGTGCCTGACTCTAATAAATTCGGTTCACCTGATATATTGCTTCGTAATCCAAAGTCGAAGTCGCTTATTGCAATCAGTTTAAAATATTATAGCAATGAAGACAAAACACTAAAGGCTTTATCAGAAACTCCCTATGAAAGATATTCAAAACTTAAACTCAGAGCAGAAAGTAAAGGTACTGTTTATAAACCATTAAACAAGTTTTCAAAAGAAAATGGCAGAAATATTAGTAGAAAAAATATAAATAAATCTATTTATTACGGTCAGAATAAGCTTGTTCCGTCTGAGCAATTGGAGAAAATACAATCTTCTTTAGATAATAAGATAAAAACCGCTAAAATGAATGGAGATGTTATAAGTTTAGAAAAGTATAAAGAAGTGAAAAAGACTGTCCAAGACATAATAAGTGACGGTAACGGATGTGAGTCTGTTCCGCTTACAAGAGAAAATTCACAAAAGCTTGCTGAGGCTGCCAGAAATGGAACTATTGATGATAAGCTGTTAAAAGAATTAGGTGTTGATAAATCGCAACTAATCGGTGATAAACATATAGCAAAGAAAGCTCTGTCAGCAGGAATAAATGCAGCGGTTTTAATGCTTGTTTTGAATGTTGCTCCGAAGATTATTGGTGTGTTAAGTACACTCATACAAAACGGAGAAATTGATGTTGAAACACTTCGTAGCGACGGGATCGACGCTGTTACATCTACAGCAAAATCTTACATTGAAGGTGCTTTAACATCCGGTGTTTATTTGTGTTGTAAGTTAGAGAAATTTGGAGAAACATTAAAAAATGTGGATGCAAATGTCGTAGGATCGGTTGTTGTTTTAACGATGTCCTTAATTCTTGATTCTATAAAACTTGCTTTAGGTGATATTACAAAGATTGAATTTGTAGAAAATGCTACAAGAAATTCGTTAGTATTAGGTTTGTCACTTGCCGGAGGAGCTATTGCTACCGCACTTTTTCCTGAATTAGCATTCATTGCATCGCTACTTGGAAGTTTGATTGGGTCTGCTGTAGGAGTCTTGATTTATAAATGTTTAGACCGTTGCTTTATGGCTTTAATTGTTGAGTCAGGTTGTACGTTCTTTGGATTGGTTGAACAGAATTATGAATTGCCTGAAAATGTTCTGAAACAAATCGGAGTTGAACCTTTTGAGTATGACAAATTTGAGTTTGATAAATTTCAATTTGATAGTTTCGAACCTGATACAGTTACAATTGATAAAATTGAGTATGAAAGAATTGGCATTAAGGTTCTCCGCAGGGGCGTTATAGAGGTTGGTAAAATAGGATATATGTAGTAAATAAGTCATCCTTTGTATGGGTGACTTATTTTATTGCCTCACAAACTGTACCTATAAAAATTCTGAAAATTGTACATACAAATAGTGACAGTGGTGTTGTATAATGACAACATCACAAGATAAATGTTGAACTGTTCAGAAATTTTAAGGCGTGGTATGATGACAAAAAAAGCTGTATTAATCAATGATCTCTCAGGGCTTGGTAAGTGTTCGCTGACGGCGGCAATCTCTGTTTTGTCCGTAATGGGCATTCAGGCGTGTCCTATGCCGACAGCCGTTTTGACAAGTCAGACGGGATTTGAAAGCTTTTACTGCAACGATTGCACTGATAAGCTTGATTATTACACAAGTGAATGGAAAAAACTCGGCTTTCAGCCTGACGGAATCTATACGGGTTTCCTCTCAAGTGAAAAGCAGGTGGACAAAATTCTTTCATTTATAGACAGCTTTGAAACCGACAACACGCTTGTACTTGTGGATCCGGTTCTCGGTGACGGCGGAAGAACCTACAGTCTTTATACCGAAACTCTCGGCAAAAAGATGAAAAAACTCGTTTCTGTTGCCGATGTAATCACCCCGAACCTTACCGAATGTTGTATTCTGTGTGATACCGACTATTCAGAACTGATTGAAAATGCCGATTCTCCCGATTTTCTCGATACGGTTGCAGAGCTTGCCAAAAAGCTTTTGAAACTCTACAAGGTGAAAACCGTGATTGTTACAGGCATTGAGCATAAAATTTCCGATGAGGTTACAAAGATTAACAATCTTATTGCAGCCGATGATGAGGTGTTTTGTGTCAGCTGTGAAAAGACGGGCGGAAGTTATTCGGGTACAGGCGACTTGTTTGCCTCGGTTGTCTTTTCGGGACTGCTCCGTGGTGACAGCCTGAAAGATACCGTAAATCTGGCGGTAAAATTCATACAGACCTCTCTTTGTGAAACCGTTAAACTCGGTATTCACCGCAACGAGGGTATTGAATTTGAAAAACATTTAAAAATGCTTTTGTGAGGAAATTACTATGACTGCTAAAACTGTTTCAAAAACCGATTCAAAATTTAATGTAAAGCTGATTGCAATTACGGCAATGTGTGCGGCTCTTATTACCGTTACAACTGCTTTTATCAAGATTCCGTCACCGCTTGGATACTCTCATGCAGGCGACTCTATGATTTATCTCGCCGCAAGTATTCTTCCCGGACCTTTCGGAATTATCGCATCATCAATCGGCGGCGCTCTTGCCGACCTCATTTCGGGTTATCCGCATTGGGCAATCCCAACAGCTATTATCAAGGCTGTCAACGCAGTTCCGTTTGTGCTTTGCAGAATGGCGATGAAGAAGCGTGGCAAAGATGAAAAAATCATCAGTCCGTCATCACTTCTTATGCTCATTCCAACAACAATCGTTACAATCGGCGGTTACTTTATTGCAAACGGTCTTATGTATGACTTTGGTGCCGCAATTGCGGAACTTCCCACTTGCTGGTTGCAGCCAGGTGTAGGAGCATTAATCTACATTGTTGTAGGCATCGGTCTTGATAAAATCAATTTCAAGAAAAAAACTCTCGCTTTAATGTGAGTTTCAATAAGGAGAAGAAAACATAATGGCAGATATTCTTTATGTGTACAAAACATCTATCTATGCTAATCTGACGAACAAATGCCCTTGCAGATGCACATTCTGTATCCGCAACAATACCGATTCGGTCGGCAGTGCAGATACACTCTGGCACAAGCATGATCCGAGTATGGAGGATATTAAAAAGGCTGTTGATGATTTTGATTTCACAGGTTACAAGGAGCTTGTATTCTGTGGCTACGGCGAACCGACTTCGGCTCTTGATAATATGCTTGAAACCGCAAAATATGTAAGGGAAAAGCACCCCGACATCAAACTCAGACTCAACACAAACGGTCTTTCTGACAGAATCAACAACAAGCCCACAGCTGAGTTGATTTCAAAGTATATTGATTCTGTTTCAATCAGTCTCAATACCTGTTCATCGGAAAAGTATGACGAAGTTTGCCGTCCTGTTTTTGAGCATGCGTATGAGTCAATGCTCAAATTTGCAGAGGATGCAAAGAAATATTTTGAACATACGCAGTTTTCAATCGTAGATACAATCCCCGAGGAGGACATCAAGGCTTGTCAGAAAATTGCCGATGACAGGGGAATTTATCTCAAAATCAGAAAATATTCCGCTTAATCGTTAATTTTAATTTTTCATTTCATTTTATATTTCAGAAGTAAAGCCGACTTGTTGTTATGACAGGTCGGTTTTATTTTTTATTCGGTATGTCATTGGCAACTGTCCTATAGGACAATTTCACTTTCAATTGATTCTATTCTTAAAGCTGTATATCCACCGCCTTGACGGAGGTAATTTTAATTGCTATAATTTATACAAATGGGGTGGTGCTTTGAAAAAGACAAAACTGTTGAAAATTGTCCTCAAACGGACGGGTGCAATCAAGCTTTTGTGCAGTTATGTTATCGTATTTTTTGCGGTGAGTGTTGCAATATGGATTTTTGAACCGAACATAACTCGGCTTTTTGACAGCATATGGTACTGTTTCAGCGTTGCCACAACAATAGGTCTCGGAGATGTGCTTGCAACAACGCTTGTCGGCAGAGTGCTTTCAATCTTTCTTTCGATATGTTCAATTCTCATCATTGCAGTAGTTCCGGGCGTAATCACAAGCTACTATGTCGAAAGTACAAAACTTCGTGCTGATGAAAGCAGTGCAAAGTTTCTTGATGATCTTGAGCGCCTTCCCGAACTTTCAAAAGAAGAGCTTGTCGAGCTTTCCGAAAAGGTGAAAAAGTTTAATCGTAAAAAGTAAATTTAATAAATGCGGACATAAAAAATCCCGACAGTATCAAAAACATACTGTCGGGATTTTGCTTTTAAAGAAATATATTAACTTATTTTATGAATCCCTGAACAATCAAAATCAGTACAAGAACAGGGAGTACATACTTGAAATACGGCTTTAAAGCCTTTGAAAATTTAATGCCTTTACCGGTGTTACACTCATCAAGGTAGTTGTCAAATCCCCAACCGAATTTTGTAACGCAGAAGAGGAGATACACAAGCGAACCTACAGGAAGAAGGATATTGCTTACGAGAAAATCTTCCATACCGAGAACATTCTGACCGAAAATTTGGAAACCGCTCCAAATGTTGAAACCGAACACACACGGCAAACTTGCGATAAGAATGATGATTGTGTTGATAAGAACAGACTTCTTTCTGCTGATGCCGAACATATCAATCCAGAACGAAATGATGTTTTCAAACACGGCAATGATTGTTGAGAAGCACGCAAAAGTCATAAACAGGAAGAACAGAGTACCCCAAATTCTTCCGCCGGCCATATTTACGAACACATTCGGAAGTGTTACGAAAATCAGAGCAGGGCCTTGGTCGGGCTGAACACCGTATGAAAAACAAGCGGGGAAGATGATAAGACCTGCCATAATCGCAACAAATGTGTCAAGTGCGCAAATTTTGATTGACTCACTCGGCAGAGTGTGGTCTTTTGACATATAACTGCCGAAAATTTCCATTGCCGCAATGCCAAGGCTGAGTGTGAAGAATGCCTGATTCATAGCGGATGAAATAACATTGCCAAGTCCGATTTCATTCACCTTGTCCAAATCGGGAATAAGGTAGAAGCTGAGTCCCTCGCCTACACCCGAAAGGAATAAGCTGTTGCCTGCGAGTACAAGAATGAGTATGAGCAACGCAATCATCATAACTTTGCTGACTTTTTCAATGCCCTTTTGAATACCTCTGCTGCAAACAAGGAATCCGAGGATGGTGATAATCGCCATCCAAATTACCATTTCAAGCGGATTTGACTGCAATTCGTTGAATACTCCGCCAACTTGCTCCGAGGTCATTCCGCTTTCAAATGAACCCGTCGCAAATTTGTAGAAGTAGCTCGTCATCCAACCCGAAACCGTGGTGTAGTACATCATCAAAAGGTAGCATCCGAGCATACAGAACCAGCCGTGAATGTGCCACTTGCTCTTTGGCTTTTCAAGTTTTTTGTAGCCGAGAACAGCACTTTTTCTGCTCGCTCTTCCGACTGCAAGTTCCATTGTCAAAACAGGAACTCCCATAAGAACGAGGAAGATTAGGTACAAAAGTACAAATAGTCCGCCGCCGTTCTGTCCTGCAACATACGGAAATCGCCACACATTGCCGATTCCGATAGCGCAACCCGCACTTACAAGGATAAACCCAAGTCGGGATTTAAAATTTTCTCTTTCCATAAACGAATTCTCTCCTATAAAAACAGACTTTTTAATTATACAAAAAATTCACACATTTGTCAAGATGCTCTGTTTTTTTAATAAATGAAGAATTTTCGCAAAAAAACCGCATAAATAAGCCGTTTTTTTAGAGCAGAGGGTAGATAATGGGACAGTGGTTTATGGTATAATATTATTAAAGAAAAGGAAAGGAAAAACCTAATTAAAAGGGAATAACAATAATTGTTACTAAGTTAATGAAAGCTGGAAATTATTATGTTAATGAATTGTAAAAGAAAGATCCACGAAAAGCTTGTGTTTGAAAACGCACCGCAAAATCCCGAAGCAATCAAGGGTATCCGTGCATACCTTTTGGCGCTGCTTTTCTATGCAACGATGTCGAAGAGATGTGAAAATGCTGACTTTGATTTGCATATTGATATTGAGTGCGATGAAACGCTTTTTGAAACCGAAGACGAAAGTGCGGGCGAGATAATCCAGAAGCTCGGTAATCACGGCGGATTCACAATTGACATCACCTGCAGCGGAAAATTTGTGAATATCGGCAACTGTTCCGATGAGGAATTTATCACGGTGGCGTGTTTTCCTGATAGAGTTCCAAGCATTTTTGATTGCCTTGAAAATTCTGGCGAAAAGGACTTCAAGTACGGAAAAATAGCTTATTTTGACGGCATTGATTTGTGGTTATCCCAGTACATTGACGATAAAACCTGTATGGACAATGTTTTTGATTTTGGCGACATTGTTGAGAAAAAAAGGACTTCGCAATTTCAAATTTGTGGAATAGTGAAATGTTTCTTGTTATCGCATTTGATTTTGAAAAGTATCACGATGAAGCTGAGGAAATCAAGAATATAATCGAAAGATATATTTATGTTGATGATGAAAAAGCATTTAAAAAGTGCCGCAAAAAGTGGGATGAGGAAATGATAATCGGAATTGACGGTGTGCAGTGGATTCCCGAAAATGTGGGAGAAATCGTTGCATTTACCGATGAAATCAACGAAGTGCTTGCTCGCCTTGACAGGGATGAAGATGTAGAAATTGAATCGTATGGACTTTTCTGCAATATGGACGAGTTCTTCTCGGCGCAGATTTATGCAGACAATGAGGAACATTGCTTTAAAGTTGTTGCGGTTCAGTCCGTAGTATGAAAAAAGGGAGGGATTTCTCCTTCCCGATAAAAAGTTTGATTATTCTATTATGATGTTTTCAACGCCGTGACTGAGGATTACATTGATAAGCTCGTTTCTTGAATAATTTGTTTCTGCGGCAGAGCCAAGTGACAGTGTTAATAGTTCAACTGAACCTGTGACAAACACAACAGACAGTAATGTTCAAAATGTGACTGTAAATAATTCTGCTAATTCAGATAGTAGTACAAATGTTGAATATTCTCAGAATTTTGTTCAGGTTAATCCGAAAAAGAAACCTGCTCCAATAAAAATAGTGATACCTGTAGTGATATTATGTGTTTTGGCGGCTGTTTTGATTGCACCATTGATTGACGCAAATCCTGTTGTTTCTAACAGGTTGGTTGGAAAATGTAAGAACAGCAACGAAACAACATATGTATTTAATGAAAATGGTATTCAGTACTACTACAACTTACATACCTTGGTAATAAATGCATTTTCAGACGATTTTAAAGACGCTACTTTTGATAGAATTCATCTTTCAGAAAGTGATTTGCAGTAAACAAAAACGAGGAAGGCATAAAACCTTCCTCGTAATTTTTTTGCTATTTTGTTAAGTCGAAAAGTGAAAATTCAAAAATTAAAACTCAATTGCGTCTGTGAAATCGTCATCTGTATCATCTTCAGATTCGTCAAAATATTCGGCATCGTCAGAATCGCTTTCGTCTTCGGGAATGTCAATCATATCGAACTCGTCATATGTAACAGCCTTGTTGAGCTTGAAAAAGTTTGTCTGGCAGAAGTAGCGGCAGACACGGATGTAGTTGAGAAATTCGGGAGTTTCATTCTCATAGTCCTCGGCAGAAACACCCTCTTTGATGATAAGCAGCATCTCGACAATCTGCGAGTTACTGATAAAGAAGTTGTTATGCTCTTCAAAAATTATAAAAATGTCGTCATCATCGAGGTCATATTTTTCGCAGGCATAAAGCGCCTCGCTCTTTGAATTTCTCACAACCCTGTAAATCTCAAAATCAATCATATCAGGCTCATCGCAATCAATATTGCCCATAACGCAGAGTTCAAGAAAAGTCTTGCTCATAACAGCCTTGTCGGTTAGTTCAAGGTCAAAGTGCTTTTCAAGAGAAATGATAAGCTCCTCCTGTGACTTTATACCCGGTGTGATGAGTGGCTTGTATCGTTTGATGAGTTTGTTTTTATAAAATTCCGAATTTTCATACTTTAATGAAAGATTAGCGGCAATGTTGTCAAAATATATTCATCGTTATCTCCTTAAAAACAAGTGGTTTTTTTATGTTTACAAGTAAATTATAATCGAATTTAAGGATAAAATCAATATGCTTTTTGAATATAATGCCCAAACAGATTTATAAATTCGCAGTTTTCATTTATAATCTTAATGTAGAATGACAAACTTGTAGGGGCGGATATCATCCGCCAGCCTTGATGCTATCATATGTTTTTCTGAATGTTTTGATATGATAAAAATTGTGTATTCGTAATATTGAAGTAAAATATATGATAAGCAGAAAACGGTAAGGAGGAGAGTTATGAGCTTGTTTGATAAAATGAAAAAACATCAGTCCCCTGAAAAACCGAATGACGGCGAATTTAAAAGCGATGTAAACACGATTCTGCACGGTACAAGCGTTCAGAACAGAAAAGAAATGTGCGAGCTTGAATATATGAAGGCAAGACGGCTTTTGAAAAATCCGACCGTTGAAACCGTTGCCCGTGCTAAAAATATAATGAATACCCTTGCAACCGATTTCGATTATCTTCCTGCCGTATTGTGGATGGCTGAATTTTCTGTAAACGGTGTCAAAAATCCCGAACAGGCGGCTATGTGGTACAAAAAAGCCGCAGACCTTGGCAGTGCGAATGGAGCGTCCAAAATTGCAGATATTCTTATGGACGGCAGAGGTGTTACCCGCAATCCGAAACTTGCAATGGAGTACTATAAAATTGCCGCCGATAATGGCATAGCGTCAGCATCATTCGCATTGGGTGAATATTATGCAAAAACAGGCAATAGGGAAGAAGCCGTAAAAGCCTATGAAAAAGCCAAAGTCAAAGGCGGATATAAAGATGCCGAAAAAAAGCTTGCCAAATTGAAGAAAAAGTTTTGATTGGTAAGATTTTAATTTAGTCAAATAATATATAAATGAAGCAAAGTAGTTGTCATTTTGTAGGGAAGAACCGTGTTCTCCCATTGCAATTAAATTGTAAGCTTTATAAAAATGTTCTGATTTGATTGATGTTGTGTTTAAATTTGAACGCATGAACGCAGTAATATGTGCAAAAAGAAAAGGTACTCATTTTCGAGTACCTTTTAGTATGGAGCGGATGATTACTTTGTGGTACAGAAGTTGCCAATCTCGTCTTTGTCTAAAGCGTTTAGGCTTAACTTGGATCAACGCTACGCCCTAAAAACAGTTCACTGAACTGTTTTCTAAACGGGCTTTCGATTCCCATTCGATTGTTTTATTTTTTAATTTTGCAAAAAAAGAAAAGGTACTCATTTTTGAGTACCTTTTCGTGGAGCGGATGATTACTTTGTGGTACAGAAGTTGCAAATCTCGTCTTTGTCTAAAGCGTTTAGGCTTAACTTGGATCAACGCTACGCCCTAAAAACAGTTCGCTGAACTGTTTTCTAAACGGGCTTTCGATTCCCATCTGATTGTTTTATTTTTTAATTTTGGCAAAAAAAGAAAAGGTACTCGTTTTTTGAGTACCTTTTAATGTGGAGCGGATGATTACTTTGTGATACAGAAGTTGCCAATCTCGTCTTTGTCTAAAGTGTTTAGGCTTAACTTGGATCAAGGCTACACCCTAAAAACAGTTCGCTGAACTGTTTTCTAAACGGGCTTTCGATTCCCATCTGATTGTTTTATTTTTTAATTTTGGCAAAAAGAAAAAAGGTACTCAGTTTCGAGTACCTTTTAATGGAGCGGATGATTACTTTGTGGTACAGAAGTTGCAAATCTCGTCTTTGTCTAAAGCGTTTTAGGCTTAACTTGGATCAACGCTACGCCCTAAAAACAGTTCGCTGAACTGTTTTCTAAACGGGCTTTCGATTCCCATCTGATTGATTTATTTCTTCAATATGCAAAAAGAAAAGGTACTCAGTATTGAGTACCTTTTTAGTATGGAGCGGATGATGGGAATCGAACCCACACGATCAGCTTGGAAGGCTGAAGTTCTACCACTAAACTACATCCGCTTATCTGTAACATTGTTATTATATCACGCAGTTTGGTATATGTCAAGAATTTTTTTTGTTGTGAAATATACAGGGGCATTCGATGAACACCCCTGATGAATTTAAATAACATATTATCTCACAAATTCGAACTTGTTTCAAATCGTTTTCGCAATTGTTTTAACGCTTTGGTTTCGATGCGGCTGACATAGGAACGGGATATGCCTAACATTTTGGCAACACTTTTTTGAGTCATGGCTTCCTTGCCGTCAAGACCGTACCTCAGTACAATAATCTTTTGCTCACGCTCGTTAAGTTCCTCTTTTATGAACTGACCGAGCTTTTTTGAATTAAGCTTCAAATCAAGATTGTCGATTATATTATCGTCAACCGACATAATATCAAGAAGGGTGAGAGGATTGCCGTCCTTGTCGGTATCAATTGTTTCGTTTAAAGAAATATCCTGTGCACTTTTCTTTGCATTTCTGAAATGCATAAGAATTTCGTTTTCAATGCATCTGCTCGCATAAGAACTTAATTTTATGTTTTTGTTCATGTCAAATGTGTTGATTGCCTTTATCAGACCGATTGTGCCGATTGATACAAGGTCATCCTGTTCGCTTTGTGTTCCGTAATATTTCTTTATTATGTGTGCAACAAGCCTCAGATTGTGTTCAACAAGCATATTTCTTGCCGCAATATCGCCGTTTGCACTTTTTTCAAGACATTCACGCTCTTGCTTTTCTGTTAAAGGTTTCGGAAACGAACCGCCTCCGCAAACATGAAGAATGAAAAAACATATATATTGTCCTAAAAATCCGAGTAACTCAATCATAACAGCACCCCTTAAACTAAAATTTATCGTTATATAATTTTATTCGTGAAATGTTCAATAATTGCCTGTACCTGATTTTCCTCAAAAAACTTCACAAAACAATCAAAAACTTGATTTTTGCAATGAATTTGTATAATATACCACTTGAAATTTTGGCAAGAATAAACTACAATTTAACTATGTCGTGTTTCGACAAAATATTTTAGGGGGGCTTTCTTTTGGAAAAGATTTTCAAACTGAAAGAAAACGGCACTAATGTCAAAACCGAGATTATTGCCGGCATTACAACATTCCTTGCAATGGCTTACATACTCGCTGTAAACCCGAGTATTCTTTCTGCCGCAGGAATGGATCCGAATGCAATCTTTGCAGCAACAGCTGTATCGGCTGCTTTCGCAACACTTATCATGGCATTTTATGCCAACTATCCTGTAGTTCTTGCTTCCGGTATGGGACTTAATGCATATTTTGCATACACAGTTGTTCCGCAGCTTGCAGAGCAGGGTATCACAAAATCCATGGCAGGTAGCTTTGACAGCTATCCTTGTTGAGGGTATTATTTTCATTATCCTCTCAATCTTCAAATTCCGTGAAACACTTGTAAACAAGGTTCCTCAGAACCTCAAGTACGGTATTTCGGCAGGTATCGGTCTTTTTATCACAATTGTAGGTCTTAAGGGCGCAGGCGTTATCACAACAGACGCTTACTATGACGGCAAGGCTGTTCAGTCATCAACTCTCGTTAAGCTCGGTGATGTTGGTTCTGCTCCGGTGGTTCTTGCACTTGTCGGTATCCTCATTGTTGCTACACTCTGGCACTACAGAGTTAAAGGCTCAATCCTTATCGGTATCCTTGCAACATGGGTTCTCGGCATCATTGCTCAGCTTTGCGGTTGGTATCAGGGTGCATCACTCATTCCTGATTTTGCAAACTACTCTGTATTCGGACCTGTCCAGAACATGGCAACAGAAACTTTCTTCAAGTTTGATTTCGGTTATGTGGCACAGCATGCGCTTAACTTTGCCGTTATCGTATTTGCATTCCTCTTTGTTGACCTCTTCGATACAGTAGGTACACTTATCGGTGTTGCTCAGGAGGGTAATCTCCTCAATGAAAAGGGCGAACTTCCCCGTGTAGGTCGTGCTCTTATGTCTGATGCACTTGGTACATGCCTTGGTGCTTGCCTCGGTACATCAACAGTAACATCTTATGTTGAGTCAACAACAGGTGTTGCAGAGGGCGGCAGAACAGGTCTTACAGCTCTTACTTCTGCAATTCTCTTTATCCTTGCTATTCCGCTTTATCCGATTTTCCTTGCTATTCCTTCATTTGCAACAGCTCCTGCACTCGTATTTGTAGGTCTTCTTATGATTAAGAATGTTACAAAGATGGATTTTGACTCAGACATTGCCGATACAGTCGGCGGTTTCGTAGCAATCATCTTTATGCCGTTTGCATATTCAATTGCAACAGGTATCATGTTCGGTATCCTTACTTGGGTTATTCTCAAGATTGTTACAGGCAAAATCAAAGAAATTCATCCGATTATGTGGGTTGCGTTTGCTTTGTTTGCAGTAAGAATTGTAACACTGATTTGCGGTGTATCGTCGTAACTTCATATATAAACTCTGCGGGGGCGTTTTTCGCTCCCGCTTTTTGTGTTTTCTTACAAGTTAAATAGGTTATTGTTGTGCAACAGGCTCATTGACATATACAGCCGTTTATGATATGCTTTAATCATATTATTAATATATGAATAGGGTGGTTAATTTGAAAATTTCAACAAAGGGCAGGTATGCGCTCCGACTTATGGTTGATCTTGCTCAGTGTAAACAAGGGGAAAATGTAGCCCTAAAGGAGGTTGCCGCCCGTCAGGGAATATCGCTTAAATACCTTGAACAGATTATTACCGTACTTACAAAGGCAGGTTATGTGCTCAGCGCAAGAGGTTCAAACGGAGGATATCGTCTTGCTCATGAACCCGAATATTATACCGTCGGTATGATTTTAAGACTTACCGAGGGCAGTCTTGCACCCGTGGCTTGCCTTGAGGGTAATGAAAATACCTGTGATCGTCGTGAACAATGTTCAACGCTTTTTGTGTGGGAGAAACTCCAGAAGGCTATTGACGATGTTGTTGACAACATTACTCTTGCCGACATTATTGCAAATTCGGCAGATAACTATGTAATTTAATATAATCCGAAAGCATCCTTTACGGGTGCTTTTGTTGTTTACACAGCAATTTAGTAGGTAATGCGGTGTTTTGCCGTTTGCAAATGATGCTTTTGAATATTAGTTTTAAAAAATCAGAAAAAATTTCAAATTGACTGCTTAACGGTCGGGATTTGAAAAACGGCTTGAATATCGGCTTTTTCGACCTTTTCAATAATCAAAACCCAGCAAACCTACTAAACCAATAGGAAAGATAAGAAAAAATTTCAAAAAACCTATTGACAAATAAAAAATCTGTGGTATGATATAGACAATCCAATCAAAACCCACCAATCAAATAGGAAATATGGGAAAGGTGATCCAAATGAAAAATCTCAGATTCAAACGATGTTGCAGTAATGCACGAATGTGATACGGGACACATCAAATCCGCAACATAACTTCTGAAATTAAAATTAAAATGAAATGAGGACATTAAAATGAGTAAATTAAGCGAAAGAAATCTTAAATTTGAAACAAAACAGCTTCACATCGGTCAGGAAACAGCAGACCCTGTAACAGACGCAAGAGCAGTTCCGATTTACGCAACTACTTCTTATGTATTCCACAACAGTCAGCACGCTGCAGACCGCTTTGCACTCAAAGATGCAGGTAACATTTACGGCAGACTTACAAACCCGACAGAGGATGTTTTTGAAAAGAGAATCGCAGCTCTTGAGGGCGGCACAGCAGCTCTTGCAGTTGCATCAGGTGCAGCGGCAGTTTCATATGCACTTCAGGCTCTTGCAAAAGCAGGCGACAACATCGTAGCCGCAAAGACAATCTACGGTGGCACATACAACTGGCTTGAGCATACATTCTCAGAGTACGGTGTAACAACAAAGTTCGTTGATCCTGACGAAGAAAACGCATTTGAAAATGCAATTGACGAAAACACAAAGGCTGTTTTCATTGAATCACTCGGTAACCCCAATTCAAATATTATTGATATTGAAGAAGTGGCAAATATTGCTCATTCACACAAGATTCCGCTTGTAATCGACAGCACATTCGCTACACCTTATCTTCTCAGACCGTTTGAGTACGGCGCAGATATCGTTGTTCATTCGGCAACAAAGTTTATCGGCGGTCACGGTACGGCTCTCGGCGGTGTAATCGTTGAAAGCGGCAAGTTTGACTGGGCTGCATCAGGCAAGTTCCCACAGTTCTCAGAGCCTAACGCATCATATCACGGTGCAGTATTTACAGAGGCTGCTCCGGGTGCTGCTCTTGTAACTTATGTCCGTGCCATTCTCCTCAGAGATACAGGCGCTACACTTTCACCGTTCCACGCATTTATGTTCCTCCAGGGACTTGAAACACTTTCACTTCGTGTTGAACGCCATGTTGAAAATGCACTCAAGGTTGTTGACTTCCTCTCTAAGAACCCGAAGGTAGAAAATGTTAATCATCCTTCACTTCCTGACAGCAAGTACAACGCACTTTACAAGAAATACTTCCCGAAGGGTGCAGGCTCAATCTTCACATTTGAAATCAAGGGTGACGCTGAAACTGCAAAGAAATTCATCGACCACCTCGAAGTATTCTCACTTCTTGCAAATGTTGCAGATGTTAAATCTCTTGCAATTCACCCTGCATCAACAACTCATTCACAGCTCAGCGAGGCAGAGCTTGCAGAACAGGGCATTAAGCCAAACACTATCAGACTTTCAATCGGCACAGAGAATATCGACGATATTATCTATGACCTTCAGGAAGCATTTGATTCACTTGATGACTGATTTTAATTTGTTGAATTTTGAAAGGACTTGATTTTTGTGAGCAAAGTATATACAAGTGTAACAGAACTTATCGGCAGAACACCGCTTATCGAACTCGTTAATATAGAAAAGAAATATGACCTCAAGGCAAAGGTTGTTGCAAAGCTTGAACTCTTTAACCCTGCCGGCAGTGTTAAGGACAGAGTGGCAAGAGCTATGGTTGAGGACGCTGAAAAGAGCGGTAAGCTCAAAAAGGGTTCAACAATCATTGAACCGACATCAGGTAACACAGGCATCGGTCTTGCATCTGTAGCTACTGCAAAGGGTTACAAGACAATCCTCACAATGCCCGAAACAATGAGCGTTGAGAGAAGAAACCTCCTCAAGGCATACGGTGCTGAAATCGTTCTTACTGACGGTACAAAGGGTATGAGCGGTGCAATTGCAAAGGCTAAAGAGCTTGAAAAGGAAATTGACGGCGGCATTATCCTCGGTCAGTTTGAGAATCCTGCTAACCCTAAGGCTCATTTTGATACAACGGGTCCGGAAATCTGGGAGGATACGGACGGCAATGTTGATTTCTTCGTTGCAGGTGTCGGCACAGGCGGTACACTCAGCGGCGTTGGTAACTTCCTCAAGTCAAAGAAGGCTGATGTAAAGGTTGTTGCAGTTGAGCCGCAGACTTCTCCCGTACTTTCGGAGGGCCACGGCGGTCCTCATAAGATTCAGGGTATCGGCGCAGGCTTTGTTCCCGATACTCTCGATACAAAGGTATATGACGAAATTCTTCCGATTGCTAACGAAGCCGCTTTCTCAAATGCAAATGATATTGCTAAGACAGAAGGTATTCTCGTAGGTATCTCTTCAGGCGCCGCTCTTGCAGCCGCAATTGAGCTTGCCAAGCGTGAAGAAAATGCAGGTAAGACAATCGTTGCATTGTTCCCCGACACAGGTGAGCGTTACCTTTCAACAGGCGTATTTAACAGCTAATAAGTAATTGGATTACTTCCCGATATTGACAAAGGACAGCCACGCAGACTGTCCTTTGTCTTTTTTTATTGCAACCGTTAATTCGATATGGTACAATTATTTTGTAGGTGAGTTTATGAAAGTTAAAATTTGCGGAATTACATCCGCCGAAGACATTAAGATAGTAAATGCCTGCGAACCCGATTTTGCGGGCTTTGTAATGTTCTTTCCAAAGAGTAAGCGGAATCTTTCTCCCGAAACTGCCAAGAGCCTGATTGAAATGCTTGATAAAAATGTTTTGTCGGTTGCTGTAACTGTTTCTCCGACTCTTGAACAGGTGAAAACTGCATATGATTGCGGTTTTGATTACATTCAAATTCACGGTGAGGTTGGAGGAGATGTGCTTTCAAATCCATATTTAAAGGTAATTCGTGCCTTTAATGTGAGTGACCTTGAAAAGTTTGATGAATACAGAATGAATCAGAACATTGTAGGCTATGTTTTTGACGCACACGAACCCGGCAGCGGAAAAACCTTTGACTGGACAATGCTTGAAAATCTGCCTCGTGATGATAAATTGTTTATGCTTGCAGGCGGTCTGAATCCCGAAACCGTTGTAAAAGCCGTAAAAGCCGTTAAGCCTGACGGAGTTGATGTAAGTTCGGGTGTTGAAAATTCAAACTACAACGGTAAAGATTTTGAAAAAGTGAAGAAATTTATTATATCGGCTCGAAGTGAAAATTAATAAAACAGTAAAAAAATGTTGACAAACCGTGGTTTTATGTTATAATAAATCTGTTATGTTGTGTACATAACAATCCTTGCGGTGAAAACCGCCATAATGTCCAGAAGGAGGTGCAATATTAATGGCAGTAACAGCTAATTACGAAACAGTAATGATCATTTCAATGAAGAAGGGCGAAGAAGGTATCCAGGCCATCGTTGAAAAGTTCAAGGCTCTCATTGAGAAGCATGCCACTTTGAAGAATGTTGACGAATGGGGCAAGAGAAAGCTTGCTTACCTTATCAACAAAGAGAGCGAAGGCTATTATGTTCTTTTCGATTTTGAAAGTGAAGCTGAGTTCCCTGCAGAGCTCGACCGTATCTACAAGATCACAGAAGGCGTAATGCGTTCAATGATAATCAAGAAGGAAGTCGAATAATCAATTTGTAGGGGTTAACCCGAACACGAAAGGAAAAGTATGTTAAACAGAGTAATCTTAATGGGCAGAATTACAGCTGACCCTGAATTAAAAACAACAAACACAGGCGTAAGCGTTACAAGCTTCAGCATTGCAGTTGATCGCAACTATGTAAAGCAGGGCGAGGAGCGTAAAGCCGACTTCTTTAATATTGTATGTTGGAGAAGTACAGCGGAATTTGTATGCCGTTACTTTGGAAAGGGTTCTCTCATTGCTGTTGAAGGACAGCTCCAGAGCCGTCAGTTCCAGGCTAAGGACGGTTCAAACCGTTACGTTGTTGAGGTTGTAGCAGACAATGTTTCGTTCACAGGCGAACGCCGTGACAACAATGCAGGCGGCTACAATCAGTCCTATGGCGGCAATCAGTCATACGGTGCTCCGTCTTACGGCGGAAGCCAGGCTTATCATCAGGAACCTGCTCAGCAGGCACCTGCGTCTTATCAGAGCGGTTCAAACTCTGATTTTCAGGATATGCCGTTGGACGATGATTTACCATTTTAACTTCAACTTAATTTAAATAATTCTCATTGAAAGGAGAACTTCATCATGGCAGACAGACCAATGAACCGTGGCAGAAAAGCTCGCAAGAAGGTTTGCGGCTTCTGTGTTGACAAGGTTGAGAATATCGATTACAAGGATATCGCTCGTCTTCGTCGTTATATGTCAGAAAGAGGAAAGATTCTTCCTCGCCGTGTAACAGGTACTTGCGCAAGACATCAGCGTGAGCTTACAGTTGCTATCAAGCGTGCTCGTCACCTTGCTTTGCTTCCTTACACAGCTGACTAATTTAATAACAGCTTTTAACACCGTACATTTTGTACGGTGTTTTTTATGTTATTGAAGCACATTTTCTAATGACAGCATGTTGACAATAACCGAAAATAAGCATATACTATGCTTGAAAGGAGATGTTTTTATGGCAACAACCAATCTTAATATCAGAACAGATAAAGAAGTAAAAGATAAGGCAGAAGAAATTTTCAGCGAACTCGGTCTTAACATGACAACTGCAGTAAACATTTTTTTTAAGAACTGCCATTCGCGAACACGGCATTCCTTTTGAGTTGAAACTTGATATACCAAATGATATCACAGCTGCCGCTATAGAAGAAGGCAGAAAAATTATGTCTGATCCAAACACTCCGAGATATTCAAGCATGGATGCACTTAGAGAGGCTTTGGAAGTATGAAATACGATGTTCAGTTTACCTCTCAATTCAAGAAAGATTTAAAACTTGCGAAAAAACAACATAATAATCTCGATAAACTTTTTAGCGTAATCAATACATTGGCAAACGGTGAAACTCTAAATGCCAAATATAAAGACCATGACCTTATGGGAAATTATAAAGGAACTCGTGAGTGTCATATTGAGCCTGATTGGTTGCTTGTTTATGAGATTAAAGATGATGTGCTTGTTTTAATGCTCTACAGACTCGGAACTCATTCGGAATTATTTTAATATTATCCTATAAAAGCAGGGTGCGTAATGCATTCTGCTTTTTTTTCTGTAATTTACCTATTGACAAATACCCTTATGGGGTATACAATCATAACTGTAAGATACCTATAGGGGGTATCTTAAAAGGGCTTTGAATAATATATCCCATTTTGAAATTATGAGGTTGATATTATGGAGAATAATAAGTGTGAACATTGTGCAAAACACAAGCACCGTACCGAAAAAATACAAGTCGCTTGTAAACCGACTTAATCGTATTGAAGGTCAGATACGTGGGATAAAGGGTATGCTTGAAAAAAAGACGCCTACTGTCCCGATATTCTGGTACAGGTTGCCGCCGCCAATGCGGCACTCAACGCTTTTAACAAAGAGTTGCTTGCTGATCATATCCGCACCTGTGTTGCAGATGACATAAGGGCAGGTAACGATGAAACAATTGACGAGCTTGTCGGTGTTTTGCAAAAGCTTATGAAGTAGGAGAAACTATGACTCAATACAATGTAACGGGTATGAGCTGTGCCGCCTGTGTTGCCCGTGTTGAAAAGGCGGTATCAAAGATTGACGGAGTAAATTCCTGTTCCGTCAGTCTGCTTACAAATTCAATGAATGTTGACGGTTCAGCTGATTCGTCTGCAATTATAAAAGCCGTGCAGAATGCCGGCTATGGTGCGTCTTTGAAAGGCAAAGAGAAAAAATCGCCCGATCCAGAGGATTCTCTCAAAGATACCGAAACACCCAAAATCAGAAAAAGACTTATCGCATCGCTCATTGTCCTTGCAGTGTTGATGTATTTTTCAATGGGACATATGATGTGGGGATGGCCTTTGCCGTCATTTTTTGACAACAACCATATTGCAATGGGACTTGTTCAGCTGATTTTGTCAGGCATAGTGATGGTGATTAATCAGAAATTTTTTGTCAGCGGATTCAAGGGGATTATCCGCCTTGCTCCCAATATGGACACGCTTGTTGCACTTGGTTCGGGCACAGCCTTTGTTTACAGCACAATTGCGTTGTTTATGATGACCGATGCACAGGTGAGAGGTGACTCGGCGGCGGTTATGTCGTATATGCACGAGTTCTATTTTGAATCAGCCGCAATGATTTTGGCACTCATCACAGTCGGTAAAATGCTTGAGGCTCACTCAAAGGGCAAAACTACCGACGCTCTCAAAGGCTTGATGAAACTTGCACCAAAGACTGCTACGGTTGTAGTTGACGGTGTTGAAAAGACTGTTCCGATAGAGCAGGTGAAAAAAGGCGATATATTCGCAGTTCGTCCGGGTGAGGGTATTCCTGTTGACGGAGTTGTTATTGACGGAGAAAGTGCCGTCAATGAATCCGCTCTGACGGGTGAAAGCGTTCCTGTTGACAAGATTGTCGGCGATACGGTTTCAGCCGCAACAATCAATCAGTCGGGATATCTCCGCTGTGAGGCTACGAGAATCGGTGAGGACACAACGCTGTCACAGATTATTAAAATGGTCAGCGATGCGTCTGCCACCAAAGCGCCTATCGCAAAAATTGCCGACAGGGTATCGGGTGTGTTTGTTCCTGCGGTAATCACAATTGCCGTGATTACTGCAATCGTGTGGCTGTTGCTCGGTCAAAGTGTAGGATTTTCGCTTGCAAGAGCCATTTCCGTTCTTGTAATCAGCTGTCCGTGTGCATTGGGACTTGCAACCCCTGTTGCGATTATGGTAGGCAACGGTGTCGGTGCAAAGAACGGAATACTCTATAAAACCGCAGTTTCACTTGAAACGGCAGGCAGAATTGACACGGTTGTTCTTGACAAAACAGGCACGGTTACTAAGGGTGAACCCGCCGTTACCGATATTGTTACAGTCGAAAATATTTCGGAAACCGAGCTTTTGAAAACAGCCGTTGCTCTTGAAAAATCAAGCGAACATCCGCTTGCAAAGGCAATTGTCGTTTATGCAAATGACAGGCATATTATCGGCGATGCAGTGACTGAGTTCAATGCCGTAACGGGTAATGGACTTACCGCAAAAATCGGCTCTGAAAGCGTTTACGGTGGCAATTACAGATATATTTCACAGTTTGCTGAAATTTCATCAGACGAAAAAGCAAAGGCTGAACAGCTTGCAGAAGAGGGCAAAACTCCGCTGTATTTCTGTAAAGGAAATAAGCTTCTCGGTATTATTGCTGTTGCAGACATAATAAAAGAGGACGGCAAACAGGCTGTTAATGAACTCAAAAATATGGGTGTGCGTGTTGTAATGCTTACGGGCGATAACGAAAAAACCGCAAAAGCCGTTGCAAAAAACGCAGACATTGATGAAGTTGTTGCAGGAGTTCTTCCTGACGGTAAGGAAAAGAATGTAAAAGAGCTGAAAAAATACGGCAAGGTTGCAATGGTCGGTGACGGCATTAACGATGCGCCTGCCCTCACAAGTGCAGACTTGGGTATTGCAATCGGAGCGGGAACGGATGTTGCAATTGATGCGGCAGATGTTGTACTCGTAAAGAGCCGCCTTGCAGATGTTCCTGCAACAATCAGACTCGGCAGAGCAACACTCCGTAACATTCACGAAAATCTTTTCTGGGCATTTATTTACAATGTAATCGGTATTCCGCTTGCCATGGGTGCATTTATCAATCTTTTCGGCTGGCAGTTAAATCCGATGTTCGGTGCGGCGGCAATGAGCCTTTCAAGCTTTTGTGTTGTAACAAATGCATTAAGGCTTAATTTTGTTAAGGTTCACAGCTCAAAGCATGACAGAAAAATAAAACATAAAAATAAAAAGGAGAATAAAACCATGGAAAAAACAATGAAAATCGAAGGTATGATGTGTCCGCATTGCGAGGCAACAGTAAAGAAAACTCTTGAGGCAATTGACGGTGTTGAATCGGCAGAAGTAAGCCACGAAAAAGGCTCAGCCGTTCTTACAATGTCAAAAAATGTTGAAGATTCCGTTCTTAAAAAAGCAGTAGAGGACGCAGGATACAAAGTAAATTGAAAAATTAAAATGTAAAATTGAAAATTAAGGTCGGGAAGAGAGTGTGTAAAATGAAATGCTCTGTTTCCCGACCTTTGTTTTATTGTATGTAAAATTGTGCAAAATAATGACAGCGTAATTATAATTGCTTGACTTTGTGATTTGTATGTGATATTATACATATACAGATATAAAGGAGTTGATTTTATGGCAACAACAAATCTGAATGTCAGAGTTGATGAAAATCTTAAAAAAACAGCTGACACATTGCTTAACGAACTTGGTTTGAATATGTCAACAGCAATCAATATCTATCTCAAACAAATTGTCAGGGAGAACGGCATACCGTTTGAAATCAAACTCGATAAGCCAAATGCAGAAACCTTGCAGGCTGTGCAGGATGTCAGAGAGGGCAAAAAATCTTCTTCACGGTCCCTTTAATTCTTTAAGCGAGCTTATGGAGGACTTGAATGCTGACGATTAAGTATCATACCATGTTTAAAAAGGATTTTAAAAGGATAAAAAAGCGTGGTTATGATATTTCAAGGCTTGAAAAGATAGTTGAATTGCTTGCGAATGAAGTACCGTTGCCCGAGCAATTCAAAGATCACAATCTTTCGGGTAATTATAACGGCTTTCGAGAATGTCACATTGCACCCGATTGGTTGCTCATTTATCAAGTCAACAACAACGAACTCGTTCTTGTTTTGTCAAGAACAGGTTCACACAGCGATTTATTCTGAACTTAATATTTTAAATTAAGGCACTTTGCAGAAATGCAGAGTGCTTTTTCTGTATAATAAAATTTCAAAGTTTTGTAATCATTTGTATGGGAACATCCACCATACACTTTTCATGTAACGGTAAAAAGTTTGTGATAAGACTGGTTTTATAAATGCAACAAAGATGTTGTTCTACATAAGAAAAAACGGAGTAACCAAAACCGATTACCCCGTAAATTCAATGTTAAATTACATTTTGTTTGCAAGGGCTCTTTCAAGCCAGATGTCTGCAATATCCATAGCAAAGGAACAATCCCTTTTTCTCGCTTGACTTAATAAGCTGTTTTCTCGGTGAAAGATAAGGGTCTGTAGCCATTAGCTGAACTGTTACCTTATCGGCAATCTCAGTTCCGTTGACATCCTTTTTGCTTTTGATTTGCATTCTTATAACATACGGTTCTTCCATACTGCCGTAGTAAATCTCGTCATTGCAACGAACGAGCGGTCTGCCCTTGTAAGTCGAAAATTTCTTTTCGGTCTTTTTTGGTATCTGCCACAAGGCATCATCCTTTCTTAAACATTAAGATACGATTTTACCAGTGCTTCAAGTAGGTCGTCACGGTCGATCTTGCTGATGATGTTGCGAGCGTTATTATATGTTGTAATATAGGTCGGATCCTCGCTTAAAATATATCCCACAATCTGATTAATAGGGTTATATCCTTTTTGGCGGAGGGCATCATAAACGATTGTAAGCCCTGCTTTTATCTGGTCATCTTTTTCCTCACCAAGAGAAAAAATCATTGTTTTATCCAACATACTGAAACACCTCCTATTCTGCTACTATACCATATTTCAAAGTAAATTTCAAGCACTTTTTTAATAAATATGCCTAATTTATGTTATTTCAATGTCAAAAACATTGCTTTGTGTGATAAAACAGCAGTAATATTTTTTAATTTTATCTTATGCTTGTCAGATTATGTCACAAAAAGGGACGGAAAAACCGCCCCCATAATTTTTTAGCCTCTGAGCTTTACTCCGTTTTCAGAAAGATTTGAAATTATCTTGTCCATAATCTTCTGAACCTCGGCTGATGAAAGTGTTCTTTCATTTGATGAGAACTCAAAGCGGATTGTTACGCTGTGAACTGTATCTCTGTGTCATATGTGTCAACAATCTTTGTGCTTTTGAGAATCTCTCCGCCTTCGTTTTTCCAGCACTCTGCAAGGTGTGAGAAGAACATTCCCTGAGGAACTTCAACGCTGATGTCGTAGTCCATCGGCGGGAACTTTGACGGTTCGTCATAAACAATCGGAGCGGCCTCTGTGTTTGCATAAGCGTTCACATCAATTTCTGCAAATACGATTGCGGCTTTTTTGTCAATCTTCTTGTTTACCGTCGGATGAACAATGCCGATTGTACCGATATTTCTGCCGTCAAGGCATACCGAATAGAGGTTTACGGGTGTTCGTAGCTGTGAGTCGGTTCAGCCTTTTCAAATGTGAGAGCCTTGTGCTTGATTTCATCTGTTACAACTGCGAGAATGTCACGGAGTTCAAAATAGATGTCCTTAACATTTCTTGTCTTGCTGTAAAGTGTGATTGCAAGCTTTTTGTTTTCAATGCAAAGACCGTTTTCATCAAGACCGTTTACAACTCTGCCGATTTCAAAAATACCAAAATCGTTTGAGAATGAAAGGTTTGATTTAATCTGACAAAGCTGTGTGGGAACAATTGAATTTCTTAATGTTTCAATATTCGGGTTAGTTGCGTTTGCAAGCTTAACATTATCCTCAACAGGAATGTCAATTGCCTTGAGTTCATCGTTGTATGCCCATACATATGAGTGAAGCTCGTGGAGATTGTATCTCTTAACAAGCATATCCTTGATTTTGTTTTCCGTAGTTTTAACAACGCTTGCTCTTACGGGGTAGAGGGGAGAGCGTGTTGTGTGAATTTCAAAGTTGTCATAGCCGTAAATACGGGTGATTTCTTCAATGATGTCAGCCTTGATTGTAACATCCTTTGTTGCTCTCCAGCTTGGAACCGTTACGCTGAAGTTATCGTTGTTGAGCTCAACCTTAAAGCCGAGGCTTTCGAGTGTTGCAACAATTCTGTCGTTGCTGATTTCGATGCCTGTGTAGCGGTCAACAAAGTTTTTGTCAAAGTCAAGAACAACTGTGTCATACCTGAATGCGTACTCGTCTGTGAGCGAAGAAACAACCTTGATGTCGCTGTCATACTTTTTGAGAAGATATACAAATCTTGCAATTGCAGTAACAGTCATTTCAGGATCAAGACATTTTTCATATCTCATTGATGCGTCTGTTCTGTGAGCAAGTCTTACTGTTGACTTTCTTACGGAAACTGCGTTGAATGTTGCGGATTCAAGTGTGAGAGTAGTTGTATCGTCAACAATTTCCGAATCAAGACCGCCCATGATACCGGCAATTGCTACAGGAGTGTTGCCGTTGCAAATCATAAGTGTGTTTTCATCAATGTTTCTTTCAACACCGTCAAGTGTTTTGAAAGTGAAGGGTTTGTCAAAACGCTTGATTCTGATTTTTTCAACCTTTCTTGAATCAAAAGCGTGCATCGGCTGTCCCATTTCAAGCATAAGGTAGTTTGTAAGGTCGGCAAGATAGTTTATTGCTCTCATACCGCAGTAGAAAAGACGGATTCTCATATTTACGGGGCTTACATTGCGGTTGATGTTCTCAATCTGTAAGCAGCTGTATCTCTGACAGAGAGTGTCCTCAATCTTCATATCAATCTTTTTAAGACCGTCATACGCCTTTAAATCGTCAAGGTCAAAAGGTTTAAGCTCTCTGCCTGCAAGTGCGGCAAATTCTCTTGCAATTCCATAGTGTCCCCAAAGGTCGGGACGGTTTGTAAGCGACTTGTTATCAACCTCAAAAACAATATCGTCAATTTCGTAAATATCCTTAAGGTCTGTGCCGTTTTTAACATCATCTGTAATTTCCATGATGCCGGAGTTGTCATCGCTGATACCGATTTCAGCCTCACTGCAGCACATACCGTTTGATGTAAAGCCGGCAAGAGCTCTTGGTGTAATCGTGATTTCGCCGATTTTAGCGCCAACCTTTGCAAAAGCGGTTTTAAGACCGACTCTTACATTCGGAGCACCGCAGACAACATCAATAAGTTCATCTTCGCCTGCATCAATTTTGAGGAGATGAAGTTTCTTTGAATCGGGATGATTTTCAACCGACTTAATTTCACCTACAACAATACCGCTGATTTCACTGCCCTTGCGGAGAATATCGTTTTCAACCTCGGCTGTGGAAAGAGAAAATTTGCGGATAAGTTCAATTTTATCAAGACCGCTCAAATCAACAAAGTCCTGAATCCAGTTCATAGATAAAAACATTTTGTATCTCCTCTCTTATTCGTCATCAGTAAACTGTGAAAGTGCTTTAAGACTGCCGCTGTTAAGGTCACGGATATCCTTGATTCCGTACTTCATCATTGCAAGTCTTGTAAGACCGAGACCAAACGCAAAGCCTGTGTATTTTTCGGGATCAATTCCGCCCTCACGCAGAACATTGGGATGAATCATACCGCAGGGGCATAGCTCAAGCCAACCGCTGTGCTTACATGACGGACAACCCTCGCCGCCGCAGATAAGACAGCTGATGTCGAGTTCAAAACCCGGTTCAACGAATGGGAAAAAGCCGGGGCGAAGTCTAACCTTGATATCCTTTTTGAATACCTCGGAAAGCATTGTTTTCATAAAGTAGATAAGGTTTGAAATTGAAATGTCCTTGTCAACCATAACGCCTTCCATCTGGAAAAATGTGTTTTCGTGACAAGCGTCCGTAGCCTCATTTCTGAAGCATCTGCCGGGGAAGATGGCTTTTATAGGTGTGCCGTTTTCAATAAGTCCCTTGCCGTACTTTTTAAGAATTGCGTTCTGTGCGGCTGATGTGTGTGACTTTAAAAGCTGACCGTTGTCAAGGTAGTAAGTGTCCTGCATATCTCTTGCGGGGTGGTGCTTAGGAATGTTAAGAGCCTCAAAGCATTCGTAGTCGGTTACGATTTCGGAGTAGTCCTCAATGTTAAATCCCATTGATGAGAAAATCTTTTCGCATTCTCTCTGAACAAGGGTGATTGGGTGATAAGAACCCCTTGCAAGTGCAACAGGCGATGTAATGTCAAACTGCGGCATCAAGGCGATTTCACGCTGAATTTCCTTTTCTTTAAGTTCCGCAAGTCTTTCTTCAATAAGCTGTGCGGCCTGTGCCTTGAGCTTGTTTACCTCAGCACCGAAAGTTTTTCTTTCCTCGTTGGGAAGGTCTTTCATACCCTTTAAAAAGAGCCGTGATGCTGCCCTTTTTGCCAAGATAAGAAACTCTGATTTTATCAAGGTCGGTCAAATCTTGTGTTTCGCCGAGTCTTGACTTGATTTCGTCTTTTAAACTTAATAATTTCTCGTTCATAAATTACCTCCGTAAAAATAATAAAGCCCTGCGTAAAATCAATTACGCAGGGACGAAATAATCCGTGGTACCACCCTGATTTTTGCATCAAAGCAAACACTCCCGAAAGCAGACACTTTCACAACCTGTAACGGAGTCAGCCGTTGAGATCTACTGAAAACTTCAACCTCACCACTCGGAAGGGAACTTCACACCTGCAACACCGTTGTATGCTTTCAGCCTCGGCACACATTCTCTTTGACGGTATCACGCAAACGCTACTTTCTTCGTCGTCATGTTATCTTTTTCTATGATAACACCAAAACATTTTTTTTGCAATAGTTTTTGTATCTTTTGTTGAAAAAAACAACAGCCTGTGATATCATATGAAATATCAATCATAAAGGAGAAAATACATTGAATAATTTTAACGAACAGGTTGTAAGACGGGTTAACAAACCTAAAAATCTGATTATAAAAATTGTTTCGGTGCTTTTGCTTATTTTAGTGCCGACAACATTGTTTTTACTTGCTTTTGCAACAATTGCATATCTTATCTATGTGGCTTTTTTCGTGTTTGTAGGCGGAATTTATGTTGTTTGGTATGTGTTCAGTATTCAGAAGGTCGATTTTGAATATTCGGTTTCGGGCAATGAGCTTGAAATTGCAAAGGTTGTTGCATTGCGCAAAAGAAAAACCATGTGCAAGGTTCAGATTAACGAGATTGAAAGACTTGAAAAAGACGATACAGAAATCAAGAAGATGAGATTTCTCAAAACTTTCATCGCCGCAAGAGATATTGACTCCAAGGACGAAAACTATTTTGCCGTTTTCAACAGTCCTGCATACGGCAGATGCCTTCTCGTTTTTACTCCGAACGAGGATATTCTCAACGGTATGAAACCGCACCTCAACAAGAATATTGTGGTTCAGTTATTCTATAAAAGAAAAATGAGTTGATTGTATGACAGTAACAGATGTAAATGTTGTAAAAAGTGCAATTTTTGAACGCCCCGATGATGCAAATAAGGGAACTCTGGGTTCATTGCTCTGCGTTTGCGGAAGCTACGGAATGGCAGGTGCGGCGGTTATGTCGGCAAAGGGTGCGTTAAGAACGGGCATAGGTCTTGCAAAATGTGCCTTGCCGAGAAGTATTTACCCGATTGTTGCCCAAACGATTCTTGAGAGCGTTTACTATCCTCTCAGCGAAAATGCAGACGGCAGAATCTCAAAGGTAAATGTTCCGTTTTTAGTCAGCGAATCGAGCAAATCCTCTGCAACTCTTGTCGGTTGCGGACTCGGTGTGTGCGACGATACGTTAAAAATTGTATTTTCTTTAATAGAAAATTCCACAACACCGCTTGTGCTTGACGCAGACGCACTCAATTGTGTTGCAAAACAGCCTGAAATTCTTTTAAGGAAAAAAGCACCGATTATAATTACTCCTCACCCGGGCGAAATGTCAAGACTTACAGGTCTTGCAACTCCGCTTGTAAATGCGGAAAGGGAGAGAGTTGCCCTCGATTTTACACAAAAGTACGGTGTTGTAACCGTTCTCAAAGGAGCGGGAACGGTAATTGCCTCTCCAAACGGCAAGGTGCTTGTGAACCCGACAGGCAATTCGGGAATGGCAACAGGCGGCAGCGGTGATGTGCTTGCGGGAATGACCGCATCAATCCTTGCACAGGGCGCAAGTGCGTTTTCATCAGCCGCAGCGGCAGTATATCTCCACGGTCTTGCAGGCGACATTGCCGCCGAAAAATACGGCAAAATCTCAATGCTCCCCACAGACCTGATAAATTGCATCCCACTTGCCTATAAGCGTTGCGGATTTTGATTTAAAATACAAGTAAGAAACAGGAATCTTTTTGCGATAAAAAGTTGTCAAAATGATGACGATTTTGTAGGGGCGGATATTATCCGCCCGCAAGTAACAGCATATAATTTATATTAAGTCAGATTATATAAATGTCACAAAATTACTTTTATGCAGTAGTGTCAGGTAATGTTTTGCATATAACTCTGTTTATGGAGGCGAATAAAAATGATGCCAACAAGAGCGGAAGCTGAAAAAATATTAGAAGAAGCTGAACAATGTAATTCGGGTCCTTGGGTAAATCACAGTCGCATTACAGCAAAATGTGCTGAAAAGATTGCGGAATTATGTGAAAATTTGGATTCGGAAAAGGCATACATATTAGGGTTACTCCATGATATTGGCAGAAAGTTTGGTGTTAGGCATTTAGGTCATGTTTATGACGGATATACATATATGATGTCATTGGGATATGATGAGGTCGCAAAAATTTGCCTGACACATTCGTTTAATAATTCAACCGTAAAGGAATACATTGGTAAATTCGATGTTTCTGATGAAGAACTTGAATTGATAGAAACTGCTCTTGCTAAAGTGAATATGGATGATTATGACAAATTAATTCAGTTATGCGATGCATTGGCAGGCAGTGGCGGTGTGTTGAATATTGAAGATCGTATGAGAGATGTAAAACAAAGATATGGTTATTACCCACAAGAAAAATGGAATTCAAACATAAGATTAAAAAATTATTTTGAGAAAAAAACAGGAAATAATATATACAAAACAGTTAATCAATCGTAAGTTGAATTGTTCTTTATAAGAATAAAAAGCGTTGCGGATTTTGATTTAAAATACAAGTAAGAAACGGGAATCTTTTTGCGAAAAAAGTTGTGAAAATGATAACGATTTTGAAAGAAGTAATTATGAAGAAAATTTTATGTTTAGTTATGTGTGTATTTCTTGTTATCGGTTTGAGTGCCTGCGGAGGAGATATAAGCAAAGTGAAGACTCACGATGTGGATTCTGAAATCTATTCCGCAGATGATATTAACTCTGCTGTTGATACTATTGAAAAAGAGTTCGACGCCAATTGGAACGGCTGTACCCTCACGGAAATTTATTATGCAGGAGATGATTACTGCACCGATTTTCAGGAATTTGCCGACAGGAACAATGCAGATGAAGTTATTGTGCTGTTATCTTCATTTGATGTTGATTCATCAGGCGGCGACGGATCATTAAATCCGAATTCCACATATAATAACTGGAACTGGATTTTAGTCAGAACAAAAGGTGGAAAATGGCAGCATATTGACCACGGATATTAAGATAAAATGCATTAATCACTTATTTGTACAATGTATTAAAAATTTCACAGGACATATAATGTATCGGGAGGTGTCTTATGGCACGGAAAATCTTGATTGCATTATGTGTCCTTTTTGTTATGCCTGTTTTTGTCATTACTGGGTGTGATGAAGTGCAGGAAAATCTTTCTCCGAAATCCTCGTTTATTGCCGATTTCAGCTGTGAATACAGAAAAATGAACATCACGGGAAAGCTGTCGTCAAGCGGCAAAAAGCTCATCAACATTTCGTTTGATTCTCCGAACACGGTCAGCGGTTTGTCGGTTACATATAAGGGTTCTGATCTTGAAATTTCAAGGGAGAATATGATTTGCTCCGCCGATGAAGCGTACATTCCCGAAAGCAGTTTCCCGAATATTACAAAAGATATTTTATACGGAATTGCAGACGGAAGGGCGGTTTTTGAGGGGAAGTGCGAAGATGTGTGTACATACAGACTTGATTCAGCGTTCGGCAAAGCCGTTGTCAGCACAAATTCAAATGGCTGTATAAGCAAAATCAGCGTTGACGGCGAAGATTACGAAATGGTGCTTTCCGATGTGAAAGATGCAAACGGCTGAACCGATTCACAAATTTTACGCTCAAAAATATTATGTAATAGCTGTATAAAAGCTTTTGGAAAGGCAAAAATACAAGTAAACAATTATTTGGAGCGTGAAAGCCTTGAATATACGAAGAGGAGATATCTATTATGCCGACCTGAGTCCCGTTGTAGGCTCTGAGCAGGGCGGAATCAGACCGGTGCTTATTGTTCAGAATAATGTCGGCAACCGATTCAGTCCGACTGTAATCGCCGCCGCAATTACAAGTCAGCAGTCAAAGGCGAATTTGCCTACCCACATTCCATTGCACGCCGACAGCTCGGGACTCGCCAAAGACAGCGTTGTTTTGCTTGAACAGGTACGAACAATCGACAAAAAACGGCTCAAAGAAAAAATGGGTACTGTTGATGAAAATTCTATGAACGAAATAAATAACGCAATATCAATCTCGTTCGGTCTTAACGCATAATTCCGCATTACATACGGATAATGCTATAAAAGAAAATAAACAGACAACAAAACGGTCGGTTCAGCTTGAGAAAAACTCCAAGCCAACCGACCGTTGTTTGTTGTGTTACTTTACTTTCATACTACATTATAAGCATACATGTAGCACGAAAGTAAACTTATTATCCTGAAAAGCAGTTAAAAATCACCTTTTCCCTGCATATACATTTTTTATGTTTCTTTCGGAATATTGAATTAGGTTGAATAGTGACGGGGCGTCTTTTTCAAAACATACCGAAATGACATCAGGAGAGAGGGTGAGGGTAAGCTTATCGTTTTCAATAAGTTCGTTGATGAGTTCAAGGTCAAGAATCATTGATGCGTCCGTGAGATTTCTGTAGCGGTTCTTATCAAGCGAAAACATAGTTTGCGAGTTATTTTTTTCGGAATTATAAATCGTGCGGAAAATTACATATTCGGCGCTCATAAGGTAGTTGCTGACTGCGTTTGTAAGGTGCTTGTTGCCGATTTTTGCAAGCAAATCGTAGATTACCGAGGTGGTGTTCATCAAAAGACTGCGGTTTATTTTGTTGATCATACTGCCTTTTTCGGTATTGATGACAACCTCTTTTTCGGCAGCCTCAAAAGGATCGGCTGTGAAATTTCTCTGTACGGTTCTGCCGAGAAGATAATCGGTTGAAACACCGTAGTATTCGGCTGTTTTTACGAGAAAATCAAGACCGCATTCACGGATTCCCTTTTCATAATGTGACAAAAGTGCCTGCGAAATTCCCATATCGCCTGCAACCTGTTTTTGACTCAAACCTCTTTCTTTACGAAGAAATGTTATAATTCTCGGAAAATCTTTGTTCAAGACTTGACACCTCATTTTTAAAGATAGTATAATTAACTTGATTGTCAGAAAAAGCAAAGCAGAATTTGCTCTGATAATATCTAGTGCATTGAAAGCATTTACAGCAATATACTTTCTATACAGACAGTATAATACAAAATTTACTTTTTGTAAATAATTAAGTGCCGATTTTCTGAAAGTCGGTTTATGGGAGAAGTTATGAAATCATACATAATTCATTTTATAAGACACGGTTCGATTGATGATACACTTGCGGGGAAATATATCGGAACAACAGACGCTCCGCTTTCCGACAGGGGCAGAATGGATTTGAGAAAACTCGATTATGAGTACAAATATCCGGGTACGCAGGTTGTGTTCACAAGTCCGTTAAAGCGTTGTACCGAAACCGCAAAAATTCTTTATCCCGAACAAAATCCGCTTGTTATCGACAACCTTTCTGAATGTAATTTCGGTGAATGGGAGGGTAAAACTGCCGATGAGCTGAAAAACGATTCCGATTTTAAAAAGTGGCTCGCAGGCGATTCTTCCGTAAAACCTCCGAGGGGGGAGAGCAATGCCGATTTTACACGCAGAGTATGCAAAATGTTTGAAAGCATTGTTGAGGGACTTATGAAAACAGGCACAACCGAAAGTGTAATTGTCACTCACGGCGGTGTTATTATGACCTTGCTTGCAGTCTACGGACTTCCGCAGGCAAAACCGTTTGAATGGACAATGGACAACGGTTTCGGCTACTCACTCAGAGTTACTCCCGTACTTTGGCAGAGGGACAAAGTCTGTGAAGTTTTTCAGACGATTCCGCTTCCGTCGGAGAATGACTGATGAAACTTTGGCAGAATTGTAGCACAGTTTACAATCTTTTGCCGTATATTGTGGGATAATATCCATTGATAAACAATTGATTAAGGAGATATAAAAATGGCAGATTATAAAATTACTCTTTTAAAGGGCGACGGTATCGGTCCTGAAATCGTAAACCAGGCTGTAAAGGTTCTTGATTGTGCCGCTGAAAAATTTGGTTTTGGTGTTACATATGACGAGGCACTTCTCGGCGGTTGTGCTATTGACGCAACAGGCGTTCCGCTTCCCGATGAAACAGTTGCAAAGTGTAAGGCGTCTGACAGCGTGCTTCTCGGTGCGGTAGGCGGTCCTAAGTGGGATTCACAGCCGGGTAACAACCGTCCCGAGGCAGGACTTCTCGGTATCAGAGGCGCACTCGGACTTTTCGCAAATCTTCGTCCGTCGGTTATTTTCGGACCGCTCAAGAGTGCATCACCTATCAAGGATGAAATCATCGGCGGCAACCTCGATGTTATGATTGTTCGTGAGCTTACAGGCGGTATCTACTTTGGCGAAAGAGGCAGAAAAGAAGTTAACGGTCAGCCTGCGGCTTGGGATACGGAAATGTACACAATCGGTGAGGTTGAGAGAATTGCAAGAGTTGCTTTTGACCTTGCCATGAAGAGAAATAAAAAGCTCACAAGCGTTGATAAGGCAAATGTTCTTGAGTCTTCAAGACTTTGGAGAGAAACAGTTAAGAGAGTTGCCGAGGATTATCCCGAGGTTGAGCTTAACCATATGTATGTTGACAACTGCGCTATGCAGCTTGTAAGAAATCCCCGTCAGTTTGATGTTATTCTCACATCAAATATCTTCGGTGATATTCTTTCTGACGAGGCATCAATGATTGCCGGCTCAATCGGTATGCTCGCATCTGCAAGCCTTTCGGGCAGCAAGCTCGGTCTTTATGAGCCTATCCACGGTTCTGCTCCTGACATTGCGGGTCAGAATATTGCAAATCCTCTTGCTACAATTCTTTCTGTTGCAATGATGCTCCGTTATTCACTTGATCAGAGCGAGGCGGCAGACGCAATTGAGGCAGCTGTTGCAAAGGTTCTTGAAACCTACCGTACGCCCGATATCTATGAAGAGGGTTTCACAAAGGTTGGCTGTGACGAAATGGGCGACCGTGTTTGTGAGGCACTTTAATTGGTGAACGGTATGCAGCTTTTCGATATGCACTCTCATATTCTTCCGGGTATAGATGACGGTGCAAAAACGGTTGAGGACAGTCTGGAGTTGCTCTCCTGTCTTAAAAATCAGGGAGTAACGAATGTTTGTCTTACACCTCATTTTTATACAAATGAGATCAGCCTTGAAGATTTTATTGCCGAGAGGGCGGAAAAGTTTGAAAAATTCAAACCGCACATTCCGAACGGTATGAATATCGTTCTCGGAACAGAGGTTTATGTTACAAAGTATCTTTTCAACAATGAAAATATCAAAGGTATAAACTACGGAAATTCAAACTATATTCTCACTGAGTTTCCGTATAATGCAACATTTTCGGACAATTCGTATGAAATGCTCGACAGGCTTATGAGCGAACAGGGACTTATTCCCGTAATTCCTCATGTTGAGCGTTACAGCTTTCTTGTTGACAATCCTGATGTGATTGAAGATTTAAAACGGCTCGGTGTTGTTATTCAGACAAATATTTCAAATTATACAAAGAAAGCTCCGATGATGAAACGCCGCAGAATGTTAAAGCTTGTAAGTGCAGGACTTATCGACATTATTGGTACGGACGCACATTCATTCAATCATAATACACCTGAGCTTTATTCCGATGCAATCGAATGTATTGCCAAAAAATGCGGTCAGCAGGCGGTTGACAGATTGATGAAAAACAGCGAAAAAATCTTTAATGCCGCAATCGGCTGATATATTGCAAAATAATAATCACACAAATAAAAAACGATTGATTTCCTTTCGGATTTCAATCGTTTTTTTGTGCAACTGATTCTACGGTATAATCGGGAGCAAAAAAATGCCCGACTTTTACGGAGTCGGGCAGATGTATGATTTTAAGTTAATCAGCCTTCACAGCCACAGCTGTCACATTCGGGAACATTGCCCACGATTGGCTCGGGATCAACGCCTCTTCTTTTGTAGTAGTCCGAAACAGCTGCCTTGATTGCTTGTTCTGCAAGAACAGAGCAGTGAACCTTGACAGGCGGAAGTCCGTCAAGAGCCTCCATAACCGCCTTGTTTGTGAGCTTGAGAGCGTCATTGATTGACTTGCCCTTGATAAGCTCTGTTGCCATACTGCTTGTTGCAATAGCCGCACCGCAACCGAATGTTTTAAATTTTACATCTGTGATGATATCGTTATCAACCTTAATGTACATTTTCATAATATCGCCGCATTTTGAGTTACCGACCTCGCCAATGCCGTCTGCGTTTTCAATTTCGCCTACATTTCTCGGATTAGCGAAATGATCCATTACTTTTTCCGAATAAGCCATTTTAATCCTCCTGAATATATTGTTGCCGAATATCTATTCAATTCTATACGAATTTTAACGGGTTGTCAATCAACCCTGAGCTTCCTGCTTTTTAATCTTTTCCCAAAGAGGTGACATACTTCTGAGGTACGAAACAATTTCGGGAACGATTTCAAGAATATAATCAATATCTTCCTCTGTATTGTCGTCAGAGAATGAAAGACGCATACTGCCGTGAGCAATTTCGTGGGGAAGACCGATTGCAAGAAGTACATGACTCGGATCAAGACTGCCCGATGTACAAGCAGAACCCGATGATGCCGAAACACCCTTGAGGTCAAGTCTTAAAAGAAGGCTTTCACCCTCAATACCCTCAAAGCACATATTGACATTGCCGGGGAGTCTGTGAACTCTGTCACCGTTGATTCTTGAACGCTCAATCTTTAAAAGACCGTCAATAAGTCTGTCACGCATCTTTTCAAGCTTTGCGTTTCTTTCGTCCATACCGTCAACTGCAAGCTGAAGTGCGGCATCAAGACCTACGATGCCTGCAACATTTTCGGTACCGGCACGCTTGTTTCTCTCCTGAGCACCGCCGCAGATGAGGTTTTCAATTCTTACGCCTTTTCTGATGTAGAGAAGACCGCAACCCTTCGGTCCGTGGAGCTTGTGTGCTGTCATTGAAAGAAGGTCAATGTTTTCTTTCTGAACATCAATCTTCACATAACCTGCCGCCTGAACTGCGTCTGTATGGAAAAGAACACCGTGCTTTCTGCAAATTGCACCGATTTCGGAAATCGGGCTGAATTGTACCGATTTCGTTGTTTGCATACATAATCGAAACTATAGCCGTATCCTCACGAATTGCATTTTCAACATCCTCGGGATGAACAATACCGTTTTCGTAAACATCAAGATAAGTAACCTCAAAGCCTTCCTTTTCAAGAGCCTCACATGTGTGAAGAATAGCGTGATGCTCAAACTTTGAAGTAATGATGTGCTTTTTGCCCTTTGCCTTTAGAGCGTGACAAACACCCTTGAGTGCCCAGTTGTCGGATTCACTTCCGCCTGAGGTAAAGTAAATTTCATTCGGGTTAGCCGCACCGAGATTCTTTGCGATGTTTTCTCTTGCAGTTTCTACGGCAGCCCTTGCCTTTGCACCGATTGTATAAATGCTTGACGGGTTTCCGTAAACCTCGGTGAGGTATGGCATCATTTTTTCAAGCACCTTCGGCGAAAGTGCTGTAGTAGCCGAGTTGTCGGCGTAAACATATCTCATTTTATATCCACCTTTATATAAGTTTATTGTTATGCAAATTGTTTTGCGGCTGCAACGGCAAGTCGGTCGCAACGCTCGTTTTCGGGATGACCTGCGTGTCCTTTTACCCACACAATTTCAACCTCGTGAGTATCATACAGGGTAAGAAGCCTGTCCCAAAGTTCGGGGTTCAAAGCCTTTTCTTTTTTATTACGCATCCAGTTGTTTGCTTTCCACTTTTTAGCCCAACCGAGCTTTAGTGCGTTGCAAACATACTGCGAGTCGCTGTAAAGCGTTACCTTGCACGGTTCTTTGAGCAGAGCAAGTGCATTGATAACAGCCGAAAGCTCCATACGGTTGTTGGTTGTGTTTGCCTCACCGCCTGAAATTTCCTTTTCGTGACCGTTATATCTTAAAACAGCACCCCAACCGCCGGGGCCGGGATTTCCGCTGCAAGCACCGTCTGTAAAAATTTCAACTTGTTTCAAAAATAATTCTCCTTTAATTCAGAGTGTACTAATTATTCAAAATATTAAAATCCGCACTATAGATTATAATACGCTGAAACGACAATTGCAACCCATTATTTGATATAATTCTGATAACTTTGGTAGGTGTTTGAACAAATTTTGAAATTTATACATAATATTGCTATTAAAAAATCGCTTACGGGTTTTATTTTACGGAAATTTCAAATTTTTATGCATAAAATTGCCTTTGTTATGCGGATTGCAAGCCTTGGATTTTGTGTTTGTTATGAAAATTTCTTGACATTGCAGTAGGATATGCGGTAAAATAAAATGAAAAACTATGATAGGGTAGCTATGTGTTGCCATAATTACGGGAATAAAATTCGTATATTTTGCGGATATTATTATAAATACAGATGTTCACCGTTATCAGAACGGAGAATTTATTTTATAAATAAATTAAGACCTCACGGGCGCTCAGAGGTCTTTGATATATTTATTTTTCTTTTATTCAGTACATATTTCAGAAAACGGAGGTAGATTTGTGAGTACAGAAAAGAGGAACGAAAACTTTATGCTTAAACAGTCAAGGTACTCAAAAGGCAAAAAGAATGTGAAGCAATACTCTAAAAATAATGCTTCAAAAAAGAGCGGTTCGGGTAAAAATTCCTACAACGCTTACTATAAGAAAAATGATGACGGATTTCAGCCGAAATCGAACGGAAAGTCAAATTACAGCAAAAAGAAATATCCGTCAAAGTCAAAGGGTTATCCAAAAAAGAATGCTCAGAAGCCGTCAATTAAGATTGCATTTCTCGGCGGTCTTAACGAAATAGGCAAGAACATCACCCTTGTTGAATGTGAAAACGATATAATCATCATCGACTGCGGTATGGCATTTCCTGACGGGGATATGCTCGGCGTTGACCTTGTAATTCCGGATTTCACATATATTGAACAGAATGCCGACAGAGTTAAGGGTATTATTCTTACACACGGACATGAGGATCACATCGGCGGTTTGCCTTTTCTTCTTTCAAAGGTGAATGTTCCGATTTACGGTACACCGCTTACGCTCGGTCTTGTAGGCAACAAGCTCAAGGAGCATAGTCTTTACAATCAATCTCAGCTTAATGTAATAAATGCAGGTCAGTCAATAAAGCTCGGTTGTATGAAGATTGACTTCATTCATGTAAACCATTCGATTCCCGATGCTGTTGCTTTTGCAATTCACACTCCGGGCGGTACTATTGTTCACACGGGCGACTTCAAGATTGACTGCACACCTATCACGGGTGATATGATTGACCTTTCAAGCTTTGCAAGAGTGGGCGACGAAGGTGTTCTTGCACTTCTTTCGGAGAGTACAAATGCAGAAAGACCCGGATACACCCCTACGGAAAGAACTGTATCCGACAGCCTTGATAATCTTTTCAAGAGTGCGGAAAATTACAGAATTATAATTGCAACTTTTGCGTCAAATGTAAACCGTGTTCAGCAGATTATTGACTGTGCAGAAAAGTACGGAAGGAAGGTTGCTTTTTCGGGCAGAAGTATGGTCAACTATATGGATGTTGCACAAAAGCTCGGATATCTTCATCTTCCCGAAAATATTCTTATCGATATTGATATGCTCGACAAGTATATGCCGCAGCAGGTTGTTCTTGTTACAACAGGCAGTCAGGGCGAGCCGATGAGCGCACTTTCAAGAATGGCATATTCAGACCACCGCAAGGTAATGGTCGGTGAGGGTGATTTCATCATAATTTCAGCCAATCCGATTCCCGGTAATGAGAAAACAGTCGGCAATGTTGTTGACGAACTTCTTAAAAAGGGTTGTAAGGTAATTTATGAGTCAATGTATGAAGTTCATGTTTCAGGTCATGCCTGTCAGGAGGAACTCAAAATCATGCAGAAGCTTGTAAAGCCAAAGTATTTTATCCCTGTTCACGGCGAACAGAAACACCTCAGAAAACATGCCGACCTTGCAATGTTTCTCGGTATGGAACGCAAGAACATTTATATCGGTGATGTCGGAAGTGTTCTTGAAATCAACGAGGATTATATGAAAGAGCTTCCGCCTGTTCAGGCAGGCAAGGTGTTCGTTGACGGTCTTGGCGTTGGTGATGTCGGAAGTATCGTTCTTCGTGACAGAAAGCACCTCGGACAGGACGGACTTATCATTATTGTTGCTTCTCTTGATGTTTATGACGGTCATGTTATCAGCGGCCCCGATATTGTTTCAAGAGGATTTGTATATGTTCGTGAGAGCGAAAGACTTCTTGAAGAGGTCAAGCAGACCGCTCTTGCAATTCTTGAGGATTGTGCAGAGAATAATGTTCACGAATGGGGCATTATTAAGAACAGAATCAAGGATGATGTTTCAAAACTTATCGGTCAGCGTACAAGGAGAGCTCCGATGATTCTTCCTATTCTTCAGGAGGTTTAAGTTTTATTCGCTGATTTATTTTTTGCTATTTTGTTATTAACAGAGGTTTGACATGAGAAAAAGAAATTGGACGCTTACACCGTGGTTCATAATTTTTTCGGTGATAATGTTTGCCATGGCTGTTGTCAGCTATGACTATTCGCCTGTTGTGTTCTATATCGAACTCGGTGTGTCTGTTCTTTCCTTAGCCGTTGTGCTTATAACTTCATTGCGATTTACAAGCTATGTAAAAAGTACGGTAAAAAATATAGTCGGAAGTATAAAGGGTATTAACGAAGATTACCTTGAAAAATTCATTTGTCCTGTTGCCGTTATAGGCAGACAGGGTGACATTGTATGGTGCAATTCACGATTCCGCAAGGCTATGTGCGGCGGAAAGGGTGCAGAGGGCGATAATATCAAAGCCTACCTTTCGGGAAAAGAAATTGACTGCCTGAAAAAGGGTGAGGGCTGTGATGTTGCCATTGACGGCAGAGAATACACGGTTTATTGCCGTTCTACAGGCGAGGGCGCTGTCTGTGAATTTATCGAAAACACCTATTACAAGCAGATTACAAGGGAATATCTTGCTTCCAAGCCGTGCGTTGCGATTGCCGTTTTTGATAATGCAGAGGACTTTTCCGATAACTCGGACGAGTCGTTTTCCGAGGCAATGCTCGATATTGAGGTTTGCCTGCAAAAGTGGGCTGAGCAGTATTCGGCTCTTTACAAAAAAATCGGCAACAACCGTTATATGATAATTTTCAGAGATGCCGATGTTGAAAAAATGGCAGCCGATAAGTTTCCGATTCTTAAAACTATCCGAGGAATTACGATAAACAACCACAGTGCGTCAATCTCGGTAGGTCTTTGCCGAGGTTATAATAACATCAAAGAGAGCGAGCTCAACGCAAGGAAAGCCCTTGAAATGGCACTGGGCAGAGGCGGCGATCAGGTTGCTGTCATTAAAAAAGACAATACATACGAGTTCTTCGGCGGAAAGGTTGCCGCAGCGGAAAAGGCAAGCAAGGTGCGTATGAGAGTTATTGCAAACGCAATCAGCCGTGTTGTTGCCGACTGCGACAAGATCTTTATTATGGGACACAAGTTTTCCGACCTTGACTGTGTAGGTGCGGCAATCGGACTTCAATGCATAATGGAGAAAACTTTCAAGCGTTATTCAAAGGTTGTCATTAACCGGGAAACCTCAATGGCAAAACAGCTCATTGAATATACTGATGAAAAACTCGACACCGATATATTCATTTCTCCGGAAGCCGCTCTTTCGGGACTTACCCAGAAGTCGCTTCTCATTATAGTTGATACGCACCTAAAGCGTTCTCTTGAAAGTACGGAGCTCTACGAAAAATGTAAAAAGGTTATCATTATCGACCACCACAGAAAGGCGGTTGATTACATAAACAACGCTCTTGTGTTCTGTCACGAACCCTCGGCGTCTTCAACCTGTGAAATGTGCAGTGAAATAATCAGCTGTCTTGATGATTCTCCGCTCACATATGTTCAGGCTGACGCAATGCTTGCAGGCATTACACTTGACACAAAAAGAATTTTGCCGTTAAAACATGTGTGCGCACATTTGAGGCGGCGGCTTATCTGAGAAAAAGAGGGTGCAAACACACTCACCGTAAAGGGTATGTTTTCCGATAATATCGAAACCTACCGTGAAAAGGTTGACATTGTGTGCAAGGCTCATGTTTACCGTGGCTGTGCAATTTCGATTGCGCCGAGCGGTGACGGCGATATAAGGCTTGCGTCGGCTCAGGCGGCTGATGAAATGCTCAATCTCAAAGGCGTTGACGCATCCTTCGTTCTTTTTGAAGACAACAGTCAAATTAACATTTCAGCAAGAAGCTACGGTAATGTTAATGTTCAGATTATAATGGAAAAGCTTGGCGGCGGCGGTCATCAGACCATGGCGGCAACACAGCTTAAAAACACACTACAAAAGAGCTTGCTTATCAACAGTTGCTGTCTGAAATTGACAACACACTTGATGATGAGGAAAACTCGTAAGAAAGGTTGATTGGTTATGAAAGTAATTTTAATGCAGGATGTAAAATCACTCGGCAAAAAAGGCGAGCTTGTTGAAGCATCTGACGGCTATGCAAGAAACTTTCTCCTTCCGAGAAAGCTTGCAAAAGAGGCAAACGCTCAGGCTATGAATGAATATAAGAATGCCGAGAATTCCAAAAATTATAAAATTGCAACCCAAAAGGCTCAGGCAGAACATGACAAAAAGACTCTTGAGGGCAAAACCTTTAAGATGACTGCAAAAGCAGGACAGGGCGGCAGACTTTTCGGCAGCGTAACTTCAAAGCAGGTTGCCGAGGAAATCAAAAAGCAGTACAATATTGATGTTGACAAGCGCAAGGTTGTTCTTGACTGCGACATTAAGGAATTCGGTACATATCACGCAGAGGTAAAGCTCTTTACAGGCGTTTCTGCAAAGATTGATGTTCAGGTATCCGAGGCATAATAAACAGGAGTAAAAATGGCTGATTTAAATTTTGCGGGCAGTTATGACGGACTTCATCTGCCGTACAGCCCCGAAGCGGAACAAGCGGTTTTAGGTGCAATCATTCTTGAAAGCGACACCTTTGACAAGGTTGTTGATACTCTGAAAAGCCCCGATTATTTCTATGTTTCTTTGCACAAGCTGATTTTTGCACAGATGCAGGAGATGATCGGACTCGGCCTTAGCATCGACTTTGTCACTCTGCTTGAAAAATTAAAACAGAATAAAGCTTTTGACGAGACAACGGGAAAAACCTATCTTATGGATCTTGTCAACAATTGTCCGTCAATTTCCAATGCCGAGGAGTATGCGAAGATTATTGCGGAAAAGTACAATGTTCGCAGACTTATTACGGCGTCCCGAGAAATTATTGATGACGCAACTGCAGGCAACGATGATCCCTCGGTTCTGATTGATTCGGCAGAACAGAAGATTTTTGACATCAGACAGGGCAATGAAAAGCACGGTCTTGAGCGTATCAACTCGGTAATTTTACAGACTTTCGACCGACTTGACGCACTCAACAGCGAAACCGACAACAGTATGAAACCTATCCCAACGGGCATAGGCGACCTTGACCGAATGATTACGGGACTTAACCGTTCCGACCTTATCATTCTTGCCGCCCGACCGGGTATGGGTAAAACGAGTTTCGCACTCAATATTGCACGAAATGTTGCGTGTAAGTCTAAAAAGACTGTTGCATTTTTCTCGCTTGAAATGTCAAAGGAACAGCTTGCAAGCCGTCTGCTTTCAAGTGAGGCGCTTATAGGCGGTACAAAAACTGAGAACAGGTCAGCTTACCGAGGAGGAGTGGTCAAGACTTATCCCCGCAAGCGATATTCTCAGCAAAACCGACCTCTATCTTGACGATACTCCGGGTATTACAATTCCTGAGATGAAGTCAAGACTTCGCCGACTTCACAACCTTGACCTCGTTGTAATCGACTATCTTCAGCTTATGTCGAGCAGCAGAAAGATTGACAGCCGTGTAAATGAAATTTCGGAAATTACACGAAATCTGAAAATTCTTGCAAAGGAAATGAATGTTCCCGTAATCACTCTGTCACAGCTTTCCCGTGCTGCAGAAAAGCGTGATGACCACAGACCGCAGATTGCCGACCTGAGAGATTCGGGTTCTATCGAGCAGGACGCCGATATCGTACTGTTCCTTTATCGTGAGGGCTACTATGATAAAGAGGGCGGAGAGGATTCTGCCGCACCGACAGCCGATATGAATTCGGGTGAGTGTATCGTAGCAAAGAACCGTCACGGTGAAACTAATATTGTAAAACTGCATTGGCAGGGTGAGTTCATGCGCTTTACGGGAACGGACAACCGAGATGCTTAACCGTGTTACAGCAACCGTTGAAAAATACGGCTTGCTTGAAAAAGGCGACAGCGTAATCGTTGCACTTTCGGGCGGAGCTGATTCCACGGCTTTGTTAAGCGTTTTTGTTTCTCTGAAAGAAAAATACAATCTTTCGATTTATGCCGCTCATATCAACCACAATATCCGTGGTGATGAGGCAAAGCGTGATGAAAATTTCTGCAAAATTCTTTGTAAGAAATTTAACACGGAACTTTTCATAAAAAGCGTTGATGTTCCCACGCTTGCCAAACAGCAGAAAATCAGCGAAGAGCTTTGCGGAAGAAATGTCCGCTACGCTTTCTTTGAAGAGCTTTCGCAAAAACTTTGTGCAAAGATTGCAACCGCTCACACGGCATCCGACAATGCCGAAACGCTGATATTCAATATTGCAAGGGGTGCGTCTTTGGCAGGTTTGTCGGCAATTCCTCCAAAACGGGGGAACATAATCAGACCGCTGATTGAACTTTCGAGAGGTGACATTGAAAGCTATTGCGAGGAAAACAACCTTGAATATGTTACCGACAGTACGAATCTTGCCGATGATTACACACGAAATTACATTAGGCATAACATTATTCCGTGTCTTAAAAAGCTGAATCCTTCTTTTGAACGGACGGCTTTAGGCTTGAGTGAAAATGCCGGAGAGTCGGCTGATTTCATTAAGAAATGTGCCGAAAAATCCGTGCATGACTGCAAAGGTGATTTTGGCTACGACTGCAAAAAGCTGTTGAGCCTTGATTCTGCCGTTCTGAAGGAAATGTTGTTTATTCTGTTAAAGAATAATTGCAACATTTCTCCCGAAAGAAAAACAATTTTACTATTGTGTGAAATAATCAGAAACGGAGGAAGCGTTGAACTGTCAAAACAATGCACAGCCGTTTCAAAACAGGGAATACTCCGCTTTGTATGTCCTAAAAACTCCCCTGGTTTTAATGAAATTCCGTTAAAGAATAATATGACCTTTTCTTATTACGGAAAAATATACACGGTAAATGAAATTACCGAAAAGGTAACAAATCAAAATAACCTCGTTTCGAAAAAGCGGCTTGGCGAAAATCCTGTTTTTCGCACACGCAGAGCAGGCGACAGGTTTACATATCCGGACCGCATGGTCACAAAACCGCTCCGCAAGGTTTTTAACGAACAGAAAATCCCGTCCGAAATGAGGGACAGGCTGTTACTGCTTGCGGTATCCAACACCGTTTTGTGGTGTGAAAAGCTTGGTGTTTCATTGCAGGGAAAGGCAGATGACACCGAAAAAACCGAAAAATTACTCATAAATATAGACAAAGAGGGTTAATTATGCATAAGGATATTGAAAAAATTCTGTATTCGGAAAAAGATATTGAAAATATTGTGAACACTATTGCAAAACAGATTGAAAAAGATTATAATGACAAAGATTTTATAATGGTAGGTCTGCTCAAGGGCAGCGTTGCCTTTATGGTTGACCTTATGAGAAAGGTTAATCTTGATTTTTCAATCGACTTTATCGTTGCTTCAAGCTACGGCAGCGGTACTGTAAGCTCTGGCAGAGTTAATATTCAGAAGGATATTTCCCAGTCTGTTGAGGGCAAGGATATTCTCATTGTTGAGGATATTATCGACTCAGGCAATACTCTTGACTTTATCACAAAATATCTCAAAGCCAAGAAGGCAAAATCAGTAAAGCTCTGTACACTTTTTAACAAGCCGGACAGACGGGTTGCCGATATCCATATTGACTACGCAGGTGCGGTAATTCCGGATGAATTTATCGTCGGCTACGGTCTTGACTATGACGAAAAGTACAGAAATCTTCCTTATGTAGGCGTATTAAAGCCGTCAGTTTATTCGTGATTTTAATGCGAAAATAAGCCGCAAATTTTCGTGGCATTACATATTTCCACCTCGGAAAAATAATACTATACAGAGGAGTGACAGCATTGGACAATAAAAAGAAAGTGCGCAATCTGCTGCTTTATCTCGGAATTCCCATTCTGATAATCATTATAACAGCGGCTGTGCTGAGCACAAATAAGTCAACTTCACCGAAAACCTCGGAGCTTGAGCAGTATTTTGTTCAGGATATGGTTGATAGCTTTAACATTGACTACGGTTCAGGTCAGATTGAAATTACCCTTAAAGAGGGCATGAGTCCTATCAAATCAACCGATTCCGACTCTCAATCCGCAACAACTGCTACTCAGCCCGCAACCGAACAGCAGAAAACCCAGTCAAACAGCAAAAAATCAAAGATTGTTGTAAAAGGACAGCTTGCCGATATTCAGCGTTTCCTTGATGACATCAAGCCGTACTACAATCCGGCGTCAACTGATGAAATTCCGCATAACCTTACCCGTGCAACGGATAATTCCATACTTATGGAAATGATTCCGACACTAATCATTATGATTATTCTCATCGTTGCCTGGGTGCTCATTATGAAGAAAATGGGCGGCGGAGGTCTTGGCGGCAAGGAAATGAGCTTTGGCAAAGCCAAGATTAAGAATACAAACGATGAAAAGCGCAAGACAACATTTGATGATGTTGCAGGTGCCGATGAAGAAAAGGAAGAGCTTGCAGAGGTTGTTGAGTTCCTCAAGGCTCCTGAAAAGTATAACAAACTCGGTGCAAGAATACCAAAGGGCGTTCTCCTTGTAGGCCCTCCAGGTACAGGTAAAACATTGCTTGCAAGAGCTGTTGCAGGTGAGGCAGGTGTGCCGTTCTTCTCAATTTCAGGTTCAGACTTTGTTGAGATGTTTGTCGGTGTCGGTGCGTCCCGTGTTCGTGACCTCTTTGATCAGGCAAAGAAAAACTCACCTTGTATCATCTTTATCGATGAGATTGACGCCGTAGGTCGCCAGAGAGGCGCAGGTCTTGGCGGCGGCAACGATGAGCGTGAGCAGACTCTTAACCAGTTGCTTGTTGAAATGGACGGTTTCGGTGCTAACGAGGGTGTAATCCTTATTGCCGCAACCAACAGACCCGATGTTCTCGATCCGGCTCTTATGCGTCCGGGCAGATTTGACCGTCAGGTTGTTGTAAGCTATCCCGATGTAAACGGCCGTGAGGCTATCCTCAGGGTTCATGCAAGAAAGAAACCTCTTGCACCCGATGTAAATCTCAAGACTATTGCTAAAACAACAGCCGGATTTACAGGTGCAGACCTTGAAAATCTTCTTAATGAGGCCGCACTTCTTGCCGCAAAGAAAAGATAAAAAAGCCATTACTATGGACGAAATCAAGGAGGCAACAGTCAAGGTTGTTGTCGGTGCAGAGAAAAAGAGCAAAGTAATGAGTGAGAAAGAGAAAAAGCTTACAGCCTATCATGAGGCGGGTCACGCAATTCTCTTTGATAAGCTCGAAACTCAGGACCCTGTTCACGAGATTTCAATTATCCCGACAGGTATGGCAGGCGGTTACACAATGCCGCTTCCGAGTGAGGACAAGTCATATAACTCACGCAGAGGTATGTATGAGGATATCGTTGTAAGTCTTGGCGGTCGAGTTGCCGAAGAACTTATTATGGATGACATCTCAACAGGTGCGTCAAACGATATTGAAAAGGCTACAAAAACAGCCCGTGCAATGGTTACAAAGTACGGTATGACTAAGGAACTCGGTTGTGTATGCTACGGCACAGACAACAACTCCGTATTCCTCGGCAGAGATATGGGTAGCAGAACTCAGGATTATTCCGAGGCTACCGCAGCTAAAATCGATCAGCTTGTTCTTGATATGGTCAACAGAGCATATGGCGACGCTACTAAGATTCTCAGCGATAATATGGATAAACTCCACGATATTGCAAAATATCTTATCAAGCATGAGAAGATGGGCAGCGAGGGACTTTACTGCCGTAATGAACGGCACATATAAAGAACCCGAAGAAGTTGAGCAGGAAACTGCCGACAAAGAACCCTCAGCCGAAACAAAGGTTGACGAGTCCACAGAAGGTTAATATTAAATAAACATAGCCTCTCGCAATGAGAGGCTATGCGTGTATATGAATCAATATTTAAACGAATGTATGAAGTTGTGTCAGGTGTTTGACACAGTAAAGGGTAGATGAAATGGCACAGGATAAAATTATTGTGAGAGGTGCAAAAGAGCATAACCTCAAAAATGTAAATGTTGAAATTCCCCGTAACAAACTTGTCGTAATTACAGGACTTTCGGGTTCGGGCAAAAGCTCGCTTGCATTTGATACCATCTATGCCGAGGGACAGAGAAGATATGTTGAAAGCCTTTCTTCCTATGCAAGAATGTTTCTCGGTCAGATGGACAAGCCTAATGTTGAAAGCATAGAGGGACTTTCGCCTGCAATATCAATCGATCAGAAAACTACTTCAAAGAATCCCCGTTCAACGGTTGGTACGGTTACGGAAATTTACGATTATCTCCGCCTTTTGTACGCAAGAATAGGTGTTCCGCATTGTACGGTTTGCGGAAGGGAAATCCGTCAGCAGACAGTTGACCAGATTGTCGATAAGATTATGACCTATGAAACGGGTACGAAAATTCGGGTTATGGCTCCCGTTGTAAGGGGCAGAAAGGGCGAACACGCAAAGGTTCTTGACAGTGCCGGAAAATCGGGCTATGTCCGTGCAAGAGTTGACGGGATCATCTATGATTTGTCGGAAAATATTCCGATTGAGAAAAATAAAAAGCATAATATAGAAATCATTGTTGACCGTCTTGTAATCAAGCCTGAAATAGCATCAAGACTTTCAGACAGCATCGAAACAGCGTCAAAGCTTGGCGGCGGTCTTGTTATGGTGAACTTCAACGGCGATGAGGATGTGACTTTTTCACAAAAATACGCCTGCCCCGAGCACGGTGTGAGCATTGACGAGCTTTCACCGAGAATGTTTTCATTTAACAATCCGTTCGGTGCGTGCCCAAAGTGTACGGGACTCGGCGTGTTTCTCAAAATTGATGAGAACAAAATTATTCCCGATATGTCAAAGAGTATCCGTGACGGCGGTATCAAGGGCAGCGGATGGGCAATGGAAGGCAGTACAATTGCCGCAATGTATATGGAGGCTTTAGCGAAAAAGTACAATTTTTCGCTTGATGAACCGCTTGAAAATCTCCCGAATGAAACTATCGACAAAATCCTCTACGGCACAGGTGATGATGAGCTGACAATCAATAAAAAATCGGTTTACGGCGGAGGTACTTATCAGCATAAATTTGAGGGTATAATCAACAACCTTGAACGCCGTTATCATGACACAAGCAGTAACTGGATTAAGGATGAAATCCGTTCGTATATGGCAGAAATTCCGTGCGATCTTTGTCACGGTGACAGACTTTCAGCCGAAAGCCTTGCAGTAACAGTCGGCGGACTTAACATTGCCGATTTCTGCAAAATGTCGGTTATTGACGCACTCGACTTTGTAGGTCAGCTCAAGCTTACAGAAAAAGAGCAGATTATCGGTGCTGAAATTATAAAAGAAATTAACGAAAGACTTAACTTCCTCAAGAGCGTAGGACTCGGCTACCTTACTCTTTCAAGAAGCTCGGGAACACTCAGCGGCGGTGAAAGTCAGCGAATCCGCCTTGCAACGCAAATCGGCAGTTCGCTTATGGGTGTGCTGTATATTCTTGACGAGCCGAGTATCGGACTTCATCAGCGTGACAATGAAAAACTTCTTGCAACCTTAAAGCGACTTCGTGACCTCGGAAATACTGTTATCGTTGTAGAACACGATGAGGACACTATGTATGCCGCAGATTGCATTGTGGATGTAGGACCCGGGGCAGGTATTCACGGCGGTGAAATTGTCTGTGTCGGTGATGTTGAAAAGATTAAGCAATGTCCGAATTCAATCACAGGCAAGTATCTTTCGGGCGAACGCAAAGTTCCCGTTCCCGAAAAGCGCAGAAAAGGCAACGGACTTTTCCTTGAAGTCAGAGGAGCGGCTGAAAATAACCTTAAAAATATCAATGTTAAAATTCCGCTCGGTGAATTTGTCTGCGTAACAGGTGTTTCGGGTTCGGGCAAAAGCTCACTTGTAAACGAAATTCTTTACAAAGCCCTTGCCCGTGACCTTAATCGAGCAAAAACAATTCCCGGCAAGCACAAGGAAATCAAGGGTATGGAAAATCTTGATAAGGTAATTGCCATTGACCAAAGTCCTATCGGCAGAACTCCCCGTTCAAATCCTGCAACATACACAGGTGTGTTTACGGATATCAGAATGCTTTATGCCGCTACAACCGATGCGAAAATGCGTGGCTTTACGCCAAGCAGATTTTCATTCAATGTAAAGGGCGGCAGATGTGAGGCTTGTCAGGGTGACGGTATTATCAAGATTGAAATGCACTTTTTGTCAGATGTTTATGTTCCGTGTGAGGTCTGCAAGGGCAAGAGATATAACCGTGAAACCCTTGAAGTAAAGTACAAGGGCAAGTCAATCAATGATGTTCTTGAAATGTCCGTTGAGGAGGGAATGGAGTTCTTCTCAAATATCCCGAAGATTTACAGAAAGCTGAAAACCCTGTATGAAGTGGGTCTTGGTTATATAAAGCTCGGTCAGCCTGCAACAACGCTTTCGGGCGGTGAGGCTCAGCGTGTAAAGCTTGCAACAGAGCTTTCAAAACGCAGTACGGGCAAGACAATTTATATTCTTGACGAGCCGACAACGGGTTTGCACATTGCCGATGTACACAGACTTGTTGATGTTCTTCAGCTTCTTGTTGACGGCGGAAACACGGTTGTTGTAATTGAACACAACCTTGACCTTATCAAGACAGCCGATTATCTTATCGACCTCGGTCCCGAGGGCGGTGACGGCGGCGGTACAATCGTTGCCAAAGGCACTCCAGAACAGGTTGCAAAGGTTGAAAAATCATTTACGGGACAGTATCTTAAACCGTTGCTATAATTCTTATAAAGAAAAAATAATCGTTTTAAAAAATAAATATAAAGAAATTTCGGAGAAATTGCATTGTTTAGTGCAATTTCTCCTTTTTTTGAGCCTGTAAGTGGGAGGTGATTTTTTTGACAGACCAAATTCTTATAGCGTTGATTTCATTTGCAGGAACTCTTGCCGGCTCACTTGCAGGCATTTTTACAGCGTCAAGATTATCAAATTATCGCATTGAACAGCTCGAAAAAAAGGTTGACAAGCATAATAATCTTGTTGAGCGTGTATATCTTATTGAGCAGCACGAGGCAGTTAATGACAACAAAATCAAAACAGCGGAACACAGAATAGCGGATTTGGAAAACGAACAAAACAAGGAAAGGAAAATATAATATAATGAGTAAAATAAAAATATGCTTAAAAAAACCGTGTTTAAAAAGAGCGTTCAGAACATTTATTCAGACTGCTCTCGGTTATGTTATCACCAATGTAACGCTCGCTTTGGGCGGTCTTGATTTTAACGACGGTGATGTTGTAAAGAACGCTCTCATCGGCCTTGCTGTTGCGGCTGTTGCGGCAGGTGCATCGGCAGTAATGAATTTAAAAGAGGGAGAAGATAAAGACAATGAGTAAAAAAATATATCTCAGTCCGTCAAACCAAAACGGCAACACCTATGCAACGGGCGGTACGAATGAAATGGCTCAGTGCGACAAAATTGCCGCCGCAGCAGCCAAAGCACTCAGGCGTTGCGGATTCGATGTTATGGTTGCAAAGTCGGGAACGCTTATGCAGACACGCTGTCCCGAATCGGATAAGTTTGGAGCAGACATTCATATGCCGATCCACACTAATGCGTTTAACGGCAAATATACGGGCGGTACAAGAGTGTTTTGCCTGAACTCAAACGGCAGAAAGGCTGCCGAGGCGGTCAAGTCTGCCCTCGGAGCAATTTCACCGGGCAAGGACGATTCAGTCAGCTACAAAACCGACCTCTACGAAATCAATGTGCCGAAGGCTTTGTCGGTATATGTTGAGTGTGAGTTTCACGACACCGTGACAGGCTCGGATTGGATACGCAAGAATACAGTTGCAATCGGAGAGGCAATCTGCAAGGGCATGTGCAATTATTTTGATGTGAAATACAAAACTGACTCTGCAGGCTCAGACAGTTCAAAAGCGGGTTCGGATAAAGCTTTCAGGCGTTATATCGTGAGAATAACCTCGTCAAACGGCGTGAATATCCGTAAAGGTCCGGGTACAAATTACGATGTGAACGGTGCTGTTCCAAAGGGCGGAGCGTACACGATAGTCGATGAAAAGTCGGGTGCAGGTGCAGCCAAGTGGGGCAAACTCAAAAGCGGTGCCGGCTGGATAGCACTTGATTATACCGAAAAAATAAGATAAAGCAAAAAAAGGAGTCGTGATTTTTCACGGCTCCGATTTTTATGCAGAAATTATGTAATTATGAATTTTTTCCAAACGCAAAAAAGACCGTCAAATGACGATCCTTTTCGCGATTGTGTGTTTTATGAAAATGAATGTTTCAATAAAGAAGCAAACATTTTTGCCGAATATTTAATGAACAAATAAGATTAAAGTTTTGAACTTTATCTTTGTTCATTGTCTTATATTATACCGATTTTTAGGGGTAAATTCAAGGTGAGAGGGTGCAATTCTAATATTCATACAGTCGAAAAAAAGACAAACTGTACAAAAAATCAAGAAGATGTTTGTGCAGTAGTTTTTTTTTAGAATCTTAAATTACCCGACAAAAACGATGATTTTAATAATTGGCTCTATACAAAATAAACAAAAAGTAAATCAATAAGAAATATTGTTTTTACTGTTAAACACCATTTTTAATTGGATTAATCTTTTTCCTGCGGATATTTGCCATAAAAATAAGTGCAACGATAAAGGCTACAGCTTCGCCGATCGGGAATGCAATCCAGATTATTGAAGATGCAAAATCAAAGCATGAAAAGATGTATGCAAGGGGCAGAGGAACAACAATAAGTCGTACAAGCGAAAGTATCAGTGAATGCACACCGTTGCCGAGTGCCTGAAAAATTCCCTGATACGCAATGTTAGCACCGACAAATATAAATCCGGGTGTGATAATTCTAATTGCAAGCATTGCAAGTTCGGTTGTCGATTCTGTAAGCGAGAATATTCCGAGTATCTGTTTTGCAAAAATTTGAAGAATTATAATTCCTGCACAAAGAATTGATACCGTGTAAATAAGTCCGTATTTAATGCTGTCGTTTACTCGCTTTTTATCCTGTTTGCCGTAGTTGAACGCTATAATCGGAATCATCGCATTGTTCATGCCGAATGCGGCAAAAAATACAAACTGCTGAATTTTGTAGTAGATACCGTAAGCCGTAACCGCATCCGTTGAAACTCTTACAAAAATAACATTAATGCTGTATGTCAAAATCGACATAAGCGCCTGCATAATAATTGCGGGGATACCAACCTGATAAATCTGCCTGATAATCCTGCCTTCGGGTTTCATATACTTTAATGATGTGTTGAAATGCTTTGAATTGCATCTGAAATAGAAATATGCGTCAATAAAGAATGAAATGAACTGACCTATAACCGTTGCGATAGCAGCACCGTCAATACCGAGCTTCGGGCAACCGCACCAACCGAAAATCATAATCGGATCAAGTATCATGTTCACAACCGCACCGACAATCTGCGCAACTGTTGTCTGCATTGTATATCCCGTTGCCTGTAACAGCTTTTCAAAAATCATGTACATACTAACGCCCAGTGAACTGTAGGTGCAGATTTTCAGATACGAAACAGCCATTGATGTGATAATCGGATCGCTTGTTTGTGAGGCTATGTATGCGTCAACTCCGAAAATTCCGAAAAGCACAAATACAACACAGGTGCAAAGTGCAAGAAAAATTGAGTTGCCCGAAATTTTACTGCACTTTTCTTTATTACCCTCACCAAGACTTCTTGACAAAATCGAGTTGATGCCGACCCCCGTACCGACTCCGACCGCAACCATAAGCATCTGAACAGGAAATGCCAGCGTGAGTGCATTTACCGCATAATCACCGAGTGCGGGTATATTCGGATCTTTCATACAGCTTACAAAGTAGCTGTCAACGATATTGTACACAGCCTGTACAACCATTGAAATTATCATCGGAACACCCATAGTAAGCAAAAGCCTGCTTATTTTTTCTGTTCCCATTTTATTCATTTTTTGCGTTTTTTCCATTATATAACCTCCGATGTTTTTAACACAAAAAATGTGCAGCATTGAAAATCCGGACTTATGCCATTCAATGCTGCACGATTACACTTATTATACACTTTTTATTATGCTTTTGTAATTGATTTACACACCAAAATTTTGGTAAAAACGCAAAATCTTTTTGTTGATTATCCGAATTATATGTCATAAACAAAGAAATTTTGAAAAAACAGAGCATAGTCCGTACAAAGGGACAGTGAATGTATGTCACTTATAATATCGAACAAATGTTCTTGAATTTGTTCGATATGTTCTGTATAATGGAATTAGAAGGTTGAAAGCCCCGCCGACCTTCTAAATGAATAAAATCAAGGAAAGGATATCGGTATGGTTAATTATTTTGAATGGTCAATGGAATATAAAAATACTGCCGACAGCATTCAGGATGTTATCGACAGACTCAAAGCAGAAAAAAGAGGCAAATCGGAAATCAACAAAAAAGAACTTGATTTGAAAATTGCAAAATACAAGATTTATTATAATGAATGCATTCACATTTCAAATCATCTTATGGATAGATATTACGGAGTATGATAAAATGAAAAGAGAATTTATACATATTACAGACAACAACAAACACAGATTAATGTCGGATTCGGGATTTTGGCACGGCAGTACAAATAAAAACTCCCGTGATAAGATGAAGAAAATTCTTTCAATGGCTGTTCTGAACGAGCTTACCGAAAGACAGAGAATCTGTATTGTAGATTACTATCTCAACGGCAAAAAGGAAAAGGAGATTGCAAAAGAGCTGGGAGTCAACTCGTCAACGGTTTCCCGTCACATTATGAAGGCAAGGGATAAACTCAGACATATTGCGTCTTATTATGTAAATTAATCGTCAGCAATTTCAAAATCGGGAAGATACCACAGCAATGCTTCTTCGGCACTGCAGCCGTTTTTGCAAAGATAATCAATTCCCGAAAGACTCACTCCGACACATTCGGCATTTGCGTCAAAATCGGTTTGGTAACAATCCCACGGAGATGCAACGCTGTGAATATACTTGTAATTTTCGTTTTTGTATGTAGTACCGTTTGAAGTTTCGGAATAGGGAACAAACAACGCTTCGCTGTTTTTGCGGAGCGTTTTGTTTTTTGCACTCTCAGCGGCTTTTTTTATTTCACCGTAAACATCCTTTATACTTCCCGATGCGTTTTCTTCATACAGAAAATCGTTTGCCTTGAAAGAATCGGGATTAGCTTTGTAATTTGTGTTCATAAGAATTGCAATTGCCTTTAGTGTTTCGGCAGAGTAGCTGTCTTTATACAATCCTGCCGTCAACGCACAGAGAATTTCACCCGAATCTTTTGGCTTTTCGGGGGTGTCGGATGTTGAAACTGTCGGTTTTGCAAAAGACCGTTCAGAACATTTTGAAACTGCAATGGGGAGGCTTGCAGTGAGAATCAGCAGAAGGACAACTGCAATTAATTTTTCCTTCATTACCATGCTCCTTTATTTCGCACAAAAAAATAAATAATACTATTGTATTTTGTGACTTATTTTTTCTTGACATAACGGTTATGTTGGCTTAAAATAATATATGATTGATTCGAAATAATAATTACTTACAATTCATTTTGTATTTGTTTTTGCTGTTTGATTTTTCGGCGGCATATCAATAATCGTGTAACAAAGTCGTTTTTTAAAATTGTCTTGTTACGGTACAGAAACGGAGATTTTTATGAAAACCAAATATTCAGTTATACCATTTATTCCGGCTGTAATAGCTGCTATAGGTCTTAAAATTATGAGTATGTTCGCAGTTGACGGCAACGGATTGTTGTTCGGCATGAACAAGTCGGGCATTAACTATTTCATAATTGAAATCATACTCGGGCTTTTTGCGGTTTGTGTTTTAATTAACCTTTTTGACAGAAAGACGGCTCCCGTATATCCCGTTAAAAAGAATTTTGTTTCGGGTGCGTTTGCAGTAATTTCGGGTATTGCGATTGTCGGTTCGTCATTTTTGGCTTTGATTAACGCAACTCCGGGTAACACGGATAATTATCTTTTGAGCATCATTGCGGCTCTGTTCTCGATTCCTGCGGCTATTGCTATGATTATGATCGGCAAGGTGCATTTTTCAGGCAAATCAATCGTATCAAATGTGTCGATGTTCTTTGTTTTCCCGGCACTTTGGGGATGCAGTGAACTCGTTTCGGAATTTCTCGCCGCAACAAAGGTTTCAATCTCAGCAAGCGATATGACGCCGCTCTTCTGTTACATTTTCATCACACTTTACCTTTTCTCAAGTTCAATGGTTGTTTCAAGGGTAAAGGGCAGAAACCCTGTTAAAGCCTGCTTTATTTACGGTATGCCCGCTGCCGCTGTTTCACTTTCATACGGTGTCGGTGCTGTTTTGACATCATCCGTTGAAAACACAGGCATCAGTGCTCTTGTGAACGGAGTTATGTTTATTGTTCTCGGCATTTATATTGTTTCGTTTTCTGTTGAAATGTTCGCAGGCTGCCTTACAAAGGCGGAGGTTGAGATTATCGAAAGCCTTCCCGAAGATGATGATACATACGAAAACAGCTATATCAGCTCAGGCGGTTACGATGACCTTGTTGTTTCCGATAAAAAGGAAGATGATGTTTCTGCAAGCGATGACAGCTACGAGACAGTTGCACAGGGACTTTCCGATTTTGTGATGGGCTACGATGAGGAAAAATATGACGATGCAACAATCAAAAACGAAAATATAAATGACGGTCTTGTTCTCGGCTACGGCGATGAAAATCAGACTCAGCTTGCAGAAGAAATTGCCACCGAGCCTTTAAAAGAGGAAACTGCAAAGCCTGTTGAAGAAGCTCCTGCAGAGCCTGAAATTCCCGAAAAACCCGTGTACGCAAAGCGTCTTGATGTTTCAGAGGAAAAAACCGAGCCTGTAAAGGCAGAAGCTCCTGTTAAAGCCCCTGTTGAAGACACAGAGGTTTCAGATGACAGAATGAGCGAAATCGACAGACTTCTCAAGGAACTTGAAGATAAAAAATAATTAAGAACATCGAATTAAGTGTTGACATTCAGTTTTTAAAGTGGTACTATACAGATGAAAAGAAAATTGATCTTTGATGAGGACATGATTTGCAGTCCTGCTTTTTCCAGAGAGCGAAATTATTTGCTGTGATATTTCGCAAAAAGCATTGCAAGTTACCACCTTTAAGACTGTGCAGGAAATGGCACGGCGTTTGGTTGCGTTAAAACCGTCAAGAGGGCTTTAAGCCGAACTTGGGTGGAACCACGATTTATTCGTCCCAATATTCCGTTTTTGGAATATTGGGATTTTTTGTTTTCATCACATATTAAAAAGGAGAATGGTTATGATTAATGTTGAATTAAAAGGCGGAGCAGTCAAGGAATTTGAAAACGGTACAACTCCTGCCGAAATTGCAAAATCAATCGGTGCAGGCTTGTACAAGTCTGTTTGCTGTGCAAAGGTTGACGGCGACCTTTGTGACCTCAGAACACCGCTTGAAAAAGATTGTAAGGTTGAACTTCTCACATTTGACAATGTTGACGGTCAGAAAACTTTCTGGCACACAGCCTCTCATGTTCTTGCTCAGGCAGTAAAAAGACTTTATCCGAATGCAAAGTGTGCAATCGGTCCTGCCGTTGACAACGGTTTTTACTATGATTTTGATGTTGAAAAGCCTTTCTCACCAGAAGACCTTGAAAAAATCAAGGCTGAGATGAAGAAAATCGTAAAATCAGGTCTTGAGCTTGAAAGAGTTGAGCTTTCTCCCGAGGAGGCTGAAAAGAAACTTGAAGAGATGAACGAGCCTTACAAGGTTGAACTTGTTAAGGAACATTCCGACAAGGGCGAGCATATCACATTCTACAAACAGGGTGAGTTTATCGACCTCTGCGCAGGTCCTCACCTCATGAGTGTTGCACCGATCAAGGCTATTGAACTCACTGCCTGCACAGGCGCTTACTGGAGAGGCGACGCAAACAACGCACAGCTTTGCCGTGTTTACGGTGTAGCTTTCCCAAAGGCGTCAATGCTTGAAGAACACCTCAAAAGCTTGAAGAAGCAAAGCTTCGTGACCACAACAAGCTCGGTCGTGAACTTGAATACTTTACAACTGTTGACTATGTCGGTCAGGGACTTCCTATTCTTCTTCCAAAGGGTGCAAGAGTTGTTCAGCTTTTACAGAGATGGGTTGAAGATGTTGAGCAGTCAAAGGGCTGTCTTCTTACAAAAACTCCTCTTCTTGCAAAGAGAGATCTTTATAAGATTTCAGGTCACTGGGATCATTATCTTGACGGTATGTTTGTACTTGGCGATCCGCATGATGAAGAAAAGGAATGCTTCGCACTTCGTCCTATGACTTGCCCGTTCCAGTATCAGGTTTATCTTAACAAACAGCGTTCATATCGTGACCTTCCGATGCGTCTTACGGAAACATCAACACTTTTCCGTAACGAGGCAAGCGGTGAGATGCACGGTCTTATCCGTGTTCGTCAGTTCACAATTTCAGAAGGACACTACATTCTCCGTCCCGATCAGCTTGAACAGGAATTCAAGGGTTGTCTTGAACTTGCTAAATATTTCCTTGACACGGTAGGACTTCTTGAAAACTGTACTTTCAGATTCTCACAGTGGGATCCCGAAAACAAGAATAATAAGTATGAGGGTACAAAGGAACAGTGGGAAGAGTCACAGGCTGTTATGAAAACTATTCTCGATGACCTTGATGTTGACTATGAGGTTGGTATTGACGAGGCCGCATTCTACGGTCCGAAGCTTGATATTCAGTACAAGAATGTATTCGGTAAGGAAGACACAATTGTTACAATCCAGATTGATATGCTCCTTGCCGAAAAATTCGGTATGTACTACATCGACAAGGACGGTCAGAAGAAGCTTCCGTATATTATTCACAGAACTTCACTCGGTTGCTTTGAAAGAACTCTTGCATATATGATTGAGAGATTTGCCGGTGTAATGCCGCTTTGGCTTGCTCCCGAGCAGATCAGACTTCTTCCGATAAAAGAGGGTAATGTTGAGTATGCACAGGGTATTGCAGACAGACTTACTTCACTCGGCATGAGAGTTACTGTTGACAGCAGAGATGAAAATATCGGTCCAAAGATTAAGGCTGCAAGACTTGAAAGAATTCCGTATATCCTTGTAATCGGCGACAACGAGATGAATTCATCAACAGTTACGGTTCGTTCAAGAAAAAGAGGAGAAATCCCGAATATGCCCGTTGACGAGTTTGTTGCTCTTGTTAAGAATGAAGTAGATACAAAAGAAAAATAATTCTGAAATTTTTTCGGAGGGATGCTGATGTCCGGAGGATTCACTCCGTTTGATAAAAACAGCTACAGAGAATCAAAACGCAGACGAAAACAGGTGCTTATTGAGGAGAGAACGGGAAGAATTCTTCCCGTATCAAATCCTCGCCGAAGGTACATTGCGTTAGCTTGTATCGGTGTGATTCTTGTCGCAGCTATTGCGTTCGGAATTTTTTCAATACTTAAAAGTAATCAGAAAAGTAATCCCGAAACTCCCGAACAGATTCAGGCAGAAAGCGAAATGCTGCTGACGGTTGTTGACAGCGCAAATCCGCTTGATAAGGATTATATGCCCGATCTTGAAACCGTGAACGGATTCAGAGTGAACAGGGACGCACTGAAACCTCTTGAGAATCTTTTGAAAGCGTCAAAAGAAAACGGCACCGAGCTTAAAATCAAGACTGCATATGTGAGTTATGATGAACAGGAAGAAAGGTTTCAGTCCGAACTTCAAAAGATGTTGCAATCATCAAAATATACAACTGTCAGAGCAGAGGCGGAGGTCGTAAAAACCACGCCTCATGGCGGACAGTCGGAGTCACAGACGGGATTGCTTGTTGAATTTGATTTTTCAAATTCGGGTTCAAAGGCATTTCTTGAGCGAAACTGCGTTGAATACGGATTTGTTCAGAGATATACCGAAAGCAAAACCTCAGTAACACGAATGAATCCGTCAGACTCGCTGTACAGATATGTGGGGATTGAAAACGCAAAGCGTATGCGTTCCTACGGAATGTGCCTTGAAGAGTACAAAAGCTACCTTCAAAAACAGGCAATCCCAAAATAAAATAAATATTTTTTAAAAACGCTTGCATTTTGCAATATTATGTTGTATAATTAATCCGTTAATTGTGTAATGTCAGGTAGGTGAAAACAATGAAAGAGAATATCCATCCTAAGTATGAGAAAACAACAATTACTTGTGCTTGCGGTAATGTTATTGAAACAGGTTCAACAAAGAAGGACATCCGTGTTGAAATTTGTTCAAAATGCCACCCATTCTTTACAGGAAAGCAGAAATTAGTTGATACCGGCGGACGCGTTGACAGATTCAAGAAGCGTTTCGGTATGGATAAATAATTTATTATGTAATTGTTTAGGCGGCACATTGTGCCGCCTTGTTTACTTTACGGAAACTTTGCATAATCGTGCGCAGAGTGTCTGTATAATTGAGGTATTATTATGGCAAAGGATTACAAAACCGTTTTAAGTAACGCAAAAGACGAATTTGTTGAAAAGCGTTCACGCTTTATCGGCTATTGCAAGCCTGTAACCTGTGAGCAGGAGGCTGTTGATTTTATCAACGAAAAACGCAGTGAACATTGGAATGCAACTCACAATGTCTATGCCTATTCTCTGCGTGAGGGCAACATAAAGCGTTACAGCGATGACGGTGAACCCTCGGGTACAGCCGGTATGCCTTGCCTTGATGTAATTGTAAAAAATGAAATTTATGATGTATGTGTTGTTGTTACCCGTTACTTCGGCGGTGTTTTGCTTGGCACTGGCGGACTTGTGAGAGCATATTCTCACGGTGCAAAAATTGCCCTTGATGCCGCAAAAATCGTTATGATGCAGAACTGTCTTGTCTGTTCTGCTCGTTGTACATACAACCGGTACGGCAAGGTTTCGGCACTTGTAACTGATAACGGCGGTGCTGTTGACGATACTGTCTATGAAGGCGATGTGCTGATTAAATTTCATATTAAACCCGATTTACTGCCACAGCTTAACAAAAAGCTTGCAGATGCAACTGCGGGTGAGGTTCAGGCGGTTTTTGATGAGGAAAAATATTATGCCGTTGAGTTATAAAATTTTCTTTATGACAAAACTTTTTATGCTTTCGACCTCAAAAGCTAAAAAATGAAATACTTTTCAAAATAATTTCAAATATTTAAAGGAATATTCAAAAAAAAATTTCGTAAAAAGCTAATAGGTAAGCGAGAGGAGGAGTTTTATGGCTTTCCCTGAAAGTTTCTTGCAGGATTTAAAAATGCGAAACGATATCACGGATGTTGTTTCGGGTTATGTCAATCTCAAAAGACGGGGAAGAAATATGGTCGGTCTTTGTCCGTTCCACGGCGAAAAAACTCCCTCTTTTAATGTATATACCGAAAACGGTTCGTTCTATTGTTTTGGCTGCGGAGTAGGCGGAGATGTCATCTCTTTTATTATGAAAATTGAAAATCTTGACTATGTCGATGCCGTGAAGTATCTTGCACAGCGGGCAGGACTTGAAATGCCCGAAAACAGCTATGATGACAGCATGAGCCGTCTTAGGAACAGAGTGTTTGAAGCTAACCGTGAGGCGGCAAGGTTTTATTATGCCGCTTTGTGTTCTCCGCAGGGCAGAAAAGGTCTTGATTATTTTCATTCAAGAGCCTTATCCGACAGAACAATCCGTCATTTCGGACTCGGTTATGCCGATGATAACTGGTCGTCACTATGCAATCATCTCAAATCAAAAGGCTTTAATGACAGCGAACTTGTTGCCGCAAATCTTGCGGTTCGGCACAGAAACGGCAACGGAATCTATGACAGATTCACAGACCGTGTTATGTTTCCGATTATTGATTTGAGAGGAAATGTTATTGCATTCGGCGGAAGAATTATGTCCGATGCAAAGCCTAAATATCTCAACACCTCCGATACCCCCGTATTTAAAAAGAGTGCAAACCTGTTTTCACTCAACAACGCAAAAAATTCGGGCAAGAGAACTCTGATTCTTTGTGAGGGCTATATGGATGTCATCGCTGTGAATCAGGCAGGTTTTACAAATTCCGTTGCAACCCTGGGAACGGCTCTTACAGGTGAACAGGCTGTTTTGATGAAACGGTATGCCGATGAGGTGATTATCTGTTACGATGCCGATGAGGCAGGTCAAAAAAGGCTACCGCAAGGGCAATTCCTATACTCAGAAATTCGGGACTTAATGTTAAGGTTCTTACAATTCCAAGCGGTAAGGATCCCGATGAATTTATCAAATCAAAGGGTAATGACGGCCCTGCCGCATTCAAAGCGTTGCTTGACAAATGCGGAAACGATGTTGAATACCGACTGCAAAAGCTAAAAAATGCACACAATATTCAGCTGACGGAGGGCAAGGTTGCTTTTCTCGAGGAGGCGGCAAAGCTGATTGCAACAATCAGCAGTCCGATTGAACGGGATGTCTATTCTTCAAAGGTTGCATCCGAACTCGGAGTTGACAAAAATGCATTCAAACAGCAGGTGTCAAGGGTGTCACGCAGAGGTGAAAGGGCTGAAGAAAAGAAACAGGCTCGTCAAATTCAGCTTGAACTCAGCCGAAGAAATGACAAAATTAATCCCGAACATTTCCAAAAGCCACGCAGTTCAAGTGCCGAAGAAGCACTTTTGGTTTATCTTTTAAACAATCCCGATGCATATGAGGAGATTTCTGCAAGGGTAAAGCCCGAACAATTTCAGAATACTCTGATGCGGAGGTTTTTTGAATATTTCAGCGCTCGCATTGAGAGGGGAGAAGATCCTCTTACGAATACGGCGGCAGATTTTACACAGGATGAAAATTCAAAGCTTTATCAGCTGATGTCACAGGCAATTCCGGGGGCGTCAACCGCTGAGGCAATGAATGAATACATAAATGTTATCAACGAGGAAAGCTCAAAGCTCAATTCCGGCGATTTAGCCGATGTTTCAAATGAGGAGCTTATGGCATATCTTGATAAAATAAGGAAAAAGAAACAGTAAACGCAGGAAAGGAAAATGAGTATGGCAGCTACACCCGATAAGAAAACAGTCGTAAGAGAACTTATGGAACTCGGTAAGCAGAAAGGTCAGCTTACAAACCAGGACATTCTTGATGCAATCGGTGAAATTGACTTTGATCCCGAACAGCTTGAAAAGCTTTATGATTCACTTGCACAGCTTGGCATTGAAATCGTAGAGGATTCAGGCGATATTAAAATTGACGATATCGACCTCGGCTTTGATGAAGGCAAAGACGGCGACTCACACGCTCAGATTGCAGAAACAGGCAGCGTTTCGGTTGACGATCCCGTAAAGGTATATCTTAAAGAAATCGGACGGGTTCCGCTACTTTCTTCCGATGAAGAAATCAACCTCGCAATCAGAATCGCTGATGGTGATGTTGCCGCAAAACAGCGTCTTTCCGAGGCAAACCTTCGTCTTGTTGTTTCAATTGCAAAGCGTTATCTCGGCAGAGGCATGCAGTTTCTTGACCTTATTCAGGAAGGCAATCTCGGCCTTATCAAGGCTGTAGAAAAGTTTGACTATACAAAGGGCTTTAAATTTTCAACATATGCAACATGGTGGATCAGACAGGCCATTACCCGTGCAATTGCAGATCAGGCTCGTACAATCCGTATCCCTGTTCATATGGTTGAAACTATCAATAAGGTAAAAAAGGTTCAGAGTCAGCTCCTTCACCAGAACGGTCATGAGCCGTCTGCCGATGAAATTGCCGCAGAAATTGATATGCCTGTTGATAAGGTTCGTGAAATTATGCGTGTTGCTCAGGAGCCTGTTTCACTTGAAACTCCTATAGGCGAGGAGGAAGACAGCCATCTCGGTGACTTTATCCCCGATAACGATGCTCCCGCACCTGCCGATGCCGCATCACACACAATGCTCCGTGAACAGCTTTCGGATGTTCTTTCAACCCTCACTCCCCGTGAAGCTAAGGTTCTCAAACTCCGTTTCGGTCTTGAGGACGGCAGAAGCAGAACTCTTGAAGAAGTCGGCAAGGAGTTTAATGTAACCCGTGAGCGTATCCGTCAGATTGAGGCAAAGGCTCTCCGTAAGCTCCGTCATCCCTCAAGAAGCAGAAAGCTCAAGGACTATCTTGACTATTAATCAGACTTTATGATTACTTTTGATGAATGCGGCGCAATGCTTGACGAAATTGCAGATTCCATGCCTTATGAATTATACAGAGATTTAAACGGTGGGATTTCACTTCTTCCGCAGTTAAAGGTTCATCCAAAAGCACTTAACAATGATTTGTTCATTTTGGGTGAGTACATACGCAATTCTCTCGGCAATGCAATTGTGTTTTACTACGGTTCAATCAACAGGGTTTACGGCTCACTTGATAATGAGGAATACCGAAAAAAGCTTGTTGAAATACTTCATCACGAGGTTCGCCATCATAACGAGTATCTTGCAGGTTGCGATGATCTCGGAATTTTTGACAGAAATCAGATTGACGATTATCTTAGAAAACACAGGAAATAATCAAATGAAATTTTAAGAGGACAGCTTTCCAAAACAGAAAGCTGTCCTCCTTTGTCTTATCTTACCTTTATAATCTGCCCCGGATAAATTACATTCGGATTTGAAAGTCCGTTAAGCCGTGAGAGATTTTCAACGGTTGTTCCGTGCATTTGTGCAATTATCCACAGCGAATCGCCCGGACGGGCAACATGATACTGCGTTTCCGCACTGCCGGCGGGAACCGTAAGAACCTGACCTACAAAAAAATAGCGTCAGGAGTTTGAATGTTGTTGTATTTTAATATGTCATTCACCGTTGTCTGAAAGAACTGCGCAATGCCAAAAAGCGTATTGCCGGGACGAACGGTGTACTGAACCATTTCCATATCTGTCCTCCTTGCTTTTCATAGTAACAATATATGCCTGTGACAAAAATGCGTTACTCCTGCATAAAATAAACCGTGTACGGAAAAATAACAATGCAGACAAAACACAGCGTTCCTCAGATTAAAAATATCTGAAAACGGTTTATGTTTTAAAATTTCAATACGAGAGGGCATATAAATGGAAATAAAAATAGATACGATAATCGGAAGAGAAATAATTGATTCAAGAGGAAACCCTACGGTTGAGGCGGAGGTCGGACTTTCCGACGGAACCTTTGCAAAAGCGTCTGTCCCTTCGGGTGCGTCAACTGGAGAATTTGAGGCGGTTGAACTTCGTGACGGTGAAAAACGCTATCTCGGCAAAGGTGTGCAGAGAGCCGTTGAAAATATCAACAGCATAATTTCACCTAATCTTTGTTGCGACTCACCTTTTGACCAGTGTGCAATCGACAGCAAAATGATTGAACTTGACGGCACGGAAAATAAGGAATTGCTCGGTGCAAATGCTATTCTTGCCGTATCGCTTGCCTGTGCAAAGGCGGCGGCAAAGAATCTCAGATTGCCGTTATTCCGTTATATCGGCGGAACATATTCGGTCAGAATGCCTGTTCCAATGATGAACATTCTCAACGGCGGCGCTCATGCGTCAAACAATATCGACATTCAGGAATTTATGATTATGCCTGTCGGTGCAAGGTGTTTTTCCGAGGGAATGATGCAGTGCTGTGAAATCTACCATACACTCGGCAAAATTCTAAAAGAGAATAATATGTCAACAGGTGTAGGCGATGAGGGCGGTTATGCACCGAGCCTGAAAAGTGATGAGGATGCAATTGAGTATATAATTAAGGCGATTGAAAAAACAGGTTATACTACCGATGAAATTAAAATTGCGCTCGATGCCGCATCTTCCGAATGGTATTCCGATGGAAAATATATTCTTCCAAAGAGAGGCGATTCGCTTTCAAGCGATGAACTTATTAATTATTTTGACAAGCTCTGTTCTGATTATCCGATTATCTCGCTTGAAGATCCGCTTTCCGAACACGACTGGGACGGTTGGCAGAATATTACTTCAAAAATCGGCAACAAAGTTCAGCTTGTCGGCGATGATTTGTTTGTTACAAATACAAAAAGACTTAAAAAAGGCATAGAGCTTGGAGCAGGCAACGCAATTTTGATTAAAATTAATCAGATAGGAACGCTGACGGAAACGCTTGATGCAATTGACACGGCTCACAAGGCAGGTTATCGCACGATTATTTCACACAGAAGCGGCGAAACGGAGGACACAACCATTGCGGATATTGCCGTTGCGGTTAATTCGGGACAGATAAAAACAGGTGCTCCGTGCAGAACCGACAGAGTTGCAAAATATAACAGACTTCTTCGGATTGAGAGCGCAATTGTCAACACTTCAACCTACGGCTTGTGATTCTGTCATCCCCGACTGCGGTCGGGGATTTTTTTCTATTGATAACAAAATTCAATAATTTAGTAAATTTAACTGTCGAATTGTATTTTTTTGACAGATTTTTCTTTGCTTAATATAAATTTAAAAATAAACTTTTAGAAAATCAGCATATTGCACATATTTGTCAAAGAAAATTCTACAACAATAAAGCCTTTATCAATTGCTATATTCTTAATCGGAATTAAAATATATTGCCTTATATGATAAAATTAACTAATGAAATGCTAACATTGGAATTCGTATGGACTATTGTAAAACAGTGCTGATTGTAACCTTTGTTTTGCTCATATCCGAATAAGTCAGGAGGCATTTTTGATTGTTTCTAAAAAGATTATTGGCAGGAGTAATGACAGCTATGATGATTACAGGAATGTGTGCGGCTGATGTTTCGGCAGCGGAAAAGAAAACTGTAACAGATTATCAGGCATATGCTGCAAATCTGGATAAGTCGGCATATTCAGGTAATGATTTGGGGGCTTCTTACTCAAAAAAGGCAACTACCTTCAAGGTATGGTCGCCTAATGCGGCGTCTGTTCGTGTGAATATTTTTGAACACGGCAGTGATAATGAGGGAGATGCAGGTTCTATAATGTCAAGAGCCATGTCGCTTGACAAAACAACGGGCGTGTGGTCTGTTACAATTAACGGTGACCTGCTTAACAAATATTATACCTACTCGGTAACACACGGAAAAACTACCAAGGAAACAGCCGATGTCTATGCAAAGGCGTGCGGTGTGAACGGTCAACGCTCAATGGTTGTCGATTTAAGCACAACCAATCCCGATGGTTGGGAAAATGATAAGCATGTGCTTGTACAGAATCAGACTGATGCGTCGGTCTGGGAAATCTCTGTAGCAGACTTTTCATCATCCGAATCAAGCGGCGTGAGTGAGGCTAACCGTGGCAAGTACCTTGCTTTTTTACCGAAGAGGGTACAACAGTCAACGGTGTTCAGGGTGCGTCATCAACCTGCGTTGACTATCTGAAAAAGCTCGGCGTTAAGTATGTGCAGATTATGCCGTTCTATGATTTCGGTTCTGTTGACGAGAGCAAGAACATTATGGACCAGTACAACTGGGGGGCTATGATCCCGTCAACTACAACTGCCCCGAGGGTTCTTATTCAACAAATCCTAAAAAGGGTGAAGTGAGAATCAAGGAATGTAAGCAGATGATTCAGGCACTTCATAATGCCGGAATCGGTGTAATTATGGATGTTGTCTATAACCACACCTACACCTCTGATTCTTGGCTTCAGAGAACAGTTCCGAATTATTACTACAGAATGAACAATGACGGAACTTTCTCAAACGGTTCGGGCTGTTCAAACGATACAGCAAGCGAACATCTTATGTTCAGAAAGTATATGATTGATTCCGTTACATATTGGGCAAGCGAATATCACATTGACGGTTTTCGCTTTGACCTTATGGGACTTCATGATGTAACAACTATGAATTCAATTCGTACCGCACTTGACAATCTTTATGCAGACGGCAGCGGCAGTCAGATTCTTATGTACGGTGAGGCGTGGGATATGGCAACCAATTGTGACGAAGGCACAGTATTGGCAAGTCAGAAAAATCTCAAGCAGTTGAGCGACCGCATCGGTGCGTTTGATGATACAATCCGTGATGCAATCAAGGGCAGTACAGGCGGTACGGACGGTGCTTTTGTTCAGGAAGGTTCACGCAGAGCCAACCTGAAAACGGGCATAGCAGGTCAGAGTGACACAACAACAGGCTGGGCAAATGTTCCGTCACAATGTGTAACATATGCGTCATGTCACGATAACCTTTGTCTTTACGATAAGCTTGTCGGCTCGGTTTACGGTGCCGACGGTAAATATCGCAAAAGATATGAAGATCTTGTTGCAATGAACAAGCTTTCTGCGGCAATTGTTATTACTTCACAGGGTATTCCGTTCTCACTCGGCGGTGAGGAGTTTTGTCGCAGTAAAGACGGTGATGAAAACAGCTATGCGTCAAGCAGAAAAGAAAATATGCTTGACTGGGAAAATGTCGATCTCTATTCAGATGTAATTGAATATTACAGAGGTCTTTATAAAATCCGTGACGCTTTTGCGGCATTCTCGGATTCTACTGCTGCAACAGCCAACAGCCTTACATATCTTTCCGATGTTCCAAAGGGTGTTATGGGCTACACAATAAATAACACCGAGAGCGGAAAATGGAGTCAGATGTGCGTAATCTTCAACGGCTCCGATTCTGCACAGAATGTTACCGCAAAAGGCGACTGGGTTGTTCTTGCAGATAACAAGACAGCAGGACTTCGCAACATAAAGAATGTTACAAACAGCGTAAAGGTTGAAGCTCATTCAGCCGTTATTATGGTTGACACAAAGAGCTATGATTCTGCGGGAATTATGGATGATGAGGGCGCTGTTGTCATTGATTATTATGACAACAAAACCGAAAAACTCATCAAGTCACAGACGCTCACAGGCGAGCTCGGCACAAGCTATGATTTGACAAATCTTGCGTCAACTCTTAATTATGATGTTAAGAAAACCGACGGTGAAATCAAAGGTGTGTTCACGGATCAGGTAGGTCATGCAAAGGTTTATGTTGAAGAATATGACGGCGAGATGTCAACGGTTACCGTAAAGTTTGTTGACGAAACAAATAATACGGAAATTGAAGATTCTTTTCTTGTAAAAAACAGAAAGGGCGAGCAGTATTATACTCCCGACCTTCCGTCAATTAAAAATTACAAGCTTGTTCTTGATGACCTCCCGACAAACGGTGCAGGCAAGCTTGATTCTGCAAGCAAGACCGTTACATACAAATATACCCGTGTAACTGATGATGAGGATAAGACTGTTTGCAGAGTCAATGCCATTTATATGGACGATTCGGGAAAAATTCTTGATACAAAGACAATCACAGGTGTTGAAGGACAGGCTTATTCACTCTCTCAAAATACATATGAGGAAAAAGATCTTGTAAGCGTTCCCGAAAAGGCAAACGGAACATTTAAATCGGGCGAAATCAATGTAGTGTTCAGCTACTCGTCAAACCCCGATCCGCTCAAGCAGATGCTTCCGTTTGTGTATGTCGGCACCGGTCTTATAATTGCTCTGTGTGCGGCATCGGTTATTTATTCTTCAAACAAGCGTAAAAAACGCATTATGGCAGAGCTTGATATTGAAGAAGATTAATTAAAGGTAGTTATTTCCGTTTGCTAACGGAATAGATTATAAGAATTAATAAGGAGGAATATTATCTATGAGAACTACGAAGAAAATTGTTTCTGCAGTTCTTGCAGCGTGCATGCTTGCCTCAACAGCGGTTGTATCAAGCTTTGCCGCAACAGCCGATGACAGTTCGGCAGTTTCAAGCGACTACGCAAGAGACAATTCTTACACAAAGGCTGCTGAAGATATTGACGCTCAGTATGCTTATTCCGGCAATGATCTTGGTGTTACTTACACAAAAGATGCTACAACATTCAAGGTTTGGTCACCGACAGCAACCGGTGTTAAGCTCAATATCTTTACAAAAGGTTCGGATGACGAACAGGGTGCATCTAAAGTTGCCAGCTACACACACTTGAAAAAATGCTCGTTGACGGTGAGTGGAACGGCGTTTGGACGATTACACTCGTCGGCGAATGGAAGGATTATTATTACACATACTCAGTCACAACAACAGACACAACACACATCGGTTCAGATGCAACAAAGACTTATGAAACACAGGATGTATACTCAACGGCAACAGGCGTAAACGGCAAGCGCTCAATGATTGTTGATCTTGACGAGACAGATCCTGAGGGCTGGTCAAACGATAACCATGTTCTTCTTGACAAATCAACAAAGTCATCAGTATGGGAACTCCATATCAAAGACTTTTCTTATGACAAGGCTTCGGGCGTAAGCGATGCTAACAGAGGCAAGTACCTTGCTTTCACAGAATCAGGCACAACTCTTAACGGCGAGGGCAAGGTTTCAACCTGTATTGATTACCTCAAGGAACTTGGTGTAACAACAGTACAGCTTAACCCGTTCTATGACTTCCAGTCAGTAAATGAGGCAGGCGATGATTCTCAGTTTAACTGGGGTTATGATCCGGTAAACTACAATGTTCCGGATGGCTCGTATTCTTCAAATCCGTATGACGGTAAAGTAAGAATCAAAGAGTGCAAGGAAATGATCAAGGCTCTCCATGACGCCGGCATTTCCGTTGTAATGGATGTTGTTTACAACCATACTTATTCAACTGATTCATGCTTCCAGTACACAGTTCCTAACTACTACTACAGAATGAAAACAACAGGCGCATTCTCAAACGGTTCGGGTTGCGGCAACGAAGGTGCAACAGAGCGTGCAATGTACAGACAGTATGTTATTGATTCACTCAAGTATTGGGTAAACGAATACCATGTTGACGGCTTCCGTTTTGACCTTATGGGTCTTATGGATGTTGAAACAATGAATATGGCAAGAGAAGCGCTTGACCAAATTGACCCACGAATCACAATGTGGGGTGAAGGCTGGGCAGGCGGTGACTCCTACCACCCGACTAACACTTGCTCAGGCACAAAAAGTTTTATCCTGCAACACAGGCTAATGCGTCAAGACTCAGCGACAGAATAGCCATCTTCAATGACGGCATCCGTGACGGTATAAAGGGAAGTGCAACGGACATCAGCGATGTTGGTTTTATACAGGGCTCAAAGTCATCCGCAAAGGGTGTAAGCTACGGCGTTCGTGCCAACAGCTCAGGTACATACAAGTGGAAGGCTCAGGCTCCTTCACAGTGCGTAACCTATGATGCGTGTCACGATAACGCAACACTTTACGATCAGATTATTGCGTCAACAGGTCTGGCAGACTACGGAGAGAGAAATTCCGAGGCTGTTAAGATGAACAGGCTTGCAAGTGCAATTATCTACACATCACAGGGTATTTCATTCACACTTGCCGGTGAAGAAATGGCTCGTTCAAAAGACGGTGACACAAACAGCTACAAGTCGGCAGCTGACCTTAATATGATTAAATGGCAGAATGTTGTTGACTATGCCGATGTAGTTTCTTACTACAAGGGTATGATGCAGATTAAGTCAGCATTCTCGCCTCTCACAGCTATGGATAATTCATATGCTGACAAATACACATTCACAAAAAAGGTTTCTGCTTCAACAAATCAGATTTCATTCACAATTCAGAACGATGTTGAGGGTGAATGGAACAAGATGGCTGTTATTTATAACAATGCAACCACAGCTGCAGATGTAACTCTTTCGGATACATCCGTAACAGATTGGGTTGTTATCGCTAACGGTGAAACAGCAGGTCTTGACTCACTCGGCGAGGTGACAGGCTCAACATTCACAGTACCTGCTCGTTCGGCTATCGTAGCTGTTGACAAGGCAGGCTATGAGTCAGCAGGCATCCATTCTTCAAAAGGTAAGGTAAAAGTAAACTATGTTTACGAAGCAACAGGCGAAAAGCTTGAAGATTCTGTAATCCTTCAGGGTTCTGTAGGCTCAGGTTATGTAACAGTTCCGAGTGCAGTTGTTCCCGATACATACATTGTAAGCCGTATTGGCGGAAATGCAGAAGGCAAATATACTTCCGATATGCAGGAGGTTACATACTACTACACAGACTACATTCCTGAATCACTCAAGAACGCTGACTTCAACGGTGACGGTGAAGTTAATGTAATTGACGCTACACTTCTTCAGAAGTATATTGTAAAGCTTGAAACTCCTACAGTTGATGAATCGGTTCTTGACCTAAACTATGACGGTACTTTCAACGTTGAAGATTCAACAATGATAATGAAGTATGTTGTTGGAATTCCTGTATCTTCCGGTAAAGTAACAGTAAACTACTACTACACAGACGCTGACGGAAAACAGCAGAAGCTCACTGATTCAATCGTATTCGCAGGCAGAGCAGGCAGCACATATAAGTCAACTGCATTCAAGGTTGTTGGCTACGCTGTTGATCCTGACAGAATGCCGGAAAATCAGTCGGGCTTAATTCCTTACGGTGAGGCTGAGGTAAACTACTACTACATCGCATCAAGCCTTGACATCAAACTTCATGTAAAGCACAACGGTTCAGATACATGGACACCATACCTCTGGATATGGGGTTCAGACCTCAAGGGCAAAGACTCAGGCAACTTTATGTCAGAGTGGCCGGGTGATCCTATGACTGAAGGTGAAAACGGTTGGTTTGATTACAGCTTCACATATAAGGGAGCAGGTACATACAATGTAATTGTATCCGATAACGCTACTAACCAAACAATTGACTACAAGGGCTTTGTAGATAATGAAATGTGGATTGTAATTGATGACTCTGCTGTTATGGGCGGTACATACCTTACATTCTACACAGATAACCCTGACACTAACCCCAACGCTCCAATCGCTGAGCAGGTTACACTCGGTTAATCTTAAATCACAAACACAAATTGCAAAAGAGGGCTGACCTTAAACGGTCAGCCCTTTTAATCGCTAAAAAAGGTTATTATTGCTTTGTAACGGAAAACTCCCCGACAGCTTATAAAACTGTCGGGGAGTCATTGGTTTATCAGTTGTTGTTCATTCTGTAGCAGAGAGTCATAAGACTGTCGCTGAGATGAACATTCTCTACCATAGTATCATTATAACGAGCATTTATATCATAGTGGCTGAAATTCCAGTAATTCTTGATTCCGTGTGAATATAGCTTATCGAGAACATTTTCAACACAAACACGGGGAATGCACAAAAACGCTGTGTCAATATGATTTTTATTACAAAAATCGTCGAGTTCACTTTCGTTTTTAACTGTAATTCCGTTGAGCTTTGAACCGACTTTTTTTTGTTCGTTGCTGTCAAAACAAGCGATAAGCTCAAAACCGAGTTTTTCAAAATTCATATGCATTGCAACGGCCTTACCAAGATTACCCGCACCGATAAGAATGGCCTTGTAATCGTTGTTAAGTCCCAGAATGTTCTTAATTTCCTCTTTCAGCTGACTTACGCTGTAACCGTAACCCTGCTGACCGAATCCGCCGAAGCAGTTAAGATCCTGTCTTACCTGTGAGGCGGTCACATTCATAATTTGTGCAAGCTTAGTTGAAGAAATTTTGTCAATGTTCTGGTCATTCAGTTCTGATAAAAAGCGGTAATATCTTGGCAAACGCCTGATAACCGACATTGAAATACTGTCATTCTTAGACATTACTCACTATGCTCCTTTAACTTTAAAATCAGAGAGATGCTGCAAGGCGCTCGTCAATAGCCTTGAGAAATTCTTCTGTGTTTACTTTCTTTTTGTTCTCAAGTGTCGAGATAGCGTAGAGATCGCCTGTCATAACGCCGTCCTCAATTGTCTTGATTGTTGCTGCCTCAAGCTTGTCTGCAAACTTCATAAGATCGTCAAGACCGTCAAGCTCGCCTCTTTTGCGGAGAGCACCTGTCCATGCAAACAATGTTGCAACAGAGTTTGTGGAAGTTTCTTCGCCCTTGAGATACTTGTAGTAGTGGCGCTGAACTGTGCCGTGAGCAGCCTCGTATTCATAGATGCCGTCGGGAGAAACAAGCACGCTTGTCATCATTGCGAGCGAACCGAATGCAGTTGCAATCATATCACTCATAACATCACCGTCATAGTTCTTACAAGCCCACATATAACCGCCTTCACTTCTGATAACTCTTGCAACAGCGTCATCAATAAGTGTGTAGAAATATGTAATACCTGCGTTCTCAAACTTCTCTTTGTACTCATTCTCAAAGATTTCACTGAAGATGTCCTTGAATCTGTGGTCATAAATCTTGCTGATTGTATCCTTTGTAGCAAACCAAACATCAAGCTTCTGATCAAGTGCATAGTTAAAGCATGAACGGGCAAATGATGAGATACTCTTGTCAATGTTGTGCATACCCTGAATAATACCGTCAGTCTTGAAGTCAAAGATTGTGCTTCTTTCCTCGGTACCGTCAGGTTTTGTAACGCAAAGCTCTGCCTTGCTTCCTGCCTCAACCTTCATCTCTGTGTTCTTATAAACATCACCGTATGCGTGACGGGCAATGCAGATTGGCTTTTTCCATGTAGGAATGTAGGGAACAATGCCCTTAACAAGAATCGGGCTTCTGAATACCGTACCGTCAAGGATAGCACGAATCGTACCGTTAGGTGATTTCCACATACTCTTGAGGTTGTACTCTGTCATTCTTGCGGCATTAGGTGTGATTGTGGCACACTTAACGGCAACACCGTATTTCTTTGTTGCGTTGGCACTGTCAACTGTAACCTGATCGTCTGTCTCGTTTCTGTGTTCAAGACCGAGGTCATAATATTCTGTTTTGAGGTCAACATAAGGTGTGATGAGAATATCTTTAATCTGTTTCCAGATGACTCTTGTCATCTCGTCGCCGTCCATCTCAACGAGAGGAGTGACCATTTTAATTTTTTCCATATCAGCTGTTCTCCTTTGTGTAGTCAAGCAGACCGCCTGCAATGATAATGTTTCTTGTTCTGTCTGAAAGCTCACAGTCAGCAACAATTGTGTCGCCTGTTGTCTTGTTTACAACAGTAACCTGCTTGCCGTTTGCAATTTCGTCCTTAACATTCGGGAGTTCAAGCATATCGCCAAGCTTGATTTTATCATAATCTTCTGTGTTTACAAATGTAAGCGGAAGAATTCCTGCATTGATAAGGTTGCTCTTGTGAATTCTTGCAAAGCTCTTTACGAGTACAGCCTTAACACCGAGGAAAAGGGGAGCGAGAGCCGCATGCTCACGGGATGAACCCTGACCGTAGTTTTCACCGCCGACAATAATGCTCTTGCCGAGTGTCTTTGCACGGGTTGGGAATTCCTTGTCGCATACTGTAAAGCAATGCTCTGAAATTTTCGGAATATTTGAACGGAGCGGAAGAATCTTTGCGCCTGCAGGCATAATATGGTCGGTTGTAATGTTGTCGCCGACCTTGAGTGAACACGATGCTTCGATAGAATCTGTGAGCGGATGAGTTTCGGGATAGCTCTTGATGTTAGGACCACGGAGAATTTCTACGCTGTCCATTTCCTCAACAGGAGCGGGATCAATAACCATATTGTCATTGATGAGGAATTTTTCGGGCATTTCAATCTCAGCAGCCGCACCAAGACATCTCGGGTCTGTAAATACGCCGTTGATTGCTGAAACTGCTGCAGTTTCGGGAGATACAAGATAAATCTGACCGTCTGCCGTTCCGCTTCTGCCTTCAAAGTTACGGTTGAATGTTCTGAGTGAGATACCGCCGCTGTTAGGTGACTGTCCCATACCGATACACGGACCGCAGGCACTTTCAAGAATTCTTGCACCTGCTGCAATCATATCACCGAGAGCACCGTTGAGAGCGAGCATATTGAATACCTGCTTTGAACCCGGAGCAATTGCGAGCGATACATTGTCTGCAACCTTTTTGCCCTTGAGAATGTGAGCAACTCTCATAAGGTCAAGGTAGCTTGAGTTTGTACATGAACCGATACAAACCTGATCAATCTTCTTGCCCTCAAGCTCTTTGATTGGCTTAACATTGTCAGGTGAATGCGGACAAGCTGCAAGCGGTTCAAGCTCTGAAAGGTTGATTTCGATAACCTCATCATAAACTGCATCGTCATCAGCTTTGAGTTCTGTATAATCTTCCTCACGACCCTGAGCCTTGAGGAACTTTCTTGTTGTTTCATCAGATGGGAATACAGAAGTTGTAGCACCAAGCTCTGCACCCATATTTGTGATTGTTGCTCTTTCGGGAACCGTAAGTGTGGCAACACCTTCTCCACCGTACTCAACAATCTTGCCGACGCCGCCCTTAACGCTCATAACACGAAGAACTGCGAGAATAATATCTTTTTGCAGAAACCCACGGACTGAGTTTGCCTGTAAGATTAACTCTTACCATTTTCGGCATAGTAATATAGTATGCGCCGCCGCCCATGGCAACAGCAACATCAAGACCGCCTGCACCGATTGCGAGCATACCGATACCGCCACCCGTCGGAGTGTGGCTGTCAGAACCGATTAAAGTCTTTCCCGGTTTACCCGAATCTTTCAAAGGTGAACCTGGTGACAAATGCCGTTGCCGGGTCTTGAAAAATAGATACCGTGTTTTTTACAAACAGACTGAATGAATCTGTGGTCATCGGCGTTCTCAAAACCTGTCTGAAGTGTGTTGTGGTCAATGTAACAACGCTTTTTTTCTGTTTTTACTCTCGGAATGCCCATAGCCTCATATTCAATATAAGCCATAGTACCTGTTGCATCCTGAGTAAGAGTCTGGTCGATTTTAAGACCGATATCACTGCCAACGGTCATTTCTCCGCAGACAAGATGATTCTTGATGATTTTCTGCGCAATCGTGTAGCCCATAATATTACCTCCTAAAAATTAATACCTATCATAATTCAGGTCATGCAAAAAAAATGCAAAACACTATGTTAATTATATAACAATCTTGAGATATTGTAAAGAAAAAAATCACACGAAATGAGCAAAAAATCGTTATTTTTTCACTAAAAAATATTTTTTGCGGTTTTCTATCCGGAAAAAAATGTTCAAAAAGTGTCGGATATTAGCATAAAAGGTGATGAAAAAATATAAATTGAATTTTAGCTTTTATAGTGTTATAATGCTTGATGTATGCAATAAGATTTAAGTGATTTTAGCAAAACGAGGTATTTTTATGGATGTAAGAGAGAATTTAAGAAATATTGCAATTATCGCCCATGTTGACCACGGCAAAACTACTCTGGTTGACCAGCTTTTTGAAGCAGAGCGGTGTTTTCAGAGCAAATGAAAATGTAGAAGAAAGAGTAATGGACTCTAATGACCTTGAGCGTGAAAGAGGTATCACAATCCTTTCAAAGCCGACAGCCGTAATGTACAACGGCATCAAAATTAACATTGTTGACACCCCCGGTCATGCCGATTTCGGCGGTGAGGTTGAGCGTATTCTCCAGATGGTTGACGGTGTTGTATTGCTTGTTGACGCATTTGAGGGTTGTATGCCGCAGACAAGATTTGTTCTTAAAAAGGCACTCTCGGCCTTGGCAAAAAGCCGCTTGTTGTTCTTAACAAAATCGACCGTCCCGGTGCAAGACCCGAGGAGGTTGTTGACGAGGTTCTCGACCTCTTTATCGAACTCGGTGCCGACGAAGATCAGCTTGAATTCCCTGTAATTTATGCGTCTGCCCGTGACGGTACTATGCATCAGAGGATTATCATGAACCCGGTACGGATATGAAACCTCTTTTGATGCAATTGTAAAAAGAAATCCCTGCTCCTCAGGGTGATATGAACAGTGGACTCCAGCTCCTTATTTCAAACATTGACTCTGATAAGTTTGTTGGCAGAATCGGTTGTAGGCCGTGTTGAAAAAGGTACTGCAAAGAAACGGACAGGTTGCTGTTCTTTTGTCACAGACAGCCATTTTTGAGCAGAGGGGTGAAGTATGTAACACTCCATGCAACGCTGCGTGACAGACAGGAGGTGAAATGTTGCACTCCCGTGTTGAAACAGACAGCGCCAGCCATTTCAGGTATCACGGGCAGGAGGCACGCTCAAATCTTGTATCAGCTTTAAATGCGCTAGATCAGGGTATGAATTTCGGGTTTTCACGTCACGCTGGAGTTTATTACAAAGATGATTTGACGGCGACAGCTTCATGAGCCTATGGAGTTCACCCATCATCGAAAGTCCCCGACACATATGTCGATTCATAGCAATGTGGAAAAGCTCGGAGGTTTCAAAGAAAGGTGAGGAAAAGCTTGGCAGCCATGGGTGCTCATTGAAGGCGGTGTTACTCATCAATTTCAGGGCTCCGTCAAGAGGTGCTTATGCAGATTTATCGCCCAAATTTCTCTTACTGGACTGCCACAAACCGGTAACGAGGTACTTGAACCATGTGATTTGACGGTTGCTGGAGCCATACAGTGAAAATCAGCGACCCGTACTCGGGGTTCATCATCAGCGCTTTTTGAAAGCAGGCGAAAAGCTGTAACCACAGAGTGCTTTGTGCCGCTCAGGAAAGAGGCGGGCAGACTCTTTATCGGACCCGGTGTTCTGTTTATGAGGACATGATTGTAGGTGCAAGTCCTAAGTTCATGAGGATATCACGGTTAATGTCTGCAAGAAAGCACATCATCACAAAAACAACGCATCCCGGGTTCTGATGACGCCCTCAAGCTTACACCTCCGACAATTGTAAAGTGCCTGAATTCGTACTGATGATGAGCTTGTTGGTTACTCCCGGTATCATCCGTATGCGTAAGCGTATTCTTTCAAAAGAACAGCGTATGAACAGGCATTCCGTAAGAAATAATTAAAATAATGAGTTGTAATTCTTGACTCTTGAATGGAGCAGTTCATACAGCAAGGTTCTGCCAAATTTGTCAATGGTAAACAATTTAAATCGGTGCGGTTAAGCTTGGCTTACTAAAGCACTTTAACAAATGAAAGAGTTGGACATGATGGCAGCTGTCAGCTTCGCCAGCCTGTTCTCTTTTCTGGGTGACGGTGGTATGACATGGGTGACTCCGA